>Ga0207041_1007_pt1 | contig 45641 bp, 37 predicted proteins | sample Alteio_BWMinCont_73_FD_153311 | JGI IMG/M metagenome (GOLD analysis project Ga0207041, IMG submission 153311) | Enriched cells from forest soil in Barre Woods Harvard Forest LTER site, Petersham, Massachusetts, United States -... | ecosystem: Environmental > Terrestrial > Soil > Temperate forest >... | reverse complement strand
TACGCAACGTCAAGTTCGCCGAGCTTTCTGATGAGGCTTGGAAAACGCTGAGCGCAAACGCACTTCAAAAACGTTTTTCAAAACTGGAATGGAAAAAGACAACGGGTGCCCAGACGGATCAGAAAGAGAAAGGCTTCAATTTGCTGATGCTCACCAATGGAATGAAGCCGCCGATGACGTTCGCCTTTGAAACATCCGCTGGTCATCGTGGCATTTTTCAATTCTTTGCATCCAACAAAACGGCGAGGTATCGTAATGCTTTGATTCGCTACAAGCAAATACAACCATCGGATGCCGGGGGTTTGCTGGCACGGCAAGCGGCGGAGTCGGCGCGGCTATCGGAAGTTGGGGGCAAAGAGAATGGAATCAAACCGGCCAGGGAGCCCGCTCCGGGAACGGTCACCGCTTGGGAAGAGGCGGGTGCCGAGTTTGGCTGGATTCATATCGACAAGGGCGGCGGCGCTCCTCGCTGGCAGGCTCATGACGAGAATGCAGAACACCTGCCAAAGAAGGGCTCTCCGTTTGATCGCGCGGACACCGCTTCCGGGTATTATGGGGCGGTCCGATTCACGGCCTTTCCGACGGGAAAGCTGGCTTCGCTCCCTGAGCGGGAATTATGCACGCGACTCTGGCTCGACAGCAGTGGTGTTGCGGACGACGACTTGAAGGAAGTGGCCAAACTGAATCAGTTGCAATGGCTGGCGCTTTATCGGAGCAAGGTGACCGATGCAGGTCTGAGACACTTGACCGGACTCACGAAACTGCGGCGGTTGGGGCTTCATGATACGCAGGTGAGCGACGAGGGCATGAAGGAGGTGGCCAGGCTAAAAGAGTTGCAATACCTGGGCCTCGGCGCGACGCAGGTCGGAGATGCGGGCCTGAAGAAACTGTCCGGCTTGAAACAATTGCGCTTGCTCGATCTGGCCGAGACGGGAGTCACTGATGAGGGCTTGAAGACGGTAGCGGAGCTGAAGGAAATGGAAACGCTCTATGTGAGCGGCCCCGCCATAACGGACGCCGGTGTGGACCAGTTGTTACGTCTGCCAAAATTGAAGTATGCGCTGCTTTCCGGCACCGGTGCAACGCAAGAGGCGATTGATAAGTTACAGGGGGCTTGCCGCGCGCGTAGATAGACAAAACTTAGAATTGGCCCTATGACCAAGAGCATTTTCACCGCCGTCAGCACCAAGGATCTGTCGTGGGAGGAGCGCTTCAACGATAAAGAGACGGAATCGGCTGATGGTGCGGCAAGTTTGCGGATCTGCTGCAGCAACAAGTTGGCGTGGTAGCTCGGCAAGCTCGCAAAAGCTTTCTCACTTCCACGCAAAAGCGACAAAGACAGCTTTGGCTCACGGGACTGAGTCGTCAGTGCGGGCTTTATATGTCCGCTACGTTGCGGACAAGTCCTTCGAGCCCAGAGATAAGGAAAACCTTTGCGCGACTTGGACATGCTGGCCGAGGTCGAGCCGTGCATGAGTTAGACGCTTCGACGCGGTGTAGACTCTGGGATGATCGAAGAAACAGCGCGACTTGACGAGTCGTGCACTCCGATTCCGCTAAAGCATTTAGCTTCTTGTCAAATTGAAGGCTCAAGATGAACGATCAACAACAGAAGCAGCAGTATTCTGGAGTGCGAGATCAAGAGATCCGTGCAGCACTGGATCAGCATTGGGCGGCGTCCGATGCCAACGATTTTGAAACGGAGCACCGCATCTATCACGAGGACGCGGTGCTGGAATACCCGCAGTCAGGCGAGCGAACCCGCGGTCGACTCAACATACAGAACCAGCGCGCTAGTCAGCCGAGCCAAAAGCGGTTTGCTGTCCGACGAATCATTGGCGGCGGTGATCTTTGGATCACCGAATTCATCCTGACATATGACGGCAAGCCGTCCTACACCGTGAGCATCATGGAGTTCAGGGACGGCAAAGTTGCGCGGGAAACACAGTATTTTGCGGATCCATTCGTGGCTCCCGCATGGCGCGCTCAATGGGTCGAACGGATGGACACATAATCTCGAAGCGCGACAGCTCGCTCTACTGTAACCGATTTATCCATGCGGCCACCTCCGCCGATGGGGACAGTTCTCGAACTGCTTGATTTGCAGGAAGCTGCAAGTAAACTGGTCCGCGGGCAGAGAAGACCTTGCTGAAGGAGTCTGCCATGCCACGTCGGCCGCGCCGAGCGCAGTGGACCGATGCTGCCTGTTACCATGTCATGAATCGCGGCCAGAACCGGGCCGCGATTTTTAGCGACGATCAGGTTCGCCCTTTTCTGGAATCAAGACCTTGATGCGGTGGCGCGGCGTCGCCAGGACCATGGCCAGGCTCTGCGCCGCCACGCGGACATGGTGTGCGAAGCCCTCCGCGGCTGTTTGCCCCGGCGCGAGCTGCTGCCAGCAATACTGCTTCCCGACGGAGCCGAGAAGGAGATCGATGCTGGTTTTGTCGGTGTCCTGGGCGCGTTCGAGATTTATCGCGGTTCCGTTGGCGGCCACCGCATGGCCAATCTGCGCGTCATTTTGCGCTAAGTCGCCCGGTTTCAAGTACCTGAAATGAGTTGTGCTCGCGCGCGCGGAGTGCTAGGCTTGGCCCGGTCAACAAAGCTTGTTCGGGGAACGCGCAGCGATGACCGCATCTCCTCCAAAAGCAACACCGTTCGGTGAAGGTGTCTACTTCCCTGCGCGGGATTATGCAAGTGTACAGACCCGGCTCTTGATTCTGCTCGTCGACGTCGCGGTGCTCTGCCTCGTCTGGATCGTCCTTGCGCTGGCATTGCCGTTGCTTTCCTTAGGCTATGCAGACTACTCGAACATGGTTTTGTCATGGCTTCTCGTGGTTTACCTCTACCTGGTGCCGCTGAAAGCTTCGCCCGTACGGACGGTTGGCTTTCGACTAGCTGGCGTTAAGATCGTTACGTTGAAAGGGGCCAGGCCGTCGATTCTGCGCATGACGTTCCGGTTGTTCCTCTGGTTGTTCGGCCCATTTTTCAACGTTGTTTACGATTTACTCTGGCTGGCGGGCGATGAATGCCGGCAATCCATTCGCGATAAGGTTTCAGGAACGTATGTCATCAAGAACAACGCCGTCGCGCTTGGCGTGCGGCCGATCCGGTTGGTGTACCTTTTTTGCTTCGGCTTGAACCTAACCTGCCTCGAGGTGAAGAGACCGCCGCCGTAGATTCGCTGGAATCAGTGCCAGGCATCGATGCAGGTCCTGATGACCGCGGACCAGTTTGAGCGTGCGCCGGTGGCGGTGAAACTGGCCAATTAGCTGGAGCTCTTTGTGGAGGCAAGCAATCCAATCTCGAACCGAAGGCCAGTCATGGGCGGCAAGGATGCCAAGATGGCCGCGCCTGGCCGTCTTGGGGCGGTCGCTGCATAAAGGCGCGGTAACCGTCAATCGTATTCCGCGGCTTCCGGCCGGAATTTGCCAAGTTTTTCAAAGAACGCCAAGAGTGCCACGGTGTTTGGCGGGCGGCCTGTGGCCAAACGCGGCCAAAACGCAACGTTTCATGTGCGTCTTCAGGCTTTTCCCGTTCCATCAAATTTGTTGGAACGGGGAAAGGCCGTCGCACTTCGGGAAAGGCCGTCGCACTTCTACCCCGTGCATTCGGTGCTGGCGGAGTGGCGGACATGGGGTTCAACCCCCGGAGAGATCCATCTCGCCATCGGCATAGGAAACCGATGGGAGTTTATGGAAGAGCAGTCCCCGCGGATTTTTTGAGCCGACCCCCCCGGCTCAAAAAACGTGGCAAACTGGCAAACTCAATTTTTTTTCGGACGCAACTTGCACGGATGCACGCCGTTACGACAAGGAATGAGTTTGCCAACCGTGGCAAACTCAGTTGGCAAACTGGCAAACTCATTTTCGCTCGCGCCGAAATTTGGCTTTATCCGTTGCAAGAACTTATTCCTTGCCCTTGCCTGCCGGCGCCTTGCCGGCTGGGGCCTTGCCAGCCGGCGCCTTGCCCGCCGGGGCCTTGGCTGCTGCCGGCGCCTTGCCGGCGGCGCCCTTGGCAGCCGGTGCGGCGGCCGCTTCCGTCGCTGCAGCGGCCTCGCCCTCGGGTTTCTCCTCTTCCTTGGCTTTCTTGACCTTCTTCACGACGATGCGCACGACGCGGACCTTCGGCAGGCCGAAGGGACTGCGGCCGTCCTGCCAGCGCTCTTCGTTCTGCAAGACCTTGATTCGCTCCCCGCGCGTCAAGACGTTGCGGGCTCGTTGCAGGCTGTTTTTCCGGCGGAGACTCTTATCGATTGACATGGCCCTTCCTTTGTCCCTTGCGTTTGGGTGGAATACAAAGATGATATTCATAGAGTCGGGATCGGACAAGTGCGGTCGGGAGCAGCCTTATGCGCGTCAGGTTTGATTACGGGCGAACGGGACTGGAAGCAGAGTTGCCGGCTGAGCGCGTCGTCGGGCCGCTGGCGATACGGCCGGCGCCGCCGCTGGCCAATCCGGAGGCGGCGATCGCTCAGGTTCTTGAACATCCGACAGGCACACCGCCCCTCGCCCAGCTTGCACGCGGCCGCAAGAATGCCTGCATCCTGGTCTGCGACATCACGCGGCCGGTGCCCAATCGACTGATCCTGCCGCCCGTATTGCGAACGCTCGAAGCGCAGGGCATCGCGCGCCGGGACATCCTGATTCTCAATGCCACGGGACTGCATCGGCCCAACGAAGGGGCGGAGCTGGTGGAAATGCTGGGCCCGGAGATTGCGGCCAACTACCGGATCGAAAACCATCATGGCAAGGTCCTGGAAGAGCACGATTATCTCGGCACGACAGCCAACGGCGTGCCGATCTATCTCGACAGCCGTTATGTCCGCGCGGATTTGAAGATCACGACCGGACTCATCGAACCGCATCTGATGGCCGGCTACAGCGGCGGCCGCAAGGTCATTTGCCCCGGCATTGCGGCGCTGGAGACGGTCAAGGTTTGGCATGGCCCGCGCTTCCTGGAAGACCCGCGGGCGGATTGCGGCATTCTCGAGGGCAACCCCGTCCACGAGGAGAACACGCGCATCGCCCAGATAGCCGGCTGCGATTTCATTGTCAACGTCTGCCTCGACGGCGAACGCCGCATCACCTGGGTCGGCGCGGGCGACATGATCGAGGCCTGGCAGGAAGGCGTGCGCTTTGTCGAGGCAGTCGTCAAGGTAGCGGTGCCGGAGCCGCTCGACGTGGTGGTCACCAGTTGCGCCGGCTACCCGCTGGACACCACCTGGTACCAGGCCGTGAAAGGGCTGACCGGCGCTCTTCCTATCGTGAAGCGCGGCGGCACGCTGATCCTGGTGGCAAGCCTCACCGAAGGGCTGGGCAGCCCGGAGTTTCAGCGCCTGATCGCCGACAATCCCGACTTGCGTGTGTTCAAGCAACGCATTCTCGGCAAGGACTACTTCGTGATGGATCAGTGGCAGCTCGAAGAGCTCGCGAAGGTCGTGGAACGCTGCAAGGTGAAAGTGGTCAGCCACGGCCTACCGGCCGAGACGCTGCGGCGCTGCCATGTCGAGCCGGCGGCGACTGTGGAGCAAGCCGTGGCGGAATCGTTGGCGGAGTATGGTCCAGCCGCGCGCGTGGCGGTCATTCCGAAGGGGCCGTACGTGCTGCCGTACGTGGCGGCTTAACGAACAACTCGTCAAATGCTCTCGAGGCGGACCTTTGCGCATCGGCATTGTCTGCGGCGTTTTCCTCTCCGCCTTGTTTTTGCCAGGCGAAGGAAAAAATGGCCAGCAGGACGGCCATACCCAGAAATAGCGCCCATTTGATCAGCCGCACGCGACGCTGAAAGCGCTTTTCCACGCCGCGATCTGCGAGCACGCGCTGCAGGAAGTCAATGCGGTTGGCGATGGTCGAGTGTTGCCAGGAACGCAGCCAACCCGGTTTGTCGCGGCTAATCCCGTTCAGCACAGCCACCTTGTCTAGCGCGCTGATGAAGGTACGAATCCCGGTCGCACACAGGCCGCCGGCGCCCGCGGCATAGGGGGCGACAGGTTCGTGCGCCCGGCAGCCGGGATCCGCACAGGACACGGCCCGGCAGCCGTAAATGTCCGCCTGCCGCTCACAGCGGCGCGAGACGAAACCAAACACGACAAAGATATACATGCCCAGCAGCGCCACGACCGGCAGCATGCTCAGATCCCGGTGCGCGGTCAGGTTCAACAGGTCCTCAAAGCTCCCGGCATTGGAAAAGCGCGCAACCACGGAATCCAGCGCGCCGCGCACAGCATTGAGGTGCAGGAGCCAGGCGCCGGCAGTCGACAGCACGAACAGGCTGACCGTGATAAACGCCATGTAGTAGGTCATGTGGCGGTGCTTGACATGGCCGACCTCATGGCCAAATACCGCCTCCACCTCGTCGGGCGTCATTTCGGCAATGAGCCGGTCGGTGAGCACCACATAGCGGAGCCAGGGGAGCACGCCCACGACCATGGCATTGGCCATGCCGCTGCGCGTGTTCCAGACCAGGATGCCGCTGCAGCGGAACTTCAACCGCCGGGAGGCGGCCAGCAAACGCTCCGCCAGCGGACCGGCCGGGAGCGGCTTCAGCCCCAGCACGAGGCGCATCATCCACGGCATCGTGCCCAGCACCAGCAGCGCGCCGAGCCCTCCCGCGATGGTGCCGACCTGTTGCGATTCATCCCCCGCTTGCGGCAGGAAACGCGGCAAGTGCTTGACCACGATCACCAATAAGACCGGCACCATGATCAATGCCAGGTTCTGGCGGACATGGAACATGAGGTATGAGGAACGGCTCCAGAAGGCCGGGCCGATGCCGGACAGCGGGCCGCAGTCATGCAGGGCTTTTTCCGCGTCGTAGAACAGTGTCCAGGAAAGCACCAAACCGGCCAGAAAGGGCGCCAGCACCAGCAACTCGGCGCCGGGGATAGCGCCACGCCCTTCGCCCAGTGGGAAAGAGGCCACGCGCCCCCAGCCGAACAGAAAAAGGGCCACGCCATAAACCGCGATCAGTCCAACAAGATGATAAAACCGCCAGCGCGGATAGCGGTGCAGAAACTCGTCACGGAGGGCCGGCTGACGCAGCAGCGTGCGCCGCGCGCGCATGCCCAGAAATCCTGCCACACCGGCAACTACCAGCACGTTTAGCCAGGTGAGAACAACGCAGCCTTCCGTGCCGAGCCAGTCCGGCGGCGGCGAGCGGTCCTGCGGTTCCGGCAAGCACACGAGCGTCAAGAGCAGCAGCAGCAGAAACGGCATGGGGTGGGCTCTTCCGTTTGCCTCAGAGCCTGCAAAAGATAACGGCCGGCAGAGGCCGCCTCTTTCCCAAGCTTAAATCAATTCCATTGAAAGCAGGTTGTATTCTAGCGTAGCTTGCCGGGCGGTCAAAGCCAGGAGTCCATGACCCTGCGACCTTTCTTGTGTTTGCGTATGCTTTTTCTTGTGCAGCAAGAGTCGGCGCGGGTAGCCGGGCGTTGGCAAAATCCGCCGTGAATTCTTGCCCTCCGGTTGCAGGGCACGGTATACTGATCTGAACGCAATCTCCCGCCGCGACACGTTTTTGTTCCGTCGGTCCGAAGAAAGGTCGTCCCATGAGCTACGCAAGAAGCTTGACGGCTTTGCTGGGCATCTTCCTGGTGGGCTATGCCTGGGCGGATACTGCTGCCAAGAAGGCAACCGCGCCGACGGTCGAGCAGCTCATCGAGCAACTGGCAAGCAAGGACTATCAGGTTCGCGAAAAAGCCAGCAAGGCTCTGGCCGGCCTGGGCAAGGAATCGCTGGCCGCCTTGCAAAAAGCCCGCTCTCATCCCGACCCTGAAGTACGCCGGCGGCTGGATGAGTTAATCCCGCCCCTGGAACGAGCCGTGACCTTGTCTCCCCGCCCGGTCACCCTGCACATGACGAACAAGCCGGTTCATGAGATCCTGAATGAGCTTAGCAAGCAGACCGGCTACAAGATTCTGACATGGCCCGAGGCTCCCCCGAACGGCGCCAAGGACAAGGTGGTCTACACCATTCACTTCGACAAGCTTCCCTTCTGGCAGGCCCTCGACAAGGTTTGCGAAGCCACGGGCATGACCTTGCAACAAGGCTACTGGGGGGACGATGCCATGCGCGTTTACCGCCAGGAAGCCTATGTGCCGTTTAGCTGTTACAACGGGCCGTTCAAGATCATCGCCACCGGGTTCAATTACAGCCGTAACAATAATTTCGGCCAGCTTCCCAAGAATCCCGGCCAGCAAGCAGCGCAGCAGGGAAACGAGTTCTTGAACGTCAGCTTGCAGATCGCGACCGAGCCCAGGCTGCCGATCTTGCGGACCGGCCAGGTGAAGCTCAGCGTGGCCCAGGACGATGAAGGCCACTCCATGATTCCCAAGGCGGAAAACCCCAACAACAACATGTACAACCGCGGGTATTACGGTTTTTGGCGCGGCTACTTGCATCAGGTGCAGGCGCCGCTGGTCTGGTCATCCAAGTCCTCGCGCACCGTGCGGACGCTGAAGGGAACGATCCAGGTGACATTGCTGGCCGACCAGAAGCCCTCGATCGTCACCGATAAACTCCTCGCCTCGAAAGGGAAGAAGTTCAAGGTTGGCGATGCTACCTTCCACGTCGAGGAAATCACGGAGATGCCTGGCAAGCAGTACCAGATTCGGCTGAACGTGACCGAAAACAGCAAGGAAGCCCAGAACGATTGGAGCCGGCTGCAGTCCATGCAGCAGCGGCTCGAGCTGCAGGACGACAAGGGGAACAAGGTGCCGTCCTACGTAAACATCACGAATTGGGGCAACGGGCCGATGAGCGCCCAGTTCCAGATCATGGTGCAGCCCAACAACAATGCCAAGGTGGGGGCGCCGGCAAGGCTGGTGTACTCGTCCTGGGTTTTGATGGAGCACGAGCTGGCGTTCGAGTTCAAGGATTTGCCGCTGCCTTAAACGCAATAAACTGGGATAGTCCAGTAAGCCGGGCGCCGACTGCACGCAAGCCTCTCTTGACAGCCACTTCGCTTCTTGAGTATTCGCACGCGCCTCCTTTCGCGCGCAGAGAACCTCCTTAACGCAATGCTTCGACCCATGAATTTGACCGAACCATGCCGCTTGCTGCGCTTCGTGCTGGCTGCACCGGCTGGCCTTGTCGCCGTCGCGACCTGCCTGGCCCAGGCCATGCAGCCGTCGCTCCGTCTGGGTAGCCCCGTGCCTCCTGCCGCTGCCGTACCGACGATGCAGGCGCCTGGCACGCCGCCACAGCAGAATGTGCCTCCGCCGGCGCAGCCCGCGCCGCCGCCGGTAACGCTGGCGCCCCCGGTTACCGCGCCGATTCCGCCCCCCCTGAACGACGTTCCCGCTCCCATTGTGCCCGCTCCCGGACAGGTTGTCGTTCCAGGCGCTACCCTGGATCCGCGTCCCGCCCGGGTTGGAGAGATCCTCATTTTCGGCCAGCAGGTGACCAAGGACTACGTCATCCGCCGGCAAATCCCGCTTCAACCAGGGCAAATCCTGAGCTTTCCCGATCTCAGACTTGCCGAGCATAACCTGGCCGGCCTCGGAATCTTCGTCGTGGACCCGCTAACCGGCGTTCACCCGACCGTCACAGCCGATCCCGAATCGCCCAACGACTTCAAGAACATCCTCGTGCACGTGCAGGAAGCACCGACGACCAGCTTCATGTTTGGCGTCAGCGTCAACTCGGACACCATCCTTAACGGCAGCCTGGTGTTCAACGAGCGCAACTTTGACATTACCGGCTGGCCGTCCAGTTTCGACGAGTTCCGCACCGGCCGGGCGTTTCGCGGCGCGGGAGAGGAGCTGCGCGTCGAAGCCACGCCCGGCACTGCGGAGCAGCGCTACATCGTCACCTTCCGCGAGCCCTATTTGCTGGACAGTCTGTTTTCGCTGACAGCCAGCGGCTACTACTATCAGAACGCTTACCACGATCAGTACACAGAGTCGCGCCTCGGCGGCCGGGTCACCATCGCGCGGCGGCTGGACCCCAATTGGAGCGTCGAGGGGACGGTACGGCTCGAAGACGTCGGCGTGCATCACATTCCCTTTGGTGCACCCCCTCAGATCACCGTGGACCAGGGCGATCACTTCCTGGCCGGCTTCCGCGCCGGCGTGACCTACGATACACGCGATTCGATCTTCCGGCCGACGGAAGGCTTCATGGCCAATCTCAGCTTCGAGGAGGGTACCGGCGATTTCACCTTTCCGAAAGCCATCCTGGATTTCGACAAATACTGGACCCTGCACCAGCGGCCGGACGGCAGCGGCCGGCAGGTGCTGGCGCTGCGCTCAGAGCTTGGCATCGCCGGCTCCAACACGCCGGTCTTCGAGCGTTTTTATGCCGGCGGCTTTCGCAGTCTGCGCGGCTTCGCCTTCCGCGGCGTGGGCCCCAGCGCCCTGGGGATCGAGGTGGGCGGCGATTTCGAATTCTTGAACCGGCTGGAGTACCAGGCCCCGCTCCTGGCCAACGATCATCTCTACGGCGTGGCCTTCTTCGATACGGGCACCGTGGAAAGTTCCGTGGAACTCCGCAATTATCGCATTGCGGCAGGCGCGGGCCTCCGCATCCAGGTGCCCCAATTGGGCCCGCTGCCGCTTGCTCTGGATTTTGGCTTCCCCATCGTAAAGGCCAACGGCGATCACACGCAGCTCTTCAGCTTCTGGATAGGCTTCATCCATTAAGACTAAGCGCGAATGATCTCGGGCACATTCCGCACGGGAAAATTCACCGAGTTGGCGATGAAGCACAGGCGATGCGCTTCCTCATGCAGCGTGCGCGCCCGGTTCGCATCGCTCTCTGCCGCAATCCTTACCCGAGGATGAAGGGTCACTTCGACGAACGCGCCGGAGCCGTCCTTGTTCTCGGTCATCTGCCCCTGCGCTTCATCCCGATATTCCGTCACCACGATGCCGTTGACCGCGCAGAGATGCAGATACCAGAGCATGTGGCACGCCGAAAGACTGGCGACGAGCAGTTCTTCCGGGTTATAACGCGTCGGGTCGCCCCGGAAGCTGGGATCGGATGAGCCGAGGATTGCCGGCTTGCCTGCCGCGGAGATCTCATGATCGCGAAGGTAAACCTTATAGGTTTTGGTCCCCTCGCCCTGGTTTCCGGTCCAGGCCATTTGAACCTGGTAATGGTGTGTTTTCAAGGGCTTCTCCCTGGAGAAGGGCGCTGCAAAATGCAACTTGATTATGACGCCGGCCGGACAGGGATCAAGAGCCTCGCTCGCAGAGCCGATTTTTTTTGCGGCAGAGCCGTCTTGCAAATGTTAGACTCCCAGTTCAACAAACGATCGATGTCATCCCCTGGAGGCAAGTATCATGCACCGAAGAGATTTTCTTACATCGACGGCGGCGGCCAGCTTGGCGCTGACGAGTAACGCCTGGGTCCACGGCGGCGATACAAAAACGTATCGAGCTGGTCTCATCGGCACCGGCTGGTACGGCATGGTGGACTTGCGGCACCTCATGGATTCGGGCCGCGCCGAGGTGGTGGCGCTGTGCGATGTGGATAAGAAAAATCTTCATCTCGCAGCCGACGAAGTGGCGGGCCGGCAAAAGGAGCGGCCGCAATTGTTTCATGACTTCCGCGACATGCTCAAGCCGAAGAACCTCGATGTGGTGCTGATCGGCACGCCGGATCACTGGCACGCCTTGACAGCCATCGCCGCCATGGAGTCCGGAGCGGACGTCCACTGCGAAAAACCGATCTCGCACACGTTCCTCGAAGGCAAGGCCATGGTGAACACCGCCCGACGCCTGAGCCGGGTCGTGCAGATCAACACGCAGCGGCGCAGCACGCCGCACTTCATCTCCGCACGCGAGTTCATCAAGGAGGGCAAGCTCGGCACGATCGGCATGGTCAAGGCGTACACCTACTACAACATGCGGCCCATGGATAACCCGCCGGATATCGAGCCGCCCGCCTCGCTCGATTACGACTTCTGGGCCGGCCCGGCGCCCAAGATTCCCTTCAACAAGTACATTCATCCACGCGGCTGGCGTGCCTTCATGGAGTATTCCAACGGCATCCTCGGCGACATGGGCATTCACATGCTCGACGCCATGCGCTGGGTGATGGGCGTGCGCTATCCCAAGCGCATCACTTCCACCGGCGGCATCTATGTCGGCAAGGGCGGCAAGGCCAACACCACGGACACGCAAACCGTGGCCTACGATTTCGGCGACTTTGTCGCCACCTGGGAACACCGCATGTACGGCCGTGGCGACGATCCGAAGGCGGGCTGGGGCGTGAACTTCTACGGCAACAAGGGCACGATGGAATTGAAAATTGACGCCTGGGACTTCTATCCCTGGGGTGGCGGCGGCAAACGCCTGCACGTCGACGCCGTCAAGGACGGCCCCAACGACCCGCGCTATGAAACTCCCGACCGCAAGCCCGCCGGCCGCGCCCACATGCGCAACTTTCTCGACTGCGTCGCCTCCCGCGAAAAGCCCGTGGCCGATATCGAAGAAGGCCATCTATCCACGTCCTTGTGCGAACTGGGCAACATCTCGCAGAAGCTGGGCCGGTCGTTGGTCTGGGATGGAGAGAAAGAGCAAGTCGTGGGAGATGAGGAGGCCAATAAGCTGTTACGGCGCCAGTATCGGAAGCCATGGGTTTACCCGGAAGCATAAAGAGTGACCATCGCGCTTGACTGCGCTGTTCAAGGGAGACTTCGCATGAAGAAGAAAGATGATTCTGCTAGGCTTGAGACCTACGGTGGCCATTATCAGCGCTTTGAAAGCACATTTCGACCTCGGACTGCGGGACCATTGGGGAAGGTCAAAGAAAAGAAAGGCACAAAGGCTAATAGGAAAAAAAGAAAGAAGGCTGGCTAGTGCACGGGAGCTTACTGGCCGAGAAAGTCAGGCGCTTCTGGATTCTGGGACACTACGTTCAGCGTCACGATTTGATGGCCGGACTGCCACCTGTCCCTCTCCGGTGGCGAATCCATTCCCGAAAGTCCCTCATGACGACGTTCTCATCGCCTGCTTTCCGGCCTTCCAATAAAAAGCTAGCCAGGTCGGCTGGCGCTATTTGCGGAAATGCTTGGCTGTGAGCCACAGAAACATACTTACCGTCCTGCCCAAGCACATGAAAGCTCAGCGTATTTCCTTCTAATCGCCAAACCTCCGGAACGCGCAGAGCGGCATAAATGCCCATGCGATCCAGGGAACTGCTCGTCACATCAATTTCAATGGCGAGATCCGGTGGCGGATCTGTTCGCAGGTCGAGACGGCGCCGTCCAGCCATGCGGTGGGCGTTGGCAATCCAGAAGCATTCATCGGCTTCAATGCCACGCTGTTTCATTCGCCGTCGCAAGGTAGCGGAGCCGCCGCGCTTTAGTGGTAGACCGAGTTCCTCAGTCAATACAAAGACGAGGTCGCCAAGGAAGCGGCCATCGTCATCGTGTTCGAGGAGCGGCGACATGATCTCTAACTCTCCCCGGTCATAGGCGAGATGAACGCCGGGCTGTTCTGCAAGCGCGAATAGCAACCGCGAGTAGGTGCGCCAATCAATTCCCGAGAGCCGCAGACATTGCCTGTGCGCGTTCCGACGCAGCGGAGGGGCTTGGCTCATGGCAAAGGCCTCTTTCTTCACTGTCGAATAATTCTCCTCGTGACTGCATTTTCTTATGTAATCGCCAGGTGCGTCAAGCCTCCTTGGCAAAACGCAAGGAGGCTTGACGCACCTGGCACCCTAGCGCCCGCTTAAGGCTCCTTATATTCCGGCTCCGTGGCGATGATCGTTCCCGCCTCGGACGGGTCGGGTTCGATGCGGAACCATTGCGAATGCTCGGTGCCGTCTACCATAAGCACGACTCGATAGACGCCCGGCTTGGCCTGCTGGGCGAGGCCGCCAAAGAAGGCCGGCATTTGTGGAACCTCCGATTCGCCAGCTGCGGCCTGCGCGGGCGGTTGTTGCGGACCGCGCGCGGCGGCCGGTAGTTGAGGGCCGGAAGCGGCAGCGCCACCGCCACCACGGCGACCACGGCCGCCCCGGCCCTGGCCGAGATTCCAGGAAACCTGGTGCAGACCGGGCTCGGATGCGGCTTGCAATTCCGTCATCAGCTTACCGGTGTAATCCATCACCTTGAGCGAGATCGCGTCCGCCTTTTTGTTCAGCGAATAGAAGATCTGCGCTCCGGGGGGCGGGTTCTGTCCATAGAATTTGCGGTCGGCGCCGCTGAACATGCCTTCGCGGCCTTGCTCTAACCGCCAGCGAATCACCGTGTTGGGCTGGTAGAGATGAGATTTCTCCTTGAGCACCACGGCGGTCGTTTGCCTGAGCGGCGTGACGTCCAGCACCCACAGACTGCGGCCGTGGGTTGCCGCCACGATCTCGCCTGAGGTCGGATGCTGAGCGATCTCATGCACCGCCACGGTCGGCAGATTATTGTTCAGCTTGGTCCAGGAAGCGCCGCGGTTCGCCGATACCCAGGCGGCGAACTCGGTGCCGGCGTAGAGGACGTTTGCATTCACAATGTCCTCCCGGCAAACGCGCGTCGAGCCCATCGGCAGGTTGGCGCGGATGGATTTCCACGTCTGGCCGTAGTCTTCCGTGACATAGAGATACGGCTCATCGTCATTGGAGCGATGGGCGTCGAACGCCACGTAAGCCCGTCCTTCGACGTAATTGGACGGTTCGATGGTTGCCACCCAGCGCGGGCCGGGCAGCTTGACGTTGGCGCTGATCTCGGTCCACTTGGCGCCGCCGTCGCGCGTCACCCACAGAGCGCCGTCATCCGTGCCGACATAAAGCACCTCTGAATTCTTCGGTGATTCGGCCAGGGCCGTGGCACTGCCGTGCTTGGTTCGGGTAATTTCCGGGGAAACGATCCGCAGATGATCGCCGCGCTCCACGGAACGGAACACATACTGCCCAGCGCAGTAGAAGATGCTGGGGTTATGGCTCGAGAGAATGAACGGCGTATTCCAGTTGAAGCGGTAGGCCGGCTTGCCCGGCACGCGTCGCGGGCGGAGCATGGCCCTCTCTCCGGTCTTCAGGTTGCGGCGCTGGATGGCGCCCCCCTGGCTTTCCGAATAAACGAGATCCGGATCGCGCGGATCGACACGGCAGACAAAACCGTCGCCGCCGCCGATATTGAGCCAATCTTCATTGATCGGGCCGGTGGTACGCAGCGTGCGCGTGGGCCCTGCCCAGCTGCCATTATCCTGCAGCCCTCCGAGCGCGCGATAGACCGGGCGCGGATCGACTGCGACATGGTAAAACTGGCCGAGCGCGAGATGGTTCAAATGGTCCCAGTGCTCGGCGCGGTCGTAAGTCTGGTAGAAACCGCCGTCGCAGCCGACGATCATGTGCCGGCCGTCCTTCGGATCGATCCAGAGGGCGTGTTGATCAGAGTGCACGCCGCGGTTGCCTTCGACCTGGAAGGTCTTGCCGCCGTCCTTCGAGCGATACATTTGCACGCCGAGGACGTAGACAATCTTCTCATCCAGCGGATCGACGCGGACCTGCGAGAAGTACATCGGCCGCGGATTGAGGCTATTGACGCGGGTCCAGGTTTCGCCGCCGTCGGTGGATTTGTAGACGCCGCCGGTCTGGTTAGCGTCGGGTCCCTGCTGGTCCTGGACGTTTTCGCGCTGGCCGCCAAGCTGGCTGCCGTACGGACGGGGAGTGTGGCCCGGAGGCAGACGGCCTGCGCCGCCGCCACGCCCGAAACCGCCGGCCGCGACGAGGGGAACGCTGATCTCCAGCTTCTCCGTGCCGCGCGCGACGGACAGCTTGACGGTGTCGCCCGCCTGGTGCGTTTGGGCGAGTCCGGCAATGGTCTGGAAGAAGCGGTCAATCGGTTTGCCGTCGATAGCCGTCACCAGGTCATCGACTTTCAGGCCTGCCTTGCCTGCCTGGCCCTGCTCGCTGATGTCGGTGACGATGACACCGCCTTCGGCATCTTCGCCCATGAAACCCGGATTAAGGAAACCAGCGCCGCCAGGCCCGCCTCGGCCGCCCTGACCGCCAGCGGCTTGAGCGCCGCCGCCCTGGCTGCCGCGTGCCGCCTGGCCGCCGGCCGCCTGTCCGCCACGGCCACCGCGTCCTTGCCGGCCGCCTCCCTGCCCCAGCCGTGCTGCCAGGGTGATCTCGGTATCCTTCTTGTCTTCGCCACGCTGGTAAACGGCCTTGACCTTGTCGCCCGGGCGATGCGGGCGGAGAACTTCGTCGAGGGCCTTGGTGCTAGGAACCGGCTTGCCGTCCAGCGAGACGAGTACGTCTCCGGACTTCAGCCCCGCCTTCGCTGCCGGACCGTCCGGGCTGATGGTGCCCAGCTTGAGGCCGGCTGTGTTGTCATCGCCTTGAAGGCCGACGCTGACGGTCAAAGGCGGCAAGCCGGTGCCGATCTTCTCGGTATCAAGGATAGCGAAGACGACGCTCGGATTCTTCCGGTAGTAATCCAGGCCGATACGCCCCGTGGCCACGGTGGGAAGCCCCTTGGTCAAGCGCGCGAAAGTCTTGCCGCCGTCGATAGTCTTGAAAATGCCTCCACCCTTGCCGTATTTGCGAACCGGGTCATAACCAAAAATGCCGTCAGGCGGCGGGGGTTCGCCCAGGAAGTCGTCAAACTCGTCGCGCATCCGGTTCCAGGTCGCCACCAGCAACGTCTCCGGATCGGTGGGGTGCATCTGAATGTCGATGATGCCGGTCTGGTCGTCGATGTAAAGGATTTTCTCCCAGGTCTTGCCGCCGTCGGTGGTCTTGTACAGACCGCGATCCTCGCTGGGTCCGTAGAGCCGGCCGAGGGCGCCGACGTAGACGATGTCGGGATTCTTCGGGTGAACCTTGACGCTGCCGATCTGGAAGGTCTTGTTGAGCCCCATGTTCTTCCAGGTCTTGCCGCCGTCGGCCGATTTGTAAACGCCATCGCCATAGGAGACGGAGTTGCGCGGGTTGTTTTCGCCCGTGCCGACCCAGACGATATTGCGATTGGAAGGGGCCACACAAACATCGCCGATGGACACGGTGGCCTCATGATCGAACTGATGCTCGAAGGTGATGCCGTTGTTCACGGTCTTCACCAGCCCGCCCGATGCCGTCGCGACCCAGTAGGTGGTCGGATCGGCCTCGAAGACGGAGAGCGCGGTGATGCGTCCCGCCATGTTGGCCGGACCGATCGAGCGCCAGGTGAGCGCTTTGATCCACTCGTCCGGGATCGTTCCTTCAGGCGTCGCCAGCGACGCCGTGTGGTTGCCGGACTTCAGCTCCTGAAGCTTCTTGTTCAGGGCCTGGATTTGTTTTTCCAGTTCCGCAATTTCTTGTGGCTCGTCGCCCCTTGCCGCACTGCGGGAAGGAACGGACCAGAGGCTCAGACCCAGGCCAACGGCCAACGCCAGACCGGTGGCGAGTCCGCGAAAGGGGGAATGATCGCGCGACATCAGAACAGACCCTCGCTGAAAGGACCAAGGTTTGCCAATCCATGGGGCTGGGTGGAACTCCAAGACGCAGGAAGCGGCGTCCGGCCGGCTGAGTCAGGGATTAGTGTAATCCGGCCAACCGCGTTACCCAAGAAGATTTCAAAGAATGAGAAGGAAATGAGAAGTCTATGAAGCGGCTCGGTACTGGGCTAACTCTGTGTTGATGACCCCCGGGAGAGGCGGTGGATAATGCCAAGAGCCGTTCCCGCAAACGCTCCGATGATGGTCCAGAAAGGGAGCCAGGATAGAGGAGATGGCATTTTTGAGACGCCAAGCGCAAAGATGTGAAATGACCCGATAAGCATGCCAACTATAGCGCCCAGCAAAGGCCCCAAGCAAATCATGTCGCGTTTTGGTTGCTCAGGTGCCATGATGGTTCTCTCCATGCGTGACCGCTCTAGCGTTTACGCGAGATTACGCCGACCTGGTTCTCTTCCTCGATTGCCATTGTGCAGACCGGACAGCAGATCGTGCCTGATTCAGCAGCAGCGGCTGCGAGCCAGAGCAAGTCGGAGGGCGGTAAATCAACCTCATCGCAGCATGCACAAAAATCCGTCCCGCACGCGAAGCAATGGTAGATTGCAAATGACGCTAATGTCCTTCGGCATCGCGGACAACGATCAAATGCCTTCTCAGGAGTGTCGCACATCGTCATGCCCTTCAAGCAGCAAAAGAGCAACGGAGCAGCCAGTCAAGGTTGCCGGAGCCGGGGGCTCGCGGTCCTGCACTGGCTGCTCCGTCGCGTATGTCAGCCGCCCGGTAGGGGCGGCTCGATCCAGGCGGGAAGGCCCGCCCGGTGAGCAGCTAGCCAACTTCCTGCATCGCCTCGTTCAGAGGCGGCCATTCCTTTTCCAGACCCTCGTCTTCGATCTGCCGAAGCTGAGCGTCGGTGATTTCAAAACGCTCGGTAACGATCTGATAAGAACGGCGAACGCCCGTTCCCAGGTCCTGGGTTGCCACCAGGTCCCGGAAGATGTCGCGACGTTGCTGCAAAGTCAAACGCTTGGTTGCCATGCTGGCCCCCTTCCGTAATTTGGGGATTAAACCTGGCCCGGCGAGCCTGACCGGACCCGTACAAACGCAAACAAACCCTGGCAGGCTGCCAGGGGTGGTGGACTTCTCCCTTCGTACCGCAAGGTCTCCGCTCTCGAACGCGCCCCCTCACGGCAGAGACGGAAGCGCAAACAGCCCGAGAGAATCGAGCTATGTCGCTCGCGGCTTAAGGACGAGCGGGCGGATGCTTGAGCGGGATCGTAAAGGCTCCACCGCGAAGAGGGGCTCAGCCTCTTCATGTGCATTATACGCCTGCACCCTATTTTTCAGAAGGAAATTCCAGGAATTTTCTGTGCAGACCAGAGGATTTCTCTGTACGTTATGGGAAAAGCGATACAGCCAGCAGCCGTAGCGAACGCGGGGTTTCGCCGTCGCTCCTGCGATATCGCAAGTGCTTTTCATTATTGGCGTTCCGATCAATTCACGGCACTCTTCCGGCCGATGCGGCGAGCAGGCTCGAAGATGCTCCAAGGGAAAGAACCCATGCTCGACAGATATTTCCGTCACTCCGGAAACGATTTCATCCTTCTTGTGGCCCTGGCCGTATGCGTCTTTCTTCAAGGCGACCCCGTTTCGGCACAGCCGCAGGGAGCCGACTCAGAAAAGCTGAAAGCCTGGGCAGCCGAGATCAACCAGCGGATCGCCGACAACTATACGCACCTGGAAGGGCTCTACAAACATCTGCACACCCACCCGGAACTCTCTCTTCAGGAAGCGAACACGTCGGCCAGGCTGGCTCAAGAGATAAAAGAGCTGGGCTTTGACGTCACGCCGCGCGTGGGCGGCTACGGCCTGGTCGCGATCCTGCGAAACGGCGCCGGGCCGACCGTGCTGGTGCGCACCGACATGGACGCGCTCCCCGTCGTGGAGAAAACCGGGCTGCCTTACTCCAGCAGGGTCCGCGCGCGCGATAAGAACGGCAACGACGTCGGCGTCATGCACGCCTGCGGCCATGACATGCACATGACGTGCTGGGTCGGAACTGCCAGAGTGCTGGCGAGCTTGAAAGACCGTTGGCAAGGGACCCTGGTCTTCATCGCCCAGCCGGCCGAGGAGATCGGCACCGGCGCCCGCCTGATGCTGGCGGACGGTCTATACAAGCGCTTTCCCAAGCCGGACTATTGCCTGGCCCTGCATTGCGACGCCCGCAGCGAATACGGCACGGTGACCTTCACCGAAGGGCTGGCGCTGGCCAACGTCGATTCCGTCGATATCACCGTCAAGGGCCGAGGCGGCCACGGCTCGGCGCCGCATACGACCGTGGATCCCATCGTCCTGGCCGCGCGCATTGTCCTCGACTTGCAAACGATCGTCAGCCGCGAGACCAATCCGACGGACCCCTGCGTGGTCTCCGTCGGCTCAATCCACGGCGGCACCAAGCACAACATCATCCCGGACGACGTGAAGCTGCAAATCACCGTGCGCACCACCAAGGACAGCGTGCGCAAGCATACACTCGATGCCATCGAGCGCATGGTCAAGGCCGCGGCCCAGGGCGCAGGTGCTCCCGAACCCGACGTGAAAATCGATCCCACTGAGTTCACGCCGGCCTTGCTCAACGATCCCGGCCTGACGCGCAAAACCGTGGCGGCATTCAAAGAGGTGCTCGGACCCGACAAGGTCTACGAACGCCCGCCGGTCATGGGCGGCGAGGACTTCTCGCGCTATGCCCAGGAAAGGACGCCAATCTTCCTCTACTTCCTCGGCACCTTCGCGCCCGAGCGCGTCGCCCAGTCACGCCAGCCGGGCGCCCGGCCGTTGCCCTCGCTGCATTCGGACCTGTTCTACCCCGTGCCGGAGCCGAGCATCAAGACCGGCGTTTTGACGATGACCACGGCCGTACTGAATTTGCTGGGTAAGTAACAAAGAACAAACGAGCTATATTTTCTTCTTGAACCCTTCCCCACCTCGCGGTTACTCTTGCGACTTGCGGCAACGCCTGCTCCGAGCTGACAGCGAATGGAATACTCATGAAGAAAGGCGTCCTGATTCAACCGACCGTGCAAACCGAGCCCAGGACGCGGCTCGATGCCATCGACCTCCTGCGCGGCCTGGTCATGGTGATCATGGCGCTGGACCACGTGCGTGATTATTTCCACAACGCTGCTTTTAAGATCGATCCCGTCGATTTGCAGCGCACCTCGCCGGTCTGGTTCTTCACGCGCTGGATCACGCACTTTTGTGCGCCGACCTTTGTCTTCCTGGCGGGCACGGGAGCATTCCTGGCCGGGACGCGCGGCAAGAGCAAGCGGCAATTGTCCTGGTTCTTGCTGACGCGCGGCTTGTGGCTGGTGCTGTTCGAGGCCACCTTTGTCCGCCTGAGCTGGAACTTTCATCTCGACTACGCCAAGGAGTTCGGCGGCGGCGTCTTTTTTGCCATTGGCTGGTCCATGGCGATTCTGTCCGTCCTGGTATTTCTGCCGACGCGGGCGGTCGCGCTAATCGGCGTAGCCCTGGTCGGCTTGCACAATCTGCTGGATGGCCTGATCGCCGAGCAGGTCGGCCTGCCGAAATTCCTCTGGATGGTCCTCCACAGTCCGGAAAGGCTGGAGATTTTCCCGGGCGGCAAGTTTGGCCCGGTCACCATCCCTAAGCTTCATTTTGTGACAGGCTATTCCATACTTCCCTGGCTGGGCGTAATGGCTTCGGGTTATGGCTTTGGCGCCCTCTTCCTGCAGGAGCGCTCGCGCCGCCGCAAGAAATTTTTGATAATAGGTCTGCTGCTTTGCGCTCTGTTCGTAATTGTGCGCGCGAAGAACGTCTACGGCGATTTGACGCCGGCGACCGCAGCGCCGGTCACGGGCACATCGCCGGGACCCTGGAAGGCGCAGGATAAACCGCTTTTCACGCTCCTGTCGTTCCTCAATTGCCAAAAGTATCCGCCGTCATTGGTGTTCTTGCTGATGACTCTTGGACCCGCAATCTTAGCCCTGGCAGTGTTTGACCGTGAGCCGGGCAAGGTCAGCCGGTTCTTCATCACCTTGGGCCGGGTGCCGCTTTTCTATTACCTTCTTCATATTCCCCTGATTCATGCCCTGGTGGTGGCGGCCGACTACGTGCGCTACGGCTCTTCGCCATACGCCGCCGAAGCGCCATGGACGATTGGCGGCCGGCAACTGCCGCCGGATTATGGCTACAACTTGCCGGTCGTCTATGCGGTTTGGCTTGGAGTGGTGTTGGTGCTCTACCCGTTGTGCCGTTGGTATGCGGGCGTCAAGCAGCGCAGCCGTAGTGTCTGGCTGAGTTACCTTTGATCCTTGCCCTTTGCCATACCCGGCGCGGGCCTTGCCGGACCGGGCACTGCCGGCCGGGGTAGCTGCAGACGCCGGCGCAATTTCACTTTGGGCGGCGGCCGGTCGTGCTCGTCCTCGATATCGCCCACGATCTCTTCGAGAACGTCTTCCAGAGTGATCAGTCCCAGGATCTTGCCGTCGTCGCCCCGGACCAGCGCCATGGGCCGACGCGCGTTGCGAAAGAGCCGCAGAGCCGTGGCCACGCTCTCATCCGGCTTCAGGAACAGCGGCGGATACATGGCATCTTCGAGCACGACCACGCCTTTGAGACTGAAGAGGAAGAAGAGGTTCTTGGTGTTGACGATGCCGACAATGTTATCCGGATTGCCCTCGTAAACCGGCATGCGCGTATGCGCGCCGCTGCGCACCGCTTCCAGGACCTTGTCATGAGGCAGGCTTATCTCCAGGGAGGCCATCTTGTCGCGCGGCACCATGCAGTCGCGCACACGCTTGCGCGACAGATGAAAAACATTTTCCACCAGGTCGGCCTGATCCGCATCCAGCATGCCGGCTTCCTCGCTGTCCTCAATCAACAGCAGCAGTTCCTCGACGGAATGCACGCCCTCCTCGCCGCTGCCCGGCTGACTTCCCATGAGGCGCAACACCAGGTTCGCCGTACCGCTGATGATCAGCGTGAACGGCCGCGTCAGCTTCGCGAACACCAGCAGCGGCGCCGCGAACCACAAGGCGATCCGGTCCGGCGCCCGGATCGCAAGACTCTTGGGAACAAGCTCGCCAAAGGCCATGTGCAGGTAGCTGATAAATAAGAAGGCGACCAGCGCGGCCGTGGAATGCGCGGCGATGGGCAGCCAGGTATCGTTCAGGAAGTGAAAGAGCGGCCGGATTAGCCGCGCCAGAGCCGGCTCCCCCACCCAGCCCAGACCGATGCTTGCCAGCGTGATGCCCAGCTGTGTGGCGGCAATCGACCGGTCCAGGCGCTTGATGGCGCTGTCGAGCTGTTTGGCGCCTTTGCGGCCCAGGCGCACCATTTCCTCGACCTGGGTCTTCCGCACCGCCACGAGAGCGAATTCGCCGGCCACAAAAACGGCGTTCAGAAGCACGAGAGCCGGAACGCTCAAGAGCCGCAACAGATCCCCAAGCCAGGTGCTGTCCATGTCTAGCAGAGGCGTGTGATGTGCCGGAGCATGTCGCGCACGGAAACGACGCCTACCGGCGCGCCGTGATGAATGACCGGAAGATGCCGGTAGCCGCCCACGTCCATCTTGTGAATTGCGAAGGCCAGCGTATCGCTGGTGCTGACCGTCTCCGGGTTTGCGGTCATGAACATGTGGATGGGAAGCTCGGCATAGGAGTCGTACAGGCCGGCCACCTTGGTAAGCAGATCGCGCTCGCTGAAGATGCCCACCAGCTCGCCCTCTTCGTTGACGACCAGTAAGGCGCCGATTTCATTTTCCAGCAGCAGCTTGATGGTGTCACCGACGGTCGTTGACGAGCGGACTGCGACCGGCCGCCGGGGGCGCAGCACCGTTACCGGGTCGTCCATCAGGCTGCGCTCGATGCGGTTACTGGGAATGGGACGATCCAGCTGCGTCATATCCATCTGGCAATGGCTGCACTCTTCACTGCCCGGCAAATTATCGTGGCCGCAATGGGGACAAATCATTGAACTGGTCAGTAGTCGGTAGCCAGTAGTCAGTAGCCAGTAGTCAGTACCTACGCGGCTACTGACTACTGGCTACTGGCTGCTGACTATCGTCTACTTTGCCTCCACCACCCAGGTGTCATCGCTCGTGAATAGTTCTTCCAGCTTGCCGCGCCCCTTGGAGCGGACGACATCATCGATCTGCTTGTTGAGCAGCTCGTCGTAGGTCGGATGCTGCACGCAGCGGAATACGCCAATGCACTCGGGAAAGCGCGGATAGACCATGCGGCTGAGAAGGTAGGCGAGACTCGGCTCCTCGGCACGCTCGTCATGAATGAGGAGATCATCGACGGTGATGCCGTTGCCCAGCGTCACGACCTCGGGATCGAGACCGTGCAGGCGAATGCCCTTGTTGCGGTCCTTGCCAAAAATCAACGGTTTGCCGTGTTCGAGGTGCAAGGTGTTGTCTGCCTTTATGCCCTTGTCGGTCGCGTACTCAAAGACGCCGTCGTTGAAGATCTTGCAATTCTGGTAGACCTCAACGAAAGCCGAGCCCTTGTGGGCGGAGGCCCGCCGCAGCGTTTCGGTAAGGTGGTTCACATCCACATCGACGGTGCGGGCGACAAAAGTCGCCTCGGCGCCGATGGCCAGCGACAGGGGCCGCAACGGATTGTCGATGGAGCCCAGCGGACTCGATTTGGTGCGCGTGCCGGTTCGCGAGGTCGGCGAATACTGGCCCTTGGTAAGGCCATAAATTTCGTTGTTGAAAAGAATAATCTTCATGTCCACGTTGCGGCGGATGGCGTGGATCAGGTGGTTGCCGCCGATGGAAAGGCCGTCGCCGTCTCCCGTGATGACCCATACCTGCAGATCCGGCCGGCACACCTTGAGGCCGGTGGCGAAGGTCGGCGCCCGCCCGTGAATGCTGTGGAAGCCGTAGGTATTCATGTAATACGGGAAACGGCTGGAGCAGCCGATACCGGAAATGAATACCGTCTTCTCCCGCGCAAAGCCGATGGCGGCCAGGGCTTTCTTCATTTGCGCGAGCACGGAATAATCGCCACACCCCGGGCACCATCGCACGTCCTGGTCGCTGGCCAGGTCTTTTGCCGTCAGGGTAGGAAGCGGCGTCGCTGTCGCCATAAAGCAAGTATCCTCTTCTAAAGTCACCGGTCCGGGAGGATGACTCCTCTTCTGCCCGGTCCCATACTTACATTCTATGCCATGCGCGGCCGGGGGAAGCGTTCCGCCACGTTACGAAAGTAGCTGCTCGATTTTCTCCTCAATCTCGCTCACCAGGAAAGGACGCCCCTGAATCTTGTTCAGGCCAACGGCGTCCACGAGGAATTGCGCCCGCAACAGCAAGCGCAACTGACCCGCATTCAACTCCGGCACCAGGATTTTCCGGTAGCGCTTCAACACCTCGCCGATGTTCTTTGGCATCGGATTGAGATAGCGCAGATGCGCCTGGGCCACCTTGCGGCCCTTGCGCTGGGCGCGCTCCACGGCGGAAACGATGGCGCCGTAAGTGCCGCCCCAGCCGATTACCAGCAAATCGCCCTCTGCCGGACCGTTCACTTCCAGTAACGGAATTTCGTTCGCGATGTTGGCGATCTTCTGGGCGCGCGTCTTGACCATGTGCTCATGGTTTTGCGGATCGTAGCTGACGTTGCCGGTAATGTCTTCCTTTTCCAGGCCGCCGATGCGATGTTCCAGGCCCGGAGTGCCGGGAATCGCCCATTGCCGCACCAGCCGGGCGTCCCGCTTGTACGGCATGAACTTGGCCTCGCCGTTGCCGTTCGTATTCGGCTCGGTCGGATGTTTGACAGTGATCTTGGGCAAGGCCTCGATATTCGGAATAAGCCACGGCTCCGCGCCATTGGCGATATAGCCGTCCGAAAGCAAGAATACCGGCGTCATGAAGCCGACCGCCAGGCGGACTGCCTCGAACACCATGGTGAAACAATCCGCGGGGGAACAGGGAGCGACGATGGCCGCCGGGCATTCGCCGTTGCGGCCGAACATGGCCTGCAAGAGGTCGGCCTGCTCGGTCTTGGTCGGCAAGCCGGTGCTCGGACCGCCCCGCTGCACGTCGATGATGAGCACGGGCATTTCCGTCATGACAGCCAGGCCAATCGCCTCGGACTTCAAGCAGATGCCGGGGCCGCTGGTCGCGGTCACGCCCAGGGCGCCGCCGAAGGAAGCGCCGATGGCCATGCCGATGGCGGCAATTTCATCTTCCGCCTGCACCGTGCGCACGCCGAAGCGCTTCATCTCCGACAAAGAATGCAGGATGTCGCTGGCCGGGGTGATGGGATAGGTGGCGTAGACGATCGACTTATTCATGAGCGTGCTGGCCGTGACCAGGCCAATGGCCAGCGCCTCATTGCCGGTGATTTTGCGGTAGCGGCCCGGCTTGATGCTCGCGGGGGCCACGGTGTAATGGACCGGCATGGTCTCGGTGGTTTCGCCGAAATTATAGCCTGCCTTGAGCGTGCGCGTGTTGGCTTCGAGGACAGCGGGGTTCTTGGAAAACTTATCGCGGATCCACTTGAGTGTCGGCTCCAGCGGCCGCTCATAGAGCCAGTAAACCAGGCCCAGCGCGAAAAAGTTCTTGCAGCGATCGGCCTCGCGGGGGCTCAGCTTAACTTCCGCCACCGCCTCGCGGTTGAGCGCGTTGATCGGAATGCGAAACAACCGGTAGTCCTTCAGGGAGCCGTCTTCCAGGGGATTGGTTTTGTAGCCCGCCTTGTGCAGATCGCTGGTCGTGAAGGCGTCCGCATTGACAATGAGAATGCCGCCGCGCTCGAGGTCCTTCAGGTTGGTCTTGAGTGCCGCCGGGTTCATCGCCACCAGGGCATTCAGCTGATCGCCGGGCGTATGAATTTCCTGGCTGCTGAAATGAACCTGGAAGCCGGATACGCCGGCCAGGGTGCCCGCAGGCGCCCGGATCTCGGCCGGAAAGTCAGGCAAGGTGCTGATGTCGTTGCCGAGGATCGCCGAAGCATTCGTGAACTGCGTGCCGGCGAGCTGCATGCCGTCACCGGAGTCCCCCGCGAAGCGAATGGTCGCGGACTCCAGGCTCTGGACCTGCGCGGTTCGGGTTGTTCGTTTGGGTTCGAGCGTCGGATTGGAAACTGTCATAAGAACCTCACGCCCCCTCGCGCTTGTCCTGCACGACGCCGGGGTTCGGGGGCAAGTTATAAATCGTCGACGGAAAGTGTTCGACCAGGTAATGCACAATACGCTTGACGGAAAGCACCCCCACCAGGCGCCCGGCCTCGTCCACCACGGGCAAGTGGCGGTAGCCGCCCTCCTCCATGCGACGCACGGCGGCGCCGATTGGTTCCTTGCGATGGACGACTTCGGGGTTGGGAGTCATACACTCGGCCACCGGCAAGGTCAAGGGCTTCCCCAGGGCGAGCACGCGCCGTAACAGGTCGCGCTCCGTGAGAATACCCATGATTTTCTCGCCCTCGCACACGAGCACGCAGCCGACTTTTTCCTCGCGGAGCAAGCGGACCGCCTCGCCGACCGTCTGCTCCGGAGAAATGCGCAGCGGCGGCGACAGGTGCAGGCGCGACACGCTGTCGATCTTCAGCGTCTTGGCGAGGTCCATAACAGACTCACGTTGTCCGTTGGATGGGACCAAAGGGAAGGGCGGAGTGCCAATCTGCCCAGCCTCTGTTACCGTTGTTCGCAAGTGGCCACCTACTTTACAATAGCACCCGCGCCCGCGGCTGGCCGGAAATTCTCTCCAGCTTTTCCGGTTTGCCTGCACGCTTTCTGCAAAAGCGGCTGCTTGGCTTGCGCAGTCCTGTACGTAGGTTACTGATGAAATTCTCCGCAAAACCAAACGCATCGGCAAGGGCCAGATAGATAGACCAACGTCTTGCGAGTAAGAGTATTATATGGACATCGGCTTGACAGAGCGCGTCGTTCTCGTCACCGGGGCGGCCGGAGGCATTGGCCACGAGGTGGTCCGTGCCTTCCGTCGCGAAGGCGCCCGCGTGATTGTGCACTTCAATACCAACCGGGATCGGGCACAAACCCTCGCAGGCGAACCGGGCCCCGCCGCTGTCGCGCTGGGCGCGGACCTGACGCAGGAAGCCGATGTGCAGCGGCTCTTCTCCGAAAGCGAAGCCGCTTTGGGTCCCGTCGAGATTTTGGTAGCGAACGCCGGCCGCTGGCCGCCGCATGACACCCCGGTGTCGCAGATGAGCTTGGCACAATGGAACGACACCCTCGCCAGCAACCTCACGTCCGTCTTTCTCTGTGCGCGCGAATTCTTCAGAGGCATCAGCCATCACCGGCTCACGGATCCGGCCGCCGTGCTGGTCGGCTCGACCGCGGGCATTTTCGGGGAGGCAGGTCATGCCGATTATGCGGCCGCCAAAGCGGGCTTGACCTATGGCTTGGCCCGCAGTTTAAAAAATGAGCTGTGCCGGCTAGCGCCGCGGGGCAGGGTCAACGTCGTCTGCCCGGGGTGGACCTTCACGCCCATGACCCGGCGCTTTGCGGACGATTCCGAGCGGGTGCGCCGCGTTGTGCAGACCATCCCGTTGCGGAAAGTCGGCCGGCCGCACGACGTTGCCATGGCGATTCTCTATCTCGCGTCGAGTCAGCTGTCTGGTCACCTGACCGGGCAAGTCCTCACGGTTGCGGGCGGCATGGAAGGGCGCGTGCTTTACCAGCCCGACGAGATCGACCACACCCAGGCCTGAATCATGCCCGAACCCACTCGTCTTCTCCGAACGCTGCAGCAGGCCATTCAAGCCGTTCGCGACACGCCTGGACGCAAAGGCAGGCTGGTGTCGCTGCAGGAAGCCGGCGAAGTCATGGTCGTAGGCGACCTGCACGGCAATGTGGAGAACTTTCGCAAGGTCCTGCAAAAAGCGGAGCTGCAAAAGCATTCCCGGCGTCACCTGGTGCTTCAAGAGCTCATTCACGGACCGCACAAGTACGCCGCCGGCGGCGACAAGTCGCACCAGTTGCTCGATCTCTTCGCTGCCCTGAAATGCCAGTTTCCGCGGCAGGTCCACATGCTACTCGGCAATCACGAATTATCGCAATGGACAGGACAGGCCATTGCCAAGGTAGAATCTGATTTGAATGCCTTATTTCGCGAGGGGGTTGGTACAGCCTACGGCCCGCATGCGCCGCATATTTACGCGGCTTACCTGGAGTTGTTCGCCGTGATCCCTCTGGCGCTGCGGACTCCTAATCGCATTTTTCTTTGCCACAGCCTGCCCAGCGCAGCGAAAATGAGCGAATTCGATGCTGCCAGGCTGGAATGGGACATCCATGATGAGGATGATTTGCGGCCCGGCGGTTCCATCCACACGCTGGTCTGGGGTAGGGACACGCGCGAGGAAACGGCAGCGGCCTTTTTGCAGAAAGTGGACGCGGATCTGCTGATTACGGGACATATTCCCTGTCCGCAGGGCTTTGAGGCGCCTAACAGCCGTCAGCTCATTCTTGACGCGCTAGGAAACCCTGCTTGCTACTGCCTTTTTCCCACGGATCGGGCATTGACGCAGCAGGATCTACTGAACTTCGTTGGTACCCTTTAGGAAGGAGAGATCGCAGGCACAGTCCTGCCGCAGTGATTATGAGCGCCGACACAGAACCAGATATTTGCCCATTGCCGGAAACCCCCGTCGAAGCTTTGAAGAAGCTCGTTCGCGAGCATGTCCTGGTGGAGGACAAGACGTTCGTCATCGAGCGGCCGGATGAATCGGACCGCCTCCTGGACCATCCGTTCGTGACGGACGCCTTCGCCAGGGATGAATACCTTCCCTACTGGGCTGATCTCTGGCCCGCGGCGCGGATGCTGGCAAAGGTGATTATTCGCGAGCCATGGACCGCTGGTGTGGAGGCGCTGGAAATCGGCTGCGGCTTGGGGCTGCCTGGAGTTGCAGCATTATCCATGGGCGTGCACGTGACGTTCAGCGACTATGATGCGACCGCCTTGCGCTTCGCTTCGCGGAACGCGCAGCTTAATGGCTTCGATGACTTTGGAATTCTGCACATGGATTGGCGCCGGCCGCCGGCGGACTTGCGTTTTCCGGTGATTCTGGCTTCCGATCTTGTGTATGAGCATCGGAATGTTGCGCCGCTCGTTGGACTGATCAAGCAAGTCTTGCTGCCTGACGGAATCTGCTTATTGACCGATCAAGATCGGGTGCATTCACAGACGTTGCGCGACGCTCTCGTGGCGGGCGGGCTGCAATTCACAGCGCAGGTCGCGCGCGCGGGCGAACCAGGCGGCCGGCGTGTCAAAGGAAGCCTGTACCGAATCGAGCATGCTGCTGTAGGATAACGACGTACGAACCTGTGCGACCCGGGTAGTATTCGATGGGACTCTGGAAATAGCAATGAGAACAAACTTGAAAGCATGTGCCCTCGCCGTGATGACTTTCGCCGCCCTGGCGGCTAGCGCTCGAGCAGAGGACAAGGTTGAGCTGAAAGTGGTCAAGTACCCGGAGCTGGCAAAGACCGTCAGGCAGTTCAAAGGCAAAGTGATTGTCATCGACTTCTGGGCCGATTGGTGAGTGAACTGCAAAAGGGAATTCCCGCAACTGGTCCAGTTGTACAAGAATAATGTCAAGGACGGCCTGGTAGCCATTTCGGTCAGCCTCGATGAGCTCGGCGACAAGGGCGTGAAGGAGAAGCTGCTGAGCTTTCTCAAAAAGAAGGACGCGACCTTTACCAATGTTATCCTCGACGAGAGCCAGGAGTTTTGGACGAAGAAATTCGCCATGGTGGGTCCGCCGTGCGTCTTCGTTTTCAATCGCGAAGGAAAGTGGAAGCAGTTCAAGAACTTTGAGAATTATGACGAGATCAAGCAATACGCCCTCAAATGCTTGAATGCGAAATGACGGGCCGGCGTGCGTTCCGTGGAAGGCAGGCAACAGCGCGTGAGCCATTCCGATAGTCGAAAGCAACTTTCCGCCTCCCTGGGCCGAGTGCCGAGCGGACTGTTTGTTTTGACCGCCAGGCGCGATCAATCCGAGACCGGCATGCTCACCAGCTGGGTTCAGCAATGCGCCTTCGAGCCGCCAGTACTAAGCGTGGCAATCAAGCAGGGCCGGCCTGTCATTCCCTGGCTGACCGGGGGGAGCCCGTTTACGCTGAACATTCTCGATGACAGTCAGACTGACATGGTGGCGCACTTCGGCCGCGGGTTCGCTTTGGGTGAGCCGGCCTTTGAGGACGTGGAGATCCAACGCCCGCCGGACGGTGCGCTGGTGCTTGCGGAGGCTCTGGCTTATTTGCAATGTACCGTCGAAAAATGCTTCCCTATCGGCGATCACCAGTTAATTTTGGCAAGCGTGACGGGCGGTCGCCTGCTTGGTGAAGGCCAACCCATGGTGCACATTCGCAAGAGCGGGATGCATTATTAGACGGATGTGCGCTATGCTAATCCGCTGCTTGGCTGCCGCAGACAGGCTAAATCCGGTGCGCAGTGCGCCGCACCACCGGGCCTGTCCCGGTGGATTGGTGAGTGGCAGCCAGAAAATTGCTTCTCAGAGGACGGCCGCCGCGGGGCTTGTCCCCGCGGGGCCACGACTGACGGCCAGGCTGACCAATCGTCGCCCCGCGGGGACAAGCCCCGTGGTGTCGCTGATTACTGCGAGCTGGCACACGGCGATATCTAAGAAGGCTATGCCAGACATCATCACCAGTCCCGACACTCAACGCGCGAACCGCATCCCACCCCGGCAAGCCTTGACGCGCAAATGGCCGGTCCTCCATGCCGGTAGTACACCCAAATTCGACCGGGCCGCCTGGACCTTTCACATCTTCGGCCTGGTGGAGAAGCCCTGGCAATGCACGTATGACGAATTCCTGGCCATGCCCCGCATCCGCGTGCTTGCCGATATGCATTGCGTCACGCGCTGGAGCAAGCTCGATAATACCTGGGAGGGCGCCAGCACGCGCGAAGTCCTTGGCCATGTGAAGCTCTTGCCGCAAGCCAGGTTTGTCATGGTGCATAGCGAGCACGGTTTCAGCACGAACTTGCCGCTGGCGGATTTTCTCGGCGCGGATTGCCTGTTTGCCTGGAAACACAATGGCCAGGATCTCGAACCCGATCACGGCTATCCGCTCCGCCTGGTCGTGCCGCGACTCTACGCCTGGAAGAGCGCCAAATGGGTGCGGGCTCTGGAAATCATGGAAAACGACCGGGCCGGGTTCTGGGAAGCCTGGGAGAACGGCGGTTATCACATGCGCGGCGACCCCTGGCAAGAGGAGCGCTTTCGCGAATAACCGTCTCAATCATGCCAAGCACGTTGCACCAACATCTGATCGAAGCCTTGCGATCCATCGTCGGCAAGGATGGCCTGCTTACCTCGCCAAGCGATCTCCTTGTCTACGAATGCGACGGCTACACGATTGAGAAGAATAAGCCGGACGTCGTCGTCTTTCCGACTTCGACCGAGCAGGTGGTCGAAGTCGTCAAGCTCTGCAACCGCCTGAATGTCCCTTTCCTGCCGCGCGGCGCCGGTACCAGCCTGGCCGGCGGCTGTCTGCCGGTCGGCGGCGGCGTGATGCTTGCCTTGACACGCATGAAGCGCATCCTGGAGGTCAGCATCCGCGATCGCTATGCCATTGTCGAAGCCGGCGTCGTCAACCTGTGGCTGACCAATCACCTCAAGCCACATGGTTACCATTACGCGCCCGACCCATCGAGCCAGGGAGCTTGCACCATTGGCGGCAACGTCGCCACGAACTCCGGCGGCCCGCATACGCTCAAATACGGCGTCACGGTCAATCACGTGCTAGGCCTGGAACTGGTTCTGCCGGACGGCCAGGTCGTTCACACCGGCGGACCAACCGAAGACAATCCGGGCTATGACCTAACCGGCGTGATAGTCGGCTCGGAAGGGACGTTCGGCATCGCCACCAAGGCATGGGTGCGGATCACGCGCAATCCGGAAGCTTACCGGACACTCCTGGGCGTTTTCGAGACAGTCGATGACGCCACCAATACGATCAGCGATATCATCGGGGCCGGCATCATTCCGGGCGCGCTGGAAATGCTCGACCAGTTGATCCTTCAGGCGGTCGAGGCGGCGTTTCATTTTGGCTTTCCCCTCGATGCCGGCGCCGTGCTAATCATGGAAGTGGACGGCCTGGAAGCCGGGCTGGATGCTGACGTGGAGCGGATCGCAGCCATCGCCAGAAAGAATAACGCCCGCGAAGTGCGCCGCGCCAACAGTGAACCTGAACGGCTGCTACTGTGGAAATCTCGTAAGCAAGCCTTCGGTGCCGTCGGTCGCTTGGCCCCTAGCTACTGCACGCAGGACGGCGTCGTGCCAAGAACCAAGCTGCCGCATATCCTGCGCGAAATTCAAAAGATTGCCGCCAAATACCAGCTGCGCATCGCCAACGTCTTCCATGCCGGCGACGGCAATATCCATCCCATTTTGCTCTTCGATGAACGCGATCCGGAACAGGTAAAGAGGGTGCTCAAGGCCAGTAACGAGATTCTCGACGAGTGCATTCACTGCGGCGGCAGCGTGACGGGCGAGCACGGCATCGGCGTGGAGAAAATCAACTTCATGCCCAAGTTGTTTACGCCGGAAGATTTGCATATGATGTTGAGGCTGCGCTCCGCGTTTAATCCACAGAATCGCTGCAGTCCGGCCAAGATGCTTCCCACGGCGGGGGCTTGCATTGAACCGAGCAAAGCAGGACGGCGTGCGGCGTTATAAAGCGGGCGGTCGACGAGCAACAGGACTTCCTGCATGATGATGCGGATCACTTATGACGCTCGATTGTGTCATCTTTCTCGCTGGTGGACGAGCCAAGATGGCCACCGGAAAACACAGGAAACCTCCAGAAAACGGTCCAAGGCGGTCAAGATGGCCAGCATCTCTCTCTCCCGCTGAGTCCGCCGCCGGTCCGCCAATCTGATTGGCGGGCGGACGGACGCGGCTAACATGTGTGCTGTGTCGGAATGGCAGAACTAGGCAGGCCGGAGCAACTCATTGGCAATCCTTGTCTGCGTAGCACAGTTCAGCCCAGGAGCGTCGCCGAGCTTGCGGAAAGCGTCTGTCAAGCAATTAGCCAGGACCAGGCGGTCTATCCATTCGGCGGCAGGACCATGTGGGACTATGGCTTGCCGCTTACGCGGGAGGGAATTGGCATCGATCTTCGGAGCCTGGACCAGGTGATCGACTATCCCGCTCGCGATATGACCATCACTGTCCAGGCCGGCATTACCCTTTCCAGGCTGCAAGAGACTCTCGCCAAAGAGAACCAGCGCTTGCCCATCGATGTGCCGCTGCCGGAAAGAGCTACACTCGGCGGTGCGCTGGCAGCCAATGTGAGCGGTCCGCGCCGCTACGGGTTTGGCACCTTTCGAGACTACGTCATCGGCATCAGCGTCGTGAATGATCAGGGCCAGGAGATCAAGGCCGGCGGACGGGTTGTCAAGAATGTCGCGGGCTATGATCTTTGCAAGCTATACATCGGCTCGCTGGGAACCCTCGGCATTATCACCCAGGTGACGCTCAAGCTGAAACCGCGACCGGAGGAGCAGCGACTGGTCGCAATCGGCTGCAAGGGCGGAGTCGTCCTCGGGCAATTGCTCGATCTTCTTCACAGATCGCGAACCCGGCCCGTTTGCCTGGAAGTGCTCAACGCTCGCGCCGCGCGGCATGTTTGCGCGGAAGCCGTTGAATTCGCTTCCGAAGCGAGGTGGGTGGTTGTTCTTGCCTTTGAAGACAACCGGGAATCGGTTACGTGGCAGGTCAAGCAAATTGAGGCCGAACTGAAGCCCGCTTTCGATCATCGGGACGCGCAGTTGCTTGCTATCCATAATTCGGCCCGTTTATGGCGCGAGCAAATCGATTTCCAGGCCTGGCCGGATGCCCTGCTCACCTTCAAAGCAAACCTGCTGCCGAGCGCAACGGCTGACTTCTGCCGGCTGGCAGACGCTCGCCCGGAGGGGTTGATCCTCCAGGCACACGCGGGTAGCGGCATCGTCTTCGGTCATATGTGCGGCAATTGGACGCTTGAGCAGTCTCAAAGAATGCTCGGGTCTTTGCAAGAAGCAGCCACGGCATCTCAAGGCAATGTGGTGGTCTTGAAGTGTCCCACGGCTTGGAAGACCGCATTGCCGCTCTGGGGTCTGTCACGCATCGACTATTGGCTGATGAGAGCGGTCAAGGAGAAGCTCGACCCGAAGGGCATCTTCAATCCCGGCCGCTTCGTGGACGGCATCTGACAGGGATTTGAAGCAAGGATTGTACTATCATAAGCATCAGCTAAACGAGGCGAATGCGATGGTCTGTTCTGGCGCCTTTCCACATGGCTCTCAACACCGAAGCAGTTTGTACACGACCGCCTGACTCGGCCGCGGCACCAAGCAATGGGGCCGGAATCGATTATGAATTGTTTCTCGACTGCGTTCACTGCGGGCTCTGCACCTCTGCTTGTCCTACCTATGTCGAGCTAGGCCAGGAAGCGGATAGCCCCCGCGGGCGTATCTACCTCATGCGCGCGGTCACGGACGGCCGACTGGACCTAAACGCCGAGGTGCGGCAGCATCTGGACCTTTGTCTCGACTGTCGGGCCTGCGAATCGGCCTGTCCCTCCGGTGTGCAGTACGGAAAACTGATCGAGCCCTTCCGTATCCACATGGCCAAGACGGCGCCGCAGGCGCGGAGCCTTGGCTTCTTCCAGCGCTTCTTGCTCTACCACATTACTCCCTACGCGCGACGCATGCGCTGGGCGCTGGCACCGATGCGCTTTCTTCAATGGAGCCGAATCGATCGACTGGTCGATGTGCTGCGCCTACCGAGGATCTTGCCGGCTTCGTTGAGGCAAATTCACGAAATGGTGCCGCGGTTGAAATGGCACTACGGCCGCCTGCCTGAGATGCTTCCTGCAGAAGGCAAACGCCGGGCGCGGGTCGCTCTCTTCACGGGCTGCGCCTCGGATGCCTTCTTTCCGCAGACCAATGTGGCAACCGCCCGCGTGCTGCAGCGCAACGGCTGCGAGGTCTGGATTCCGCGCAGCCAGGTTTGCTGCGGAGCGCTGCACTACCATTCAGCCCTGGAGGAACCGGCGAAGCAGTTTGCCTCGGCAAACTGTGAGGTGTTCGGAGGCAATTTGAGCGGCGTTGCGGATCAAGTTGACGCCATCATCGTAAACGCGGCCGGCTGCGGAGCGATGCTCAAGGATTACCCCCATCTCCTGCACGACACGCCTCTGGAAGCCTCGGCTCATGCCTTCGCTAAGAAGGTGCGCGACATCAGCGAATTCCTGGTAGAGCTTGGTCCGGTCGAACCGCAGCATCCGCTTCTTTTGCGCGCCGGCTATCAGGATGCCTGCCACCTCTGCCATGCGCAGCAAATCCGCAAGCAGCCCCGGCAATTGCTGGAAATGATTCCAGGGCTCGAACTGGTGCCGATTGCGGAAGCGGAGATCTGTTGCGGCGCGGCGGGCAGTTATAATCTGACCCAGCCGGAAATGGCTGAACGCCTCGGCCAGAGAAAGGTGCAGAATATTCTGGACGCCGGCGTGCAGGCCGTCTTTAGCGGGAACGTCGGCTGCCTTCTCCAGGTCGGCCGCTACCTGCGCCGGCGGGACCCGAATATCTGGGTGACGCATTTCATCGATGCCCTTTGGGCCAGCTACAACGGCGAGCTGCCGAAGTTGCCCATGCTTAAGAAAGACACGCGAGAGGCACCATGAAAATCCACGGCATCATTCCACCCGTTGCCACTCCGATGCAGTCCAATGAGGACCTGGATCTGCCGCGGCTGAAGTGGTTTCTCGATCATCTGATTCGCGAGGGGGTGCACGGCGTTTTTGTCCTCGGGACAAACAGCGAATTCTATGCACTGGACGAGCGTGAGAAGCAGCAGGTCATCGCCACGACAGTCGAGCATGTTCGGAAGCGCGTCCCGGTCTATGCCGGCACGGGTGCCGAATCGACGCGTGAGGCCGTGCGCTTGACCAAACTGGCTGAGCGCGAAGGCGCGGACGGCGTGTCGGTGATCACGCCGTACTTCGTCAGCCCGAGCCAGCAAGAAATTTATGATCATTACCGCCGCATCGCCGAGAGCACGGCGCTGCCGGTCATTCTTTACAACAATCCATCCACGTGCGGCGGCACGAAGATCGACGTGGATACCGTCTCCCGGCTGGCGGAGATTCCTAACATCCTTGGCATCAAGGATTCAAGCGGTGACCTGCAGAACACGCTGGAATATATCCGCGTCGTGCCGGAGCGCTTCGCCGTGATGATGGGCCGGGACACGCTGATCTACTCGGCCTTGATGTTCGGCGCTCATGGCGCGGTCCCCGCTACCGCCAACATTGCTCCGGCTCTGTGTGCGGAAATCTACAACGCCTTCCAGCGCGACGATCACGCTGCCGCCAAGGCGGCGCAACTGCGCCTTAATCCGATCCGTCTCAGCCTCACCCTGGGCACCGCGCCGGGTGGAGTTAAAGCCGCTCTCGCGCTGCTGGGCATGTCCATCGGACCCAGCCGTGCGCCGGTTGCTCCGCTGCCGCAGGATAAGGAGCAGAAAATGCGCGCAGCCCTGGCCCAGGCCGGTTTGGCTTAAGCAACTTCAATACTATTCTGGGCAGAATTGAAGAATTGCTGGGAAACCGCTAGTTACTTTTTCTGTTCACCGCCAGCGGGTGCTGGCACATTGCCGGCCGGCGCATTAAAACTCACGCCCGCCTGCGTCTTGGTCAGCGCCTTGGGGGCAGAATTGAAGCTGCTGTAATCGAGATACAGGAAAATCAAGGCGGTAAGCAACCCGATCGTGCAGATCAGGACGATTCCGAAATAGGCGTCGTAACGCGGCGGGGCCTGCGGTGCTTCTTTGGTTCGGGCCACGGACGGGCTCCCTTCTTTGTCTTAACGCTTGGTGACAATGTTGCTCGACACGCGATCGCCCACCTGGATGGCCCCGCGCAGCCGGCCCATCGGCTTGGCGACGGCCTGGTCGGCACGGACGGCGATGATCTCCACCGTGCCCAGGTAAGCGGCGTCCGGCTTCAACCGGTACACCTCCAACGTGTCTCCCTTATTCAGGCCGGCATCGCTGCCGATGGTGATCGTAATATAGCCGCTCTGCGCGTCGGTGGACTTGACCACGCCTTCCACTTCTTCAGCCGGCGGCCGCCGTTTGCCGCCATTGCCGGCTGTGCCGACGTTGACAGCCGTGTTCTTGGCGGCCACGACGTCTTTGTTCAGGCGCTCGTTTTCAGCCAGCAGGCGCTCGTTACGGTCCTGGGTCTTGCGCAGATTGATTTCGGCATCGACCCGGGCATTGTCGCTTTCCTGGACGTGCAAGTTGGCCGCATTGAGCTCCTTGTCCAGGTTGGCGACGCGATCGCGCAGGTAATCCTTTTCCTTTTGGCTTGCCTGCAATTCCTGCCGTTCGCTGTTGCGATTGATGTTGAGCTGGGCGATCTGTTGGTCCTTTAGTTCGACCTGGGCTTGCCGCCGGGCCAGCTCGGCGGCCGCGTTTGCCTGGGCCTTGGCAAGATTGTCCTGACCTTGTTGCACCTGCACGGTCAGTTGATTAATCGCTGCATCGCGCTTGGCAACCTCATCAATTGCTGTCTGGGTATTTTGCTTGGCCACCTCACGATCTTTGAGGACCTCATCATGGGCGCGATGCCAATCGGTTCGGCCGATGTAGACCGAAACAATCAGTGCCATGATGAACAGGCTCAGCACGAGATTAACGAAGACGAGAATTTTGCCCAGAGTCGTCATGTTCCATCCCCCTTCCGGTGCGGCGACCTGATCCTTGCCGGCGCCCGGACCGAATGCTCATTTTTGCTACGCGTCAACCCGCGCGAGGCCCCCGAAAATTTCCCCCAGACATGCGGGGCGGGAGTATGCCGAGGAGAACCTTGCCTGTCAAGCACACTTATCCTGTAGGGCAGGTTAAAACCTGACCACCGAATCATTATCATTATTTCTGCGTTACCGCCGCGCCTTCGACTTCCCTCAACCGCGCAGTCAACGCCTCATTACGCTTGCTCAGAATGTCCTTTTCAACCATCCGATTATACAAGAGCGGTTTGACGAATTCTTGCTCATTTAGCGATCTTTTCTCCGCCAACTGCCACGACGCCCATTGGTAGCGCAACCCCGCCGGCATACCCGCCGCAGGCTCCTTGCCATCCCCAATCTGCTCCGTTAGCTTGGCGATTTCCTTGACCGTAGCGTCAGTATCTTGAAGCACTTTGCGGATGGTAGCTTCTGTGGTCTTGTATTTGTCGTCGAGAACGCTCAGGCTGCCCTGCACGACGATCGGTTGGTTGGACGAGTCGAGAATGGGCCCCAGCATCGGCCGGCCTTGGGCGTCGAGTTGCACATCGCCCTTGACGATCACCACGGCCTGAACCGGCCCCTTTCCTGTCCGCAGATTTTCAAGCTCCTGCGCGTACCAGGCCTGCAACTGCGGCCGCCTGGCCACAATATTTGTCAATTCGTTGCGCGTGGACTGGAGTTTTTGCTCACCGGGCTGCACCAGTTTCGACAGCGTGGAAATGACTTCGTCGCGCTGCTTCTTTTCCGCCTCGAAGTCAACGCGGTTGGTCCAGACGCCGAACGCCCAGTAGCAAAAGATCAAGCTCAGGGCCAGGTTCACGAACAGGGCGATTCCACCATAGCGTTGCAGATTCATGGCTGTTCCCTATAGCAGCGTGCGGATTCGCATTGTAACCCGAAGCGCCAGCGAGGGTCCTCGCTGGCGCTTCGGGTTACAATGCAGCGTCATTTAGTGTCCTAGCTCCTTGGTCTTGATTTCCCGGTCAAGGCCTTCATTCTTCTGTTTCACGTCGGCGACCTGCTTGTCGGTGGCAAACAATTGTTTCTCCAGGTCCGTCTGCACTGCCAGGGCTTTCTCGGCGGCGGCTTTGGTTTCGGCGATGCGCTTGGTGAGGTCCTGTACGTCCTGGGCGCGGGCCGCGCGTAAGGTCTGGTAATGGGAAAGCTGCTCCTCGTGCTTGGCGAGCAATTCTTGCAAGCCGCGCAGCTTGCGATCGAGATCGACGATCTGTTCAACGAGCGCCCGATGATTGGCCAGGAATGCCGTCCGGTCGCCCCCAATGTCATGCGCAACTTCGGGGACCATATTGGCCAGGCGAACCGTCTGACCCTCCAGGGCCCGGGCATAGGCTGCCAGGCCGACCACACCCAGGGTGCGTTGATAGTCTGCCGGCTCCACGCTGGTATTGAAGAGGAAGAAAGCAATGACTTCACGGCGGACATCGTAAGCATTGGATTTCGCGGGCTTGTTGCCGGCGCCGAAGGCGCTTTCGAAAGGACCATCTTGCCCCATGACCTTTGTCATGAGCGGAGATTGAGCAGCAAACTCCGCATCGTTGCCAGTAGCAATGAGATAATATTCGACCGTATTGCGGGCCAGGGGCAGAACATACTTGACGACCTCGGCTTTCTTGGCCGCGCCATCCGCCGCGCCGTCAATCGCCGACTTGATCTGGTCGTGCCGCTTGCGAAGTTCCTCGACCTGGGTGCTGGTCGTGACGCCAAGCTGCTGCTGCATGTTCTTGCCGGCAAGCTGATAAATGAGCTGGCCCTCGGCGTCCTTTTCATCTTCATCGATGGCCAGCCCGTTGATGGTCAGGTCCTGCTGCAGAATCAGATTCTCCCAGCCGCGGCGTCTGGAGTAATCGGTCGCCGCCAGGAAGACAAAGGCGAACGCCAACACCACGTTAACCCCGATCAGCGCTTTTCCAAATGTGCTCATATGCTTGATTGTTACCGATCCGTTAATTGCTGCCAAGCGAAATCTACGCCCGGCGCCTAATTCTCCGAAAAATCCGACAGATCAGGCCCAGTTTATGCAAGATGCCAAGGAGACGGGTCGAACGTGTCGCACCGGAAAGGGACGGAAAGAGCGAAAATAATGACAAGTTCTGTTCCGTCTACCGATTTTGCCAAGCATTTATCCTAATTTGACCGTAGAATTTTACAAGTAGTCATTCGTCCCTGGTCATTAGTCATTTGCCAAAGGAGCTTTGGCGTTTGGCCAAGGCTAATGACCAATGACTTATGACCGCTCACCTTGCCCGACCTCGGAGACGCCCTCCATGGCGTTGGATGCCGCCGGACCGGCTTTGCAAAGCGTCGGTAATTATGACCTCGTCGAAAGGATCGCCGAGGGCGGCATGGGGACCGTCTATAAAGGCAAGCACCGCCACACCGGACAGATCGTGGCCATCAAGGTGGTCTCGCCGCACATGACCGGCAACCAGGTCCTGCTCAAACGCTTCGAGCAGGAATACATGGCCGCCAAGCAGCTCAACCATCCCAATATCGTCAAGGCCCTGGAATTCGGCGACGCCGGTTCGACGCCCTACCTGGTCATGGAGTTTGTCGACGGCCAATCGCTCGGCAAGAAGATCGAGCGCGAAGGCAAGATGGCCGAGCGCGACGCCGTGAAGCTGATTGCCCAGGTCGCCCAGGGACTGCACCGCGCTCACAAGGAACGGCTCATCCACCGCGACGTCAAGCCGGACAACATCCTGGTGTCGCACGACGGCCAGGCCAAGCTGGCGGACCTGGGGCTCGTCAAGGAAGTGGAGACCGATCTGAACTTGACGCGCACCGGCCGCGGCCTCGGCACGCCGCACTTCATGGCCCCGGAGCAATTCAAGAACGCCAAGAACGTCGATCAGCGCTGCGATGTCTACTCGCTCGGCGCCACGCTGTACATGATGGTGACCGGCGAGATGCCGTTCCGCTCCTCCGGGCCGCTCGACGCCTACATGAAGAAGATCGACAACAAACTCATCCCGCCGCGCGACCTCAATCCTTCCCTGTCGGAGCGGCTGGACTGGGCCATTCGCCGGGCCATGAGCGCCGACCCGGACCAGCGGCCGGCCACCTGCCGTGAATTTGTCGAGGACCTGACCGGCCGGAGCACGCGCAAGATCGTTGTGCCGAACAACAGTACGGCCGTTCAACTCGACAGTTGGTTCCTGGTCTACAAGGATGACGAAGGCGTGCAGCACACGGTGAAAGGCACCACCGGCGCGATCCGCCGCTCTCTCAAGGAAGGTCTGCTGGGAGATGCAAGCAATATCCGCGCCAGCCGAAGCAAGGAAAACGGCTTCGAGGGGCTGCGCACCTTTCCGGAGTTTCGCGACCTGGTCGTCTCGCCCGCGCCGCTGAACCTGGCTGGCCCGCCAAAGAGCTCGGCGCCAGGCGCCGCACCCGCGCTGCCAGCAACGCGCGTCGTCAAGACCATACCACGTCGCGCCCCGGAAGACGTCCCGACCGTTCCCATCCAACCCGCCCTCACCGCCCGACCCACGCCCATCCACGTTCCCATGAAGACTGCGGACAGCCAGGAGACAACCCGCGTGCCCATGTGGCTGCAAATCTCCATATGGGCAGGGCTTGTCGGCGCCAGCGCGCTGGCCGGTTGGCTGTATCTGCGTTAGCGGCTTGGTTAGGTGTTAAGCTCTTAGGGTCATTGGTCATTGTCATTCGCGAAGGACGAATGACCAATGACTTGACACTTCCATTGATCGCGTCCAAACTGACAAAACGCTGACCAGTCAAGGCCTCTACAGGTGCGTGCGACGATGCCGGAACAGCCCGACGCAACTGCCAATCCTGCCGACGCGCCAACCTTATCCGCGCCTCCTGCAGCCTCCGAGAATTTACCGGCTGCGGAAATTCCCCCGGAGCAGCCGACCCTCAATCCCGACAGCGAATCAACCCCTTCGCTTGCTGCCAATGCTCCGGCCCTTGTGGGGGGCGAGAAGCCGGCGCGGGCGTTTGGCGACTACGAGCTGCTGGGAGAGATCGCCCGCGGCGGCATGGGCGTTGTCTACCGGGCGCGCGAGCGGCAGTCCGGCCGCCTGGTGGCCCTCAAGATGATGCTCGCCGACAGCGCCGTGGACGCCACCTACGTGCAGCGCTTCGCCCTGGAGGCGAAAGCGACCGGCGAACTCAGCCACCCGGGCATTGTCGCCATCCACGCCTGGGGACAGCATGAGGGGCAGTTCTTCTACACCATGGACTACGTGCCCGGCTTTCCGCTCAGCCGCATCTTGCGGCGCCGGCCCCTCGCCGTGCCGCGCGCCGTCCGCTACCTGCTGGGCATTGCCCGCGCCGTCGCCGCAGCCCATGCCCAGGGCATCGTGCACCGCGACCTCAAGCCCGGTAACGTCGTCATCGATCCCAGCGACCAGCCGCGCGTCCTCGATTTTGGACTGGCCAAGCGCCACCGCGCCGGGCCCATACCCGCCGACAGAAATGCCGTGGAAGTGAACGCCGTCGACGACGTGGTTGATGTGCTTCCCGCTGACGCGGAGTGTGCCGTGCCCAGCGCTCCGGCCGACAGCAAGGACACTCCGCCGCGCACCCAGAAAGGCGCCGTGCTGGGCACGCCTTCCTACATGGCCCCGGAACAGGCGCGCGGCGAGCACGGCAAGGTCGGTCCGGCGGCCGATGTCCATGCCCTGGGCGCCATCTTTTTCGAGATGCTCACCGGCCGGCCTCCCTACGAAGCGCCGACCATGATGGACACCCTCATCCAGGTGATCGAGCAAAAGCCGCCGCGCATGGCCGCCCTCAATCGCAAGGTGCCGGCCGCCCTGCAGGAAGTTTGCCTGCATTGCCTGGAAAAGGACGCGCGCGACCGCTACCCCAATGCCGGCGCGCTGGCCGACGACCTGGAAAGGCGCTGGCGGCGCGCGGCGCAGAAGCGCCGCTTTGCCCGGTTGGCGCTGGCCTCGGGTCTGCTGTTCGGCATGCTCCTCTTCATTCGCTTTGGTCTTCTCAATCGCGAATGGCTAACGCTCGATGCGCTCAGCCAGATGGCGGCGAACTGGGCGGCCATCGGCGGGCCGACGATGCAAGGCGCCGCCTCGATTCTGGCAACCCTTCTTGGCTCCGTGCTGAGCGTGGCGCCATTTCTCTGTTTGCTGGCGTTTCTCGTTTGGCTCGCCGCCTGGTTGGCTAACTCGGTCGAGGGCTCGCGCGGCAAACGTCGCCGGGCCGACGCCGGGCCGCTCGACAGCGAGCCCTATTTACAAAGGCTCTTTGCGGTGCGCGGCGAGGCGCCGGCCCACCATGCTGCCCAGGCCATGACAGCCGGCATCGAGCTTGCCGATATCGAGTTCGCGCGCACGCTGTACGAATCGGCAGCCTGCCGCGTCCGCAAGGGCAGGCAAAGGTCCCTGGATCGACCGGTGCTGGTATGGCTGGACCCAGGCCGGCCACCGGAAGGGATGGCGGCGCCCGGCGTGGTCGTGCGGCATCCGTCGGTCCTGAACCTGCACGCGGTAGGCAGCGGTCCTGAAGGCCGATACCTGGTCACAGAGCCCGCCGCGGCTACCCCCCTAGCTGAACTATTGGAGCGCCGCAGCCTCGACCCGCTGGAAGCCGCCTTTCTGATCGTCAAGGTCGCCTACGCGCTGCAAGCGTTTCACGATCAGGGCGTCCGCCACGGCCGGCTCAGCGCCGACTGGATTCTCGCCCAGGGCGACCTGGAGCCTCTCTTGTGTCCATGCGGCGTGCCGAGCCAGGCAGCCGATGACCGTGAACAGGACATCACGGCGCTGGGCCGGCTGCTGCGCGACTGGCTGCCTCCCCGGCCTCCCCGCTGGTGGCGTTCGCCGTTGGCCATGCTTTACCAGGTCGCCGATGCCGCCGGAGCAAACGAATATGAACGTCCGGCAGACTTTGCCAGAGACCTGGAACGAGCAGCGCACGCCGCGCATGTGCGCCGGTGGGAGCGCGTGGGCGGAATTCTTTTCTTCATTCTCTGGGCGCTGCCCTTGCTCGCTGGGTTCGTCGGCCTGGCTGTGGATTACGCAGTGGGCGCAGACGCAGAGACGTCCTCGGGCGTGCGCCAGGTTGCCTTGTTCGTCGCCCAACACTTGCTGATTATCCTGGCGCCCGCGGCCGTCTTACTCGGCTTGGTACAGAGCTGGGGCATGGTGCGGGGCTATCGCCTGCGGCTGCGCTGCAGCGCCTTCGCCCCGCTCATGCGCAGCAAACTGACCTCGCAACTTTTGCTTACGCTCCTGGTTATGCTCATCCCCGCCGTTCTGGCCTGCGTGGCCCTGCATCGCCTGGGACAGCCGATCAGCTTTCTGGTCTGGTTGCTGGCAGCAGCCGAATTGCTTGGTTTCTGGTTGCTCGGCATTTGTCTCATGGGCCTGGTCACCTTTGGCGAATTTCTCGTCGAGAGTGTCCGCGCGCAACCCACCGATATCCTCATCGGCTCCGCCGCCCTGGTCAGCGCTCCAGAAGCAAATCGACCCAGTCCTCAGGAAGCAGCGCGTACTTTGGGCGGCCGCACACGCTGGTGAGAGCAGGCGTTGGGGGCGAGGGATCAGGGCTTAGGGGCGAGGGAATTGGGGCGTAGGTTCAGGCTTCATAGCTCTGTATCAGTACTCAGTACCCAGTACTCAGTACTCAGTACTGGTTCCCTCGCCGCTGTCCCTAACCCCTAATTCCTCTCCCCTACTCCCTTGACCGCACCCTTCCCGGCATGTAGTGTCAGTCTCGCCATGCCTTCCAGTCTTTGGTTCCTGATTCTCGCGCTACCGGTAGCGCTCCTCCTCTACCAACTTGCTACCGCGCTGGGCAAAGTGCGCGGCCTCGTTGTTGGTTTCGTGCTGGTGCTATTGCTCGGCGGCGCCTGGTTTACCCTGGCGCGGCCTGTGATCCGCATACCTACAGAAGGCCAAAGCGTTTCTGTCGTCTCGGATACCTGTTTCAAATGCCATCAGGATCATCACGCGAGCTGGCAGCGCACCTTTCACCGCACCATGACCCGCGAGGCGACGCCGGAAAACGTCAAGGGAGATTTCCACGACGCCAGCTATGTATTTCAGGGAATAACGACGCGCCTGACGCGCGAAGGGAACGAGTTCTTCATGGAGACACTCGACCAGGGCTGGTCAAACCAGGTAGCGCGGCGCGCAGCCCTGGGCATGAAACAGCAAGCGGCCGCGCCGCCGCCTATGCGCAAGTACAAGGTAGAGCGCCTGGTCGGCTCGCACTGGTTTCAGGAATGCCTGATGAAAGACGACAGCGGCCGCTACTGGCGGTTACCTGTCTCTTATCACCTTGTCGAGAACCGCTGGATCCACACGAACGGGGCCTTCCTCGCGCCGGACACGGACGACTTCTGGAACAAGAGCGGCGTCTGGAATGTAAGCAACCGCTGCGGCAGCCGTGTGACGAAAATCTTGTGCTCGGCTACGGCACCGAGGTGGCCGAACTGGGCATCGCCTGCGAAGCCTGTCATGGACCGGG
>Ga0207041_1004_pt2 | contig 46011 bp, 30 predicted proteins | sample Alteio_BWMinCont_73_FD_153311 | JGI IMG/M metagenome (GOLD analysis project Ga0207041, IMG submission 153311) | Enriched cells from forest soil in Barre Woods Harvard Forest LTER site, Petersham, Massachusetts, United States -... | ecosystem: Environmental > Terrestrial > Soil > Temperate forest >... | reverse complement strand
GACGCCCCGGCGGGCCAGTCGCCTCGCCAACAGCGCCCGCGCTCGCAGCAAGCGCGTGGATAGCGTTCCCACCGGCCAGCCCATTTGCCGGGCAGCTTCCTTGTGCGTCTTCCCTTCCAGGTCGCAGAGCACGATGGCGGCCCGATAGCTCCTGGGCAGGCACTCCAGCTCTTGATCGAGCAGCTTTTGCAGATCCGGCCAGGTGTCTTTCGCTGCAGCGTGCGCTTCCGGCAGGACATCCACCTGACGTTCGACGGCGCGCCGCCGCGCGGCAGTTGCCCGCGCCTTCAGCGCCGTGCGATAGGCCACGCCGTACAACCAGTTGCCCACCAGGGCTCGCGGCATGATCGTACTCGCCTTACGAACCAGGACCAGAAACGTCGCCTGAAAGGCATCCTCGGCATCCTGAACATGGCCGACCACGCGCCGGCACACGCCCCACACCATGGCGCCGTGCCGCCGCACCAGGGTTGCAAACGCGGCTTCGTCTTTCTGGGCGACAAACAAGTCCAGCAATTGCGCATCGCTCGCGCCCCCGGCCTCATGCACAAGCATGGCGGTGCGGACACGCCGGAGAAAACCGTTCAGTTGCCTGGTCGCCATACGCTGCCTGGGACGAGTTGCGTTTACCTCTATCCATTATTGCCGGGAAAAGGGCAAACGCATTCACAGTTTTTACGGCAAGTCCATCTCAAGCCGGCGAAAACACTAGATTAAGATAGGGCGTGCAGAATGTTGGGGGATGGTTTTACGCCGGCCTTATTCGCGGCGGACAGTTTGGATTGCGCCTTCGGGATGCGCAATCCAAGCATATTCCAGCCGCGCCGGCGGCTTCCGCGTCTTTGTCATGGATGCCGACGGCCAAAACCCGCACGACATTTCCCAGGCGGACGGCGGCTACGCCTACCTCTGCCCGGCCTGGTCGCCCGACAGCAAGAAGATCGTCTTTGCCGAGAGCACTCCCGGCGGCATGGAAATCTTCGTCTTCGATGCGGACGGCAAAAACAAGAAACAGCTGACTTTCCTGGGCGGACAGAACACGCAATGTGCCTGGTCGCCGGACGGCAAGAAGATCGCCTTTCAGCATTTCGAGGCGGGCGACGACGCCGGGTCGCTTTACCTCATGGACGCGGATGGCAAGAACGCGACCGAGATTCTGAAAGCCGAGGGGCCCCTGGAGGGCGGACGGCCGGCTTGGAAACCGAAGTGAAACGAGTCCGTGAGCTGATGCCATGTCCAAGCGCCATCGCAACGCTTACTGTTCCTTTTGCCGCAAAAGCTATGAGGACGTCGGCCCTCTGGTCGAAGGTCCCGGCGATGTGTACATCTGCGCGGAATGTATTGAGCTTTGCCAGTCAATCATCGCACAGGAGAAACGTCGTAGAGGTCCCTTGAAACGGGAACTGCCGACGGCAGTAGACATCCAGCGATTTCTCGAGCCGCTCTTTGCGGGGCAAGAGGCCGCTACCAGTGCCGTTTGGACAGCGGCGCACAGCCACTATGAGCGTCTTCGCCTCGATCCTTCAAGCCACCGGTCCGCCAGGACACCGAAAAATGCGTGGCTTGTGGTGGGCCCGACTCCGAGTAGCAAGATCCTGTTGGCTCGTGCCCTCGCTCAAATCTTCGACGTACCTTTCGCCCATGGCGACGTCGCAGCGCTGCTGACGCCGGATCCGACGAATCTGGCAAGCAATGCCCTTCTGTGCAAGCTCCTGGACTCCGCCGAGTTCGATAGCACCGCCGCATCGCGCGGCATTATCTATGTGGATGGAATTGACGATCCCAGCAGCCATGCGTCCGTGCTTTCGGTGATGGACGGTATGGCAAGCAAGAACTTTCTGTACGGCATCGCGTTCGAGACTGCCTCAGTCCTATTGCTGTTCGGCGGAGTGTTTGCCGACCTCGAAGATATTCGCGCACGCGGCCTGCGCCGCAGACAGCCAATCACGGAAAGAGATCTGGTTGCGTGGGGCATGCATCGCGAGCTTGCGAGCCAGTTTGAATTGATTGCCGAGATTGGCCCGCTGGATGATAGTGCTCTCGTGCGCTTAGTATCTTGCGCAGACCTCCGATCGCTAGGGAAGGATCATTCTGCACACGATTAGTTTGACGAGAAACCGGCCGCACACAAATCCTATTATCTACACGCTGCTTGCATGAGGAGCGCGGGGCGGCTTGTTGCCGGGGCCCGCCTTTGAGCACCGACTCACCAAGGAATCTCCTTCCGGTCGCGGAAGAACTTTCCCGTCAACTTGTGCGGAGCCTCGTGTGCCAACCAGACGGCGGTATCCGCGCCTTCCTCGATGGAGCGTGAGGCGTTGGGTCCGCCCATCTCCGTGCGCACCCAGCCGGGGCACATCGCGTTCACCGCGATGCGCTCGGCCCGCAAGGCCTGGGCCAGCATGATGGTCAGGCCGTCGAGCGCCAGCTTCGAGAGGCAGTAGCTGGGCACGTCGGGCGACAGCCCCTCGAGCTGGCCCAAGCCGCTGGATACGTTAATGATGCGTGCCGCGCCGGACTTGCGCAGGTACGGCAGGAACGCCTGGGTGACTTCCAGCGGCCCGAAGGTGTTGGTCTGGAACGTCTGGTCGATGCGCTCGCGCGGTAAGGTCAGGATGGTCAGCCCCTTGTCGGGGTAGATGCCGGCGTTGTTGATCAGGACATCCAGGTGATCGGCAATTCGGGCAAACTCCCCGGCCGCCTTGCGGATGCTGCTGGTGCTGCTCACGTCGAGCGACAGGAAGGTTGCCTTCCCGCCATCCGCATTGATGGCGTCGGCAACACGCCGGCCGCTCGCCTCATCGCGGGCGCCGATAACAACCTGGAGGCCACGCTGGGGGAGCTGGCGGGCCGTTTCCAGTCCGATGCCCCGGTTGGCGCCGGTGATAAGCACGATCTTCTGATTGTTGTCCTGGCTCATGGCTTTCCTTTCTCCGTACCGCATGGGCAGATTTCTTTTCCGGCCTTCTTCCTCCTTCCTTAAGTGTATCCGGGCACCTGCTGAAAGGGACGCCTTCGGCTGCACTTACGTTCGCTGCAGCTGTGCTGCCATGCTGCGGCATGTCAGTTGCATCATCACTTGCGGGCGAATCAAGGTGAGCCCTGTCGAGCGCGTTTCCCCCTGAACAGGAGTTGACCATGTTTCTGCATCAATGGAATCACATCACCGGCCGCAAGGGCCGGGGATTGCCGTACTTCATGCTCGTCCTTGTGGCAGGTTGGGTCCTGCTGGAGTTTGATCTGTCAGGGGCGCGTGCGCAGGTGCCCATGATGGGGGGCATAATAATGTGGCCCCCGCCGCCCACGACCATGCGGCTCATGAATGCAAATGGCATGGGTTACTCCGGCGCAGGCACGGCCTACTCGGGAAGCGCCATGTTTGGGGGCTATTTAGGCGGTCCATACGGCTCTCAAGCCGGTTACGTCAACAGAGGCTCAACCGAAAGCCCGCTTCCACGCTCGCTGGACGGGTACATTGACGGTAGCCCGACAAGCAGCTCTTCAGACACTTCTGCGCCCAGGAACGGTTACGCCGACCGCGATCGTCGATACGACTCTCAAGACGGTCAAGCCAAGGGGAGTTCAAGGGAGAGTCCGCTTCCCCGCTCGCTGGACGGCTACATTGACGGTAACAGTTACGCCGACGGCGATCGTCGATACGGCTCTCAAGACGGTCAAGCCAAGGGGAGTTCACGCGAAAGTCCGCTTCCCCGCTCGCTGGACGGCTACATTGACGGTGGCTCGACAAGCAGCTCTTACGGCACTTCTAGGTCCAGGAACAGTTATGCCGACGGCGATCGTCGATACGGCTCTCAAGACGGTCAAGCCAAGGGGAGTTCAAGGGAGAGTCCGCTTCCCCGCTCGCTGGACGGCTACATTGACGGTGGCTCGACAAGCAGCTCTTACAGCACTTCTGGGTCCAGGAACGATCACACCGACGGCAAGCCGTACCAAGAGAAGTTGACGACATGGGTACCTCTCATCCTTCCTTGACTTGCCCGACGCTGGAAGCAGCCTTCCTGGTTCGATCTTGAGACTAGTTGATCACGCGGGACCAACATTGGACCGAACTTAGGAAGCAATGGCTGAAAAGGAAAGAGAAGCAGCCGACACGCCAATAAGCGGCGTTGCCCCAGTTTGACTGTGCCCGCACACGGTTTCGCATGTACAATCCAGAAATCCGGGCGAACAGTGATGGCAGGCGGATTCGTATTGTCGAAGCGAAGTGAGCGGCAGTCATGCGAAGAAGGATCGTCATCCTCAGCAGCGCCGTGCTGGCGGGAGGGTTGGCGACTTACCTGGCCTTGCTCTTGGGCGCTTTCGATCGAGGCCCTCGTTACAAGGGCATGACGGCAGCATATTGGGGCCGGACGCTTCAAGGACCAACGCGCAGCTCCTCGATCGCCTGCCGGGTCGAGCAACTCTGTGGCTTCTACGACAACTTCGGGAAGCCTGCCATCCTTTCGGGTGAAGCCGAGACCATCCCGGTCTTACTTGAAGTGTTGAACTTCCACACTCCGAATGATTCTGAAGACGCCCAGGATCGCAAGGCTCGCAGCGCAGCGTTTCAACAGCTCCTTATCCTGGAACGGCAACGCGGCAGCGTCTATCTGAACGAAGAACATTATCGCCAGGCTCTTGCTGACTTCTGTGCGATCATTCGCCTGCATCCGCAAAACATTGACGCATTTGAAATCCGCGCCAGAATCTACAAGCGCAACGGACAATACGAGAAAGCCGTTGCGGATCTCAGCCACGTCATTGAAGCTGCGCCGTACAGGTCATGGCTCGTGCTCTGGCTCGACCGGGCAGAGCTTTACATGCGCTTGCGGGAGTATGCCAAGGCCGCAGAAGACTATAGCACCGCAATTCAGTCCGTGCCAATTGCCCCCTTGTACGTGCTGAGGGCACGGGCTTATCTGGCAAACAAAAACTATCAAGAAGCTGCGGAAGACGACGAGACAGCCATTCGCCTGGGAGACCCCCTTGCCAACAACGATCTTGCCTGGCTGCGTGCGACGTGTCCAGTCGCCAAAATGCGCGACGGCAAGCAAGCATGCCGGTACGCACAAAAAGCATGCGAACTGACTGCCTGGGAGAGTGCCCCTTGTCTTGATACGCTTGCGGCCGCTTGTGCGGAAAATGGTCAATTTGAAGAAGCCGTCAAATGGCAAATGAAGGCGATAGAGATCGCTAAAGGAAGGCATGACCTGGATGAAATAGCGAGCTTGCGCCTCAATCTCTACAAACAAAGAAAGCCTTACCAAGAGAAGTAGACAGCTGGGCACTGCCCCATCATAGCGACTTCATATACTCAATAAGCCCCTTCCGTTCCTGCTCACTAAACTCCACGTCATACTCGTGACCGGCGTTGGAATTGCCGGGAAGCGTCGTGTCGAATTCGAAGTCTCCTTGATCCATCCGGAAACCAACCTTGTCCGGGTCGAATTCACGGCTGCCGACGCGGAATTTCTTGATGCGCTGCGCGGCGGGTTTAAGGAGCTCGTCCAGGTTGGGAACGGAACCATTGTGCAAATAGGGAGCGGTCGCCCAGATGCCGTTGAGTGGCCGGCCTTTATAGGCGTACTGAATCGTGGCAGGCTCTTTGAACGTCAAGCGCGTACCTGCCAGAGACGAGTTCGGCTGAACTCCGGCCAAGTCCTCCAGGCGCATCGTGGCGCCGTCGGGGGCGACAAACTTGCCCTCCAACTCGCTCAGGTCCTGGCGAAACACTTTCGCGTTGTGGAAGAGGCGCAGAGGCTGCCGGCTCAGCACCTCCTCGACCTGTTGTTTTCCCGCGACGTTTACGCGATTAAACGCTCCCGTCAGCCTCTCATTGCCGATCTTGATCTCGGCGTACACCGGATATTCAAAGTCCATTTGCAGCCTGGTGAGCAAGTCCTCCGGTGAACCGCCCAGGAAGTCCAAAGTTTGCGACGGCCGCAACACCACTTTTTGCACGACATGCACGAGCAAATCCTTCACGGGCTCGCGGGGACCAAGCTTGCGCAAGCCCGGCACGGCGAAGCGCCGCCCTTCCAGGACGCCGCTCCGGGCGATCCGCTGGGCGAAATTCGCGGCCATCGTTTGATCGGTGCCGACGGCGCGCATGTCGGCCGTGACTCGGCGATCGGCGGCATCGCGCTCAATCGCTGCATGGCAGCTTTGGCAGTGCTTCTTGAAGAGAGTCTCGCCCTGAGCCCGTAATGGTTCGTCAATGGCCGGCAGTTCTCCGGGCCACGCGGGCGACCATAGCTTGCGCAGCAGCTCCTCGATGGCAATCAGGTTCTTTTTGTTGACGGAGGACGAATAGCCGTGCAGTTGGAGCAAGCTTCCTTCCTGGCTCGTGTCCACGGCGCCAAAGACGCCGAGCACCTCGCCGACATTCCTGCCCAGGGCGCCGACGTGGGCGGTGCCGACTATGGGTTTGAGCAGGGCGAGGTCCTTGTTCTCGGCGGAGCCGTTCCACTGGACGTGGTCATGCTGCGGCGTGTCCCAGAGAAAGGGATAGCTGACAGGAGCATTGGCGGCAGCATGGTTGTTCGGCGCCTGGGCAAAGGTCTCCGCCACTTCATTCATGATGGCGCCGAACGCGTCCACCCGGCCGGGACCGAATGGCGGAGCGTCCATGCCCGGGAAATTACGCTCCTGGTAACCCTTGCGAAAGGCCACGGCCTTCTGCACTTGGGCCCTCAAGGCCGCCCTGGCCGCTTCGTCCGCCCCCTCTCCCAGCACGGCGTTGGCGAAGCGCGCGAACTTGGCATCGTCGCGCGCAGTCTGCTCCAGGGCATCGACCAGGCGACGGTGCAGCTTTTCGATGTCTCCCAGCGTCGGCGCCCCATCGATGAGCCAGGCTCTTCCCTGGTAATTGATCTGAGTCGTGTGACAGGCGGCACAGGTCAGGCCGAGGTGCGCTCCATCCTTCACAAAGCCGATCGGCAAGCCGTCCGGATTCGCCTGGCTGTCGGCCGTCCGCGGCAGATAGCCCAGCGCGCGCATGTGCTCCGCATCGCGAAACTTCGCTTGCGAATCCACTTGCTCCAGGTTGAGAAACCAATCATAAGGGATCAACCGCGAGCCTTGCGGCACGCTGTAAAACCAACTGCCCTCGGCGTCCGTCCAGTTCTGCTTCAATGTGTTCACGTTCGAGATGTCGGCGGAGACCGTCAAGTTTCGCGGCGGCGCCGCGGAAACCTTGGCGCTTAGTCCGATGCTGTGGAAGCAGATCATGGAGAGGAAGAGCGTTTCGAAAAGACCGCGCTGAGGCCGTGGTGAAGGGAGCATTTTTCTTCGTTCCTTGGTAAGAATTGGACAACTGCAGCAATCGCCAAGCAGGCCAATTCCGGCGCTCGAAGCAGATTTGTCAACGCCGGTGATGCAGGCATTAGAATGGCTCGCCGCGTCTCAGTCAACCGGCAACTAGGGACATGGATCAACCAACTCACTTTCGACCGCTTATTCCTCTTCGTTGTCGATAAGATCAGGGTCGCGCACCGGCTTGCGCCCTGAGCGCGGCGGCGCCGGCGGTGAAGCTGTGAGGCGCGTGGCCTCGCCAGGCACGGTAGCAACCGCGCCGCACTTGGCACACTTGAAACGCTTTCCCGCCGGGCTATCCGGGGGCACCCGCAATGCCGACTGACATTCCGGGCACGTTATGCCTGTCGCCGGGGGGCCGCCTTTGCCTGAAGAGACTTCCGAGGTAGGCCGCATTACCGCTACGCCGGGCTTGCGGCGGCGCTTTCGGCGCTTCGGCTCTTGCTCCCAGTCCCGATCGCTCCATTCCCGCGCGGCTTGGACCAGGTAGAACACGCCGCCCCCCAGCAACAGGACGCCGAAAACCATTCCTATCATTTGCCCTGCCGCGAACGCCCCCGCCCCGCGCGGGCGTCCCTGGCCGGAAAGGCCATACAACAAAATGGCCCCGCCGAACAGTACGCCGACCACGCCAGAAATCAGATTGCGCATAACTACCCCGGTTAACACGCCTCTTCGTGAAACGCCAACCCGAGTCCAGTGGTCCCTACCTTAAAACCTTTCGTTCTGATAATCAACAATCATCCCGTCGTTCGCGTCTCTTACCTTTTGAATCGCCTGATCTGTTATTTTCGGTGCGTACAGCGAAAGACGCTTTAACGATGCCGCGTGAGTAAACTCCAGAAAGCCTTGTCCGTCAGCTGCGGTGAATGTAACTCTAGAATGCGCAAGCTCTTCATCCGCGCCAACATTGCGACGCCCGAATCGGTAATATTCCCCGCTATTGACAGTGTTTCGAGCATCGGCAGCGCGGCTAAATGCTCAACACCGAGATCCGTTATCTGCGGCGATCGCAGCCGCGCAATACGCCGGAGCCGAGTCATCTTATCGATGTTTTCCAACCCTCGATCCGTGACTGCGCGGGTCACCGTGGCCTCTATCTCAAAAAGGCCAGTTAAACGGCCTATGAGCTCGAGATCCTCGTCGCTCAAATCTGCGCCCGAAACGATGACGACATTTGCAAATAGTTCGCTTCCTAGTATTCTGCGCATCACAGTTGCATCGCGTGAACACTGGTCTTCAAAACTCCATTGCCAATCATAGATAACTCCAAACCCTCGCTTCTTCAACATTTCGACGACGTGGGACTGATCGCGCGCCCGAAGGTACTCGCGCGCCAACACGGACAGCGCTGCGATCAGTACGGCAAATAGTCCGAGGCCTGCTAAGAATCGCGTGCGGCGACCGACACTCCGCTGGACCCGTATCACGTCAGATGCCAGTTTTCGATAGAACGCTGGCAAGGAGGCTCTTCGAATGCCCGTCACTGCATACCCCGTTGAATTCGCGCCGCAGGATCTGTCGGTCGATTACCTCTCGGCTCGTTTCTGCACGCCGCGCTCGATGGGCCGGCTTGCGTTGCGGGAAACCAAGCGGTCACAATCCGGGCGATTGAGCTTGCCGTGCTTCTGTGGACCCCAGACTGCCTTAACGGACCTGTTGTATCCGTTATACCTTAACCGATATCCGGTTGCAAAGACTGTCACTGTCGCCCTGTCCCTGCACCTTGCGGCAGAGCGATTAAGGAGAGTGGCAGGGTCGGCAACGCGCGCGCAGCGGCCTAATTCTCGACCTTGAGATCAGGCAAGGCGCGTTTGAGCTTCTCGACGGCTTGTGGACTAACTCTTGTGCCGCTAACACTGAGCTCTTTAAGGGCCTTGAGAGCCTGCAGGTGGGGCACCGCGTTGTCGTCAATACGAGTGCTGCCAAGATGGAGCGATTCCAGCTGCTGCATAGCGACCAGGTGCTTCAGCCCCTCGCTCGTAACGGCAGACATATTGAGTTCGAGCCGCTTTAATTGTGTTAACGCACTTAACTCCGCTAGCCCCTTATCGGTTATCTCACTATTTGTTAACCTCAGATCTTCCAGCTCACTCATTTGTCGAAGCGCGCTCAAGTCGGCATCTCTCACGTGAAGGTTTCGCGCATCGAGCTCACGTAACTGTCGCATTGCGGCGAGCCCCTGGAGAATTGGGGATTCATCTGTTTTGTCGGCGAGCAAATGAGAAAGGCGCAGTTTTCGTAGCTTCGTGAGTTTCTTTAGCGACACGAGCCCTTTACCCGTTGTGCGTGTGCCCTCCAGGTAGAGGCGTTCCAGCTCGGTAAGGCCCGCAAGATTATCCAGCCCGGCATCCGTTATGTCAGTCGAGGCCAGGTTGAGCCAGCGTAACTTTGTCAAGCTCCTGAGGCGCTTAAGCCCTTCATCCGTGACGGCCGTTTCCAGAAGACCTATGGCCCGAAGCTCCTTGTTACCCTGAAGAAACTCCATGCCGCGGTCGGAAAAACTCCGCCCCTGCAGGAAGATCCCCTCTAAGCCATGCACCTCCCGCAAAACCCCGCACCAGTCATCGCCAAAATCCGGATGCGCGAAGACGATTTCTTTGAGATTGGGCAAATCTCTAAGGTACCGAAGCGGATCTTTGCCGCCGGTCCAGCGCTCGTCGATGGTGAGGAACACACTCTTGTCGTCCGGTTTATCCTCCTCATCGAGATGGGCCGGCCATAGCGGCACACGCTTGAACTCGGCACCGTGGTCGCGAAGTTCTTTACGTGCCTTCTTTTGAGCGGCCATGTCCGTCCCCGCGGTAGGCGTCCCCATCAGAACGCAGAGCATGATAGCTAGCATGGCGATGACCTTTCCCTGCAAAGTTTTCGTTCCGCGCGAGAAGTGTATCACGCTTGATTGACCTTGTCGATAAACTCATCAATCGCTTCCGCATCTTCCAGGGATTGTCTGACGCCGCGAGGCAGTGCGCCTTCACCGAGGGATTGGAACGCTGCCAACTGTCCAGACTGGTCTACCGCGAGCGAGCGCCAGTTCCTTTCACAGTGATCATCGTCGATGTACGTTATCAGAACTACTCGGCCGGAACCGCTCGCGGCACAGTTCTTGCCGCGATTCACGACATCCTCGCAGGCAGCATCGGTCCACTGCGCTCGCTGAGCCCGATGTGGAATGGCAGACTCCTTCAGGAAGGTCCCGGCGGCGGCGTTTTTTTTTGGCGGCCGGCCGCGCGGATGCAGGCTCGCTTCGAGATCCATCCTTCGCGCGGTCTTGCCTGTCCACAACTCGTCGCCGTAGGGCCGACGCCGGCGGATACACTCGCGCAAGCTTTCCACCTCCGCTTCCGTTTGCGGCTCGTTAACGTAGCTCAGCCAGTCGAGCAAATGCGGCACCGGGCCGGGCGTCAGAACCGGCAATTCTTCCCGAACAGGCGCCGCACTCGACCACCGCCAATCTTGAGCCCGTTTCACCAGGCCGGCACGCACCGGATTGCGTTCGATGTAGCGGTGCACCGTCAGCAGATGCTCGTCTTCCTGGATCGGCAACGACCGAAAACGGCCTTGCCAGACACGGCCGCTGCTGTGGTAATGCTGGTGATAGCGACGCACATGCGCGGTGGTCAGCCACATCATGTACGCGCTCAGGTCGCCATCGTGGCGCGGCCACAGGAGAAGATGAAAATGATTCCTCAGCAAGCAAAACGCCAGCAGACGGACGTCAACCCGCTCCCCGGCCTCGCGTAACAGCCGCACAAAAGCGTCGTAGTCGCCGTCTTTGTGAAAGACCGTGCGGCGCGCGTTGCCACGGTTGAGGACGTGGTAACAGTAGCCGCCCAGAGAATCGCGTGCGCGCGTGGCATGTCGGCCAGAATAGGGAATGGCCACGCAACTGGCAAGATAAATCTACCCTGTCCCCTTTTCTCCTTTCCCCTGTCCCCTTTTCTCCTTTCCCCTGTCCCCTTTTCTCCTTTCCTTTTCTCCTTTTGCGCAGTATCACATTCCAAGTTGGCTTCTCGTATCCTGCGGAAGTTCATTGAGGATCTTTTGGGGCAGCCTTACTTTGGCACGGTCGTCCGCCAAAAAGTCCAGATACCAGTTGCGAACGCTGCCGGGAGGGATCTCCACGGCTTGCTGGACCCCGTCTGGCCTGATAAACACAAGTGTGTTCTTTCGCACGTAAACTGTTGCCTCATGCGCACTCCCGGGAAGCAGCTTCGCTTCCGAAGACGAGATAACAACCGGAAAAACGCCGCTATCAGTCTGTGAGTTCTCTGTAATAAGTACCGCTAGGAAATTCCGATCAAAATCCGCATATCCAAAGTTGCCTGCTCGGTCTGACAATGGGATTATTGGCCTAGTGAACTCCAAAGAGCGATTCACTCCGACCCATTCATGGAACAAGGGCGGCGGAAGACAAAATTGCAGTAGAATTTCGCAGCAGATCCAACCGGCGAAGCCCAACAAGGGGGAAAATATTAGAATCAGAGCGAGAGTGGACCGAGTGAGCTTTTTTCTCAGCAGAAGAACAGAATCTATGCGGTGACATAAATATGTCAGTAGACGGTTCGGAATGGTCGACACAAGGAGCCTTTCGCGGTTGAGGGCAAGTGCTGTAGTCGATACCTTAGAGCCTCAGAACGGCGGAATGAATAAAAGCATTGGCAGCGGCGCACGGCCTTCAACATCGATTATTGCCGGCATTCCCTCGTTGCGCCGATCTCTTGCTCGAGGAACCTTAAACGGACTGTTTTCCACGCCACCTCTAAGGCGCAGGGTTCCCATGAATTGCTTAGGATTAGCCACCGCGTCCTGCACCGCCGATTCGCCGACATAGTCTGACCATGGCTTTTCGCCATCGTACCACCCGGCCTTGGTCCACGCAACTCTGCCATCGATTCCAGTTCCTAACCAAACTATCTTTCGATATTTCTTTACAAAGTTTATGGCATTCTCCTGCGTGTACCCGACTGTAAGCGGAACGACGTCTTCCCTACCATCATCCAACGTGATTCGCACCCTGATCGTACCATCCAGACCCTTTTCCGCTCTGCCCTTTAGCCAGTTGTAGCTGAGTCTGCTGAGCTTTCCCCAGAGGATGAGCCGGAAGTTGGGAAGTTGGGGACAGTTCTCCTAAGTGCCCTGGCACTATCTGCTTGCGTATTAACTGGTCCCGGAGGACTCTCGACTAAGACTAGGACTAGGCGCGCGGCCGGCCGTTGACACGAGGCACGGCTCGGGACTGCGGCCGATACAAACCCCGGCGAAATTCCGGCTCGCCAATCGCCCAATCGTCCGTGGCAATCGCTCCTTCCTTGGGATCCTCGCCCTCCAGGAAGTCACGCCAGAGCACCTGCCGCCTGGCCGGCTCCACCGCCAATTGCTCGTACCAAGGATTGACGGCCAACAAGGCATCGGACTCGCCCAGAGCATAGGCCCGGCAACTCGACCAGCGATACTCCCAGGCGTGTGCTACCAGGTTCGCCGCCACGGGATTGCGCTCAATGTAACGGCCGCAACTGAGCAAGTACGGCTCCGCCTCGATCGCCGGGCTCTTGAAGCGGCCCTGAAAAACATGGCCAACGAAGCGATAGCGAAGCTGAACGTAACGCACATAGGCCACCAGCAAGCTGGCGATGAGCCGCGATAACTGCCGCGGCTGGGCCAGTTGCACCAGCAAGTGAAAGTGATTGTCCATGAGGCAATAGTGGTAGAGGCGGGCGGCATAGCGTTGCTGGTAGCGTGCGACTAACTTGAGGAAGTAGGCGCGGTCCTGATCATCGCTAAAGATCGTGGCCCGGTTCTGGCCGCGATTCATGACATGGTAGCAGGTAGCATCGGTCCATTGCGCTCGGCGAGGCCGACGTGGCATGACTGACTCCTTCCGGAACGTCTTCTCTGCACTTGGACCAGCTTACTTGCAACCCCCTGCAGATCAAGCAGTTTCGAGACTCCCTACCTTTCACAGTGATCATCGTCGATGTACGTTATCAGAACTACTCGGCCGGAACCGCTCCCGGCACAGTTCTTGCCGCGACTCACGACATCCTCCCAAGCAGCATCGGTCCACTGCGCTCGCTGAATGGCAGACTCCTTCAGGAAGGTCCTCACTGCTCTGGGAACGGTTTACTTGCAACTTCCTACAAATCAAGCAGTTTCGAGAACTGTCCCCAATCTCAACCCCGTGCCGCCTACGACCTGGGGAGGTGGGATCGGTGATGGCCGTGTTGCTCGTGCCGTCGCCGGTGACGGTGACCACGCAGCTGACGCCAAAAGATCCATTTCATGTGGCACCTCCCGAGCAAAATGTGAAGAAGAACTATTTTCTTATTTTTTCATTCTCGCTCAAGTTCATGAAGCGCAGTTTTTGCCTTCTCACGAACGGCGGGCTCTGGATCTTGACTGGCTAGGGCGCGGAGAACTGGAATAACAAGAGCCGGCTCGAGACGGAGTACTCCTAAGTACCCAGCACTGGTTTCGCGTATGGTGGGGTTAGGGTCCCCAAGTGAACTAATGAAAAATGCAATTGCCGGTTTGGCCATGGCGCCTCGCTTGGAGAGCGCATTGCCCGCAGCTATGCGAACGTCATCATGCGTGTCTTTTAAGGCACGAAGAAGGGGATCGATCGTGCTGCTGTCCCTTACGCCGACCAAAGAAAGGGCATATGCTGCCGTACCACGCACCTCCGCATTGCCATCTCGCAGCGCCACGACGAAAGCGGGGATAGAAACTTCGGCCGGCTCACCGAATTTGGCAAGGGCGCGAAGCGCATCGCCACGTACTTCGGCGGAGGCATCCTTAAGTGCTTCTTCAAGAGCAGCTACAGAGGCTTGTGGGCTTAGCGCGAACTCCCCGAGTGCGCGCGCGGCTTCGGAGCGCACTCTTCTATCCGAATCCTTCAAAGCCCGTATAAGAAGAGGAACGGCCGTTTCGCCTTTCGCTCGTAGCGCTGGGTATTGGTTTAAGGCATCCCGTTTATTCTCCTCCAGGTACGCCCCCGTGCGGTCGAGACTGAGGTGTTGGAATCGGGTCCCAAGAAAATAAATTCCCGTAACGGCAGCCAGGCGTTGTTCAGGATCCTGACTCAATAGACCGCGTTCCCATCTCGTCTGATCGGCGTCGGCGCACCCAGACACGACGATTGTGAGCAGCAGAAACGACCGCATGACGGGCTTAGCCATTGCAATGTCTCCAGTTACAAGAAGGGCGCTGGCGCGGGCGCCGGGTAGCCGTCAAGAGTAAAGGTCCTGACACCTTTCTCTTTCTCCTTCTGCCTTTCTCCTCCCCCTTTCTCCTCCCGCACGGCGAGCGCACTTCGATTAAGGGGAATGGAATAACAGATGCAGGAGATAAGCGTTATCCCAACCCGCAGTTTTGCGTTTGCATTTGACGCCAGCTTTGACGGTTTTATCCTGACGAAGGAGCGATACTGCTAGGCGGTTCAGAAGCGCCAGGTTTTCGATGCCATTGCGGTCGCGTTGACGCATGCGGTCTTCGTTGAAGGCAACGTCCAACACCCAATGCAAACCGTTCTCGATACCCCAATGTTGGCGGACCGCAGCAGCCAAGCGCTTGGCGCTAGCAGGCAAGCTGCTGATGAAGTAGCGCACCTCATGCGTCGCCTTGTCGGTGGCGTGATCTACGCAGTGGCGAATTACCATGACGATGCACGCCAACCCTACCCATGTGCCTGTGGCGACTATCTTCTTGGGCGCCGGCGCCACATAGGTTTCACGCGTCTCCGTTCGACCATGGCTCTTCTCGACCTCACCATGACGGCGCATCTTTCTATCAGGGTTGTCGGCTTCCATTTGTGGCAAGAAGTAGTCGGCCACTTGTTCATGCAGCATGGGTTGATTGTCTTTCAACGCCAGCACATAATCGGCGTCCTTGGCGACGATGGCGGCAGCGATTTCCTTCTGACAGCCCATGGCGTCAATGGTCACAACACAATCTTTGAGGTCCAGCAGGTCGATCAATTGCGGGATGGCAGTAATCTCGTTGGATTTTGCGTCCACCGCCACCGGTCCCAAGGTAATGCCGTTGGCGCTCGCCCAGGCGCTCACCAAATGCAAGGCTCCCAAGTCGCGCGCACGGTCGAAGGTTCGCCGAAGGGTCTTACCGTCAATGGCGACTACCTCACCAACGCCCGCCGTGGCTTTGGCCGTCTGCCGAAGCCCTTGCAGCCAATCGATCACAACTCGACCACTCCTTGGCCGCCATCTTTCGTCCTCCCTGACAGCTGAGTCAGAGAGTGTTCTGACTGATTTCGCCAACTATGGCAAGCGCAAGTCGTTATGCAGCACCCACCTGAAGTGCGCTCACCGTGCCGTGGGGTCCAGCTTCTTCCCTACCGCGACCACTATTTGCGTATGTCCCCGTTCCTGCCTTCTTTGTTCAGCTCTTGCAGGCCCCAGATGATCGTTGTGCCATCATCGCTGCCGGACGCTACAGTCCGTCCGTCGGCAGAGAAAGCAATGCAATTCACTCTGCTCAAGTGACCTAAGAACTGCGCGAGTTGCTTTCGATTCTTGGCATCCCAGATATGCACGGCGCCATCTTGGCTTCCGGATGCAATGACCCGGCCATCACTGGAAAAACAAATGCATTCGACCGGCGCTTTGTGGCCCAGCATCTTTGCAAATTGCTTGCCGTCAGGTACGGCAATTAGTCGGAGTGTGCAGTCGCTGCACGCAATGGCGACTGACTTTCCATCTTGAGCGAAAGCTATGGCACGGCCAAGGTGCTCTAACTTGTGCCTGAAAAGAAGCCTACCCGTAAGCGCATCCCAAAGCCGACAAGTTCTGTCCTCAGTCTTTCCGAATACTCCTCCGTCGCCGCCCAACGAAGCGACAACTTTGCCATTTGGGGCATAGGCCAAAGACACCACAGCCCCGTCGTGACCTGAAATGGTTTTGATTAAGTCACCGGTCGCCGGGTTCAACAATCGAATCTTCGAGTCGAACCCACCGGCAGCCAACGTTTTACTGTCCGGCGAAAACGCAACGGTGTAAATCGGATCAGCAAGTTTTGTCAGTTGCGAAAGCTGCTTGCCCGTGCTGGCATCCCAGACGAAAACAGCTCCGTCACCATCCGCTGAGACAACTACTCTTCCATCGCGCCTGAGCGCAATGGCGGTGATCCCATCACATTGGCCATCGAACCGTTTCACGACTCGTTCCGTACCGAGGTCCCAAAGATAGATCCTGTTGCCACCAGCAGTAATAAGTTGCCCTGCCGAAGTGAATAGCAACGCGCTTACTCTTGCGTGAGACGGAAGGTGATGAGGCACAAATCCATTTTTTCGACTCCACACATGAATTGCGCCGGTATCTTGACCGCAGTACAACAATCGACCATCTGTGCTGAAAACGAGCGAGTCCACATTCGAGCCGTTTCCCTCTAACCGTTGGGAAAGCGCGCCGTTGCGCGCATCCCATACGCAGATTGTCCCATCTTCAGCACCCGCGACAAGAACGTTGCCCGTTGGGGCAAAGACAACGTTGCCGCAAAAGATCCCTGTACCGGCAAGTTCAACTCCTGCTTTGCCTGAATCAGCATTTAGCAGCGTGATGTGCTTCTCAGAGCGGATGGCCAGCATTTCTCCGTTGGGGGAAAATGCAAGCGATTGAACGCAATCTGCGGGAGCCTTGGTTTCCCACATCTGTCGCCCTGTGCTGGTCTCCCACAAAGATATTGCTCCAGATGTCCAACCTCCTGTCGCGAGAGTCTTTCCGTCGGGGGAGATGGAGGCCGAGTAGGCGTCCTTTAGGCGAATTGTCCGTCTCTCTTGGCCGGTTTCGCAGTTCCAGAGTTTCACGATTTTCTCGTCTGGGGCTATGGTTGCCAGAATATGACCATCTCTAGAAAGTGCAAGTGACGAGATCCAATGGTCGTGAGCTTTGAATTGACGAAGTATTTTACCACTTCCAATATCTCTGATGTGCACAGTAGTGATCGTAATACTAACAATGTGCTGTCCATCAGGTGCGATGACCGCCGCATTGACGTGATCTATGGAACGGAGCCGTATCCCTGTCTTCGCGTCGAGTACTGACAGCCTTCCATTTCGATCAATGCATGCTAGCTTTGTCCCATCAGTGGAGATCGAAAGAGAATCGACGGCACCGCCAAGCCGAAAACGTGTGCTCCCCAACCTGGCGACTGCCCCCTGTGGTAACGCGTCGTCAACGGGGCTCAGTGGCACGGCTTGCCATCCTATCAAAAATGTAACAAGAACTTGCCCAAGTATACTTCCGGACATGCATCATCACCTATTTTACGTAAAAGGACATTCAATGACAAAGTCGACGGCTTCTGCGCAGGCCTCCAGCTTGCAATCGCACCGCCCTGTGCTTCATGCCCCCGCCTGTGGTCAGGCAAGGCATGTGAATTAGTCCCCGAGAGGAAAAATTCCCAGCATGACTGCCAGTTGGGTATTTATCACCGCAGGGGGCATTTTAATCGCCCGAAGGTAATCGGACAACTTAAATGCAAGAGTTTGCTGGTCCCACTCGGTAATCGAGCCGTATTTCAGCGTTCTTTGTAAAGCGGCGTCATACTTACTCAGGAACTCGTCTAAGGCCCTCTGCGCCTCTTCGTCAGGATTCGCAATTAGGACTGCCGTCTCCGCTCCCTGGGCTAGCGTGTCCAAGACTGCAATTACCCCCAGAGCTATACCGATTTTCTTCAAGAGACCCATCCGGTCCTTGGTGCCTTGTGTCCACTTGGCAATTGCCTCCTTTGAGCCCACCGACGAATTCTTCTGACCTGGAATATAGTCCGCCAGACCCAGCTTATTACGTACCCTATTAAGATCCGCCATAGTGCCGTTCACCGGGATTGCGTAATCCTTGAAAGCTTCTCGTAGTTGCGCCTCATGTTTGAGATACTCATCTAACTTTACGTTTTTAAATACATCCTCTGCGGTTTTCCACTTTCCCTTGCTCTTCTTGATTTGATCAGCTATCCAGGTCAGTTGTGCTCTCGTGAGGTTTTTATGCACGGTCCTGTTGGGCACGTAATAGAGACGGGACGCATCATGAACGTTTATTCCCTTTTCGGCAAGCAGCCGGTCAGCTAGGGTCTGAGTATTTATGCTACCCTGCTGCATAGAATGATGGATTTGCCAATTGGCACGCTCATTAAACGCCTCCATGGCTTTCTGGACTTGTGGGTCAAGCGTTTCCCAAAACTTTGGTCCATAATTGTACATATTAGGAACGCTGGGCACCCCCCCAGGCCCAGCCAACAAGATCAAGGCAAGGGGTAGGGTCGGCAAGGTCTCGCTTGCGGCTGCTGTGTCCTGCTGCGTGTTACTACTAGAGGGAGTGCCTCCGCTGGTTGCGGTGCCATCGCTCGCAGTATTGACCCAACTTGGGGTCGAGGACCAGTAATAGTCCTGCGTATAGCCTACACTGTCGCTGCCGGTCTCTGTCGTGGTCGAGCTCGACGGCGTGGTGGTCTCAAATGTCGAGCCGTCGGGATTGGTGGTCTGCGTGTCCGCCTGGCACGTCGTGGTGCTGTTGTAGTTCAGACTTGCGATGACGGGCGTACCATTTGCTTCGTTGCCGTTGGTGACGAGTGACGTGGTCGTCGATGAACTGGAGGAATTGACAAAGGGGGCGCCATTGCTGCCGCTGCCGGCCGAGGTCGAATGCGAGTGCGTATTCTGCTGCTGCGTGAAGCTGTTTATCAACGGGCCATCGCTGCCGACGGTGCCGTTCAACGTCTGCTGTAACGCCGTGGTCGAGGAGGTGTCCGCGTTGTAGGTGTTGGCTGGATCGTTGCTCGTCGAAGGATTGTCCGTCGTGGTCGTGGAAGTGTCTGTCTCGGTGAAGGTGATATTGTTTCCGCTGCCCGATTCATCGAGGCTGTAGCTTTCACTAAATGTCTCATCCGTATCATTGGTGTGCGTGCCGTCGCTGGCGACCGAGTCGTCGGTTTCGGCGTAGGAACCGTCGGCGTGGTAGTTGAAGCTGTCCACCTGGAAGACGCCGTTGGGCGAGCTGCCCGTTTCTGCGAGCGTGAACTCGTCGCCGCCTTTGTCCGTCTCCGTGAAGCTGTCCGTGGCCTGGCCGGCCGTGTCGCTGCCTTTGTCGCTGTCGCCGAAACTGTCCGAGCCCGAGGCGCTCAGCGAGAAGTTGGTGATGGTCGTTTGGTCGCCGTTCGTCGTCGCGACCTCGTGCATGCTGAAGGTGTCGCCGTTGGTTTCGTTGTCGCTGCCGCTGTCCGAACCCGTGTCGGAGACGGGCGTCTGGCCGGCAGGCGCATTCTGGATTGAGGCCAGGAAGGCGGTTTGCCAGTCGCCGCCGATGCCGCTGCTGCTGCCGCTGTCGCCGAAACCATCGCTATTCGTATCGTTCTCCGTGCCGCCCACGTCCACGGTGGTCGTGAAGCTGGTGCCGCTGCCGGCGACCGTGATCATGTAATTGTCGCCCAGCGCGTTCTGGTCGGCGAAGTTGTCGGTGGAATCCAGATTGCTGTTGCTGCCGCTGTCGTCCAGCGTGGCGTTGCCGGTGTCGGCCTCGGTGCTGCTGTCCGTGCCGCCGACGGTGACCGACAAGCCGGTGATGGTGGCCACGCCGCTCGCTACCGACAGCACCTCATGGAAGCCGATGTTCTCACTATCATTGCTGCCGATGTTCATGCCTTCGTTGCCGTCAGCTTGCTCGCTTGCGCTGGTGCTGCTGCCGTTGCTGGCCGTGTCGCCCAGCAGGTTCGTGCCGGTGTCATCGAAGGTCTGCGTATCCTGATTGCTATCTTGCGAATTAGCGCTTTCGCCCTCGTCCATGGTTGTAGTATAGCTGGTGCCCGTGCCAGAGATGTGCTCGCTGTAACTGTCGCTGGCCGTTTGCTGGTCGTTGAAATTGTCCACGCCCTTGTCGTGGATGCTCGCCGTGCCGTTGGCCGACGAACCGACCGCGGCATTCTGCAAGTCGCTGGCCACATTGTTGCCGTCATCGGTCACGGTTTCGCTGCCGGTCTCCGAGATGTTGGGCGCGTCCTGGCCGCTGGCGTCCATGCTGAAGGTGCCGGGCGTGGCTACGCCGTTGGCGTAGGTGGTCGTGTTGCTCTCGCTGAGCGTGTCGCTGCCCTGGTCCTTCATCAGGAAAGTGTCGCCACCCAGGTCGTCCACGGTGTCGGTGGCGTTGGCGGACTGGCCTGCGGCAGTCCCTTGCTCGGTGTTCGCATCGTTGAACTGGTCGTTGCCCTGGTCGCTGGTCTGGTAATTGTCGGTGATGCTGTCGCCGGTGGTCACGGTGTAGGTCGTGCCCGAACCGGAGATGGTCTCGCTGTAGTTGTCGGTGGCGGTGTCCTTCTGGGTGAAGTTGTCCGTGGCCTGCTCCTGGTCGGTGGCGGTGTCGGTGCCGCCCACGACCTGGGAGGTGGGATCGGTGATGGCCGTGTTGCTCGTGCCGTTGTCGGTCACGGTGTCCACGCCGCTGACGTTGTCCGTCGATGAGTCCTGGCCGGTAATGCTGAGAGTGACGTTGGTCAGCGTGGCGGTGCTGTTGGCATAGGTCACCGTCTCGCTCGCGGTGACGGTCTCCTGGCCGCCGTCCTGTACGCTTTCCTGGTCGTTGCCCTGGTCGGTGACGGTGTCCGTGCCCAGCGTGGTCACGGTGGGGGCGTTCGGATCGGCGGACTGGGCCACGTTCTTCCCCTGGCCTGTGCCGCTGTCATTCCACTGGTCGCTCCAACTATCGCTTGATTGGTAATTGTCGGTGACGGTGCTGTTTTCCGTAACCGTGTAGGAGTTGGCGTCGCCGCTGACGCTGACGGTATAGGTGTCGGTGCCGGTGTCGCCGTCGCTGAAGGTGTCGGTGGCGGTGTCGTTGAGGCTGTCGGTGGAGCTGTTGCCGTCGCTGACCACGTTGGCGGTGTCGCTGTTACCCTTGTCGGTGACGTTGGCGGAGCCGGTGTCGCCGTCGGTGAAGGTGTCGCTGCCGTTGTCCGTGAAGCTGAAGCTGGTGAGCGTGACGGTATTGGCGGCCAGGTCGATGGTCATGGACTCGTCCAGCGAACCGTTGTCGGTGCCCTTGTCCGTGCCGCTGCCCTGCTCGCTGCCCTGGTCGGTCTCGGTGACGCCGCCGTTGGTTGCGGCCGCGGTAGCCTGGCCGGCGGCCGAGGCGCCGGCGGTGGGGTCCAGCTCGCTGCTGTTGAGCGTGCTCGTGTCGTTGAAGGTGGTGTTGTCGGCTTCGCTGTCCTGGTAGGTATCGCTCATGCCCTCATGCACGGTGGCGGTGTAGCTGTTCCCCGAGCCGGAGATGTGCAGTTTGACGCTGTCGGTGCCGCCGTCGGTCTCGTTGATGTTGCCGCTGGCCTGCTCGTTCTCGCTGCTGCCGCCGGTGGCGCTGCCGCTCGACTGGCTGCTGTCGGCTGCGGTCAGGCTGGCCTGGTCCTGCTCGGTGCTGGCGTCGGTCCAGGTGTCCTTGACCTTGTCGGTGCTCGTGAAGGTGTCGCTGCTGCTGGCATCGAGGGAAAAGCTGGTCACGGCAGCTACGCCGTTGGTGTAGGTATCGACCTCGTGCAGGGTGACGTTGCCCTGGCCGGTATCGCTGTCGGTGAAGTTGTCGCTGCCCTGGTCCTCCTCGGTGACGTTGCCGCTGGTGACGGTGTCGGACCACTGGTTGCCGAGGGCGGCGCTGTTGTTGCTGCCGGTGCCGCCGGGGCTGCTGGCCCCGGCCACGCTGGCGGCGGCGGTCTGGTCGAAGTTCTCGGTGCCCTGGTCGCTGGAGGTCGGCTGGTCCTGGCCGCTGCCGTCCAGGGTGACGATGATGGTGTTGCCGCTGCCGGTGATCTGCACCGTGAAGGTGTCGCTGCCCTGGTCGCTGGAGCTCGAGGTGGCGGTGCTGGTGTCGTTGAGGCCAGTGGCGTTGTCGTGCACGGTGTCGCCGGCCTGGTCCTGGCTGGTGAAGTTGTCGCCGCCGGTTTCCGTCTCGCTCAGGCTGTTGAGGGTGTACTGGCTGCCGTTGTAGCTGTACGACTCCGCGAGCGTGTAGCCGTCGGTGCCGGTGTCGGTGTCGTTGAAGTTGTCGCTGCCCTGGTCCTCCTCGGCGATGGTGGCGCTGGCATCGGCGGTGCGTGGGTCGGCGACGCCCGAGGTGTCGTCATAGGTATCGGTGCCCTGATCGCCGGCGGTGCTGGTGTCGCTGCCGCTCTGGTTCATGACGGTGGTGAAGGCGCCGTTGCTGCCGGTCACCGTGATGGTGTAGGTGCTGTTGCTGCCGGCGGTGTCGGCGAAGCTGTCGGTGGTCTGGTCGGTGGGCGGCGTGGCGTTGCTGCCGCCCGCCTGCAAGGCGGGGTCCTGTCCGGCGGGGGAGTTCATGGTCTCGCTGCCGTGATCGGTCCAGGCTGAGGTGCTATTGCCGCTGGTGGAGTAATTTGAGCTGGTGCTGCTCGTGCCGTTGCCGGCGCTGCCGGACTCGGTGTAGCTGTAGTTGTCCGCGGTGGACGCCTGGTAGGTGTAGGTGTCGCTGCCGCTGCTGTTGTCGGCGCCGGTCATGGTGGCGGTGCCCGACTCCTGGTCGTTGGAACTGCTGGAGCCGTTGGAGGCGAAGGAGTAGCTGTTGCTCGTGCTGCCGCTTTGCGAAGAGCTGCCGGTCTCGTGCAGGGTGTAGCTGTCGTTGCTCTGGCTCTGCTGCGTGTAGGTGTTGCTGTTGCTGCCGCTGCTGCCGGTTTGCGAGGAGCTGCCCGTGGCCGTGCTGCTGAGGCTGTCGGCGCCGCTGTCGTCGATGGTGTAGCTGACGGTGTCGCCGCTGCCGGTCAGCTGCATGACGTAGTTGTAGCTGTCGCTTTCATCCTCGGTGACGGTGCGGTTGCTGCCCGCGGTGACGGCGTGCATGGTGAAGGAGTAGCCGTAGGTCACGGTGACGCTGAAATCGCCCGCGTCCGGGGTGGCGTAGGGCAGGCCGCTGTAATAGTAGGAGATGGTCTCGTCGATGGTGGTGGTGCTGCCGTCGGCGTTGCTGGTGCTCTGGTGCACGCTCCAGCTATAGCTGTGATAGCCGGGCGTAATGGGGTTGAGTCCGCCGCCGGAGCTGCCGCCGGTAGGCAGGCTGCCGACGCTCAGGCTGAAGCTGCCGGCGGCGGGCAAGCTGCCGCCGCCCACGTCGATGCTCCCCGAGGCCAGGGGGCTGTTCGGCGATAACGGCACGGTTCCCTGGCCGGCGGCGCCGCCGCCGGAGCGATTGGTTTGCTGGCCGCGCAGCCACTGGCTGGCCAGGGAGCCGTTGGGCGCACTGCCGCTGCTGCCGCCGGCGCTGCCGCTGCTGCCGATGGGGATCGCGCGGTTGAACGGGGAACCACTGGAAGCGGACGACGACCCGGTCGGGAGACCTACACCAAGCGCGTTGGAGACTTGCCCCGCCGCGGGCGTGTTGCCGCTGGGCAGGAAGTTGACGCCACCGGCCGACTGGGCGTTGCTGTTGACGGCGAAGGGGACGTTAGCCGAGCCGCTGGCCGTGGCGCTGCTGCTGCCGCTGTCGCTGATGGTGACCTGCGTGGGCAGGATGCCGTGCTCGGCGTAGGCATGGCTGCCGCTGACATCGAAGCCGCCGCCGGTATCCGCCGTGACCGTGCCGGCCGAGGTCTGGCCGTCGCCCCAGGCGATCGTGGCACTGAACTGGGCGGCCGTGGCCAGCGGATCGGCGCTCGTGAAGGTGGCCACGAGCAGAGAACCGCTGCCGGCGGCATTGGCGCTCACATTGCGGCCGTTGGCCGTGATCGGCGCGGCCTGCACCATCAGGCTCACGGTGGCAGTGTTGCTGTCGGCCTGGCCGTCGTTGGCCTTGAAGGTGAAGCTGTCGCTCCCCAGGTAATGGGCCGCGGGAGTGTAGGTGGCGGTGTTGCCGGCCAGGCTCACGGTGCCGTGGCTGGGATTGCCCACGACCTGGTAGGTCAGGGGATCGTTGTCCGGATCGGTGGCCGTGAGCGTGAAGACGAGGGCATTGTCTGCTGTGGCCGTGACGCTCTCGTTGCCGGCAGTGGGCGGGCGGTTGGTGTGGGCGATGGTCCAGGTGAAGGTCTGGCTGGCGCTGGCGCCGACCTGGTCGGTGACCGTGGCCGTGACGCTGTAGCGGCCGCCGTTGACCTGGGCCGCGCCGTAGCTGATGGCGCCGCTGATGATGCCGGTGTTGCCATTGATGCTCAGGCCGGCCGGCAAGCCGCTGGCCGCATAGCTCATGGACAGGCCATTGGGATCACTGGCGGCAAGGTGCAGCGACACGGCGTCCGCCTCGGCGTTGTTCTGCGTGCCCGGGTTGGTCAGCACCGGCGGGCTCAGCGAGGCCACCTGCCAGCTAAAGCTCACGCTGACCTGGTTGTTGCCGTCGCTGGCCGTGATCGTCACGGTGGAGGTGCCGGACACATTGCCGTTGATGGTGCCGCTGATCAGCCCCGTGCTGTTGATGCTCAGGCCGGTGGGCAGGCCCGTGGCGGTGAAGCTCAGCGGATCGTTATCCGCATCGGCGGAGGCGATGCTCAGGCTGATGGTGCTGCCGGCCTGGTTGAGCTGGTGGCCGGGGTTGGTCAGCGTCGGAGTGGTCGTATCGGCAACGGACCAGGCAAAGCTGGCGCTGCCGGTGGTGATGCCGTCGCTGGCCGTGACCGTCGTGGTGTAGGTGCCTGCGGATTGGTTGCCGAGCGTGCCTGAAATCAGTCCGGTGCCGGCATTGATGGTCAGCCCGGCCGGCAGGCTGCTGGCGCTGAAGCTGAGCGGATCGCCGTCGGCGTCGCTGGCCGACATGGCCAGCGCGACGCTGGTGCCCTCGTTGCCGCTCTGCGAGCCGGGATTGAGCACCACGGGCGGCTGGTCGGTGACATTGACCGTGACGGTGGCCGGGCTGCTGTAGGAGCTGCCGTCGTAGGCCTCGTAGGTGAAGGAGTCGCTGCCGGCGAAATTGGTCTGCGGCGTGTAGGTGAAGGAGCCGTTGGCATTGAAGGTCAGGCTGCCGTGGCCCGGATTGGACTGGAGCACGGCACTGAGCGCGCCGCCGCTGCCCGAGCCATCGTTGGCCAGCACGCCGGGCGAGGTCACGCTCAAGGCATGGTTATGAAGGACGTTGTAGCTATCGCTGACCGCCACCGGCGGCCCGAAGCCATGTCCGGGGCCGAAGAGCAGCAGGCGTTTTTCGAGCGCCTCGCAGTGCAGATAAGCCTTGGGCAGCACAGGGTGCTGGGACGCGGTGTGGTTCCGACGACGGCGCAGCTTGAGCCAGTTCAACAGCATGGCGATCCTCCCCGATGCAAGTCAAAAGCCGCGGCCGGAAAGCCCGGCGCGCCGGCCTGATGAAAAGCCAGTGCAAGAACAGGAAAAGCGAACGTGATTTTTTGTTTGCTTGTATCGACTCCCAGCCTTGGGCAGCCGCTCGACCGATGCAGAAACGGCGAGCGCGGCCGCGATCGGTAGAAACCGGGAACGTAAATCGAGCAGAAGTGTACCCGTGCTTTTTTTGATTGCAACAGAATTTGGGACCGAAATTATGGCAGATGCTCATTTTCTTGGGAAATGATTGAGGCTATAAGTTCAATTTTCAGGCATAGCGCGAAATTCGCTCATAGCGCGAAATTCGCTTCATTTGCTTAAGATGAGCCTCATCTCTAAGCTGTCCAAAAACTGGGCAAAGGCAGAACGCCAGCTGCCGTTCGCCGCGGCGAATCGGTGGCAAGCAAGGTGGCTTTGCCTCAGCCAACCGAGTTGGTTTCGTGCAACCAAAAGTCTCCACCGCGGTTTTGCCTGATCCGCCTTGAGACTCGGGTTCCCAGCGGATAGGTTCCAAATGAGCATCTTCGACGAAAGAATAGCGCTCTTCACGTTGCTAATCGTTATAGGCCAAGGACATGCATCGCGCGCCGAAGATGCTCATCGGGGCTTTTTCAAATGAGCATCTTCGGCGCGCATGTGGGGTCGATTTGGGCATCTTCACGAGCAAACTCATTTGTGGAACCGAGTTCAACCGCAGGTTACACTCACGGTGAGAGGCAGTGAACATGGCCAAGATGGCCACTGGCCATCTTGCCGGTCCGTCAATGTGGATTGGCGGGCGGACGGACGCATTATCGCGCTTTCGTCGCTGGGGCAGCACCCATGCGTGGCACGCCGCTGACCATCGAACAGATTCTTAGCTGGGCGGACGCCTATTACGCGCGCGAAAAAACCTGGCCGCAAGCCAAGTCCGCCGGCGGTCCCGCGGATAGTTCTTCAGGCCGGGAGAGCTGGCGAAACCTGGATCAGGTGCTGCGCAAGGGGCTGCGTGGTTTGCCGGCGGGTTCTTCCCTGGCCAGGCTGTTGGCCCAGCACCGGGGCGTGCGCAATCGCAAGGGCCTGCCGCGCCTTAGCGTTCGGCAGATTCTCTTCTGGGCCGATCTCCACGAAGAAAGAACCGGAGCGTGGCCGACGGACAACTCGGGTCCGATTGAGGATGCGCCCGGCGAGACGTGGTGCGCCGTGGAAATGGCCCTCAGTCACGGCCAGCGCGGCATGCCTGGCGGCTCGTCGCTGGCGCTGCTGCTCGCGGAACGCCGGCAACGCCGTCATCGCACACGGGTTCCGCCCTTGACGTTGCCGCAGATTCTCGGCTGGGCCGACGCGCATCGCGCCCGCACCGGCGCCTGGCCGGTGTCCACCTCGGGAACCATTCCGGACACGGGGGGCGAGACCTGGCACTGCGTCAACAACGCGCTGCGCCATAGCCGGCGCGGGCTGCCGGGCGGATTCTCGTTGGCCCAACTGCTGGCGGATCAGCGCGGCGCACGCAACCATCTCGACTTGCCCCGGCTCACCATCAAACAACTGCTCCTCTGGGCCGACGCGCATCGGCGGGCGGACCGGTAAGTGGCCCAAGGCCTCGTCGGGACCGATTTTGTGCAGCGGCGGCGAAAGCTGGCGCCGCATCGACAGTGCGCTCCGTCAGGGAGTTCGTGGCTTGCCCGGCGATCTGTCGCTGGCCCGGCTGCTCGCGCGCGAACGCAACGTGCGGCCGGGCTCGGACCGTCCCGTGCTGACCATCGAACAGGTCTTGCGTTGGGCCGACGCCTGCCATGCCCGCACCGGCTGCTGGCCGCACCGGCGCATGGGCGCGATTGCGGAAGCCCAGGGAGAGACGTGGAAGAACATCAACGTCTCGCTGCGCGAGGGCTGGCGCGGTTTCGCGGGCGGCAGCACGCTGCACCGGGTGTTGGTCGAGCATCGTGACCTGGCCATGGGCGTGCAGGAGCAGACGGTGTGACGGCACACTAAATAGTCGTGCAGGAATTTGCAGCATTGTAACCCGCAGCGCCAGCAAGGGGACTTTGCTGGCTAGCCCCTTGCTGGCTAGCCCCTTGCTGGCGCTGCGGGTTACGATGCTGAACCTGCATGCACATTTTTTTCAAAACCATAACTCGGAACCAGTTTGTCCAATCCGTATAGTTCTCTGTACACCCTTCGTCGCGGCCTTCATTCGCGGCCAGGCTGGGGGCGAACATGGCAGGAACTTCCTCGCTTATGAAAGACGAAGAAAAACGGCTGCGCGACGCTCAGCTACGCAAGGCCAACTGGCAGCGCTGGGGGCCTTATCTCTCCGAACGGCAATGGGGAACCGTTCGCGAAGATTACTCGGCGGACGAAAATCCGTGGCAGTATTTTACGCATGACCAGGCCCGCAGCCGCGCCTATCGCTGGGGGGAGGATGGTCTCCTGGGCATTACCGACCGCGAATGCCGACTCTGCTTTGCCCTGGCCCTCTGGAACGGGCGCGATCCATTCTTGAAGGAACGGCTGTTCGGCTTGACCGGCCCGCAGGGCAACCACGGCGAAGATGTCAAGGAGTGCTACTTTTACATCGATTCGACGCCGACGCACTCCTACATGAAAGCGCTTTACAAGTATCCGCAGAACGAATTTCCTTACGCCCGCTTGATCGACGAGAACCGCCGCCGCTCCCGGCTTGATCCGGAATTTGAGCTGCTCGATACCGGCATCTTCAAGGACAACCGCTACTTCGACGTGACGGCGGAGTATGCCAAGGCGTCGCCCGACGACATCCTGATCCGCATCACCGTGGCCAATCGCGGCCCCAGCCCGGCGACACTGCATCTGCTGCCGACCTTGTGGTTTCCCAATACCTGGTCCTGGGGCAGCACGCACGAAGGCTCCTGGCCCAGGCCCAATATCCGGCAGCCGGAGGATGGTCTGCTTATCGCCGAGCACATCACGCTCGGCCGCTTCTTCCTGGCGGCGGCGCCGGGACGCGATGAAAAAACGCCGCCGTTCCTGTTCACCGAGAACGAAACCAACTCGGCCCTACTTTTCAAGAGTCCGAACGCCGGTCCCTACGTCAAGGATGCTTTTCATGATTATCTGGTGCGCGGCCGGCTGGCGGCAGTCAATCCCGGGCGCGTCGGCACCAAGGCTGCGGCGCACTATACGCTGACCGTGCCGCCGGGCGAGGAGGTGACGGTAAGTCTGCGGCTTTTCGAGGAACGCGAGGCGTCGAAGGAGATCTTCGGACGCCCTTTCGACCGTATGTTTGAGCGGCGGCAGGGCGAGGCCGACGAATTCTATGCCGCGCGCATTCCCCAGCAATTGCCCGAGGCCCAGCAGCAGATCGCGCGGCAAGCGTACGCCGGCCTGCTCTGGTCCAAGCAGTTTTACAAGTACATTGTCGCCGCCTGGCTGAAGGGCGATCCCTCTCAGCCCGCGCCCCCAGAGAATCGCCAGAAGGGCCGCAATAACGATTGGCCACATCTCTTCAACCGCGACGTGCTGTCGATGCCCGACAAGTGGGAATATCCCTGGTACGCGGCCTGGGATCTGGCGTTTCACATGGTGCCGTTCACGGCGCTGGACATGGGTTTCGCGAAGGATCAACTGGTGCTGCTCCTGCGCGAATGGTACATGCACCCCAACGGCCAGCTCCCCGCCTATGAGTGGAATTTCGACGATGTCAATCCGCCCGTCCACGCCTGGGCCAGCTGGCGGGTTTACAAGATGAGCGGGCCGCGCGGCAAGCGCGATCGCCTGTTCCTGTCGCGCGTGTTCCAGAAGCTATTGCTGAATTTCACCTGGTGGGTGAATCGCAAGGACCCGGAGGGGAAGCATCTTTTTGCCGGCGGCTTCCTGGGCCTGGACAATATCGGCGTCTTCGATCGCAACCTGCGCTTGCCGCAGGGCGCGCAACTTACCCAGGCCGACGGCACGGCCTGGATGGCCTTCTACTGCGCCACCATGATGTCGATGGCCCTGGAGCTGTCACAGGCGAATCCGGCCTATGAAGATATTGCTTCCAAGTTCTTCGAGCACTTCGTCGCCATCGCCGACGCCATGAATCAGCTCGGCGGCACCGGCCTGTGGAGCGAGGAGGACGGCTTTTATTACGATCATCTGCAGATCAATGGCGCCGCCAGTCCGCTGCGCGTGCGCTCGCTCGTCGGTCTCATCCCGCTGATCGCCGCCGAAGTGCTGGAAGAAGAGGAGCTGGCGCATTTGCCCGGCTTTCGCAAGCGCATGCAATGGTTCCTGGATAACCGGCCCGACCTGGGCCGGCAGATCTCCTACATGGAATCGCGCGGCACGGGCCATGCCCATCGCTTGCTGGCCATCCCGTCGCGGGAGCGACTGCTGCGCGTCCTGCGCTATATGCTGGATGAAAACGAGTTTCTTTCGCCGTATGGCATCCGCTCGCTGTCGCGCTATCACAAGTTTCACCCGTACACCTGCACGCTTGCCGGCAGCGAGCAGCGCGTCACCTATGTTCCAGGCGACTCCGATTCGGGCATGTTCGGAGGCAACTCGAACTGGCGCGGGCCGATCTGGTTTCCGATCAATTACTTGCTGATTGAAGCCCTGGAACGATACCACCACTTCTACGGGGACGAGCTCCTGGTCGAATGTCCGACCGGTTCGGGACGGAAAATGACGCTGGACCAGGTGGCACGGGAAATCGGCCGGCGGCTGCTGTCGATTTTTCTTCCCGATGAAAAGGGCTGGCGGCCCTGGCATGGCGAGCAAAGCAATTACCGCCAGGATCCGCACTGGCGCGATCTCAATCTCTTTTTTGAATACTTCCACGGCGACACGGGACAGGGCCTGGGCGCAAGCCATCAAACCGGGTGGACGGCTCTCGTGACACGCCTGCTGGCAGAACCGCAAAGCCGCCCCCCGCGTACTGGGAAGTAGAAATGCAGGACAACCGCCCGGCGCGACGATATGATCAAAAGGTGTCGGACTCTGAGCAGGGAGAAGCCCGCCATGCTGCGCCGCGTTGGAAGGACGAAACCGCCAGCCGTTTCCCCGCTCCGCGTGGAACAGCTTGAAGAGCGCCTCTTGCTGTCCAGCAGCGGCCCGCAAAATTCCTACTCACCGGTCTCGGCGCCTGCGACACAACCCGCCATGCAGGCGCACCAGGCAGGACCGGCTGATTTGGCTGGTTCGCCTGCCGCAGTTACTCCCACCGCGGTCAATAGCACGCAGGCTCCGGGTTCAACCAGTGAATACGCAAACGGCATCGACACCGATAGCCAAACCAGTGCCCCGGCCGCCCAAACCGGACAAGCTGCGTACAGGGACAATGGCAGTTCTACGGCAAATTCAAAGACCGCGTACGATGCCTACGAGAATTCAACAACTTCCGGGTCGCATGCCTACGCCGACGTGGCGAAGCCCCAGCCGGCTCCGACGGTTGATGTCTCGCTCGTCGTGGCGGCGGGACGTGCCGCCACGGCAAACGCCCCGCGCGCCGAGCCATCGAACCCAATGCCCCCGCCTAATGGGCAAACGTCGCCGGCCGGCGCTGATGCCCAGGCCAGGGCCATTGCCGTTCAGGCCCTCGTCGGCCTGATTCATGGCGAGACTTCCGCCGCCTCCCCCGAGGCGCATACTCAACCGCCCGTCGATCAAGAATTCTTAGCTGAGGGAACGGAGCGAACGGACCTGGAGGACACGCTGACGGCAGAGTCTGTGGCAAGGCATGAGAACCAGGTATTCTTGCCTCAGGGGGTCGACGTCCTGGCGGGAATGGCGCCGCTGGATCTGCGCCCGGTCGAGCAAGGCGCGCGCGATTTTCTGGGCGGGATCGACGCTATGAGCCGGGAATCGCTCAGTCTCTTCTTTGGTCGAGGCGTGGCGCCCTGGCTTGCCGCGGGCCTGGTGGCGGCAGCGGCGTTTGAATTGGCGCTCTGGCGCCTGTCGGGAAGACGGAGGCGAGGGCTGTTCGCCGCCGGTCCTGGGAAGGCATCGACCTGGACGTGGCTGCCAGGCGGTGGCGAGACTCCCTGGCTGGAAAACCAATGAGTTCCAAGTCACTGGACCTGCTGCTCGAGAAATTGTGCAGTGGCGACGCTGCGGCCGCGGAACAGGTATTTCTGGCCTACGAGCCGTATCTGCGCAAAGTCGTGCGCCGGCAACTGCCGCCACGCCTGCGCGCCAAGCTCGACTCGGTCGATGTGGTGCAATCCATCTGGGCCGACGTGCTCCAGGGGTTCCGCAGCGCCGGCTGGCGCTTCGCGGATGCCGCCCACTTGCGTGCCTTTCTCGTCAAGGCCACGCAGCATCGTTTTATCGATCGCATTCGGCAGCATGAAAAGGCCGTGAAGCTGGAGAAGTCCCTCGCCTGCACGGATCCGGAGCAGCTTCCGCCAGCAAAGCAACCGCGGCCCAGCGAAGCAGTCCAGGCCGACGATCTTTGGCAGCGCATGCTTACGCTGTGCCCGCCGGCGCATCACCAGATCCTTGAGCTGAAGCGGCAGGGCCTAACGCTTGTAGAGATTGCTCAGCGGACTGGCCTGCACGAAGGAAGCGTGCGGCGGATATTGCGGCAACTGGCCCGCCAGATGGCCTTGAAACAAACGCCGTTGCCTGGGCCCAACGGTGCTGGTTGATGGCGGGCATACCCGTAATTGCAAGGCTGGTTGTTTAACCCGGAGCCAGCGGCGACGGCGGGGCTGCTGCCGGGGCCGCCGTCGCCGCTGGCTCCGGGTTAAACGACTCGGGCGGCACACCAACGGGAATACACCCTGGTTGAATGGATCTGCAGGGTGCCAGGCAGACTGGACTTCGGCTAAGTAGGTAGAAATGGGTTCTTCCACGTTTCAGATGCGGGAAACGACCGGCGTGCCGCTACCGCCTTCCGCAGGCGCGGGTGCACCGCCGGGACCGTTTGCGCTCGTGCAGAGGCTGGCCGAGCAAATGGTCGAGCGCTGGCGGTGGGGAGAGCGGCCGCTTGCTGAAGAGTACCTGGAACGCCACCCCGAGCTGCGCGCCCACCCCGAGGCTGCGCTCGAGCTGATTTACGAGGAAATCTGTCTGCGCCGCGAATACGGGCAAACCTTCGCCACGGCGGACGTTTTGGACCGCTTTCCCGAGTGGCGCGCCCAGCTCCAGGTGCTCCTGGATTGTCATGAGCTGCTCGAACAACCGCCGGCAGTGCACCGCTTCCCGGAGCCAGGCGAATCGCTGGGTGATTTCCAATTGCTCAAGGAGCTGGGACGGGGAGGTCGCGGCCGCGTTTTCCTGGCGACGCAGCCGTCCCTGGCCGGGCGCTCCGTGGTCGTCAAGGTCACGCCGCAGGACGGGCGTGAGCATCTCTCGCTCGGCCGCATGCAGCACACGCACATCGTGCCGCTGTACTCCGTGCAGGATCATCCCGAAAGTAACCTGCGCGCCCTGTGCATGCCCTACTTCGGCGGCGCCACGCTGGCCTGGGTTCTGGGCACGCTGCGCGAGGTGCCGCTCGGCAAGCGCTCGGGAAGCGACTTACTAAAAGCGCTTGACCGGGCGCCGTCACGCGAATGGCTGGCGATGCCGACCGAGGGGCCTGCCCGGCGCGTGTTAGCCGGCGCTACCTACGTCCAGGCGGTCTGCTGGCTGGGCGCCTGCCTGGCCGATGCCCTGCACTATGCGCAAGAGCGGAGCCTGGTCCATCTCGACCTGAAGCCGTCGAACGTTTTGCTCGCGGCGGACGGTCAGCCGATGCTTCTGGACTTTCATCTGGCCAGCGAGCCGATTCGGCCGGGAGGACCGTTGCCTGACTGGCTGGGCGGGACTCCCGCCTACATGTCACCCGAGCAGCAGCTTGCCCTGGCCGCCGCGCGTGAGGGCCGGCCGATCAGCGTGTTGGTCGACGGCCGGTCCGACATCTATTCCCTGGGCCTCGTCCTTTACGAGGCGTTGAGCGGCCGGCTCCCGCCACCGGCGGAGGATGCAGGAACGCATTTGCGCGGCTGCAATCCCCAGGTGAGCATGGGCCTGGCGGACCTGCTGAGCAAATGCCTGGCCCAGGAAGCCGCCGCCCGGTACCAGACGGCGGCCGATCTGGCCCAGGACCTGCGCCGCCATCTTGCTCATTTGCCGCTCAGGGGTGTTGCGAACCGAAGCTTCCGGGAGCGTTGGCGAAAATGGCGGCGGCGCAGGCCGTATGCGCTGCTTGTCGGCAGCCTTCTCTGCGGGGCACTTCTCGTCGGCTTCTTCGCCCTGGCCTTCGTTCAGCAACAAGGCGAAGGGGCGCATAATGCCCTGGAGGAAGGGTGCAGGCAACTGGAACGAAACCAGTACAACGACGCGGTCACCTTGCTGAGCAACGGCCTCATGCTGGCCGATAATTTGCCGGGCTACGGCGACCTCAAGAAAGAGTTGCGGATGTACCTGAACCAGGCCCGTCGCGCGCAGCAGGCCCAACATCTGCACACCTTTGTCGATCAACTGCGCCGTCTTTATGGCGAGGAGATCGATTCCCTATCGACCTGGCAAGCGAAGGAGGCCGATTGCAGGGCATTCTGGTCGAGGCGGCAGGAGATTCTGGACATATCCGGACCAGACGACCGCCTGGAGAAGCAAATTGGCTCGGACTATCTGGACCTGGCGGTCATTTGGGGCGACCTGCGCGTACGCTTGGCCAGTCCGGACGAAGTGGAGAAGACACGCCGCCAGGTGTGGCAGTTATTCGACTGGGCGGAAGGTTTGTTCGGTCGAAGTCCCGTACTGTATCGCGAGCGCCAGGCTTATGCAGAAGCGCTGGGGCAAACGCAAATGGCCGAGGAGCTAGCGCTCCTCGCCGCCCAGCACCCGCCGCGCCAGGCCTGGGAGCATTACGCCATCGGCCGCAGCCTGTTGCGCTCGGGCAAGTTGGAGCAGGCGGCGGCAGAATTCGACGGTGCCCTGGACACGGAGCCGAATAACCTTTGGGCGAACTTCTACAAAGGCCAGTGCGCCTTCCAGCTCAAACGCTTTGACGAAGCGGTCAATGCCTTTACTGCCTGCCTCGTTCTGGAGCCTGGTTCGGCAAATTGGTACTACAATCGTGCCAGGGCCCATTCGGAATTAGGCCAGCTCGACAAGGCCGTGGCCGACTATGGCCATGCCTTGGACATTGATCCGGGGTTGGCAAAGGCCCTGGTAAATCGAGGCATTCTTCACTATCAGGCCAAACGCTATCTCGCGGCGCTGCGCGATCTAACCAATGCGCTCGACCACGGGGCCGGCGCCGCCCCGGTCCATTACAATCTGAGCCTCGTTCACCACGCTCAGCACGATGACGCCGCCGCCCGCGCCAGCCTCCAGCAAGCTCTCCAGGCGGATCCCAATTACAAGGAAGCGCTCGAGTTCCAGAAACACCTCGACCGCTAGCCTACCGTAGGTCAGGATTCTGATCCCGCCAGAATCCAGACGAGCAGCACGTCAAGATTTCGCGCCCGCTTTTGCCAATCCAATCCGTTGCTTTCTTGGGCAGATCAGCGCGGTGTCAAGCCTGTGCCAGTCGTGCGATTTATTTGGCGCGGAGCTACAGCCGTGCCTTTCATTAGCACGGCTGGCACAGCCCTGGCGCCGTGAACCTCGTGGGACAGGTTGCCGCTCCCCTTCCTTTGCGGCCAACCCGGCAACCTGTTCCCATGACTCTTAGAGCCTGAAACAAAAATGGGGACTGGCTCGGCAGGACGCGGTGCCTGTCCCCATTTTTGTTTCAGGCTCTTAAAATCTTCAATAAAATGATTGCCCTCCCGCGCGACACGCCTTATTATAAACGCCGTTGTAGCTGCCGATGTCGTTGATCAGTCTGATCGAAGCAGGGATGCGCCGACGAGCAGTGCGCCCGGTCTGCAACCAAGCGCTCATCCTTGCCGAATTGTGACGCTTTCTCGACGCCGGCGGCCGGCGCGTCGAGTTGTTTGAATGTCGTCCCTCTTTGCATGCGCCGGTGCCACGGGCTGGAGTGCCCGCGGCCGGCCCTGCGACCGCGGTTTCCAAAGGAAGGAGCACGCATGCTGACCACGTCGTCTTCTTTAGCGCAGGCTACGGCTGATGAAGCCTTGCGCGCCAGTCCCATCCCTGCCCTCCGCAAGCTGTACGTGGAAGAGACCGAGGAGGCCATCATCCTTTCGGGATCGGTCTCGACTTACTACCACAAGCAACTGGCGCAGGAGACGCTGATGCCTCTGCGTGGCTCACGTGCGCTGCACAACAAGGTCACCGTCGTTCGATCTTGATTGATAGCTAATTCACGCACCGTAGGACGGATTGGCAATCCGTCCTGCTATTTCATTCCTGCTCTAGGTCATCCACAGCGTCTGCTTGCGACAGATCGTAAAGGCCAAGCTTTTTCCGGACCGTGGCGCGATTGAGACCCAGCCACTGGGCGGCCGCCCAGCGGTTTCCCTGCACGCGGCGCATCACATCCTCGAGGAGCGCGGGTTCTACCTGGCGAAGTAATTCCGCATACAGATCGGCCGGCGGGTTGGGCCGGCAGTGCTTGATGCGCTCGGCAAGCCAGAGACGCACCGAGTCGGCCAACTGCGCCGCCGGATCGGCCTGGGCGCCGCTGCCCATCAAGGGAAAATGCTCCGGCAGCAAGGGCCCGCCGCGGGCCAGGATGGCGGCATGCTCCAGAGCGTTGCGCAACTCGCGGACATTCCCCAGCCAGGGCAAATTCGTCAGAAAGCGCAAGGTATCCGGCAGCAGCGGCAGGGCGCGGGGCTCGAAGCGCCGCAAAAAATGTTCAGCTAGAAGAGCGATGTCGTCGCGGCGCTCCCGCAGAGGCGGCAGGTGAATTTGAAACACATTCAGACGAAAAAACAGGTCGTGACGGAAATGCTTGGCGGCGACCAGGCGCGGCAAATCCTGGTGCGTGGCGGAAAGAATGCGGATGTTAAGGCGGTCCGGTTGGTTGCCGCCTACCGGCAATACCTCGTTGTGTTCCAGCACGCGCAGCAGCTTGACCTGAACCGGCAAGGGAATGTCGCCTAGCTCATCGAGAAATACGGTGCCGCCGTCCGCCAGGGCCAACAAGCCGGGCCGCGACTGCGTCGCTCCGGTGAAGGCGCCCTTCACATGTCCAAATAGCTCGCTTTCCACCAGGCTCGGATTAAGCGCGGCGACATGCACCGGTAAAAAGGGTTTGTCCTTGCGCGGACTGTGCCGGTGGATGGCCCGCGCCACCAACTCCTTGCCCGTGCCGCTTTCTCCCGTGATCAGCACGCAGGCGTCGCGTGGCGCTACCAGGGCTATACGCTTGAAAACTACCTGTAGAGCCAGGCTATGGCCGATAATCTCCTCCGGACCAACGGGCGGTTCGTTCAGGCCAGCGCTGGCCGCGCTGGCCCCGTTGGCACGCTGCAAGGCTCGGGCCACCGCGTCCAGGGCCTGGTCCAGGTCGAATGGTTTCGCCAGGTAATCAAAGGCGCCTCCCTCCACGGCGCGGACCGCCGTGTCGAGGTTGCCGAATGCGGTGACGACAATGATCGGCGCGTCCTGTGTCACCTGCCGCAGTTTGGCCAACGCCGTCAAGCCGTCCATGCCGGGGAGGCGCACGTCCAGGATGACGGCGTCGGGACGCTGCCGGCCGGCCAGGGCCAAACCCTCTTCCGCCGACGAGGCGACGGCGACAGCATGGCCTTCGCTGCTCAAAGCGCGCTTTAGCGCCCAGCAGACGGCTTCTTCATCGTCAATCAAGAGAATGTGGCTCACGCCGTCAGCTCCCTGGAGTCCACCGGCAATTCAATACGAAAGCAAGTGCGCTCTGCTTCGCGCCGCCAGCTCAGGCGGCCGCCGTGAGCTTCCGCCACGCGCCGGGCCACGGCCAGACCTAGTCCAACGCCGCCCTCTTTGCTGGTCACGAACGGCTCAAAAAGTCGCGGCGCAATCTCAGCCGGCGGCCCCGGCCCGGAATCGCTTATCTCGACGGCGCACCACTTGCCTTCTCCATTGCGCCCATCGAATTCGGCCGGCATGGTCACTTCTACCGAACCGCCTGGGCCCGCGGCCTCCACGGCATTACCAATCAGGTTCAGGAAGAGATGACCCAGTTGCCCACTGTCGCCGGCGACCATGGGGCTCCGCGCCGGCGGCTGCCACTCTAGCTTGACATGTGCATGACGGCACTGGGGCCGCAGCAGCCCGAATGCCTCCTCCACCAGTTTCACGACCAAGCATTCTTCCCGGCGCGGGTTCGCTTCTCGTCCGAGATCAAGAAAGCGCTTCAAGTTTGACTCGAGCAAGGCCAGTTGACGCAAGGCAACATCGAGGGCTTCGGGGTCGGCGCCGCCCTTGCAGGCCCGGGCGTGTAACTGGACCGCCAGGATAGCGCCGGTGACGCCGTTGCGCAGTTGATGAGCCAAACCCGCGCTCAGTTGGCCCAGGAGTCGAAGCCGTTCATCTTTTTGCACCGCTTCCTGAAGCTGCGCCAGCCGCTGCGCCATGTCATTCACGGCCTGGCCAAGGTCGCGCAACTCGTCGTTGCGCCCGGAAAGAGGCATGGGGCTGAAGTCGCCCGAGGCAATCTGGCGCGTGCGCCGGCCCAGCTCGCGCAGGCGCTTGCTCAGACGATGCGCTACGCCAAACGCCGAAGCGACCGCCGCCAACCCCACCAAACCGCCAAGCATGAGGGAAGGGCGAATCGCGTCCCAAAGTGCGTCGCGCCACAAGGCCTGCGGGTAGAGGATGTATAGGGTCCCCTCGGCCTCGGTCCGTGGCGGCGCCAGGTGTACACCGCAACAGAAATAATCCTGACCCGAGACCGGCAGCCGCTGGCCGAGGTGCAAATCTTCCCAGCCCCCGGCGACTGCATCGGCTGCCGGCAACACCGACGGCATGACTGCCAGTGTGGTCGTATGCCGGCCATCGCGGCCCACCAGCAGATAGTCGGCGCCGGAGAGTCCCTTCGCGTCTTCCAGCACCCTTTCCTTTAGAGGATAACTGCCTTCGCAGAGCGTCCGGGCGACATTGCGGACCTGGGTTTCAATCTGCTGCCAGGCCCGATTGGCCGAGGCACTGGCGGTCCAGCCGCTGATGCCGGCGATGCCTAACCACAGCAGCAGTAAGGGAACAAGAAGCTGGTTACGAATGCTCCAGCGCATGAGTGTACATCGCTTCCCGGTGCCTGAATTCTGGTCTGAATTCAAGGTAACGCGAAAGCATAAAAATTCAACGCGGCAGGACTTTACGGTGAAAAATATGCTAGATTTTTTCTGACTGTCGCCGTGGGATTTGCCTGCTTTTGGCTGAAAGGACTCCCATGTGTCAACCTGCTTACAACGCTGAGAATTGGTTTCACGAAGCCGTGCGCTGGTATGCGGAGCAGCATCAAGGATGCCCCTGGTGCCTCGGCGCCAACCGCGTGTACAAGTCGGACCGCAACGGCGTCACCGAATATCGCTGCGGGAGCTGCGATTTCCTGGTCTGCCACGATCGGCAAACGGGCCGCTATTTCATGGGACCTGGAAAAGACCGTCAGACACGCAGCACCATGCACGCCATGGCCGCCGTGGGCGCTGACATGCCACGGAAGCGTTAAAATCGCCCGGCGCCAAATCCCCATAACACCCGCCTGACTCATCTTGTCCCGGCCTTGCTCTGAACATTTCCTTGCTTCGCGAGCGTAGAAACGGTGAAATAAGGGCGGCTCTGGCTCGCTTCCATTTGAGGAAGGAGACGCTATCATGCGCGGCCTGTGGATGCTGCTGGTCAGTTTCGTCATGTTGGCCGGATCCGGCCTCATTCTGCTCGTCGCCACGCAGTCCGGCGTGCGCCTCGGCCTCACGGTGGACGGCGCATGGCTGGACATCCGTAGCCTGGTGATTACGCTCGCGGTTATCAAGATCGTGTTCTGGATGGCAGTTTTGGCGTTAAGTATTGCCTGCCTTGTGTATGGTGATGGATTTCTGCTCTCGCTCCGCGACGGGACGGAGTTGTCCATGAGTCGTGTTGCCCAGTCAATCAAGGATATGATCCTGGATGTTGGGGTGTTCGGCGAGAATACGCCGGATGAAAACAAACCGGAAATGGGCAACGAACCGTTGCCGCCGCTGGTCATTCGCGAATTCGTCGCGAGCATGCGTGGCAGGACTGAAGAGACGCTGGCCGGAGTAGCCGAAGTGATCAATCTGGCGCACACGGGCCAGGAGATCGCCGCCAGCGAAGAGCAAGTCAAGACCTTGCTGGGCGAGTTGCGTTTCGATGCCGTCGCGATTGGGCTGCAAATGAGAAATGAAGCCGCCGCGCGCGAGCCTGTCCCGGAAACGCTGCCTGCCGCCGGCCGGTTGAGCACAAAATCCGGCCGAGCGAAGTCCTACGCGGCATCGGAGCACTGGCGGCCAGTGTGGGTGGAACGTTATCGCAGCATGCGGGCGGATGAAACAGCCTTTCGCCTCGCCCAACATGCCCGCCGCCGGGCGGCTGAAGAAAATTGAATCAGCGCGCACAGGTGAGAACACCAGCCCGAAGCGCCAGCGAGGCCCTCGCTGGCGCTTCGGGCTGGTGCAGGAGATTCGTGCACGGACTTATTCAAGACGGGCTCTCCGCGTGCTGCAATTCGGCTTGCGGTTCTTGCGCGCGCACTTTTCGGCCGTGCCGGCGGCGGATCGTCTCCACCGCCGAGATGCACGTGACCAACCAGCATCCTCCCACCGCAAAGCCGCCGATCACATCGGTGACATAATGGGCTCCCAGGTAGGCCCGGCTGAAGCCGATGGCCAGAACCAGGACGCTCAGCAGTACGATGGCGATTGTCCGCGTCCACCAGCGCCGCAAAAACAACACGAGCACGTAAGCCAGCAGGCCATAGCCGACCACGGAGGCCACGGAATGGCCGCTGGGAAAGCTCAGTGTCGTTTCGTGAATCCAGGGATCGGGGAATTCAGGGCGGTCGCGGACGTAGAAGTGTTTAAGAGCCGCGTCCAGCAAGCCGCCTCCTGCGGGCGCCAGCAGCCATACCAGGGCCAGCAACCTGCGGTGCGCCATGGTCAGCACCAGGGCGCCGCCGACCGCCAGGCCCGTCATCATGGGAAAGGAGCCGAATTCGGTGATGAACAGGAAGGTGTGGCGCGCGGCCGGCGATTCCTTGCGGTGCTCCTCCAGGCGCCGTCCGACGGCGTGATCGAATTCGGTTTTCTGGGACTCCACGCGGTGGGCAATCGCTACAAAAACCCCCAGCAGGCACAGGCTCAGGACCAGGCCAACCGTGAGATGCAGTCCCAGGTCTTCTTCCGGCGACAACCGGCGGCCGAGAAAATCTTTTACGCGACGCATGGCAATCCCTGTTCAATCCTTGATTGGCGCCAACTTGATGGAACGAAGATCGATGAGCGCGCCTTTTATCTTACCGGCTGAGCGAAAGACAACTTGCTGTGAACCGGCGGCCAGCTTGATGGCGCCGACCTTGGCCTGACGATAGTTGTTCCAGGTGCCCGTCCCTTGCACTGTCCCTGTCAGGCGCTCCGTGCCTGCCTGGAACAGGAACGTATTGCCTGCATTATTATTGTCGCACGCCCAGTCCAGCCAGACCGCATACGTGCCGGGCCAGGTCACTTCCACGGACCAGACAGCATGATCGTCTTCACTCATCCAGTAGCCCAGATTGCCGTAGAGCCGCTCGAAGACAATCTTGTCGCCGTAGATCTCGCAATTGCTGGGCGTGAGCCGCAAAGTTCCGTCACCCAGCTGCTTGACCAGTTCCGGATTGTTGCCTCTGAATATCTTTCGTTTGGGAGCAGGCAGACCCGAGCGGATATGCGCAATCAGGTCAGCCAAATCTTGAGGCTTCAGATCCTTTTCGAGACCCTCCGGCATGAGCGATTTATTGGAGCTAACCAGCTCTTCCAGATCGGTCCGCAGGATAACTTGTTGCTTGGCGTCGGGGCCAAGCAAGGTGATGCTGTTGCCGGTTTCTGTGGACAGGATGCCGGTGAATGTCTGGCCGGCCTTTGTCTGGGCCACGTAGTTGATGTAGCGGGCCTCGACCGCCCGATTGGGGTCGAGTATCGCGATCAACAGGCCTTCAGGGGATTTGTCGCCGACGGACGCCAGCTCGGGTCCGACTTGATGGCCGACACCGGCAAATTGATGACAGGTGGCGCAAGTCCTGGCAAAGACCTGGGCCCCTCGTTGGGCATCTCCCTTGAGAGAAAGCACCGATCGATTAGCTTCAACAACTTTCTGGCGATCGGGATCAATCGAGCCGGCAAGGAGCTTGGCCGCGCGACTGCGGATCGATTCCGACCGGTTTTGCAGCAATCGTTGTCGCCGGGCGGCGTCGATCTCGAAAGCCAGGACTTGCTTGTGCTCGACCGCTTCAAGCAAATCTCGGAGCCAGTCATCCCGTCGGAGCAGGACATCCAGTATCTGAGCGCGCACAGCCGGACTGTGCGATTTCCAGCCGCGCAGGAGGATTTCGGGGACACTCTTGTCATTGAGTCGGCCAAGCGTTTCGACCGCGGCCCCTTGCAGACGCTCACTGGTTTGCGGAGCGAGCAGAGCCGCCAGGATCTCCAGGTCTTGCTTTGCGTGATCGGCGTCCCGGCCAAGCAAGCGGATCGCTTCGCGGCGTTCCTCTGCGTCTGCACTCGGATCACCGGCTACTCGACGGGCTGCCGTCACCACTTCGGCTAACTGACGAAGGCTCTTTTTCAATTGCTCCGATTCAGTAACGTTAAGGTTTCTGAACCCCGGATTGCCGAAGCTAAATGCGCCCAGCAGGCGATTGGCAAAGGCAAACTGCCACGGCGCAAAATGGCCTTGTTCAGACTGTGAAATCTTGGCAGCCAATGTGTTGACGGTTGAGACGTCGCCAAGCTTGACCGCCAGATCGACCAGCTTCTCGCCGAATGCTGTCGCAGCCGTCTTCTGGCCGCTGGCGAGGGCGCTAGTAACAAGCGTGTTCACATTGCGGCGATTGACGGAACTCATGACCGCAGCGATTAGGAAGTGGTCATCAGTCGCTTGAAACGCCAGGCGGGCGAGAGCCTTTCCTGCCTCCGCCGCGTCGCATGCGCCCAAGGTGCAGGCCAACTGCATGCGCACCTGAGGATCGGAATCGTCAAGCAGCTTCACGAGCGCATTGCCAAGCTGCGGCGCCTTCGCCAAATGCGGCTCGCATAACCGCACGGCATGCCTCCGAACGCCCGGATGGGGATCGCCAAGCGCCCTTTGAATGGTTTCCGGCTTGAGTGCCTCAAGCCCATCCAGGGTACAAAGCGAATGCAGACGGCACAGAGGATTTCGACTTTCTTTTGCCCCTTGCTCGAGGAGCGGAATGGCGGCGTCGTCATGGCGGCGAATCAACATCTGTTGCGCCATGTCCCGCTGCCAGCCGTTCGCACTATCCAGCGCGGCTACCAAGCCGGCGGTGTCCAATTGGTCCAGCCGGGGAATTGGCCGCGGCTTTTTGCCGACGGGATAGACCCGGTAGATGCGGCCCTTGTCGCTGCCGGCGCGCAGGTCGAGCCGCTTCTGCCAATCCTTCGGAATCCACTCTGGATGCTCAATCACTTGCCGATACATATCGGCCATCCAGATAGCGCCGTCAGGCCCGGTTTGAATTGTCGTCGGCCGGGTCCAGTTGTCGCTGGAAGCGAAGAATTCCGACTGCTGCTCGTCAATCGCCCGATGGCTGGTAAAGGTCACGCCGTTGGGCAGCATGATTTCGCGGTGCACGAGATTGTGAACCGGCTCGCTGACAAAGCTATTGCCGGTAAAGTGGGGTCCGAAGAGATCGTCGCGATAGATCATGACGCTGCACGCCGAGGTGAAATGGTTGGCGGCATCGAGATCATTGAAGCGCGGCAAGGTGCGGCTGATCGGATACACGCGCGCGGCCCCGGGTGTGACGGAGACATTGACACGCGGATCGGGAGGGGCGACGTAGGGATTGCGGCGAATGTACTCGTCTGCAAGGACGAAGTGATACATCGGATTGCTGTTATTGCATCCGAACCAGTTGCCCCAGTCATCCCGGCAGCGGCCGTACTGTGTCTGCCCGGTCTGAGCGTCGATCAAGCCTTCGTCCGGGCGAATACGAAAATCGCGGCCGCGAATGTCCAGTGTCTGGCCGGTCTTGACTGAGCGCGCCTTACCGCCACTGTCGCCGTTGGCGCAGTAGACCCAGTTGTCCAGGCCCCAGACGAGACTATTGACGCGATGCTGCGGGTTGCCTGGGTTGAAGCCCACAAAGAGCGGCTTGCGAATATCAGCGGGGCCAGTGCCGGTGGAACTCTCGGCGTAGAGAATCTCCGGAGCGGCGGTCACGATCACCCCTTTGCCCCACGGCATCACGCTGGTGGGATAGCTGAGGTTGTCGAGAAAGACCGTCGCTCTCACATACTTGCCGTCGCCGTTCGTGTCCTCGATGTACTTGATGCGCCCGCCCGGTTTGCCCTTGCCGTCGAGACCAAGCGGATAGTCGCCCATCTCCACTACCCAGAGCTTGCCGTCCGGTCCCCAGGCCATGTAAATCGGCGATTGTACCAGCGGCTCGCTCGCAACGAGCTCCACTTCAAATCCAGGCCGCACCTTGATCGAATGGAGCGACGCTTCAGCCGATTTGGCCTGTGGCTCCACCGACTCCAGCATTTCGTTGAAAGAGCGTCGGTCAACAAGGTCTTTCAGGTGTGAAGTGTTTTCATTCTGTACCCATAGTGATCGCGAATGGAACCAGGCGCCCTTATCTTCTCCTTCATGAGCTCGCATTGCCCCCCCACGGAACAGCATCGGCAATTCTCCCGGCGTGCCGCGCTTGCCGGCCAGGACTTTTCGTGCCCAGCCTTCTTTCATGTTCTTGAAGAGATAGACGCCATAACCTTCCTCGTTGGAAAAGATCACATCTGCGTAGCCGTCTTCGTCTATATCGAAAAATCGAACACCGCCGTCATGTTGCAGCCCAAAGGCGCCGGGCATTGCTGGCGCAGCGGTGGGAACGTGGAATGGTAGCTCGATCCATGATTTCTTTTCGACGGACCATGATAAAACTGCACTGTCCCGGCCATTGTTGACCAGCAATTCACAGCGGCCATCTCGATCTAGATCGCGCAGACGAAGACCCGAATCAAAAACGGAAGTCCAACCAAGGCTCCCCATTCCATGAAGCAGGGTTTTATCCTTGGTCCAGCCCTTGGCGTCGTATTGCCACGCTCCTTCTCCCCCAGTGAGATTGCGAATGATGAGGAAAGGGTAACCATCTGGCCGCAGGATGCCAAAATGAACCCAGGTGGGCGTGTGACCTGAGTCATTCGTTCCAACCGCCAAGGGGACTGGAAAGTCGCTCGTTCTCCAGATTCTATCCTTTGGCGACCAAATCCTCGTTTGTTGCAATTTTTCGTTCCCAATCAGCACGTCAATGAAGCCGTCGTTGTTTACATCAAGTAGTCGAATGCCGTTGTCAGCGCCTTTCCCATCGCGCAGCGATTGGGCTGCGAGCAGGTTCTTATTGAGCCGTTCTTGTGCTTCGCGAAAACTCAAGAATTTGACCTTCTTGCCGTACTTTGTCTGCGCGTAGTCGATAAGCTCGACGATCTGCGTATTTGTGATCCACCCATGCGGATGGAAGACCATCGTGAATACACCTTGCTTAAGCACGATGGCGTCGAGTGCCGCTTCCCAGTCGCGGACCGTAACCGGGTTGTTCGGCTTATGATAATGATTGGCTTCCCAATCGCTCGGCACCACGCAAGGAAACTCCCAGCAGGTGTGGCCGATGACATAGGGATAAGGATAATCCTCGATCGTATTGACGAAGGTCCGATCGCGGGGAAGGTACTTGCGGAATTTGTCCTGGCCGTCCGGATCAATTACGAGCTCACGAGGCAGGTCAGGATCGTTTGACGTAATGATGTTGAAAACAGAGCTGTCAATGCCGAGAAAATTGCCCTTTGTAGTGGTCTTGTTGAAAATCTCGACGAAATAACGCGGGCTAAGCGTGTTCAGCGAATCGCAGCACGGCATGCGAAAGGCGACAGGCTTGTTTCCGGGAACTTCATTCAACAGATCCACGCAGCGGTCATAGGTCGATTTCGCCTTGGCAAAATCGCCGCGCTGCAGGAGAGGGCAGGGGTGGTCGATGGTGTGGGTTTCGAGACTCAGGCCTTCCTTTAGCCACGTCTGCAAGTGCGGATCCTTCGGATCGATCTGACAGGTCATGATGCTGACCGGCGCCCGGCCGTCGATGCGTTTCAGGCGATTAAGAATGGGGCGCAGGAAGGTCTCCCATTTCTCGTGCCCGCGCATGTCGTCGATGGCGAGGATCACAACCGCCTCGACCCCTTCTTCGTCGACCCATTGCGGTGTGACGAGCTTGGGGAAGTTCCGATGGACGTAATAGGGATTCAACTCATCGAGGTAGGTCAAACGATTCGCATCCCCGGCCGAGACCGTGGCAACGTTGGTCAGGAGCAACAAGAATGAGAAGAACAGCCGGCGTTGCATGAAAGACCTCAGAAAGTTTCTCGCAGAGCTCGCAG
>Ga0207041_1003_pt1 | contig 52040 bp, 37 predicted proteins | sample Alteio_BWMinCont_73_FD_153311 | JGI IMG/M metagenome (GOLD analysis project Ga0207041, IMG submission 153311) | Enriched cells from forest soil in Barre Woods Harvard Forest LTER site, Petersham, Massachusetts, United States -... | ecosystem: Environmental > Terrestrial > Soil > Temperate forest >... | reverse complement strand
AGGACCAGCAACACGAACAGCACGAAGCAAGCGACGGGCACGGGAGACGCCAAAGCCGGAACCGCGCACACGATCACGAACACCAGGACGCCGGCCACGGCCGCCCAGAACCCCAGCCTGCGATTATGCACTTCCTCTGGACCAGGGGCGACGGGACCGCGAAAGAATTGCTGAGCCCGGGCAACGAAATCAGCCGTTGCCCGAGGCAGGCAAAAGTACAAAAGCGCCGGCACAACGACCAGGGCGATGCCCAGGGCAACTAATGCGAACGGCCAGTTATGCCGGCTGAGCGTCCAGGCGACGCCTGCGTACGCCAGACCGGCGTTGGTCAACACGATCCAGGCGAACCCGGCCACGCTGCCGGACCTGGCTGCCGCCACATTCAGCAGAAAGACAATCGCCAGCACGGCCACGCGGATCCAGCCGGAAATGCGGTCCAGGTCCTGCCAGGTGAAAGCTGCCGCTGCCCCCCAAAGAGCCAGGCTGCACAGCGCGAAAGCGAAGACCGATTCGCGCGGGCGGCTGCCGCTACGATCCTGTTTCGTGGACACGTCCGCCTGTTTGCTCTCCGGCTCCTTGTCCGCCGGCAGAGTTCGCTTGTCCTGTGGCCGCCCGCTCAGCGCTCTCAGGATGCCGGCCGCAAGCAGCGCCGTGACGGCCGCGCCGCCGGGCAAATAGAGCCAGTGGCCGATTCCTTCAGCGGCAGGCAGGCCGGGTACTTTGCCGCCGCCGTCGAGGATGTTCGCCAGTTGCGCCACCGCGAAGCGGATGAAAGCGAGCAGGCCCACCGTGGCCAGGAAGCATGCTGTGATCCGCCAGGCGTATCCATAGAAGGTAAGCTCCGCCTCCCCACGCTGGTCGTTGAGCCACAGCAGGTAGCCGATGAAGAGCACCTCCACCCAGATCAGAGCCAGGGAGCCGCCGACGGCCGCCTGCATGCGCCCGTCGTCATGCCAGACAAGCTCGTTTACGCCGAATGATTCGCCAAGCCTCCAGCACACGAGGGCGACCAGGAAGAGCAGGGTAAGCGGCAGAGGTAAGTAGTAACAGAAGCCTGTCCAGAAATGGCGGGCATACCAGGCCCAGGTCTGGTCGAGGAAGCCGGCTGTCTTTGAAGCGGGCGCTCGTACGGACGGTTGTACGGTCGCGGTCTTTAGTTCGGACATGATGGCACCTTGCTTCGCGAGGAGGGAGGAACTGCGCTCCACGGACGCTGTAGGTGCACCAGACAACCTCGCGCGGCAGTCTTTTTCGGCTGCGACAGGTGAACGAGTCGAAAGCGATCGAGGTTGTGGGCACACGGCAGCGCCGAGGGCGGCGCCTTGGGGATCAACCTCCGACTAACAAGCAGTAGAATCCACAGGCAGACGTGAGTCAAGGACCAAGTCGACAATAGGAACTGGCCATCGAGCAGAACCTGGCAGCCCGCTCATTTTGACGTTTCGATCAGCTCGGCCACCACGGTATCGCATGCCTCCTCTGCCGCGTGGTTGGCCAGGTTTGTCGCGGCCAGATAGCCGCTGTTGCGGTTAGGCGCCAGCCAGATGACGGCGAACCAGAAACCATTGGTGCCCGCATGCATCAACACCTTGCCGTTGGCCCAGTCGCGCTCGTCCACGAGCCAGCCGTAGGCATAATCGTCTCCAGGAAGGGGCGTGTGCAGCTTGCGAAAGGTCTCCGCCTTCAGAAGCTTCGCTTCGCCTCGTTCCCCTTGCAGGTGCAACACCGCGTAGCGGGCCCAGTCGCCGAGCGAGCAATGCACCGTGCCGGCCGGGGCGATGACTGCCGGGTTGTCTGCATCCGGCCCCGGAGGTAGCGGCCGCCAGGTGAACCCGTCGAGCAGATGACCCCACGGCTCGTCCATCTTCTCCGCATGACCGGGAGGGCCGAAGCCGGCGGTCGTCATACCGAGCGGCTCGAACAACAGCTCCCGCATCAGGTCCTCCCACGGCCGGCCGGCCGCCTGTTCGCACATGGCTCCAACCACGGCATAGCCGTCGTTGGAGTACTGGTGTTTGGCCCCCGGAGCAGCAGTCGGGGCTTGCTGCAGCACGATTTCCACCAGCGCATGCCGTTGTTCTTTCAAGGGACCGGTCAGGCTCAGGATTTTTGGCCAAACGACCGCGTCCGGCTGGCGGTCCTCCGGCAAACCCGAGCGATGATTGAGGAGTTGCTCGAGAGTCACGGCACGGTACTCCGGACGGATTTTGTCCGCCAACTCTGGGAAGCTCTCGGCGATGGTCGTGTTCCATTTCAGCTTGCCCTGCTCGATGAGAATGGCGCAGAGCGTCGCGGTCATGGATTTGGTGCACGAGCCGATGTGAAAGCGGTCGTTCAGACCGACACGCTCGGCGTGCCCGGCGCGCCTGGCGCCGACTGCACCGAGAGCAGTGATCTTGCCGTTCTGAACCGCCGCCGCAGCGAGAGCCGGCAGTTTATGCTCGCGGCGGATCGGCTCCAGGACAGCGTTGAGATTCCGCGCGTCGCCTGAGTCGGCTTCTGGCGGCGTGGCCGGTTCTTTTGCCAGAGCTGCCGCTGGGTCCTCCAGCAGACGAAAGTAAAGCGTATTCAGCAGATAGAGAAGCACCACCAGTGCAACACCCGCGGCCACCAGTAACAGGACTATTTTGAACAACCTGCGAAGCCCTTTACGAACGCCCACGATGGTCCTCTCTGGATTCTGCCGTCGCTTAGACGGTAACCTCTTTCCGTTCGGTTTCAGCCTCGCAGAGCCGGCGCTCACGTGCCGGCGGGAACGCTTCGGCTTCGGGCCGGGCACGCCATCGCCGATACAGACGTTGGCTTAGCCAGAATCCTGCGGCTCCCAGGCCTGCCGACACAAAGGCTGCGCTACCCAGTAAGACCAGCGACCAGGTACGCGCCTGCTCGGCGGACTCGGTCAAGAATCGGTCCAAACCGAAAACAGAATAACGGTTTTGCACCGTTATCGCGCAACCAGAGCAGGAAGCAAGCAACAGAAGGACGGCGCATGTCCAGACGCGGTGAAGAGCTTTCCTGGCCAACATTCAAATTCCTCCTTGTTACAAATCATCAAGACAGCATCGCCTGCGATGCAACTGTGAGTGAATGCGATCCAGCATCGCCCAAATTAACATGCCGCTCTTAGATTGCAAGAAAAACGGTCTAAAGAACGACTGACTCGAGAAACGCTCGTCCTTTAGGTCGCTGCTCTGCCGGAATATGCTCGAACGGAGTATGAGTCGAACAATCAGGTCCTGTGCCTGTTTGAGGTTCCGGCCGGTCCAAAGGAGAGAGCCGTGTCCACCCTTCCCGCGAAGCAGACACCCGCCGCACCGCCGGAGAGCATGGAGAAAAAGTTTCACAGACTGGCTAGTGCCTGGCTCACCGAGACGGCGTATATTTCCTCCAGCAGCGACCTTGTTGCCCACGCCGCCTTCCAGGAGATCGTGGCCATGGGGCCTGCGGTCGTGCCGTTGCTTCTACGAGAACTGGAGAAGCGCAGCGGCCATTGGCATCGCGCCTTGCGGCGCATCACCGGAGCCGACCCGGTGGCTCCCGCGGACCGTGGCAATACAGAGAAAGCAGCTGAAGGGTGGCTGTCATGGGGCAAGGAGCACGGCTACCAATGGTAGAGTAGAGGCACGCGTGCATGGCCAACTGGCGGGGCCGGTTCAGACGACAAAAGCAACAACTGTTGCATCCCTTGCTGGAGAAACACCTCGGCGGCCCGTGTCACCACGCGCAGACTATCTCCCACAAGCTCAAGCCTACTGAACGAGTCGGCCTGCAACTGGAGCTCGACGATTGGCTGGCGTCCGATCCCGATAATGCCCGCCTCATTGGTTATGCTGCGGGGCGGTTTTCTTTCACGGCCGGGCTTGCCCAGATGGTCGTCAATGACGACATCGTGCTTGCGCCGGTACAGCGGGAGCACCTGGCGCGGAGCGCCGACGAGGATCTGGACTGCGTCAAGCAAGGGCTTTACCTTCTGCGCCACGAGAGCATTCCGGTCGTGGTAAATGTCCATGCGGAGGAATCCTTTCGTCAAAGCCCTGCTCTGGAGGTCATGGCCCGCGAACGGAAGCCGGCGCAGGCGGCTCTGAGCGGCTTGCTGAAGCGCGCTAACAGCCGCGACGTGTATAAGGGCAAGTGCATCTCGCTCGAAACGGAAGGCGATTATTCACATCGCGAGGTCGCCATCCGCTTTCATCGACTGGTGCCGACGGCGCGCGAGTTGATCGTCTTGCCGGAACAGGTCCTGCAGGTCGTGGAGCGCAACGTCCTGGGACTGTTGAAGCACGGTGAGACGTTGCGCCAATCAGGGCGGGGAACCCGCCACGGCGTATTGCTCCACGGCAAGCCGGGTACAGGCAAGACCCTCATGGTGCGCTATCTCGCGCAGGCCTCTCCCGAGCATACCATCATCCTGCTCACCGGCCGCCAGCTTGGCTTGATCCGTGAGTCGTGTCAAATCGCCAGACTGCTGGCGCCGTCGATGGTGATTTTGGAAGATATCGACCTGATCGCCGAGGAGCGCAGCCAGAACAAGTGCGCCGGCCTGCTGCACGAGTTGCTGGACGAGATGGACGGCATCGGCCCCAAGGCGGACTGCATCTTTCTCCTGACAACCAATCGCGCCGAGATCCTGGAACCCGCTCTGGCGGCGCGCCCAGGGCGGGTCGATCAGGCGGTGGAATTTCCCCTGCCGGACGAAATCTGTCGCCAGCGGCTCTTCGAGCTCTTCGGCCGGGGTCTCAATCTCGAAAGTGTGGATCTGTCGCGCTGGGTCGGCCAGACCGATGGCGTGAGCCCGGCCTTCGTGGAAGAATTGCTGCGCAAAGCCGCCCTGCTTGCCGCCGAGCGTGGCGAAATGGCACGCCCGTTGAAGATTACCGACGCGGACATCGAAGTGGCGATTAAAGAGCTGGTCTTCTTCGGCGGCGAGCTCACGCAACGTTTACTCGGCTATCGGACCGCGAAGCTTGGATATCGGTGAATCCGCGGAGGGTCGACCTAATCTACAGCTTCATAATCGGCGAACTCATAGATCAAACTGCGCTTCGGCTTCCTGGCGCGATAGATCACGGTCACAGGCTGGCCCACCGTCACCGATGCGTAGTCGTCCGGCGTGATATTCATCTCCCGTTCGAAGGTTTCGCGTCTCCCCGCGAGATTGCCTTCCTCTGCCACGGTCGCGGCGTAACCATAGCGGACAACGTGGCTGGTGGCGCCTTTGTTCCCGCGCCGAACCTCCTTGCCAAGGACGGCGCCCGCGGTCGCCAGACCGTGCCGCAGAAGCAACCACGGCCGCCACGGCGCCACCCACGCCATCCACAGGCCTATGGACATGATGCCGTTCCAGAACACGGCAAAGAACAGCAGACCCAACAGCGTGCTCGCGGAGCTGCCTGGGCCGCGAGGCAGCGGCATCCACGTCGGCACGGGACGGAAGACGCGCGCGCCGTATGCTTGCCCCACGCGCAGACTGCCGTAGATAACGCTCGACACCGTCGTAGTATTTGCATACTCGATGCCATCGAGTCCCCCTTCTTGCTGCGCGTGATGTCCAACTTGGTGATGCGGCCGGGAACGTCCGCGCCGAAGAGCCAGACGCAAACACTGAACATTGCCACGCCGATGACCCCAATGCCGATAATGGTATGCGGCAGGATGAACAGCCGCAGCAACCATGACTCGGCGAGCGGGCCGCACCCCCGCCCAGGCCGGCGCTGCAGCCGTCGCGGCGGCAAAGGCAGGTCGTCGGGCCGGCACGGACGGTCGATCGCGGTCGCTTCGCTGGTCACTTTCGATCAGGGTGTTCTTGCTGCGCCTCGGCCAGCAACTCGTCCACGGCTTCATCCAGCTTCTTTTCGGGCAGACCCTTGAAGCGGATCGTCCCCTTGCTGTCCAGCACGTAGACGGTCGGCCAGCCGCGGACGTTCCAGGCCCTTGAGATGGGGCCGTCTGTCCCCTTGGGACCATTCCAGAACGAGCGCCAGGTGATCTTTTCCTCGACCATGCGCTTTTTCAGCTTGTCCTTGTCCACGTCGGAGTTGATGCCGATCAGGGCGAACGGCTTGTCCTTGAGGCGTGCTACGAGCGACCGCTCGTGCGGGTACATGGCCCGGCAGGGGCCTCACCAGTCCCCCCAGAAGTCGAGCACTACTACCTTGCCGCGATAGTCGCTGAGTTTGAACTTCACGCCGTCCAGGTCCTCGGCGTCAATGTTGGGAGCGCTCTTGCCGATGCGCAGGAAGCGTAAGGCGAAAAGTTCGGAGCGGGCAATATCGCCCAGCGTGCCGGCGTTGTCGCGAATCAAGCGCGGGCAATCGGCGTAGTCCTTGAGCACGGCCTCGAAGCGTTTCTCCGCCTCGGCGGCCAGACGGTCCACGTCCGGCTTGCGCTGGTACTCCGCGGAGGCGAATTGCGTCTTGGCTTCCCAGGCGATGGCCATGACCGCCTGGCCGCGCGCCGTGCGGTCCGGGTTCTGCTCCGCGACCGCCTTGATGAGCGCCCGCGCTGCCTCCTCATTCTTGGTAAAGTGCGGCGGGAAGTAGCCGACCCAGGCAATGATCTTACCGATCCGGGCATTGGCGGCGTGGTGCCTGGTTGCCAGCTCCATGGCTTCCTTGCCGGCCGGCAGATAAAACGTGCGCGGGATGGTCAGCAGCCACTCCAGGGCCGCGAAGCCAACGTCCGATTTCGGATCGGCCCTGGCCATGTCCAGGACGGTGCTGAATCCCTCATTCTGTTTCTTGAGGAAGACCTGGTAGAGCTTCTCCACGCCGGGATCGTCCTTGCTCGGGTCCGGCAGCTTGGCCCACGCCGCGCGAAAAGCCGCCTCGGCGTCGGCGATATCCTTCTTGATTGTCTCCAGCCTCTCCTTGGCCGAGGCCGGCGGCTTGGGTTCCGCGGCGGGAGACAGCGTGACGCACAGGATGACGACTGCTGCAGGCAAGTAATTCATAATGATTCCGACGATAACGTGGGCGACGGGCTCTGTCAATCATTGGCTGCGTCTGCACCGTGGAGGCCACCCGCTTCTCAGGATGTATCTCCCAAGCCATCGCCCAAACCGGTGCAGCCACCAGGGCTATGCCTGGTGGCTCCGGAATACCGTGGCAGCAGCGGCCACGGCAGGCAGTTTTGGGAGTGATCGATTACGTCGGTCACGCGCGACGTGCTGCGAGCGCCGCCAGGAAGCCAACACCGATGCCGGCGCCGAGGGCGATGAACATCGCCGACACTGGGTAGCGACGGATTACGGCGGCGATTTCTTGCCCGGCCGCGCCCACTTTTTCCATCGCGTCGTAAGCCATTTCCTGTGCTGTGTCTTTGGCTTTTGTGGCCATCTGGGAGGCACCGGCCGCCACGTCTTGCACTTTTTCCTTGACGGTATCGATAACCCCAGTCACGGCCTCCTCAGACTTCTTCGCGCTTGCCTGTGCCAGGTCGCCGAACTCATGGGCCCGCTCCTTGGCCTTGTCGGCCGCGCCGTGAAGCTTGCCCTTAACTTGTTCCATTGATTCGTTCATTTCCGGACTCCTTTTGAATAGGTACCGCTGAAACACATCGATTATCACTTTCTCGCCTGCGGTACGCCCAACAGGCGTTGTCACACCGCAATAACCTCGTCCCTATTCTGCCTCGTCTTCGCTTCTTCATTTGTGAGCACCGGCAGCCACGCTCGCAGGTGCTTCCTGGTGTCCAGGAGCGTCGTTTCCACCTGATCGGCGCCGGCGTCTTGCAGCTGTTGGCGATCCTGCTCCGCGCTATCTTTGAGCCCCCAGCGTCCCACGACGATCCTTGTCTCGGGCAGGCGAGCGCGGAGACGTTTGCACAAGTAGCGGCTGTGCGCCAGACCGCCCGGAGGCAAGGCGCCGATGCACACAACCGGCGGCTCTTTCTCGCCGGCCAACGCAACTAACTCGGCGGATAGCATCTCCACCGATAAGATTTCCATTTGCCAGCGGGCCGGATCGAGGACCTGCCTCAGCATCTCCAAAGCAAGCGCGTCCAGCTCGTCGCGACCCGGACAGCCGAAGATGCGAACTTTGCGAAGGCTCGGCTTTTCACCTGGCTCCGCCGGCTCGCCCTGATCCGCAGCCGCGCTTGCCTTGCGCTCACCCAGGTCTTCCAGGATCTCCCGCATGGCGCGCAACACGAACTGTTCATCGGCCTCGGTCAGCTCGTCGCGCTCCCGGTCTCTCTTGACGTAGTTCAAGGCTGGTAGCAATAACGCGTCGTAAACATCCTCCGCGGCAGACGTCCCGGCATGTGCTAGGACCAGTTGCGTCGCCTCGTCTTGATCCCGCGCTAGCAGCCGCTGGTAAAAGCTGACATCCGCGTCCAGGGCGGGCTCGTCGCCCAGGAGCACGTCGATGAACTCCAAACGCGGAACGTACTTGCCGAGCACTACCAGGCAAACCGTTAGCGGTCCGGAAAGCATTAACCCGACCGGCCCCCACAGGAAGGCCCAGAACGCCGCAGAGACAAGGAGTGCCACTGCCGAGACGCCGATGCTCTGGCCGTACACCCAGGGCTCCACCACATTATTGGTAAGCAACTCCAGGGCCAGAATCAGGCCAACGACCAGCAATGGCTGCCACCAGGTCGCGAACATGGCCAGGCTTAACGCGGCAATCAGGACCGATGAGATCAGAGCGCCGATGTAGGGTACATAACGCAAGAGCCCGGCCAACAGGCCCAAGAGCAGGGCGCGATTGATCCCGATCAGGAACAGGCCAAGGCCTAGTGTCAGGCCAAAAGTGGCGTTCACGACCGCCTGGGTCAGCAGGTAGCGACTAATGCGTTGCCCTGCTTCGTCAACCGCCTTTGTCGTGTGGGTTATCTGCCCGTGACCCACGAGGCGGATGAAACGGTTGCGCAGCTCCTCGCGTTTCATAAGCATTAGGATGGCGAGGAATAGCGACAGGCCGAGGCCGCCAAGGAATTCCAAAAACCTACCGAGATAGCTCGACAGGCTTGTGACCCAGCCGGGGCTTTCAGGCTGTACGACGACGACCGGCGGCTGTGCGTCCTGCGCGCTGGGCGCGGGCGCCGCTTCTGGGACGCTGCTTTTCGCCGCGGGCGACTCCGACTTCAATTCGCCGGAGATGTCTTCGATCATCTGTTCCAGGCGCGCGGAAGCAGCGCCCTTTTCCTTCAGCGATTTGATTTTCGCATTGATATTGGCGGTATAGGTCGGCAATTCCCGGACCAGGCCGGACACCTGGCGGACGAACACCCAGCCGAGACCGCCGATGAGCAGCGCCGTTGTCAGGACGGTCAGCAGCACCGAGACCAGGCGGCCCAGACCGCGGCGCTGCAGGAACTTGACCAAAGGGCTCAGCAAGAAAGTAAGGTACACGGCTACGGCCACCGGCATAAACACGACCTGGGCCCAGTACAAGCCAGCAATGACGACCACGCCCACGCCCGTACCAGCCAGGACGATCAAAGCACGTTGCCAGGGAGGAGTTACAGACACCTTTGTCACGAATCAGGCCTCTCTAGTGAATGGCGCAGCATCACCAAGCGCGGGCCGACAATGGCCACATCCCAGTGGCCATCAAGGCATCCCGTGCCGTGAATGAATGAGGCTGCTCACAACAAGGGGTAATTGAATCAAAGCACTTCATGTGCCATTCAATCGGACGCCCTACCTGGTAGCGTTTCAGTTTCGTGGGGGGTATTCCTATCTTCCACAAGGCATGTGGCAGGAATGTCTGCCCAGAGAACGACCTACGCTCCGCGTTCAGTGACTTTGCCAGCTTCGTGCTTACGGCTTATTGGGCAAGTAGTTATGACAAAGACAGCTTGGCTCACGGGACTGAGTCGTCAGTGCGGGCTTTATATGTCCGCTACCTTGCGGACAAGTCCTACGAGCCCGAGAGATAAGGAAAACCTTTGCGCGACTTGGCGCACGCTTTTGCGTGGAAGTGAGAAAGTTTTTGCGAGCTTGAATGACCGGTCTTGATGTACTTCATCACTTCATGATCCGCTCGTAGTACGACCGCAGAGTCTCGTAGCACTCACAACTGGCATCCTCGAGACCTTCCCGGTTGATGATCTTCATGTGGCCTCGGCGATAGTTGAGGAAACCCGCGGCTTGCAGCGTCCCGGCGACAATGCTAACGCTCTGGCGGCGCACGCCCAGCATCTCGGCCAGAAACTCCTGCGTCAGAACGAACTCGGCCTGGCCCACGCGATCGTGCGTCATCAATAGCCATTTGCACATGCGCTCTTCCACGGAATGCAGCGCGTTGCATGCCACACCCTGATACGAATAGCGCAGGGAATAAGCAATGTAGCGGCGCAACCACCGGTCGAGCGCTCCACCCGGTTCCAGGGCCTGCAAAAAAGCAGGCACGCGCACGCGCAAAGCTTTCCCCGAAACTTGAGAAATCGCCTTGCTGGGGTTGAACTCAAGGCCGAGGATGACCGGAATCCCAATCATGCCCTCGTTGCCGACCGTGGCCGCCTCGACGACCTTGCCGTCATCGGTGACGCTAACGACAGAACAGACCCCGATCGTAGGAAAATAAACGTAGGTCATGGGCCCGTCCTGTCTACAGAGCTCTTCACCGTGAGGCAAAGACATAGGCTCCAGCACCGACGACAGGCGCTTGCACACGTCTTCCGGCAAGTGATCGAGCAGCCGGTTTCCCGTGCGGCTTGGCCAAACAGGTTTTGACATCGATGCTCCTCGAGCAAAAGGCGTTGCAGCATGTCACTCGTCCGCACCGCCAGAGTGCGGAGCAAACGGTGTACCGCTCTACGTCAGGTAGCGGACAGACTAGCTGCTGTTGTCTTCGTAATGTTTTGAGTCGGGCAATAGACTGCGGGTGCGGCAGTTGAGTGACAACCGGCCGTCATTCAGGAAGGGCATTTTCTCGTGTGCGACGTGTGGACTCTGGCCCTTAACAATGGGCAAGGCCTACATCGGCGTGCGCGATTCTGCAGTATCGACTCCGCCGGGCTCGTCCCGGTGGATCGATGACTGACGGCCAGCAACCGTTGCGTACATACGATGGCCGCCACAGGGGCTCGGCCGTGGAGCCGCGCCTGACGGCCCGGCTGACAATCGTCGCTCCACGGGGACAAGCCACCGTGGCAGTGCTAACCCAACTTCCGCAGTTCGGGACGTTTTTGCACTATTTCCGGCTTCTTCCCCAGCGTTGGTATTGATGGAGCGAAGATGGTAAACTTGAAGCCATCCGTCAAGCACGGCTTGCAGAGCGAACCACCAGAGGCTGCGCCTCATGCTACAGCCCGATCCAACAGGCGAATCGAAACCACTGCCCCGGCGCTGGCGCCGGCGATGGTATCTGGTCGGCATTTTCACTCTCCTGGCTCTGGGATTGGCTGCCGCTTACTTCATGCTTAGCATTGCCGCGCAACGCGATCTCGAAGCGGCGCTGGCTGAAACGGACCGGACCGATCCTGGTTGGCGACTCCAGGAGCTCGAAGCGAAACGCCTCGCGATTGCCGACGAGCAAAATTCGGCAATCAATTTAGTAAACGCCAGAGCGATGCTGCCAATGCCGTGGCCTAGCTTCTCCAAGCCGGCGAGCTGGACCGCGGACGACCTCGCCGAGTTCTGGCAAGGAATCGACAGTCCCGAGCCGCCGGCACTTCTTGACGCGCCTCGGGCCACGGCTCTCCGCGCCGAACTGAAGAAAGCGGAGAAGACACTCGTTGAGCTGTACAAAATAGCCGATAAGCCACACGGACGCTTTCCCATCGCGTACTCGAAAGATTCAATAAGCACTTCGCTGGATCACAGCCAGGGCGTGCGGCGACTCGTGGACCTCCTGGGTGATGACGCGTTGCTGCGTGCGCAGGACGGCGACATTGAAGGCGCCATGAAAGCCTGTCGCTGCATGCTTCACGCCGGCCGAGCCATTGGCGACGAACCCACGGTGATCTCCGTGTTGATCCGCTGGGCGATTCATAATGTGACTCTGAAGAGAATTGAGCGTGTGCTGGCTCAAGGAGAACTATCCGAGAGTTCCTTGGCCGCTTTGCAGCATCTGTTGGAGGAAGATGTTGCCGAACCCACGCTGCTGCAAGGCGCGCGCGGCAACCGGGCCATGGACGATGGCTGCCTGGCGGCCATGCAAAGTGGCGCGGTGAAGTTTTCCTGGAAGAACCTGGTAGGTTTTACCCGACGCTCCAATCGTTCGTCACAACAAGATGCACTTCTCGAGGTGCGCTTCATGCTCGCTCCGCGCAGTGTGCTCGCCGACCGGGCGGCACTTCTGCGTTTCAACAATCAATTCGTAGAGTTCGCCAAGCTGCCGGTGGAGGAGATACACGCCAAACTGCAGGAACTGAATCTCGACACCAGGAATCTGCCTTCGGTCGCCTGGCAGATGGCCATCGATAACTGGGACCGGCAAATTCTCAGATATCTGCGAAGCCAGGCCTCCTTGCGGTGCGGCATCGTTATGCTGGCCGCCGAGCGCTACCGCCGTGCCCATCAGCATTGGCCCCAGGGAATGGATGACCTCGTCCCTGCTTATTTGTCCCGAGCACCTGCCGACCCGTTTGACGGCCAGCCTTTACGCATCCGCTCGTTTGCCGACGGCATCGTGGTCTATTCCGTGGGGGATGACAGTCGGGACAGGGCTGGTAATCTCAGCAACGCCGGCAACCTCCGGGACGACGCGCAGCGACCCACTAGCAACTGGGGTTTCCGCCTCTTCGATGTACGTAAGCGGCGGCAGCCGCCAGGAAAGCCGTCCCCACGGCAGTGATTGTTGTGGGCAACAGCGGGACTCATGCAATCGAGATAAAGGAGCCCGCAATGCTTTTTTCCTCGCACGATGCCTCTTTCAGCCGTCGAGATTTTCTCGGCCTCAGTGTCGCCGGGCTGGCGGCCTACGTAAGATGCCGCAAGAAGCCAATTAGTATCATGCCAGCAAGGACAACGCCGAGCCACACTAGACAGAGACACGACCACCTGACCATCCAGCGGTCCAGAGTTTATTGGCAATGCGGGCATGGATTTTCTGGCAACTTCAACCGCAGATAGCGACCGCAACCAGGACAGACAAACGGGAACCATTTTGGCAATCGTTCGTTCTGCCACATACGATTATTCCGACTTCACCCGTTCGAAGGCTACCAGGACATGCCCGCTGCCTGGGTTTGATGAGAATTCGGTGGGCCGATCCTTTCCAGACGGAGCAAAACACAGCTTCCGTGTATTCCCGTCAATCTGGTAAATGCCCAGAAACGTTTTGCCTTTTTCCGGTCCATCGTCCGGGGTGAAATCGATGGTCTTGGGTTTCTTTGTGGGGTCGATTTCGCTCGTGCCTTTGTGGATCTCCTTTCCGTCAACCTGGATGATCCACGTGCCGTCCTCGCGGTTGACCACCGCGATTTTCCTGGCATCGTCTTCGGACGCCTTGTTGCCGTCAACTTCCAAGGAGGTGGCCCGCCAGGTGCCCGCGTACTTCTTGCGCTCTTTCTTGATCGCCTGCTCCTTTGCGTCGTTGGCTGCGGCTGACACGGCATTCGTCACAACCAGCGCGGCCAAGAACCCGATAAAGCAATTCCGCATGGCAAACCTCCTTCGTGCCTGAGAACACCCCGGAATTATCGGCAAGCATACGCAATCCGACCCTTCGGCGAAAGACATTATCCCAGCAGACATGGCTGGCACAAGCAATAGTTGACTGGCATCCCGACGGGTGATTCAATGACGGCGTACTGGCAGCTACAGCGACCAGCATCGCCTCATCGGACGATCCACTCATTCTTGGCTCATTGCACACTAAAGGAGTGCTATGACTTCTATCAATGCGTCTCTATTTTTCGCGGGTCTGCTTTTGGCGTGGCCAGCAACGAGACAGGATGTCGATTCTGGACCGGAGCACGGCAAAAAGGTTTCGGCGCTCAAGGTTTTTGATGCGACTGGCAATAGCCGGGACAAGGAAGTGGACTACGTGGCGGAACGGAAAGACAAGCCAACCGTGTACGTATTCGTCCAGGCAGATAAGTGGGATCGACCCATGGCCCGGTTCCTCCGCAAACTCGACGAAACCGTGCTCAAGGAGAGCCAGGACGCTTATGTGGTAGCGGTGTGGCTGACCGATGACGCCGACAAGACCAAGGCCTATTTGCCTCGCGCTCAGCAGTCTCTGAATTTACAAAATACGGCACTGACCTGTTTCACGGGCGAGAAGGCGGGGCCGAAGGACTGGGGAATTAATGCTGACGCCCACCTCACTGCTGTGGTCGCCCACAAGGGCCGAGTAGCGAAGCGCTTCGGCTATCGGTCGATCAATGAGACTGATGCCCCGGCAGTGCAGGAGGCATTAAAGAAAGCGCTGGCTGAAAAGTGAGGCTCTTCTAGGCAGAAAACGTCCAGTCTGCATCATGTACTCCCGATAGGCGTCGCCAAACCGGGCCAACAGCTTCTCTTCTTCCGTTCGCGTTCGGACGACGATCAGAAACCAGACGACGCTGCCGGTCAACAGGAGAAACCAGTTTGCCGCAATCAGCGAGTTCGCCAGGATCAGCAACGCCATGGAGTCGTAGAACGGATGCCGGACCCAACGATACGGACCGTGTGTGACCAGCGTGTGCGCGCGCCGCGTGACGACGGTATCCGTCAGGTTCGTCCCAAGGCCGCGGAGGGTCCAGGTGAGCAGCCCAACGGCAATGGCGCACACAGCGACTCCCGTCCACCGCAGCCAGGCTGGGAGGGGCACCGACGACCAGGCCATCCAGGCCGGATTGATCATGTAGGCGATGACGCCCAGCCAGAGCAGGAGAGCGACGGGGCGCAACGTCACCAGGATGAACAGACCTTCCTGCCGCCGATCGAGCTTCTCGCCCGAGGCCCGGGATTTGAGACGGTGGTACAGAGTGATTAGAATGGCGGCAAAAAAGCCGAAGACGAGGACGGGCCGGAATATGTCATCTGGGTTCATTCTGGGCGCGCTCCGGTTTCTGCTTCGTGCGCGCTTTGCCTATTTATCGCTGCCTGTCCTGGAACCTGGGTCAAAACGGTAGGCGGACCATCACACCCGACCTCCGGTCTCTTCCGTTTGGTAAGCAGGAGTGAGGCGACGATGCCCGCTGTCAAAACCAATGCGATGGCGCCGAGGGTGTAGTAGGTCAGGCCAGGTACGTCGTGCAGCACGTCCTTGAGCAGCATCTTCACGCCGATCAAGGCCAGGAGCCCGGCCAACGAAAACTTCATGTAATGGAAGCGTTCCATGAGGTCGGCCAGGGCGAAGAAGAGCGAGCGCAGGCCCAGGATGGCGAACACGTTGCTCGTGAACACGAGGAACGGATCCACGGTGATGGCGAAGATTGCCGGGATCGAATCGACGGCGAACATCACGTCGGCGCTCTCCACGGCGAGGAGGGCCAGCGCCAGAGGCGTCAGCATCCGCCGGCTGTCCTTTCGGACGACGAACTTTGGCCCGGCGAAATCTGCCGTGACAGGGAACAGGCGTCGGGCGAGTCGCACCAGAACGTTGTTCTTCGGGTCCGACTCCTGCCGGGAGAAGAGCATCCTGGCAGCGGTCAAGATCAAGAACGCCCCGAAGACGTACAGGATCCACTGAAACCGCTCGATCAGCATGGCCCCGGCCAGTATCATGGCTCCGCGCAGGAGCAACGCCCCGAGAATGCCCCAGAACAGGACCCGATGTTGATAGGCGGGCGGCACGGCGAAATAGGAGAAGATCAGTGCGATGACGAAAATGTTGTCCATACTCAGGGACTTCTCCACGACGTAGCCGGTGAAGAAGAACATCGCCGCCGCCCGCCCATCCGGTTCGACGTTTGGCAGGTCCATGCCGAGCCAGTGGTGCTCGTAACCGAAGTAGACGAACAGGTTAAAAAGCAGCGCCATGCCCACCCACACGCCGCTCCAGATCAACGCTTCCCTTACCTTGACCACATGGGCTTTGCGGTGGAACACGCCGAGGTCCAGGGCCAGCAGCATTACAATCAGGATGGTGAAACCGATCCACAACCACCACATGGGGAACTCCTCGAGCCTCCGTTCGGCCGACATCATCCATCGGCGTTCGTCGGGCCAGGTACACACCCGGCCTGTGTAAGTTGGCGTCCAGGCCGTCGCGCTGCGTCCGGCTCGCTTGGGTTACCGTCGAGAACCAAAGGCAGCTTGCCGAAACGCTCGCGCACCGAGTTGATCGCTTGCAATACCCTTGGCCTTTCTAGCAGCTTCCGTTCCAGCCGGCGTTTTCCTGGGAAGTTGAGCAGAGTCATCCCGATCAGGATGAGGAGGAGGCCCGGACCCGGAATGCCCGGCAGCGACAGCAGGACGCCGAGCAATGTCACAACAACGCCGAGCAGGTTCTTGCCGATCACGATGGCCCAACGCAGAGCAGGATGAGGTCCTGCCGAGAGCGCAGGCGGTGCGGGATCAAGAAAGTACGTGGCCGGCATCTTGACCAGCACGAAGATGACCAGCACGCTGCTGACAAGAAAAACGGCCAGGGCGAGGAGCAAGCCCCAAAGCCCCGTACTCCAGGACCAGGCAAAGTCTTTCATCCAGTGCGCAGCAAACATCGGAACCACATTGATTGTAGCGGCGGCCAATCCTGCTTCTACCTCCGGGGGAACGCTCCGTCCCGCTCCGCTGAAACTAGCCCCCGGTTTAAGGCGCTGGCGTCTCTTGCGGCGCGCCAGCTTGGGAGACGGTCGGTCGTGTTCGTCCTCAATATCGCCCACGATCTCTTCCAGGACATCTTCAAGCGTGATCAGCCCTAGAATCCTGCCCTCGGCGTCTCGAACCAGCGCCATCGGGCGACGTGCTTTGCGGAAAAGTTGAAAGGCGTTGGCTACGTCCTCGTCGGACTTCAAGAAGAGCGGTGGATACAGCGCGTCTTCGAGGATGACGACGCCTTTCAAGCTAAACAGGTAGAACAGGTCTTTGGTGTTGACGATGCCAACGATGTTGTCGAGTTCCCCCTCGTAGACCGGCATTCGCGTATGCGCCCCCCGCCGCGCGGTGTCCAGCACCGTCTCGGGCGCACTGTTCAACTCCAGCACCGCCATCTCTTCCCGGGGCACCATGCAGTCCCGGACGCGTTTTCCCGAAAGGCGAAAGACCTTCTGCACGAACTCGGCCTGGGCAGGGCCGAGGATTCCGGCCTCCTCCGTATCCTCGATCAAGAGGGACAGTTCCTCAATGGAGTGGGCCAGTTCGGCGCTGCTGGCCGGCCGGAAACCGCACAGCCGAAGGATGCCATTGCCTGTCCCGTTCATCAGGGCAATCAGCGGGCGGGTCAGCTTGCCGAACAGGACCAGCGGACCAGCGACCCACAGGGCCGTGCCATCGGGCTTTTGCAGCGCCATCGTCTTGGGGATCAATTCCCCAAAGACGACGTGCAGGAAGGTGATCGCGAGGAAGGCGAGCCCGACCGCGACCGAATGGATCGCGACCGCACCCCAGCTGTCCGGCAGAAAGCGAAACGCGGGTTCCAGCAAGCGGGCCAGGGCCGGTTCCCCTACCCAACCCAAAGCAATGCTGGCGAGCGTAATCCCGAGCTGGGTAGCGGCGATGGAACGGTCCAGGTTGGCCGTGGCATCCGCGACGGCTTTGGCCCCTTGCTGGCCCCGACGCACCATTTCCTCGACTCGGGTTTTGCGTAGCGCTACCAGAGCGAACTCAGCGGCTACAAACAGCCCGTTGAGCGCCACCAGGAGCGGAACGCTCAACAGGCCCAAAGCGTTCCAGATCCATGAAGCATTTGACGCCACCAGGAAGTCCGCCTGCGCTGCGATCATCATTGCCACTCCTCTGTCATTCACCGGCCCCGGGCGCATCTTTCAGGCATGCGTCATAAAGCCGTTCGAACTCGCTGCTGACGCGGCCGGCGTCGTTCTTGAGGTCCCGGAGCAACCTCTTTTTGCGTTCGTCGATGCTGCCGTCGGCGAAAAGCATCCGCCGCAACCAGGCGGCCTCCTCGGCGTCGATGCAGCCGTCGATCAACACGTGAAATTTGACCGCCTCGAAGACCAACTGCTCGAAGGTGGCGCAAACCGAGTCTGCCTCGTTCCGCAGAGCGATGAGGAACTCGACTTGCTCCCTGTTGAACTTGGCGTCAGGGTAGAGTTCACGACAGATGACCTCGACATCCTCGTCCTGGATGATGCCATCGGCCAGGATTTGGACTTTCAGCTGCTGCAAATTTGCCATGTGCTGATGCCTCCCAGAGAAAGTCGTGGAGTGTGATTGGCACTATCCTCAATGATGCTTGCTCAGTTAACGGAGTTGGAAAGTGTGCTCGCGGCCAAGGGCGCAGACATGCATCATCCTGGTGGCGCGCACTTGGGGATGTCCGGCAGGTTCACAATTGCAAGGACATGAAGACGTAGAGAGAGGCGCGGGTGAGGCCATCGATCTTCGACCCAGGCCGCGCGTCGCCTCTGGCGGAGAAGGAATAGCGGGCGGTCGGCTTTAGAGCATCAAGCACCGACTTCTGGAGGCTAGAAGTCCGTTTTCGGGCTTGTTCACGTTCAACCGACAGGTATTCGTCATCGTTGGCTGCATCCGAAGCGGAGTGTGCAGGCGGGAATGGTGTCAGCAGCACATCATCGAACTGCGCCGAGAAAGTGAGAAAAACCAGGAGATAGACGGCTTTTTGCATCCACATAGTTGCGCGCTGGTGCAGGCCGCAGTGTGCTGTGTCCTACCCAGGGGATGCTATCAGGAGAGAGGAGCCTTGTCAATTTGCGCAAACAGGAGAGCAATCACTGCCCACCGCACGTTCGAACTCCCAGGCAAGGTGCCAACATGGCCACGAAAGATGGCCGTCACAAACTTTAAAATCCGCAAGAAATCGCCCAAGTCGGGCAAGACGGCCAGCCACTCTCTCCCTGGGTCCGCCGCCGATCCGCCATGTGGTTGGCGGGCGGACGGACGTGATTACCCGTACCCCCCCCGCTCAAAAAACGTGGCAAACTGGCAACTCATTTTTTTTCTGAGCATAAGTCGCCATGCGATAGGGGCTTACGGACGGAGATGAGTTTGCCAACCGTGGCAAACTCACCTGGCAAACTCGATGGCATCTTGGCCCAATCCCAGATAGGTGCTCGACATCTTCAACTCCCGCGGGTGACTCCTTCTTCTCGTTGCCGGTCCCGAGAATTCTCGGGAACGGGAACTTCAAACTACCCGTCGGGATTCCGGTCAAACTTCTGGTACGGCAGGCGCACGCCGTTGACGAAGAAGAAGTCCGCGGTCGGCACGGTCGGCGACGGCAGGTAGCCCTGCGATCCGGCAAAGGTGACGACGTCGTCTTGCGTGACGCCGTCGCCGCTCACGCCGAAGCCGCCGACCAGGACCTGGATGCCGTTTACCGTCTTGTAGAGCGGCACGCTGCCGGGGAAGAAGACGATGCCGTCCTGATTGGCGACGTTGTTCGGATCGTGGAAGTTGCTGTCCGGGAAGAAGGCGTTGTGGCCTTGCACGCTCGTGTAAGCGGAAGGCGGCAGCGGCGGGCCGACCTGCAAGCCGGTATTCGGGTTCGTGCCCGGGTCGTTGAGGATCGAGAAGGGGCCGGGAGGCGCGCCGTTGATTCCCACGGGGAAGTTCGGCAACGCCAGGAAGCGGAAGGTGCGGTTGCTGGCCGCCGCTCCGGGGGGCAAACCGGGCACCTGGTCGATCGGCTGCAATTGTGTCGGATTGGAATAGTAGGCCACGTTGCGCGACTTGGCCACGGCCACGGCGATGGAGAAAACCGTGGCATCCGGCATGCGGAAGAGGCCGAGCACGTTGCCGTTGAGATCGGAGACGGCGAAGACCATTTCGGTTGTCGTGTTGGCCGGCAGGCGAATGGCGGCACGCGTGGTCTCGGCCTGCAGGACGCCTTGGGTGATGATGCGCACGACGTCGTCGGCCGTGAGGCCGGTGCCGGCGTGCGGCGTCACGAGCCAGCCTTCGGGCACGGTCACGCCCCCCATCGTGTTGGGCGGGTTTGGTATGGGGGGAGAGGCTGGATCATTTGCGTCCGTTATTTTGATCGGCATTTCACCTGGCATTATAGGATAATTGAAACCGTCACTCCTACTTCCCTTGCCGAGCGTCTGCCCAAAGGCAACCAGCGCGGGCGGGCCCAGTTTTGGGCCACCTGGGCCAACAATATCAAGGGTGATGCCGACCAGCGTAATCACACTCTCCGGCGTCGCGGGGAAGGTGATCTCGGGCAGCGCGGGCACGCCGTCGAGCGGGCCGACTGGCAAGCCGAGGCCGGGTGCGCCGCCGACGGCGGCGATGGCCATGAATTCCGCTTCCAGGGAGCGATCGCGCAGGTTCGGATTGAAGGTCGCGCCCAGGGAGGAGTTCTCCTCTGTGGCGAAGCCGGTGGCGCCGGGGAAGAAGACGCCGATGCCGCCCACCAGGAAATTCTGCCCGAGCTGAGTCTTGTAAATGGGAATGCCGCCCGGCAAGGTGCCGATGCCGCGCGATTGACCGTCCGGGAACAGGCCGGACGCCAGCCCGTACGACAGGGGCGGGTTCATTTGTTGCCCCGGGGGAATGAAGGCGGTGGGCACATTGAAGCGGTTCGGCAGGGCAATGTCGTCGGGCGTGCCGAAGACGCCGTCCGGGCCGGGACTGATTATGCTGTCGCGGTTGGTGGATTCGATGTCGTAGAGGTCTGCCGATGGCGTGAAGGCCACGCCTGGCGGGAAGTGACCGCCGATGCCGATCGGCGCAACAAAGCCGGGCCCGCGGATCACTGAATTCGGATCGAGGATATCCGGATCGGACATGACTTCACGCTGCGTCATCGTGGACTGGCTGAGGTCGCGAATGGTGCGCGAGGTGAGGGGAGTGCCGTTGCCGGCGTCATTGGCGAAGAACGCCGCCGTGCGCGCTTCGGCCACAGCGCCGTCGATGGCGAAGGTCGCCGTCGCCGGGTTGGCCATGAGCGTAGGCGACACACCGCTCTCCACGCGGACGCCCAGGATATTGCCCGCTCGGTCCACAATCGCAATGATTGCGTCAGTGCTGGCCGAGGCGGCGGCGGCGCGTTGCAATAGCGTACCGACCTCACCCGCGTCGAGCGTCAGCGGATCGCTATTGGTCGGATCATTGGCGCCTGGTGCATACTCTTCAGATGAGAGAATGGAGGCGATGATCGTGTTATCCGTGCCGCCGCTCTGGAAGGCGCTCACAAAACCGCTGAGCCCGGCGGTATCCGCGGCGCGGTGCAGGAAGCGCTGGTAATAGCTCTGTACCAGGTCTTGCCGATATTCCTGGCTTGTGAGGATTACGTTGGCGACATAGATACGGCTGACGCCCACCCCCAGAAGCTGATCGAAGCTGGTCCGGCCGCCCGCGTCCACGGCACGCTGCAGCAGATCGGAGTAAAGCGCATTGAGAAAGCCGTCGTTGCTGCTGCCGCCGCGGCTCTGGAAGTATTCGGGAGAACCGGCGAGCAGGGCCGCCACCTGCTCCGGCGTTCCGCCAAGGCCAAGGAAATTGGTGAACGCAGATAGCCCCGCGGCATCGGCGCTGCGGTGCAGAAGCTGCGAATAAAGTCCCTGGACCAGGCCGGTGCGATACTCGGGACTGGCCTCGATCGCCGCGACGACCGCAGGACGCGTCAGTTGGCCTGCCTGAAGAGCGGCGCTGAACACGTTCAGGCCGGCGGTGTCGGCGGGCCGGTTCAGCAGGTCGGGATAAATCTTGCCGACAAAATTCGCGGTGGAAGCCGCATCCAGCAGTTCCCGGGATTCCAGGGGCTCCAGCATCAGGCGAGCCCGCCTGAAATCGTTTCGTTGCGTGCCCTTGTTCCGTTGCATGCCGCCACTCCTCTATCTGGCTTGGCCACGTTGCCTCAGGCGCCGTGGCGCTGTTTGAATACTTCAAGATGCGGATGCTCCCTCGATAGCATCGGCATATCCACTACAGCCGTTTTACCCAAATCGCAGAATCTGAGCTGATTCGTAATAGTTTGGCCAGTTTGCCCAGGCAACGCAACCAGCAAATACGTCAATTTGCTCAAGATCGTTAATAATTGCAGTCGATAACGGACGGTGAGGCATTTCGCTCAGAAAGGACCTGGCGCGGGAGCATTCTTCATGGCGCGTGGTACGGCAAGATGCCGTGGGGTTTTCGGCCTGATGATCAGTCTGTGCCTCGCTGCCGGCGTGCGCGCCCAATCCCCCTACGCTCACCCGAGCAACACCGAGCCGCAAATTTCGCCCGTATTTACCAGTCCGCTTAAAGATACAGAATCACAGCCTTCGCCCTTGTTTTCCCGGCCACTGGATAGTCCGGCGCCGGCGGCGCCCGAAGCGCCTCTGCCACCGGCTCCCGAAGAGTTGCTGCGGTTACGCGCCGACCCGCCGCTTGGCTACACCGGCCCATCCGGCATATTACCGCGCGACAACCAGGAGAGCAGCCATTTCGTGCCCATGGAAGATCGCTGGCGCATCGGCTTTCCCGCCTGGGATCGCTATGACCAGGGGCATCCGCTCGGCAAAGACTATCCCTACAAGGAGGGGCACTGGTGGGACCCTTACAATGAGAATGTCCTCAAGGGCGATTATCCCATCATCGGCCAGCATACGTTCTTTGTCATCACGGCGACCGACACGATGCTGTTCGATTTCCGCCAGGTGCCGACGGCAACGACGCCGTTCGAGAGCACGACGCGCCCCAATCGCTTCGAGTTCTTCGGCAGTCCTAACCAGTTCCTGTTCACGAATTACCTCAGCACCAGCCTCGACCTGTTCCATGGCGACGCCGCCTTCAAGCCGGTCGACTGGCGCGTGAAGGTGACGCCGATCTTCAATGTCAACTACCTGGCGGTCGATGAGCTGGCTGTCGTTAATCCTGATGTGCGCCGCGGCACGACGCGCGGCCGGACCTGGTTCTCGCTGGAAGAATATTTTGTCGAGGCCAAGCTCGCCGATCTCAGCCCCGATTATGATTTCGTGTCACTGCGCGTCGGCTCCCAGCCGTTCAACAGCGACTTCCGCGGCTTCATCTTCGTCGACACGAACCGCGCTATTCGTCTCTTTGGCACCCGGGAGTCCAACAGGGACCAGTTCAACCTGATTCTCTTCGACCAGCAGGAGAAAGACACCAACAGCGAGTTGAACACCTTTCAGATGCGCCATCAGCAGGTCTTGATCGCCAACTATTATCGGCAGGACTTCATCTTCCCCGGCTATACCGCCCAGGTCAGCCTCCATTACGATCACGACAACCCGACCTTCCACTATGACAAGAACGACTTCCTCGTCCGGCCTGACCCGGCGGGTGTCTTCCAGGAGCACCGCGTCGATGCCGTCTATTTTGGTTGGACCGGCGACGGGCATATCGACCGTTACAACATCAATCACGCCTTTTACTGGGTGCTCGGCCACGACACGCGGAACCCGATCGCCGGCCAGCCACAGGAGATCAGCGCCGGGATGGCCGCGGTGGAACTGTCCTACGACCGCGACTGGGCCCGGTTCCGCACGTCGTTCTTCTTCTCGTCCGGCGATAACAATGCCAATAACCGCCATGCCACGGGCTTTGACACCATCCTCGACCACCCCGAATTTGCCGGCGGCGATTTCAGTTACTGGCAACGCCAGGCGATTGGGCTGTTCGGCGTCAACCTGACGAACCGGGAAAGCCTGGTGCCCGATTTGCGCGCCAGCAAGATCGAAGGGCAGGCGAACTTCGAAAATCCGGGGCTCTGGCTGGGAAACCTCGGTGTGGACTTTGAAGTCACGCCCAAGTTCCGCATTATCAACAACTGCAATTTTCTCTGGTTTGACGAGCTTAGCCCGCTCAAAGTTTTCACCTTCCAGAACAATATTCACCATTTTATCGGCGTTGATTTGAGCACCGGAATCGAGTACAGGCCGCTCCTGAACAACAACGCCATCGTCACCATGGGATTGTCCGGCCTGATTCCCGGCGCCGGCTTCCGGGACCTCTTCAACCGGTTCGAGGATCCCGTGAACCCGATGCTGGCCGCGTTCATGCAGATTCAGTTGACCTATTGAGGCTTGGTACCCGGTCGTCGTGAGTGGACGGAGGTGGGTGGCTCATGGAGACGAGGCGACGCCTGACACGCCCGGGGAGCTATTCGCTGCTGTCGTTGCCGATCGTGCTCGGCGGCGTTTTGCTGATGCTGCGCCTCCTGCCGGCGGGTGTGCAGGCTCAGGAAAAGAAGGGATTCCCACCACAGGCGCGGGGCGAAGCCTATCCGCTGCCGCCGGAATTACAAGGCGTCGATCTGCTGCGGCAAACGGATGCCGAGGCGGCGGCCAAGAGCACCGGTTGCATCAACTGCCATCAAGAGGCGCGCGATCCTCATTACAAGAATACCGTTCGCCTGGGCTGCACCGATTGCCATGGCGGCGATGCCACTGCGACGGCAAAAGAAAAGGCTCACGTTAGGCCGCGCTTTCCGGATGCCTGGCCGACCTCTGCCAATCCGGTGCGCAGCTATACGCTTCTCAATCACGAGTCGCCGGAGTTCGTGCGCTTTGTCAATCCCGGCGATCTGCGGGTTGCCCACATCAGTTGCGGCACCGCGAACTGTCATGCCAACGAGGTTCTGCAGAATCGCAAGAGCATGATGGCACACGGCGCCATGCTTTGGGGGGCCGCCCTCTACAACAACGGCTCGGTTCCGAACAAATGGGCGCGCTTTGGCGAAGCCTACAGCATGCATGGCGTGCCGCTGCGCCTGCAAACGGTGCCGTCGCCCAGCGAGCAGGAGCTGCGCACCAAAGGCGTCGTGCCATTTCTGGATCCGCTGCCGCGTTTTGAAATGAGCCAGCCCGGCAACATTCTGCGTATCTTCGAGCGCGGCGGCCGCTTCGTCCCGGAAATCGGCATTCCCCAGCGTGAAGAGGACCCGGGCAAACCGCGCACTCGTCTGAGCGTGCGCGGCCTGGGGACGCAAAATCGCACCGATCCAGTCTTCGTCGGTTTGACCAAGACGCGGCTCTTCGACCCTACCACGAACTTCCTGGGCACGAACGATCATGCCGGCGATTATCGCTCCAGCGGCTGCAGCGCTTGCCATGTCCTCTACGCCAACGATCGTTCCACGATTCACTCCGGGGATATTGCTAGATACGGGCATCGCGGCTTCAGCTACAGCACCGATCCCACCATCCCGCACGACGAGTCCGGCCATCCCATTGCGCATCGCTTTACGCGCTCGATCCCGACCAGCCAGTGCATCGTCTGCCATGTGCACCCCGGCACCAACGTCATGAACAGCTACCTGGGCTTTATGTGGTGGGACGAGGAGACGGACGGCGAGCTGATGTATCCAGCCCGGCAAAAACGACCGACCAGCGAGCAATTTACCAACGACCAGATGTCCAACCCGGATGAGGCCGCCGCGGCGCATGGCCTGTGGTCGGATCCGAAGTTCCTGGACCAGGTTTACGATCTTAACCCTCTCGCCAAGCATACACAGTTCGCTGACTTCCACGGCCACGGCTGGATCTTCCGCGCGGTCTACAAGAAAGACCGGCACGGCAGGCTTCTCGACGATGCCAACCACGTCATTGAGGACGTGACCACCGACAAGCTCATGGCCGCCATGCGCGTGCCGGAGGAGGTACAGGAGCGTCTCAAGGAGCAGGCACGGCAAAAGAAGTATGACCCCATGCTGAAAAAGGCCGAGGGCGTGCCCGTGCACCTGCTCGACATTCACCTCGAAAAGGGCATGCACTGCGTCGATTGTCATTTCGTCCAGGACGTGCATGGCAACACCAAGCTGCAGGGCGAGGTGCGCGCCGCCATTGAGATTCAATGCACCGACTGTCACGGCACCACCGCCAAACGCGCGGAACTTCGTACCACCGGCCCGGCCGCCTATACTTCCTCGCCGGAAGGCGGCAGGAACCTGGAAGCCCTGCGCACGCCGTTCGGCAAACGCCGCTTCGAGCGTCACGGCGAGGCCATCATCCAGAATTCGATGGTCGATAAGGATCTCGCCTGGCAGATTGTGCAGGTGAAGGACGTTATCACGCCAGGCAACAAACATTACAACGCCCTGGCGGCCCTGGCCAAGACGGTACGCCGCGATAACGAGGGGCGCATGGTTTGGGGCGATGTCCCGCCGGACCGGCCGTGCGCGCATGCGAACGAGAACATGAGCTGTATCGCCTGTCACTCGTCCTGGAACCCGAGCTGCTTTGGTTGCCACCTGCCGCAGAAGGCCAACAAGAAACTGCCGCTCCTCCATGCGGAAGGGGATGTGACGCGCAACTATGTTTCCTACAACTTCCAGACGCTGCGCGACGACGTGTTCATGCTGGCGCGGGACGGCGACGTCACCAAAAACCGCATTGGTCCCGCCCGCTCCTCGTGTGCGATCCACGTCGGCTCGTACAACGGCAATCGCGAGGCGATTTACGTGCAGCAGCAGACGATATCGGGCGAAGGCTTCAGCGGTGTCGCCTTCAGCAGCAACGTGCCGCACACCGTGCGCGGCAAGGGTGCGACGAAAAAGTGCACCGATTGCCATCTCTCCCGGGACGAAGATAACAACGCCATCATGGCGCAACTGCTTATGCAGGGCACCAACTACGTCAACTTCATCGGCCGCTACTGCTGGGTCGCCTGCGGCGGGCATGGTCTTAATGCCGTCGAGGTCACGGAGCGCGAGGAGCCCCAGGCCGTCATCGGCAGTCATCTGCACCGCCTGGCTTTTCCCGACAACTTTGCCGAGCATCAGGCATCCGGCCAGATATTGAAGTACGCGCAAGAACACCCCGGCAAGGACATCAGCGACAACCTGTTCCACCCCTTGCGGAAGACCGAAGTGCTCGCCCTGCAAAACCGCGGCGAATATCTGTACGCGGCCTGCGGCGAAGGCGGCCTGCGCGTCTTCGATATTGCCTTCATCGAGGACAAGGGCTTCTCCGAACGCATCACCACAGCGCCCGTGTCGCCCGTGGGCCAGCGCTTCTATGTGCCGAGCAAGTATGCCACCGCGGTCGCCGCCCCGTGCACGCCCGCTCCGGACCCGACGCGCATTCATTGCGACATCAATCACGAACAGGCGATGCATGCCCTGTTCGGCGAAATTTATTTCGTTGACAAGTACGAGGGCTTAATCCTGGTCGGCGCCGGCACGCTGCTGGACGGCGATCCCATGAACAATTTCCTCAAGAGAGACCTGACCTTCAACCCGGACGGCATTCTGAACGGCGCCAACGCCATCACGATTGTCGGCACTTACGCCTACATCTGCTGCGATGCCGGATTGGTGGTTGTTTCCATCGACGATCCCAAGAAGCCCGAGGTCAAGTGCGTTCTGGGGAACGAGTTCCTCAAGCATCCGCATGCTGTACAGGCCCAGTTCCGCTACGCCTATGTCTGCGATGAAGAGGGCATCAAGGTGCTCAACATCACGGATCTCGCTCAGCCGCGGCCGATTGGCAAGCTCGATCTGCCTGAGGCGCACAATATTTATCTGGCGCGCACCTACGCCTACGTGGCGGCGGGTTCGCAGGGGCTGGTGATTTTGGATATCGAGAAACCGGCCGAACCGCGCCTGGACCAGGTCTTCAATGCCGGCGGCTGCATCAATGACCTGCACGATGTGAAGCTCGGCATCACGTATGTCAGCGAGTTCGCTTATCTGGCGGACGGCAAGAACGGCATGCGCGTGGTGCAATTGACTTCGCCGGAGACGCCCGGCAATGACGGTTTCAGCCCCCGGCCGACTCCAAGTCTTATCGCCACCTACCCGATCCCGCACGGCGGCCATGCCCTGGCCATCGCCAAGGGCCTGGATCGCGACCGCGCCGTGGATGAAAGCGGCAACCAGATCGGCGTCTTTGGCCGGGTCGGCGCGCGTCCGCTCAACGCCGTCGAGCAACACAAGCTCTACTTGCGCGGCGGCAAGGTATGGCATGTCAGCGACGATCCCGCCGATCCGCTGTATTTTCAGCTCGCGCCCGCCAAGCGCTAGGAATTGCACGAAAATAATTGCCTGATAGTCGTCTTTCGCTCCGCGAAAAAACGTCCTTTCGCGGAGCGAAAGGCGACACTCATATCCATTCGAATCATCGACAAGCGGCGGCGGCAAGCGTGGCCACTTCGCCGCGCAGGCGCTTGACGTCTCCCTTGCCGTTTGGGTGCACGCGATTGCTGAGAAAGATGACTGCGGTCGCGCTGGTCGGGTCGATCCAGATGGATGTGCCGGTGAAGCCGGTGTGGCCGAAGCTCTTGCCGCGTGGGAAGAGCTGGCCGCGGTTGCTGGAGAAGGCAGTTTGCACATCCCAGCCATAGGCGCGCAAACCGCCGGGCACTGGTCGAGGCGCCATCATGGCGCGCGCCGTAGCGCCGGACAGAATTCGCCTTCCCTTGTACGCGCCCTCGCCCAGGAGCATTTGGGCGTAAATAGCCAGATCGTCCGCGGTGGAAAACAGTCCCGCATGTCCCGCCACGCCGCCCAGCAGATAGGCGCGCGGATCATGGACCTCGCCCACCATCCAGCGCCCCTCGCGCTGCTGTGTCGGGGCAGCACGTTTCGCCAGGTTGCCCGCCGGCCGGAAAGCCGTCTCGTTCATGCCAAGAGGGGCAAATATGTTTTGCTGAGCGAATTGATCCAGCGACATGCCCGCGACGTGCTCTACGAGTGCGCCGAGAACGATGTAATTCACGTCGCTGTAGCGGAATCGGGTGCCGGGTTCCGCAACCGGAGCCAGTTCATGGATCCGCGCCAGCGCCATTGCCTTGCCGTCGCGATAGTCCGCTTCCGGATTATCGGCGACCAGGCCGCTCGTGTGCAGCAGGAGTTGCTCCACAGTAATCGCCTTCTTGCCGTTTTGAGCAAAAGCAGGGAGGTGCTGAGCCACTGTGTCACTGACTTGCAACTTGCCGCGCTCCATGAGGATCATCAGCGACGTAGCCGTCGCGATGGGCTTCGTAAGCGAAGCTAGATCAAAGAGCGTGTCCGTCGTCATGGGCGCTGCGGCTGGTTCTACGCTGCGTGAACCGAATGCCTTGCTATAGACGACTTCGCCACCGTGGACGACGAGTATGACGGCTCCGGGCAGCTGCTTACGAGCAATTGCCTCCTGGACCACCGCGTCGATGCGCTCAAGGGGAGAATTCGGGGTATCTGCTGCCGAACACTGACTGTCAGGGCAGAAGCACAAAGCGCCGACAAAGAAAAGCGGCCCGCAAAACACGATAGACCAAAATGGTATGTTTTGCCTGCTAAGCGGCTCGACATTCGGCATGGAATGAACACCGGCTCACACTCACTCGAAACTCGCCAATAATTCCTGCATTTCTCCCGCTGCGTGCTGGTCGCCTTGCTTGAGGGCTGCGGCAATCCCAGCGCGGAGGAGTTCCTGGGCGTCGTTGGGCTTACCCAGGCGCAGCAGGGCCTGGCCTGCTTGCTGATAGGCGGGCACATAGTCAGGCGTGGCGGCAACCAGGGCGCGAAACTGCCGCACTGCTTCCTCGTCATTTCCCTCGCTGACGTATTCCATGCCGAGCCCGTACCGCAAGAACGGGTCCTTCGGGTCGTCGCGCAGCATTTCTTGAAGCTGTTCTTTCCTGGATTTTCCCGTCATCGCTCCTCCTCCGGCTGTAGAACGGAATTAATTCCGTTCTACTTACCGAGGTCAATGTAGCAAGCGCAACGGTTTCCAGCCATGGGCCGGCGGGTTGCAGCAGGCAGATTCGGCACAGTCCGCACCGATGCTTTCTTCCGCAAAGCTTTCACAGTTCGCCTTTCGCCTCTTCACGGTGCGGCCGCCCCGCGATCCGCTGTCAAGCTGGCGAAACTGGCGAATAGCGTTTTAGCCCGCACGTCTGCGGCGTCGAAAAAACGGAAAAGGTAAAACCATCGCATCCGGCGCATGAACCGCTTGCTCTACTCCAGGTTGGGAACACCATGAAATTGCATCGCAGCGTGCTGGCCGCCGCCGTCGTCAGCGCGGCACTGGGGTTTGTCGCTCCCGCTGTGCGGGCGGCGCCGCCCAACCCGCGCCGCACCGCCGTGGTCGACGTGGTCGAGCGCGCACGCGGCGCGGTTGTCAATATCCACAGCGAGCGCACGGTGCGCGGACCGGCCACTGAGGAGCTGTTTGCCCACACGCCCTCGCAGAACCGCGTCAACGGCATGGGCACCGGCATCATCGTCGATCCGCGCGGCTACATCGTCACCAACTATCATGTCGTCGAGGATGTCAGCGTCATTCGCGTCCGCCTCAGCGACGGCACCACGCACAGCGCCCGCGTCCTGACGCGCGATCAGGAAACCGACCTGGCCCTGCTCAAGGTCGACCTCGGCCGGCCGTTGCCGACCATGTCCCTGGGCACGTCCAGCGATCTCATGGTCGGCGAGACCGTCATCGCCATCGGCAACGCTTACGGCTATGAACATACCGTTACGGTGGGCGTGGTCAGCGCCGTCAAGCGCGATGTGACGCTGAACAAGGAGATTTCCTACAAGCAATTGATTCAGACCGACGCCAGCATCAATCCGGGCAACTCCGGCGGCCCGCTTCTGAACATCAACGGCGAACTGGTCGGCGTCAACGTGGCAATCCGCGCCGGCGCTCAGGGGATCGGCTTTGCCATCCCCGTGGATGCGATGCTTCGCGTCGTCGCCGACATGTTGAGTGTGCGCCGGCGAAACGGCACCTGGCACGGCCTGGTATGCCGCGATTGCGTGGGCGAGGCCGAGGTGAAGATGCCCGCTCACGACCAGGCCAATGTTACGGAGAAGACGGTCAGTCACGAAGCGGCGGCGCCGGCGGGGTCCCTGGTGCGCTGGCTTGTCGTCGAGCGGGCGGAAGCCGGCAGCCCGGCCGCGCGGGCGGGGCTGCAAGCGGGCGACGTCGTCCTGCGCGCCGGCGATCTGCGCCTGGCCTGCGGGCTGGATCTGGAGCGGGCCCTCCTCGATCGTGCCGCGGGCGATTCGGTGCCGCTCCTCATCCGCCGCGACGGTGCGGAGAAACGCCTGGATCTCGTGCTGCAAGGCGTAGCCCAGGCTGCCGCGCCGGTGGCCGACATTGTCTGGCGGAAGCTGGGCATGCGTGTCAGCCCGGTCAATGCCGACCTCGTGTCGCGCAACAACCAGCAATTACACGGCGGCGTGGCGGTCCTCGATCTCGACCCGCAGGGCCCCGCGGCCAAGGCCGGCATCCAGCGCGGCGATATTCTGGTCGGTCTGCACCAATGGGAGACCGTGAATGTCGACAATGTCGTTTTCGTCCTGACGCATCCCGACCTGGCCAGATTCAATCCGCTGCGCTTCTTCATCGTGCGCGCGGGCCAGATTCATAAGGGCTGGTTTCAGCAAATTGATTGAACCTTCGTTCCCAGGCTCTGCTATTTGACACCCTCCGCCAAGTAACCTACGGTTTTCAAGGAGTATTCCATTCCTTAGAGTGCCATCCATGTTCAAAGAAGCGGTCGCGTCGCTGGGACGCTGGGTCGGCCTGGCGCAGGCGTCCGCCGAGTCCATCCTGGGTGAAGAGCGGCGCGTCTGGATCCGCTATCCGAGCATGGCGCAGGCGACGTGCCAGCCAGCCGCGCCGGCCAACGGTACGCCGATCACCGCCCGGGTACGCGATATTTCACGCGGCGGCATTCATTTGCTGGTCGATCGCTGGTTTGAAGCCGGCATGCTGCTCAGCATTCAGCTCCCTTCGGAGAATGACGCCGATCAATCCACCATCCTCGCCTATGTGGTCCGGTCTGTTTTGCAGGATGACGGACAATGGGTGCTCGGCTGCACATTCGCCACCGAGCCTGACGCCGCCGACTTGCAGGCCCTGGAAGTGCCCCGCCTCAGATCCCAATCCGCCGATCAGCGCACCTGGGAGCGCACGCCTTCGGATATTGGCGCTACTTACCAGGCCGTCAAAACCGATGCACCGAACCCGCGCAGCGCCAGCGTGCTCAACGTGTCGCCCACGGGCGTGGCCCTGGTGGTTGGCGAGATCTTCGAGGTCGGCACGCTCCTGAACCTGGAGCTGCGCAGCGCCGATGGCCGCTCCCCGCTTGTCATTCTGGCTTCCGTGGTCCGCGTGCATGTGCGCCACGGCCAATCTGCAGAGATCGGCTGCAACTTCATCCGCGAGCTGAGCCACAAAGAATTGAAAGCCCTCCTGTAGGTCCGGCTCGCCGAGCCGGACCTGACTCGCCGCGAAGTCGGAACCTGCCCTCGAACCGGCTTGCAAATCCTTCCTGTCGCCGCTGTAATGGTATGACCATTTGTCGCCAGTCATACGTAATACAAGAGACGACGCCTATCTGGCCGGCGGTCGCAGACCATTGGTCCATGGCATGACGCCTATTACTTAGGAAACAGCGGCGTCATCGAGGGGGGAATAAACGACCATGCACGCCAGCAGCCGTCGGTGGAGAATATTGTGGTGCGCAATGGCCGTCCTCGTGCTGGGCATCATGTCGTTTGCCGCCTGCCACTGGGGAAGCGGCGCCGCCAAGCAGCAGGACAAGACGGCGGAGTTGTCGCTGGCGGAACAACTGGACGCCCTCCCGCCCGACACCAGGCCGTACCTGGTCCACAAAGCCAACGATGAAATACTCACAGACCTGTACCGGGACATCACGGCCGAATCAGGCATCGACTTCACCTATCGCAACGGCCAGGAAGCCGATCACTTCGCCATCCTCGAGTCCCTGGGCGGCGGCGTGGCCGTGCTCGACTACGACGGCGACGGCCTGCTTGATGTCTTCCTGACTGGCGGCGGCTATTATGACGGCCCGGATAAGCATCAAATCAAGGGCCACCCCAACCGGCTCTACAAGAATCTGGGTAACGGCAAGTTCCGCGACGTAACCAAGGAGGTCGGCCTCGACCAGCCGCTGTTCTACAGCCACGGGGCAGCGGCTGCGGATTACAATCGCGACGGCTGGACCGATTTGCTCGTGACCGGCTGGGGCCGCATGGCGCTTTACAAAAATGTGCCGGACGGCAAGGGGGGGCGGCGCTTTGTCGAGGTCTCGAAGGAGGCCGGCTTGCCGGAAGGCCTCTGGACCACCAGCGCCGCCTTTGCCGATTTCGACGGCGACGGCTTTGCCGACCTCTATGTCTGCCAGTACGTCAACTGGAGCTGGGAAAACAATCCGCTCTGCGGCGGCTTCAAAGCGGGCATCAAACGCGACGTTTGCCCGCCCAAGAGTTTCTCCGGCCTGCCACACAAGATCTTTCGCAACAACGGCAACGGCACCTTCACCGATGTCAGCAGGGAAGCCGGGCTGCGGCCGCACACCGGCGATCCGCTCAAGGACGAATGCGGCAAGGGACTGGGCGTCGTCGTTTCAGATCTGAACGGCGACACCCGGCCGGACATTCACGTCGCCAACGATACCGTGGACCACTTCCTGTACATCAATAACAGCAAGCCGGGCAAGATTCGCTTTGAAGAGACTGGCCTGGCCGCCGGGATTGCCCGCGATGATCGGGGCATCCCCAACGGCGGCATGGGCACCGACACCGCCGCCTACGACGGCAGCGGCCGCAATTCCATCTGGGTCGCCAATTACGAAAACGAAATGCACGGCCTGTACCGCAACCAGGGCCGCGGGCTCTTTCTTTTCAGCACGCCGGCTTCCGGCATTGCCGCCATCGGCCAGCGCTTTGTCGGCTTCGGCACCAGCTTTCTCGATCCGGATAACCACGGCTGGGAGGACATTGTCATCAGCAACGGTCACGTCGTGCGCTTTCCCTCGGAGGCAGGCCTGCGTCAACGGCCGGTGTTGCTCCGCAACAAGGGCAACAGCAAGTTCTGCGAAATCTCCCTGCAAGGCGGTCCCTATTTCCGCAGCGAACATATCGGCCGCGGCCTGGCGGTGGCAGACCTCGACAACAAGGGCCGGCCCGACCTCATCATCAGCCACCTGAATGAGCCCGTCGCGGTGCTGCGCAATCAGGCCGACGTGGGACAGCACTGGCTGGGGATCGAACTGGCGGGCAAGGATCACCGCGACGTCGTCGGTGCCAAGCTCGTCGTCGAGGTCGGCGACCGCAAGCTCACGCACTTCACCAAGGCAGGTGGCAGCTATTTATCCTCCAGCGATCGACGGCACCTGTTCGGACTGGGCAAGGACCAGAGCATCAGCAGGCTTAGCGTGACCTGGCCCGGACCGGAGCCAGGCATCGAGAAACATTGGGAAGGCAAGGATCTTCCGGTCGACCGTTACTGGCGCATCACCGAAGGAAGGGACAAGCCTGAGCCCGGCCCTGGGAAGCCGGCCAAGCCTGCGCCCGGGGATTGAAGTTGCGGAACATCGAGGTATGAAAAGGGCTATTCTGTTGCTATTGCTGGTCATTCCTGGGGGCTGCGCCCCCGAGACGCTTTACAATCGCAAGCCGCTGCGCTACTGGAAGCAGGAGCTCAAGAGCCACGATTCCACCGCCCGATACAAGGCGGCGGTCACGTTTTCCGAAGTAGGCCAAAAGGCCCGGATGGCTATTCCGGAGTTGATCGAGTGTCTGCACGACAGCGAGCCGCACGTCGTGTTTTATGCCGCCATCGCCCTCGGCAACGTGGGCCCCGAGGTCAGTGAAGCGGTGCCCGAACTCGTCGAGCTACTCAAGCACCCGGCGCCTTATGTACGCGAGGCGGCAGAGCAAGCCTTGAAGAAAATCGATCCCGAAGCGGCGGCGAAGGCTGGCGTAAAATAATTTGGATTTAGTTTGGATTGCGCCAAGCAATTGCTTCCTCTAGCTGCTTCGGCACGCGGCCGAATTTCTCGACAAACTCCGCGCGCGTCGGCGCCAGTCGGATCTTGACCTTCGCCTCATGATAGGTGGCAATGTCTTTGAACTGATGCTCCAGGAACGGATTGCGGAACCGCTCCAGGACCTGGCGAGCGAAGGCTTCCGGAGCGTCGACACGCCCTTGCAGGGTCGGCACGATCTCGTCGAACAGCAAGCGATTCAGCCAGTCGGCGATTTCCGGGTCGTCGAGCGCTTCGCGAACGGTGACAATGCGACGCGGCATGGCCTGGCATACCATGGCCGTATGAGCCGCGTTCAGGATGCGAACCTTGCGGAGAAAATAGGGACGAATGTCTTTCGCCTTCAGGATTGCGGGATGTCGGAAAATGCCTCCGTCGCCGCCTTCCTTAACCTCGATAGCCCAGAAGGCGAATGGCTCGGCAACGCAGAGCAGTTCGTCTTTGCCAAGCAGCGGATGCGCCGCCGGTTTATTGACTACGATTCGGTCCACGAGCGTGTTTCGCCAGGAACACTGCGTCCGCAGCCACGTCGTAAACGCCTCGGAGAACTCCCAGTTACTCGCCAGTTGCAGAACGAGCCCCAGAAGAAGGTCGGCATTCTGCTCGTGCAATTCGCAGGGCAAGAGGGTAACGCCCGGCAAGCCGGCGTCAAAGCGCGCTTTCAAGATCAAAAGCAGCTTGGCGGGAAAGGAGCGCGGCGGCCGGTCTCCGGCCTGGTCCGCCGCGTCGAGGGTATAGCCAACTTCCGCGGTGTTCGAGATAATCGTGCGCAAGTGCGGGGAGCGAGCCACGGAGAGGACTTCGTCCCATTGCGCCCCGGCGGTCAGGGCACGGCTGACGCTCTTGACTTCCTCGACGCGATCGATGGTAGCGCCGTCGGCCAGGCCGCGAATGAGCACGTGATAGCAGCCGCCTTGCTGGTTGAGCGCGCCGGCGCGGCTGTCGCCGGTCGACTGCACTACCACCACGCGACCGACCGCCTGGCCTTCGCGGTTGGCCTGGTCGACGAAGAGATCGGCAAAGGCGCGCAGAAACTTGCCGCTACCGAACTGCAGAATCGTCTCGGAGAGGTCACTCATGTGCATGAATCTTTTGCACCAGCCCGAAGCGCCAGCGAGGACCTCGCTGGCGCTTCGGGCTGGTGTAACTGCCACTTCGCGCGGTCATTTAGCGTTGTCGCCAAAGCGCTAATCCATCAAGATAATAATATGATGCCCGAGCGCTCCCGCCATATCGCCCGGATCGACAAGACCGAGCTGGCCGAGATGCCTGCCGCCTGGAGTCCCCGCGAGCGCGGGCAATTCCTGCGCATGCTCCTGTGTTTTCGTGGCATCGATCCCCACGCGCTTTTCCAGGTTGAATACTACCCCCATCGCTGCTGTTGGCTGTTGCTTCAAGAGCACCTTGCGGAAGGTCGGCCTGCGGCGCCTTTTGCGCAGGCGGACGAAGCGTTTTACGTGCAAACCATGACGGAGTTCCGCCGCGCGGCCCGATCGGCCTTTGCCGCGGCGGCCGCGCGGTCCCTTCATTTCGCCAGCCACGGCTGCGCCTACCAGCTGCCACCCAAGCCGCAAGAGGCGACCACCTTTGATCTGGCCAAGCAACTGGGCGGCCAACCGGCCGTCGATTCCACCGTCCATTTCACTGCCGAGGGCGGCTGGCAGAGCGCGCCTTCAGAGAATTGAAACGCGAAGCTGCAACCGCGACGGCCCTGGCCCAAAATGCGGGAACAAGCTTGTAATTCACTTCCTTCGGACATAACCTCAACGTTTTGAACTCAGTCAGCAGAAACAGGCGGCTGCTTCCTGCGGCCACGCATGATTTCCAGAGGTTCTTTCATGAGTCTCCGAAGTGCACTGATTCTTCTAAGTCCCGCATTTTTTCTCGTGGGAACAACAGCCAGGGCGCAGACGCCGCAAATGCCTGCCGATGTCGAGCCAAGAACTTACCAGGTCGGTGCAGCTCAAATTGATATCACGCCGGCCTATCCCGTACGCTTGAGCGGGTTCGGTTTTCGGCGGACTGAGTCCGAGGGGATTACGCAGCCCATCTGGGCCAAGGCTCTCGCCATCGACGACGGCAAGGAAGGCCCGGCCGTCCTGATTACCACGGACAATCTCGGCGTGCCGGATGAGCTTGTCCATGAAGTCGCAGCACGCTTGCAGAAGCGCGCCGGGTTAAAGCGCGAGCGCCTGTCGGTGACCGCGACGCACACGCACACCGCGCCCATGCTCAAAGGCGTCGCGCCGACCCTTTTTGGCTTACCCATTCCAGACGACCATCAAAAACACATCGATCGCTATACGAGCGAATTCACCCATAAGCTCGAGCAGGTCGCGCTCAACGCTTTGCAGAACCGTGCGCCGGCCCGCCTGGCCTGGGGCATTGGCTCGGTCGGTTTCGCCAAAAATCGCCGGGCCGCAGGCGGTCCCGTGGACCATGATTTGCCGATACTGGTCGTCCGCGATCTCAACGGGAAACTTCGCGCCGTCTACGTCAACTACGCTTGCCACTGCGTCACGCTGTCCAACAACAAGATCAGCGGCGACTGGGCTGGTTACGCTCAGGAGATGATCCAGCGCAACCATCCCGAGGCAATCGCTCTCATTTCTATCGGCTGCGGCGCGGACGCCAACCCGAGCTCCGGAGTCGCGCGTGCGCGCACCGATCTGGCCGCCGAGCAAGGGGTCGAGATCGCGCGCGAAGTCGAGCGTCTCCTCGGCAACTATCTCGCGCCCCTGGCAGGCGACCTCACGACCTACATGAGCCATTTTGATTTGCCCCTCGCCGACCTGCCCACCCGGCAGCAGTGGCAGGAGCGCGTCCAGCGTGGCGGCGCGATCGGCTATCACGCCCGCGTGCAGCTTGCCCGCCTGGAGCGCGGCGAAGAACTCCTGACCAAGGTTCCCTATTCGGTGCAGACATGGAGCTTCGGCCGCCAGCTTGCCATGGTTTTCCTGCCGGGCGAGGTCGTCGTCGATTATGCCTTGCGCCTGAAACGGGAGCTTGATCCCGGCCGCCTGTGGATCAACGCCTACGCCAACGATGCGCCGTGCTACATCCCCAGCGAGCGCGTCCTGCGCGAAGGCGGCTACGAGGGCGGCGACGCCATGATTTACTACGACAAGCCGGCCCGGTTTCGGCCGGGTCTGGAGCAGCGCATCGTCGATGCCGTGCGCGGCCAATTGTTCGAGGCCTTCCAGGCGCCCTACGATGCGCGCCGCTTGCAAGGCACCCGGCCGCTGTCGCCGCAGCAATCGCTGGCGACCATCCAAACGAAAAACGGCTTGACGGTGGAATTGATGGCGGCGGAGCCGCTTGTCACCAGCCCGGTGGCCATCGCCTTTGGCCCCGACGGCCGGCTCTGGGTCGCGGAGATGGTCGATTATCCCAAGGGCATCGACGGCCGCTTCAAGCCGGGCGGCCGCATCAAGATCCTGGAGAGCAGCAAGGGCGACGGCCACTACGACCGCTGCAAGGTGTTCCTCGACGGGCTGCCATTTCCCACCGGGATCACCATCTGGCGCGAGGGTGTCCTCATTTGCGCTGCCCCGGACATCATCTACGCCGAGGACAGCAAACGCGACGGCAAGGCCGACGTGGTGCGTAAGCTTTTCAGCGGTTTCGCCACGCACAATTACCAGGCGCGAGTCAACAGCCTCGTTTATGGCCTGGATAACTGGGTGTATGGAGCCGGCGGCATCTTCGGCGGCGACATCAAAAGCTTTGCCGGCGGCCCGGTGCACCATCTCAAGAATCGCGATTTCCGTATCAACCCCGACACCGGTGCCATCGAGGCCGCCGAAGGACGCGCCCAGCAGGGCAGGGTGCGCGACGACTGGGGCAACTGGTTCGGCTGCGACAACATGAACCTGGTGCGGCACTACCCGCTTGCCGACCACTACCTGCGCCGCAATCCTTACGTCATCTCTCCGCCCAACGATCTCTATGTCCCGGATTATCCGGATTCGACTCTCCTCTTCCCGATCAAGAATGACGTGCAGCTTTTCAAGCTGTCCGGACCGCCGCGCCGCGTCACGGCGGCGTGCGGCATGGGTATTTACCGGGACGATCTGCTCGGCAAGGAATTCACCGGCAACTCCTTTACCTGCGAGCCGGTTAACCTGCTCGTTCATCGTCTGGTGTTGCAGCCCAAGGGCGTGACTTTCTCAGGTCGCCGCGCCCCGAACGAGACGCAGTCGGAATTCCTGGCCGGCAGCGACAACTGGTTCCGCCCCGTGCAAGTTGTGACTGGGCCCGACGGCGCTCTGTGGGTCGTCGATATGTACCGCCTGGTGATCGAGCATCCGCAGTGGATTCCGCCGGAAGATCTCGCCAAGCTCGATGTGCGTGCCGGTCATACGCAGGGACGGATCTACCGGATCTATCCCAAGGACCGCAAAGCGCGGCCCATGCTCCGGCTCGACCAGCTCGACACCGCCGGCCTGGTCGCGGCTCTGGATTCGCCTAACGGCTCTCAGCGCGATATGGCTCAGGCGATGCTGGTTTGGAAGCAAGACAAGTCTGCTGCTGCGTCCCTGGAAAAGATGGCCCTTACCAATCCGCGTCCAGAAGCAAGGTTACACGCGCTGTGCGCCCTCGATGGACTTCGATCTTTGAAACGAGACATCGCGTCACAGGCGCTCAAGGACAAGCATGCCGGCGTTCGCCGCACTGCGGTCCGTCTCTGGGAAAGGCCGCCGCCCGGCATGCTGGCGAGTTCCAGGGCCGCCTTACTTGACGACGACCCTGATCCCCAGGTGCAACTTCAGCTTGCCTATTCTGGTTTCGCCGGCGGCGCTTTCCTGGTCAAGCATCAAGACGATCCCTACCTCCTGGCGGCCGCTCTCAGCGCGGTAAATCAGGATAACATCGGCGGCTTCGTGGCTTCGGCATTGGCCAACTATCCCGGCGATAATCCACCTCAAAAGGTCGTGGCGCCCTTGCTTGGCCTGGCAGCCCTCTTTGGCGATCGCAGGGCACTCGACTACCTCCTCACGACGATCACTCCGCCACAGGCTGCCTGGCATCTTGATGCCGTCGCGGCGATGCTCGACGCCATCGACCGCGACAAGCCCGAGAACGCCCTGAGCGAGAGGCAACGCAAATGGGTCGAGTCGTTCTTCGAGCGTGCACGCAGTTTGCTCGCCGATCCGAAGGCCGAGGAAGAGAAGCGCCTGGCAGCGCTTCGCCTTCTCGCACGGCGGTCTCAATCGGGACCAGCCCCCATTCCGCTTTTGACCGCGCAGCTTGTGCCGCAAAACTCCGCGGCTGTGCAGAGCGCCATCGTCGCTGCACTTGGCCGGCTGGACGACGACCAGGTGCCGCACGAGCTCCTGAACCGCTGGACAACGATCACTCCCGCCTTGCGCGCCCAAGCGCTGGACGTGCTCTTCAGCCGGCAGCGCTGGCTGCGCCTTCTCGTGGAAAGCATGGAAAAGGGGCAGATTCCAGCCAACCAGTTGGATGCGGCGCGCCGGCAGGTGCTGCTGCAGCATAAGGACGCCTCCATACGGGATGCGGCAGCCAGGCTGTTCGCCGGCGCCACCAATCCAGATCGCAAGAGGGTCCTGGACGAATTCCGCGCCGTCACGGAAATGACAGGCGACCGCTCGCGCGGCAAAGCCGTGTTTGCCAAACGCTGCGCCACCTGCCACCAACTCGAGGGCGTCGGCTTCGCGGTCGGGCCGGATCTCGCCTCCATGAACAACAAATCGCCGGCCGTGCTGCTCATCGCGATTCTCGATCCCAACCAGGCCGTGGACAATCGCTATCTGCAGTACCTCGCCGCAACCAGGGACGGCCGGATTCACAACGGCATCCTGGTCAGCGAGAACTCCAACAGCGTCACGCTGAAAGAGCAGGAAGGCAAGGAGAAGGTCCTGCTGCGCAGCGAACTCGAAGAACTGCGCAGCACCGGCAAATCGCTCATGCCCGAAGGGCTGGAAAAAGACCTCACCCGCCAGGACCTGGCCGACGTGATCGCCTATTTGCGTGTCAGCGGACCGCCGCGAAAAGAGCTGGCCGGCAACAAGCCCGTCCTCATCAAGCCGGCGGCCGACGGCTCGATCACGCTTCCGGCGACGGCCGCTGAAATCTATGGAGGCGACATCACCTTTGAGCAGCCCTTCCAGAATATCGGCTGCTGGCACGGCGAGCACGACTTCGCGGCATGGACCGTCGAAACGGATAAGGACGCGAAATACGAGGTCTATCTCGACTATGCGTGCCACGATTCGGTTGCCGGCAATGCGTTCGTGCTGGAGGGAGGCGAGCCGGCGTTGCACGCGCGGGCGGGAGGCACGGGAGGCTGGGACAGGTATCGTCAAGTCAAGATCGGCACGCTGGCACTGAAAGCTGGTGGCGGCCGCATCGTCCTCCGTCCCAATGAGCCGGTCACCGGGGCGCTGCTGGACCTGCGCACCATCCGTCTGGTCGTAGCGAAGAAGTGAGCGTAGAAATTATCGGGCGCGACGGTCCTGCTGACTGCTGGAAAGCTCGACGTCGTAGACCCCCTTGGGATCCGGGACCGTCTGTCGGAGCGGGGTTTTCGCGAATTCACCGTAATCGCCTGGCAGCCCTTTGACGTTGTTCTGCAGAGTACGGTTCTGGTTCGCCATCATCTCCTGGAACATTATCTTCTTCATGGCCTCCTTGTCGGAACGATCGGGTTGCGGCAGAGCCGCCTGCGGGGTTTTCTTGACCACGACCCGATATTCGCCGCGCAGGGCGCCGTCCCCGGGCTTGTACGTCGTCAGCGAGAACTTGCCCTCGTTGTCGGTGAACCCCACAGCCGAATGGCCGCCGTCTTCCGGCACAAATTCGACGGAGGCGCCGGAAAGGGGCGCACCATCAAGCGTTACCTTGCCTTTGATGCCCATCGGTTTGCTGCCGCATCCCGTTCCCGCCAGGAGCGCGGCGACGACCGCGACTCCGACAAGGCAGGCCAGTTTGCCCTTCGATAGAAGCATGATTACGCCTCTGTGTGGCCGGGGCAGGAGTCTTCGGAAGCCCCGGCAGAGCGATTGTGAGTGTCAGGTCTTGCCGAGGCTTCCGAAGACTCCAGCCCCGGCCACGCGGTCACTTCTTTTTGATGTTGAACTCAGGCGAATTCAGCTACACGGCTTGCTGAAATTCATGGGGGCGTGACGGACTGCCCGTCGTTGCGGCAGCCCAGCAGCTGGTAAACCTTGTGATCGATGTTGTCCTGCAGCCAGCGGACATGGCCATCGCAAAAGACAAAGTTGGCGCCCGTATCATGGTTCGATTTGAACCCCTGGGACACGGCCCAGTTGTCGATGAATCGTTCCGGCGGATTGCACCAGTCGGTGCCGGTGGTTTTCCAGTTAATGGGAATGATGGTGGAGGCGCCGGCGTTGCCGCCGTTAAAGTTGGTCCAGTAATCGCCGAACATCGCGCCCATGTCCTTCATGAGTCCATTTTGACCGGGCAAGCTTTCGCCGATCATGAGCGTGTTCGATAGTCCGTCTTGCACGCTCTGGAAGGTAATCTTGGCGCCGCCGTGATTGAAGACACCCCGGACATCACTTGGCGAATTCGTGTCGCCATTGGGAGTGCTCGGACGAATGCCAATCTGGGGCATGTTGCACCAGGACTGGAACGTGTTGTCGCCGCAAGGACCGGCCGTGCATTGTGGACCGCTGCTGCCGACATAGTTGCAGTAGTTGAATGAACCGGGATTAAAGTCGTCGCTTGGGCAGCGCAGGTAGGGCAGGTTGCACGGCAGCAGCCCTGACTTGACCGCCTCGCCGATACTGTTGATGCCCTTCGTGTCCATCCCGGGCAACCGGTTGAAAACGACACCCTGGTCCATGTAAGGCATGGTGAAGATCAGCCACGATCCCTTGTCGGCTTGCCACCATTGCATGGGCGGGTTCGTATAGGCGCCCGGCGGCAACTGCAGCTGGTTATCGTGGTAGTTGGTGCAGGCAAGGCCGAATTGCTTGAGGTTGTTCTGGCACTTAATGCGGTTTGCCGCTTCGCGCGCCCGCTGCACCGCGGGTATCAGCAAACCAATCAGGATGGCAATGATGGCGATCACCACCAGCAATTCCACCAGGGTAAACCCCTTGCCGGCCAACCATCGCCCTCTTAGGGAGAATCGTGACATGGCCGCTTTCCTCGCAAAAGAAAATGAAAAAGAACAGTACCTGACATGGTAACCAAACAAGGCAAGTTCACGCAAGAAGTTTCGGCAGAAAGAAGATTGGCAGCAGGCGACAGAATGGAAGGTGAATAAGCTCTAGACGTGTGAACTGTAGACGCCGTCACGGCGGGCCACCGCGGGCTCGGCACGGCGGGCTTCGCCACCGCGGGGCTTGCCCGGCTTGCCCCCGCGGAGCGAATGATTGGCAGCCAGATCGCTGCCAGATCAAATCGGCTGCCACCGCGGGGCTCGTCCCCGCGGAGCAGTGATTGGCCGGCGGAACCGGAACGAGCCCCGCAACAGCGGAAACCGAATGACCACGGGCCTCGGCGCCTTCTAATTCCTATCAGACACCTCGCAGGCCCCGCACTCCAACGCTTGCTGCAGCTCGTTTTCCAGCCGCGACTTCACGACGGCCACGACTTCGGGCCGGCCGCTGAACTCCGCCCTGGCGTACGCCATCACCGCGCGGAAGTACTTCTCATCCGGGCAGATGCAGCACTTGGCCGGAGTCTGACCAGGCTTGGTATCGACCAGCTGAGCAAAGTGCTCGGCGGCTTGCCACAGCGATACCCGTCCGGCCACCACTTCAGTGGCGATTTGCCGTTTTGTAGCAATGCGCCCAAGGATCTTGACATTCTCGTCATCCAGTTGCTGTTGCTTTTCCAGCTCCTGGCGCAAGGTCATCCGCAGCCGCGGCAAGCTGCCCAGCTCGCCGGCGAGCCCCGGCAAACCGCCCGGATGGAGCAGGTCGAGGCCAAGGCCGACGACGCCCAGGGCGACGGTGCAAACGGTGAAGCGCAGGATTGCGTTCAAGGTAGTCTCCTCTTCAGTTCAGTTACCGAGGTTGATCAGGAACGACTGCCGCCCCGGAGAGTGCGGCGCGGGAAGGCTCTGGGAGGGTAGTGGGCGGGGCTTCGGTGAGTAAGCAAACGCAAAACACTCATGGCTCTTCATCCATGGACTGTGAGTCCTGTACCGACAAACTCCAAAAATGCGGCCGTGCGGTGGCGGGTGCTCGCCCGCCATAACGCACGGCCGGCCGGGAGTGAGGTCTCTCCATGAATCGTGTTTGCTCCGGCCCATGAGAAAGCAACTCATGTGCCATTCCCACCGAGCAATTTCGCCCTGCTTCTAAAGCCTTTGCATCTTGGCTTTTCCGTCAGGTGGCGGATGAGACGGGAATGCCGCAAGCGCCTTGCGACTGCTTACAGGTTAGGCAGCGCTCGCCGAATTACTGGCAAGAAAAAGCCCCGCCTTCACAGACGGGGCCATTGGTCTTTCACAAATCGCTAAACCCAAGCCGTCATTATCTTTTGCTCGTCTTCTTGCTCGTCAGCTCATCGGCGAGCGCTTCCGCGTCGTAAACCTTGCGCAGCGCTTCGACGATGCCCGGCGAGCATACCGACACGGCGCGGGCGACCTTCTCGTCGTAGACGAAGTCGAGCACCAGCGATTGGATGTTGCCGTCGAAGATGATGCCGACCAGCTCGGCATTGCGGTTGATGACCGGGCTGCCGGAGTTGCCGCCAATGATATCCGCGGTGCAGACGAAGTTGAGCGGCGTGTTGAGGTCAAGCTTGTCCTTGCGCTCGATCCAGCGCTTCGGCAGGTCAAACGGCTCCTTGTCATGGTGCTCCGCCGAGCGTTCGTACAGGCCGGCGAAGGTCGTCTCGAACGGCACCGGCTTGCCGTTTTCCTCATAGCCCTTGACCACGCCGAACGCCAGTCGCAACGTGAAGGTCGCGTCGGGGTAGGTGCTGCTCCCCTCGATCACGTACTTGGCATGCGCGATCTGGGCATAGGCCTGCTTCTTGACCTCGTCCTGCTCCTCCATGATCTTGCGCACCGCCCGTGCTTCCGGATCCACGAGCATCGCGAGCTTGATCATCGGATCGTTCGATTCCTGGATGGTCTTGAGTCCTCCTTGGTAAAGGCGCTTGCGCTCTGCCACGCTCTTGAGCTTGGTGCCGGCGATCAGCTCGGTGGCGCGCTCGGTCGGCGACTTGCCGGCCAGCGCCTCCTGCACGAGCTTGTTGTCATAGCCCAGCTTCTCGGCCAGGAAAGTCAGGGACGAGGCCAGGCGGGCTTGTTCGAGGGTATCATAGATCGGTTCCTCGGAGAAAAGGGTCTGCTCCAGGGATTCGCGATTGGAGTCGCGGTATTCACGCAGGCGCTCTTTATTTGGCTTGGGCGTTTCCTCCGCGGCCTGCACCAGCGTGCGGGCAATGCCGAAATACGAAGTGAGGAACCCCGAGGCGCCGCCGCGGCCGGCGCCGATCATCGTGGATTTCGCCAGGTGCTCCGACTCGACCTTGACGGCTTGCGCGATGCGCTCCCAGGCGGTGCTCACCGTTTTCAATTCGGGATTCGCCTCGACGGCTGCGCGCAGAGCCTTTTCCTGAGCTTGCTTCTTGGACATGATGGCCGGATCGAGCAGGCCCGCCAGCCCGCCGTCGCGCGCCTTGCGGCTATTCTGCACGCCGAACAGCAGTTCTCTGGCCTGGCGGGCATTTTCATCGCTGCGCGCGCTGTAAGCGGTGAGCAAGACCTCCTGCCGATAGAGCCGCTCGAGCAAGAACGGGAAACTCTGATCGCGCATGAACTCCAGCTCTGTGACCGTGTCCAGCCGGCTGGTGCGCCCCGGATGTCCCGACACAAACACCAGCTCGCCGTCCTTCGCGCCTGCCTGGCTCCAGGTCAGGAAATGCTCGGCCTTGACCGGCTGATCGTTTTCATAGACGCGGAAGAAACAGATATCGAGGTCATAACGCGGGTATTCAAAGTTATCCGGGTCGCCTCCGAAAAAGGCGATCTGTTGCTCCGGGGCGAAGACGAGGCGGACGTCCGTGTACTTCTTGAAGCGATACAGGTGATACTGGCCGCCGTTATAGAGCGTGACGACGTCACTGCGTAGCTTGGTTTTGTCCAGCGATTCCTTCTCGATCTCGGCCATGATGCCGCGCCGGGCGTCGGCAGCCTGCTTGGCGTCCATGTCCGGCTTGACCGCGGCGTTGACGCGCTCGGTCACGTCCTCGATGTTCATGAGAACATTCAATTCCAGGTCGATGCACTTCTTCTCCTCACCCCGCGATTTGGCATAGAAGCCGTCGCGCAGATAGTTATGGTCCTTGTCGCCGAACTTCTGCAAGCTATCGGCGCCGACGTGGTGATTGGTCATCACCAACCCGTCCGCCGAGACAAACGACCCCGAGCCGCCGGAGTTGAAGCGCACGGAGGACTTCTGCACATGCTCCAACCACTTGTCCGTCGCGTCGAAGTTGTACTTGTCCTTGAGCAGCTTGCGCGGCGGGTTGTTGAACAGCCACATGCCTTCGTCGGCATGAACTTGGGCCAGCACGGCAGCGACTGCCGATAAGACCAGCGCGACACAAATGCCAATTTTCATGAAGAGACTCCTCAGAAAATCCTTGTTTTGAAGCATCATTGCGGTCCGTTGGATTCCACTTCGCGTTCCACCTCGGGGGATTTTTGCATGCCGATTGCCAGAAGGATGGCCGCGAGAACGCCGAACATGACCAGCGCCACGATTTTCGGGGCGGACGCATCCTTGGTGAGATATTGTGCGGGAAAATACTTGTCGAGCTCCAGTCCCTTGTTAAACGACTCGGGCAAGAACTGGAAGAAGGCAATGATCAGTCCGACCAGTGTCCCGCCTGCTATGTAGCCGCTGGAGAGCAGCACGCCCGAGCTGGTTTCTGTCTCCGACTCCGACGCCGACACGCCGCGCACCCGGTCGGCCAGCCAACGCATCATGCCGCCCACAAAGATGGGCGTCGAGGTGCTCAGCGGCAGGTACATTCCCACGGCAAAGGGCAATGCCGACACCCCCGCCAATTCCAGCGCAATGGCGATCAGCACGCCGGTGATAACCAGGCCCCATTCCAAATTCCGGGACAGGATGCCTTCAATGATCAATGCGAAAAGCTGCGGCTGAGGCGCGGAGAATGGCGCGGGCGCATCCTTGTCGTTGTCCATGACAGCCGACTTCCGGTCGATGGGGATATCCGTTCGGTACTTGACGTGTCCCTGCGCGTCCACGAGGTAGCGGCCTGGCGGCACGTCAGGGTATTCGCCCTTGGTTACGTGCACGACGTAGTAGTCGGTTTGATCTTCTTCTTGATGCGGTCGGCCGACCTTTTGCTGCGGCGCGTCAGCCGGGACGGCAATCGTCCGGGTCGGCAAGCCCTTGTTCGTATAGTGGACGCCGGCGGCATTCAGCGCCAGCATGGTCACGCCGATGACCAGAGCCGAGGTCACCGCTCCGACCATGATGGCAACCTGCTGCTTGCGAGGTGTCGCGCCCACCAGGTAGCCGGTCTTCAAATCCTGCGAGGTCGTGCCACCGTTTGAGGAGGCAATGCACACCACGGCCGCCACGCTTAAGGCGGTCAGCATGGCCAGGCGATCCGTCTTGCCCAGCACGAGGAAGATCAGGCATGTCAAAAGCAGCGTCGCGATCGTCATGCCGGAGATCGGGTTGGACGACGAGCCGACTTCCCCCGTCAGTCGCGATGAAACGGTGACGAACAGAAAGCCGAAGACCAGGATCATGAGAGCCCCAAGCAGGCCCCATGGCGTCGGTCCCAGTCCCAGGGAGGGAACGAACATCAGGACGGCTACCAGGGCCAGGCTGCCAAACAACACCACATTCATGGACAGGTCGCGCTCGGTGCGGGCGGCGACTTCGGCACCGGCAGCCCGGCTGGCCCGCAGGTCGCGGAGGCCTGCGACCACCGAGCCGATAATGAGCGGCAGAGCCCGCAACATGCTGATGATGCCACCGGCCGCGACTGCTCCCGCTCCGATATAACGCAAGTAATTGCTCTTGAGGGCCCCCGGCGCCATGTTCCCGATTAGCCCCATGTCTTTTGTGCTTGCAGCCAGGCGGCCTAATGCTGCCACGGCGCCGTTCGGTTGGGCAGCCGAGCCGATCATCCCGGCGGCGCTTGCTGGTTCCACCTCGAAAACGAGGTTGGACTCGGCAGGTGAAACTGGCTTCGCGAGATTCTCTCCGAATAGTGCGATGAGCGGCCCAATCACAAAGTACGACAACACCGCGCCGGCGATCATGAGCGAGGCGATTCTCGGTCCAATCAGGTAGCCAACGCCCAACATCTCGGGCGCCAACTCTCCGCTAATCTCCGCACCCTTCAATCCTACGACCTTGCCTGCTTCGCTCGTGCCATACAGATGCTGCGAAGGCTCGCTGGCCCAAAGCTTGTTGGCGGTTGTGAGGAACTTGTGGACCGCGGCAATGCCAAAACCAATAAACACCATGCGAGCCGTGGCGCCGCCTTTCTCGCCGGCGACGAGCACTTCGGCACAGGCGGTCCCTTCGGGATAAATAAGCTTGCCATGCTGCTTGACGATAAAGGCCCGCCGCAAAGGAATCATCATGAGGATGCCCAGCACACCGCCGAGCACGGATACGGTCATGACCCGCGAGACTTCCATTTCAAAGCCGAGCAGCAGCAAGGCCGGCATGGTAACGCCTACGCCGAAAGCGATCGACTCACCGGCCGAACCGGTCGTCTGCACGATGTTGTTTTCCAGGATAGTAGCCCGCCGGAAACCGAAGGCCTTCGAGAAGACCCGAAACAGGGTGATCGACAGCACGGCGATGGGCACGGAAGCCGACACGGTCATGCCGACCTTAAGCAACAGATACAGGGACGAAGCTCCGAAGATGATGCCAAGAACGCCGCCCACGAGGACGGCCGGCACCGTGAGCTCGGGAATGTCGGCGCTGTCCGGGATGAATGGTTTGTATTCAGGTTGGCCGCCGGCGGTGAGCTGACTTTCCTTGGTCGGTGCTGCCATTGCGAAAGCTCCGCTTGGTTTGCGAGCGAACGACAATATGCCTATGATTCTACAAATGTTACGTCCGCCCGGCGGCCAGTGTGATTGCCCGGCTCAGTTTTTTAGCCCTGGAAGGGCGGCAGTCGATAGCCAGGCGGCGTGAGCCCCTGGTGGCAGCGAGAATCAAACAGGCGAGCCCCAGCAGGGGCGACAGTGCTGCAACGGCCGCGGGCCACTGCCGCCCCTAACGGGGCTGAATCCTGGGGCTGGCCTTTTCCAGGGGCTGACGCCGCCTGGCTATCGACTGCCGCCCCTGACGGGGCTTGGAAGCAGGTCGATCCGCTTTTTCTTTGCCGCCGCCGCCCTTGTTGCGGATAATGACCAGTGCAGCTTCCACAATCTAAAGGGAAGCACCTGAGAACCTGACTTTCCTACGAATCCCCCTGTGCAAAGGAGGCCCACCCATGACGACGCGCCATCGTCCCGCGTTCACGCTGATTCAGCTCCTGGTCATCATCGCCATCCTGGCGATGCTGTTCGGCATGCTCTTGCCCGCCGTCATGAAGGTCCGTCAGGCGGCCAACCGGATGACATCGCAAAACAACCTCAAGCAAATTGCCCTCGCCGCCCTCAACTACGAATCCGCCTTCACAAGACTTCCTCCCGGCAACGACCAAAATAATTTATCCGCAACCGTTCGCTTGCTTCCCTATGTAGAACAGCAAGCGGCCTATCAGCAGGTCAACTTTATGAAAGACGTCACCGATGAGGCCAATGCCCAGGTTCGCAAGATGCGCTTCCCTATTTTCCTCAGTCCGCGCGACCCGCAGCAAGCGGTCAAGGACGAACTTGGCCCTACCAACTACGCCCTGTGTGCCGGCCTGCAGGCCGACATGAAAGACAATGACGGCGTCTTCTTTCAGGATTCCAAGGTTCGCTTCGCTGACATCACCGACGGCACCAGCAACACCATCATGCTGGGCGAAACGCTTAAAGGCGACGGCAGCACAAGGGCAGTCGATGTCACACGCCAGCACGTCGCCCTGGGCGCCGAGGCCCTGAAGGGTTTGAAGGAGGATGCCGGAGTCAAGGATTTCCAAAACAACCAGCACATTGCCGGCAACCGCTGCGCGAGCTGGATGGACGGCCGTTTCCTGCAGGCCACGTTCAACGGCAGACTGCCGCCCAACGATTCCCGTCCCGACGTGACCTGCGCCGGGCAAGGAGGCAATGCCGCCTTGCGCAGTCTGGACCAGATCGTCAATATCGCGCTTTGCGATGGCAGCGTGCGTTCTGTCAGCAACAACATCGACGCCGCCACCTGGAAAGCGCTCTGTACGCGGAATGGCAACGAACCGGTTAACTTTTGAATTGTCGGCTTCCTGCGCAGGCAATTTACCCTTGCCGCGTCGGTGTGCTCTTCCAAAGGAGGACTCTCCATGACAGCGCGATCCCGTCCGGCGTTTACGTTGATCCAACTTCTGGTCATCATCGCCATCCTGGCGATCTTGTTCGGCATGCTCTTTCCCGCGGTCATGAAAGTGCGGGAGGCGGCAGGCCGCGTGAATTCGCAAAACAATCTCAAGCAAATCGGCATAGCCTGCCATAACTATCACGATACCAACGGCAGATTCTCGTCAGGCAATGACAGTAACAACTTCTCCGCGGCCGCGTATCTGCTCCCCTACCTGGAGCAAGATAACACGTTCAAGGCCATCGATTTCAGCAAGCCAGTGACGGACGAGGCCAACGCCAATGTGCGGAAGATGCAATTGCGGGTCTTTTTGAGCTCGCGGGATCCCCAGCAGGCCGTCAAAGAGGAATTGGGAGCGACGAACTATCTCTTCTGTGCCGGATCGCTGGTGGACCTGAAGGATAATGACGGCGTCTTCTTCCAGGAGTCGGCGGTGCGCCTTCCCGACATTACCGACGGCACCAGCAACACGATCTTGACCGGCGAGACGCTCAAGGGCGACGGCAGCGCCAAGCCGGTGGATGTGAAACGGCAGCACGTGATGCTGGACAAGGACGCTCTGAAGAATCTGAAGCCGGACGCCGGCGCCCAAGACTTCAAGAACAACAAACACATCGCCGGCGACCGTTGCGCAAGCTGGATGGACGGCCGTTTCCTGCAGGGCACCTTCAACGGCACGCTCGTCTTCAACGACGAGCGCCCGGATGTCAGTTGCGAAGGGCAGGGGGGTGTCTCCGCCTTGCGCAGCCTGGACAGCACGATCAATATCGGTTTCTGCGACGGCAGCGTTCGCTCGGTGAACAAGCAAATCAATGCCGCGACCTGGAAGGCGCTGACGACGCGCAATGGAGGCGAGGTTGTGAATATTGATTTTTGAGCGGGTCATTAGTCATTTGGTCATTAGTCATTCGCACGCGAATGACTAATGACCAATGACTAATGACGAATAACGAATGACCTACCCCTCACTCTTCCGCCTGGCGAACTCTGTCACCGCGGCGGCCTGTTCTGAGGTTTCGATGGAGCCGGGCCGCAGCCTGCGCACGTGAGCGATGGCATCCCGCGCCTTCTCGCCCTTATGAACAAAATAGGCGGCAAGCACAACCCCTGTCCGGCCCAAGCCCGCGCCGCAATGGACCGCCACGCCCATCTGCTGGCTGTTGGCGCGTTCGATGGCGGAGACGCAGCGCTCCAGTTGTTCCTGCGACGGCGCCTCCATGTCCACCATCGGCTCATGCACCACCAGCAAACCGGCGTCGTTGGCCCAGTCGCGACGCACCGGATCTTCGGTCAAGGACAGCAGCACGTCGATGCCGTTCTGCCGCAACCACTCCAGGTCCTCCTCCGACTCGGGATGCGCCATCCCCGCCAGGAGAGGTTTCTCGATCCAGGAAAAGCCGTGCGGCACAGGCGTAGGCATAAATACAAAATAGCCACGAAACCCACGAACGACACGAAATTGGTCTAATCCTTTAAAGATTTTAGACCAAAGCGGCTGCGCAGGACATTGGCTTGTTCCCAGACCTTGGGATTGATCTGCAGAAAGTCGATCAAGTTGCCGGTTGAGATGCCGAGTGCAGCTGCCGCCTCGCTGACCCGCGCACCCGCCGCCTCCAGCACGTCCAGCACGACCCCCACGGCCGGCCAGAAGCGCGGATCCTTGCGGCCGACGTCCAGGCGGCCTGTGGTGTTGCGCGCGCTGCGCAAGTCCGCGTGGCTTTGCATGGCCGACAGATTAGCGGCGGGTAATTCTTCCCGGAGCTTGAGGTAGAGGGCTTGCCGCATCCGCTTGAGCGCACGGGCGCGATTCTCATGCTGCGACCGGCTCTCCTCGGCAATGACGATCAAGCCGCTGGGCGGATGCCGCAGCCGGACCGCGGAGC
>Ga0207041_1002_pt1 | contig 72753 bp, 54 predicted proteins | sample Alteio_BWMinCont_73_FD_153311 | JGI IMG/M metagenome (GOLD analysis project Ga0207041, IMG submission 153311) | Enriched cells from forest soil in Barre Woods Harvard Forest LTER site, Petersham, Massachusetts, United States -... | ecosystem: Environmental > Terrestrial > Soil > Temperate forest >... | reverse complement strand
CACCTTGCCGGCCGCCTGGGGCTGAAGCGGCCGCCGCAGGTTCTTGTCTTGCCCGCGGCTGTCTCACCCATGCTCTGGGCATTGGGCGGAGCTCCCCGTCTCCTTCTGCCCGCCGCCTTGCTTGACCAGCTGAGCCAGGAGCAATGGGACACCCTGCTCGTCCACGAGTTGGCTCACCTGCGTCGGCGCGACCACTGGGTGCGCTGGCTGGAGTTCCTGGTGCTTGCCTTGAACTGGTGGCATCCGGTCGCCTGGTGGGCGCGGCGCGAGCTGCGCGAGGCGGAGGAACAATGCTGCGACGCCTGGGTGGTGTGGGCCCTGCCGGCGCTCGCGGAGGCGTATGCCCTGGCTTTGGTGGAAACCGTGACTTTCCTCTCCCGATCCCGGTCTGCTTTGCCTTTGGGGGCCAGCGGCATCGGGCAGATGCAATTCTTGAAAAGGAGATTAATCATGATCATGCGCGGGACAACTCCGAAAGCCCTCTCGGGCCTCGGCCTTTTGGCCTTGCTGGGCCTGGGCGCGCTGCTCCTACCTCTGCTGCCGACCTGGGCGCAGTCCGATGAGCCTCCGCCTGCGGCAGACGAAGCGCCTGCCGTGGCTGGCTTGCCGCCGCAAGCGGAACGCGCGCTCCCGCCAGACCCGGCGTTGGCGCCGGTGGCGGCGCCGCCCGGTTTCGGTCCTACCGGCGCGGCGCCCGACATGGCCTTCCCCGTTGCCGCTCAGCCGGCGCCGGGCTCGACTGCGCGAGGATGGGGTGCAACGCGCCCGGCGAATGCGCCTGCGGAGGCGTTGGAAGATGCACGCGATGAGGTTGAGCTCCTGGCAGTGCAGCTCCAGTCCAAGCGTGCCGAGCTGAAAGAGGCTCAGGCCTTGCACAGGCAAGCGCAACGCACAGCGGAGAGAACAACCCGGCTCGCCCAGTCCGGCAGCATCGACATGGCCGAAGCGGACAAGGCGCGCACCGAGCTGGAAGTGATTGAAGCGCGGCTCGGCGGCAAGCAGGCTCAGATCCGCGAAGCGGAAGTTCGGCTCAGACAGGCTGATCGCCACCTGGCCAGGCTCCGGGGAGCGGAGCGACCGCGGCGGGAAACGCTCCGTGGCAGCGACGCCGCGAACGCTGTGCCGCCGGGCCTGCCCGCGGGCGCCGGCCGCTTCGGCGGCTCCGGCGTGGGTCGCGCGCCGTCGGGCGCAATCGCGCCGCCCGCCCACTTCCCGCCGGGGGGCGGCCAAGGGAGTGACGATAATGTGCCGGCGACTCCACACGCCGGCGCCGGCGCCCCAGGAATGCGCATGGGGGGCGGCATGGGCATGCCCGGCATGCCCGGCATGCCCGGCATGCCCGGCATGGGCGGCCCGAGTGCCGGCGGAACGGGGAGCGAACCAGGCGGCATGAGGCCCGGAATGGCCGGCGGCATGATGGGCGGCGCAGGCGGCGCAGGGATGATGGCCGGACCCGGCGGCATGGCGGCAGGCGGCGGCCGAAGCACCGATCTGAACCGGCGTCTCGATACCATGGAGAGGCGGCTCGACGCCTTGCTGAAGGATGTCAAGAGCTTGAAGGACCTGGCCAATGCCCAAGCGAAACAAGAGAAACTTTTGCAAGACCTGTTGCGCGAGCTCAAGCAGCTTCGCAGGAGCGATGGTCCGGCCGAAAGAGAAGGACCCGCCCGGCCCTGAGCCTCTTGCCGATTGCACGCACCGAATTCCGGTCTTCACGCTTTTGCGTGGGGGCCGGAATTTTTTGTTGACCATTTTCCGAATTCCGCGCTCAAAAATCGGTAGCACCCTGTCGCCCCCGCCAGATAGGATGCTGACATGCACAAGTTGCCTCCTACTCGAGAAATGGTCCAGGCGGTCCAGCGCGGCGATCCGAGCTATGACGGCGTCTTCTATGTCGCCGTGCGCACGACGGGTATTTTCTGCCGGCCGTCCTGCCGGGCCCGCAAGCCGCTGCCGAAGAACTGCGAGCATTATGGCACGGTGCGCGAGGCCTTGTTCGCCGGCTATCGCCCCTGCAAGCGCTGCCGGCCCCTGGAAGCCGGCGGTCAGCCGCCCGCCTGGGTTAAGCAGCTGTTGCAGCGCGTCGAGAGCGCTCCGCGATCGCGCATCCGTGACGCAGATCTCCGCGTCCTGTCCATCGATCCGGCGCGGGCGCGGCGTTATTTCTTGAAAAACCACGGCATGACTTTTCAGGCTTATTGCAGAGGGAGACGTATGAGCGAAGCATTCACGCAGATTCGCGAAGGCGCGAAGCTGGACGAGGTTATTCTGGGCAACGGCTATGAGTCGCACAGCGGCTTTCGTGATGCCTTTGCGCGCACCTTCGGCCGCTCGCCGGGGCGCAGCCGCGATGGGGATTGCATTATCGCGGTCTGGATAGAGAGTCCGCTCGGTCCTCTGGTGGCGGGCGCGACCGGCAAGGGTCTTTGCCTCCTCGAGTTCACCGACCGGCGCATGCTGGAAGCCCAGTTCACCACCATTCGCCAACGTTTTGGTTGCGCGGTCGTGCCGGGGAAGCATGAGCACCTGGAGCAGCTTCAAGAGGAGCTCGCGCAATACTTCGCCGGCAATTTGACAGAGTTCGAAGTGCCGTTGGTATATCCTGGTTCTCCCTTTCAACAAAAGGTATGGCAAGGACTGCTGCGTATTCCTTTCGGCAAGACGTGTTCCTACGAGGACCTGGCCCGCGAGATTGGAGCGCCGGGCGCCCAGCGCGCCGTCGGCCGGGCCAACGGCCAGAACCGCATCGGCATCGTCATTCCCTGCCACCGCGTGGTCAACAAGGGGGGCCAGCTAGGCGGCTACGGCGGCGGCCTGTGGCGCAAGCAGTTCCTGCTCGACCTGGAGCGCGGCGTTCTGCAGAAAAGGAGTGCCGCCCCGGCACTGGCCTAGGCGGAGCGGTTTCATTTGCTCCCCTGTTGACGGCTGCCTTTTCGCCCATAGATTTTCAGCGAGTGAGGCCGTGGACGGACGGGAGCAAGCGCCATGAATGCCGAGACGCTGCAATTCAAGACGGAGCTGAAGCAGCTCCTGCACATCATTGTTCATTCGCTCTATTCGCACAAAGACATTTTTCTTCGTGAGCTGATCAGCAACGCCAGCGACGCCATTGACACTTGCCGTTTCCAGTCGCTGACAAGGCCCGAGCTTCTGGAAGGGAACGCGGATTGGAAAATCAAGATCCAGGCCGATGAGCAAAACGGCACGCTGACCGTATCCGATAACGGCATCGGCATGTCGAGGGAGACGATTGTCGAAAACCTCGGCACCATCGCCAAGTCCGGGACGCAGGCCTTTCTGCAGTCACTTCGGCAAGCAGACGTCAAGGAGCGGCCGGAGCTTATCGGCCAGTTCGGCGTCGGCTTTTACTCGTCCTTCATGGTCGCGAACAAAGTTACCGTCATCAGCCGGACGGCCGGGGACAAGACCGAGGGCGTGAAGTGGGAATCGGCGGGCGAGGGAGAGTTCACCGTCGAACCAATCGAAAAAGATTCGCGGGGCACGGACGTGATTCTCCACCTGCGCGACGAAGACAAGGAGTTTCTCAAACCCTGGCGCATTCGCGAGCTCGTGAAGAAGTACTCTGATTTCGTTGAGCATCCCATCGTCATGGATGTAGAGCAGGAGGACGAAAACAAGAAGAAAACTACCACCGAGGAGACGCTCAATTCGCGCAAGGCTTTGTGGCTGCGGCCGAAGTCGGAAATCACCGAGCAGGAGTACCGGGAGTTCTACAAGCATCTCAGTCATGAAGCGGTGGACCCGGCCAAGATCATCCACTACAGCGCGGAAGGGACGATTGAATTCCGTGCCCTGCTCTATATCCCTGCGCACAAGCCCATGGACCTGATGTGGGGCGACGCGCGGCGCGGGCTGCAGCTCTATATCCAGCGCGTTTTCATCATGGACGATTGTAAGGCGCTCCTGCCTCTTTATCTGCGTTTCATCCGCGGCGTGGTCGATTCGCCGGACCTGCCGCTCAACGTCTCGCGCGAGATGCTGCAGCAAAGCGCCCCGCTGGAGAAGATCCGTTCCAACCTGGTGAACAAGATCCTCAACACACTCGACGAGATGAAGAAGAACGAGCGTGACGCCTATGTCAGCTTCTTTGCCGAGCTGGGCGACCTGGTCAAGGAAGGCGTCGTCCAGGACTGGGCCAACCGTGGCCGCATTGCCGATCTCCTCCTTTTCGAATCAACCAAGACCGAACCCGGAAAATTCACGAGCCTCGAGCAGTATGTCGCAGGGATGAATAGCGAACAGAAGGAGATTTATTACCTGATCGGCGAAAGCCGGGAGATGCTGGAACATTCACCCTATGTGGAGTCGTTCAAGGCCAACGATCAGGAGGTTCTTCTTTTGACCGCCCCGATCGATGAGTTTGTGGTTCAGCACCTCACCGAGTTCAAGGGTAAGAAACTCAAGGCCGCCGACAAGGGCACGGTGGCGCAAACTCCGGTAGACGAGGCCAGGAAGAAAACCTTCCAGCCGTTGCTCGACTCTCTGAAGGAAAAACTCGACGAGGTCAAGGAAGTTCGCCTGTCGAGCCGCCTTAAAGAAAGCGCCGCTTGCCTGGTGGCCGACGAAGGCGACATGGGCGCGCACCTGGAGCGCATGATCCAGCGCCTGGGCAAGGGACATGAACTGTCTCCGGCGAAGCGGATCCTGGAGCTGAATCCGGACCACGCTGCAGTGCAGGCCCTGCAAAAGATCTTTGACCAGGACCCCAAAGACGAGCGCCTGGAGAAGTACGGCCGGCTGCTCTATGATCAGGCCGTGATTGCGGAGGGATCGAAGGTGAAGGACCCGCTGGCCTTTGCGCAAAGGATTAACGACTTGCTGGTGCGCGACGCCATGCCGGCAAGGTGAGCCCCGGTAGTGGGTCAACTTTGTGTTGATTCCGCTGGCGAGTCGTCTTCATCGAAATCGGTGCCACAGTAAGGACAGAATCGCACACGGGGCGAAACTCCGAAGAAGCCACTGTGAAAGACAAGTTGAGTTAGGCGACCTCGACAGAACGGGCACCGAATGCCGATTACTAATGTGCCCATCACCGTGAGCCACGCAATGGCGATAGCGACGATTGGAATCACGGGGAATTGGTTAGGACCGGGATTTGCAATGAACATTCCTATTGCAGAGACGGCGATGCACGGAAGGTAGATGAGGGCGATCATTCGCACTTGCCTGTTGATTCTTGCCCGTGCGATCATTTTATTCTCCGCTGCCGGCATGCGTGCCCGCTCTTGCAATTCTACCCCGACCTGAGCCCCCTCTCCTCAGGTTCTCATGATCTTTTCACCTCTGCCTGCTAGTTTCTTAGGGGTACCTCGCCCAGGAATCCGGAAGCTTCGCTATGTCTGATTCGACCGTAAGCCGCCGCCTTCATAAATCGCGCACCCCTGCCGTGCAGATGGTTGTTTTCTTGGCAATTGTGGTCACGCTGGGGGTTAGTCTCAAGCTTGTCGTGTGGCCCAGCGCCCGTCAGCCAAAGACGGCACAGGCCAACAGCGTGCCCTTCGAGGGAGCGACGCCGTTCCTTTCCCCTGGAATTCTGCGACCGCATACTTACCGCGCCGACACGGCCCCGCTCGGCGATGGCGACGAGGTCATCGGCGTGATGGCGGGCGGCAAAGCCCGCGCTTATCTGGTCGCGGCTTTCGCCGGGCAAGAACGGCACGTGGTCAATGATCTCGTGGCTGGCCGGCCGGTGACGGTGACGCATTGCGATCTCAGCAACTGTACCCGCGTGTTTACCGGAAGTGACCAGGGTCAGGTATTGGATATTGCGTGCGGCGGCCGGTACAGGGGCAGCCTGCTGCTGGCTACCCCGGCCGGAATCTGTCTGCAGGATGACGCTGCCGCCAATCCCGGTATGCCTGCCGTGCCCTATGAGCAGCTACCCTTCACGCTCACGACCTGGGGGGAATGGAAGCATCTGCATGCCGACACGGACGCCTATGTGGGGGGCGATTCGGAATGAGTCGGCTGCCTATTCCTTGCTCGGCGCCACGGAGACATTATCCAGCGCCGGCCCGCAGTTCGGGTCCTCTTTCATGAGCGTGTAAAACTCCAGCGTCGTTTCCGAATCGGTCGCCGTAAAGTCGAGCACCTGCGTGGCCCAGCCCATGTTGTCGGTCGTTTTGCCTTCCGTGTTGAAAAGAAACTCTTCTTCCTTGTCTGCCACCTTGACGCCGAGCTTCTTCTCGGCGGTGGTGCCGACCGGGTTGCCCGCCAGCGCGAAGGTGAGCCGATACTTCTGGCCCTTCTTGGTCTTGAAGGTCTGCTTGATTCCGCCGTAACCGGGCGAGCCGTGCAGATCGATGCTGCGCTTGCCGTCGGCGTTTTCCCAGTAGCCGCTGATGTAGTCGATTTGTCCGCGGGTGACTTCCCAGCCCTTGATATCCTTCGAGCCCTTGTCCAGCGGTTTCCAGCCTTGCTCGCCGGGATCGGTCCCTTCCTCGAAGCTGCCGTTGACGATCAGGTCGGCTTCCTTGTCCTGCTTGTCGTCAGCGGCATAAGCCAACGCGCCGGCCAAGAGGAGGAACAGGCCCGGGAGGAGACGCAGCGCCGTTTTCATAAGGACCTCGATTCGGCATGAGAGCCCGTTGACAAAGGTGCTGTCCCCTTGCCAACGGGCTGAAGCTTGTCCGCCGCCCAGCTACTTTTTCGACAGTTCGGCCTCGATGGCCTTGGTTAGCTTCTCCGATTCTGGCTTCACGCCCGACTCAAAACGGGCGACAATCGCGCCGTCGCGGCTGATCAGGAACTTGGTGAAGTTCCATTTGATCTCGCCGGCGAATTTGGGATCCGTCTCCTTGGAAGTCAGGTACTTGTACAGCGGCACCTTGTCCGGTCCCTTGACGACGACTTTCTCCAGCATGTCGAACTCGACGCCGTAATTCTTCTCGCAGAATGCGGCGATCTCCTCGCTGCTGCCCGGTTCCTGCTTGCCGAAGTCGTTCGAGGGCACGCCGAGAACGACCAGTCCATCCTTCGCGTACTTGTCGTGCAGCGCCTGCAAGCCCTTGTACTGAGGCGTGTAGCCGCACCGGCTGGCGACGTTAACGATCAGGATGGGCTTGCCCTGGTATTGCGACAGGTCGACCTCCGTGCCTGCCAGGGTTTTCATTTTGAAGTTCAGCACGGGAGGCACTTTTTTGTCTCCTTTCTCATCAGCGAGGGCCAGGGACACAATCAGGCAGCAGGCCAAGGCGGAGCCGAAAGTTCGCATGAGCACTTCTCCTTGTGAGAGCGGGCGTTTCATGGCAAAGCAGGGTGCCAGGCCGACACCGGCTCTGGTTTCTTGCAAAGGAATAAACAACCCCTAAGTCTACAAGTAACGGGTCTTGGAAAGACGGCAAGGGTGCCAGTCAGTAGTCAGTAGCCAGTAGGCGGTAGCCGCAGGTTACTGGCTACTGGCTATCCTGTTGTGCGCGGCCGTTCGCGACCTTATAATCCTGGTCCAAAGATCCCAGCGCCTCTAAGGAAAATCGACGATGGCGAGCATCAGGTTAGGACGCTACGAGGCGGAAGAAGACAGCTTGCCGCCTGTGTGCATGGTCTGTGGCGCGCCGGCCAGTTTTCAGAAATCGAGAAAATTCTCCTGGCATCCGCAATGGGTTTATCTGCTCCTTTTCATTGGCTTGCTTCCATGCGTGATTGTGGCACTCGTTCTGACCAAACGCATGACCGTTCACGTGCCGCTTTGTGGCGAACATAAGAACCACTGGTCCTGGCGCTCGGCGGTTATTTGGTGCAGCTTCCTCGCTCTGTTCCTCGTGGGCGTCGGCGCCGTCGTTCTAATCAGCGCCCTGGAAGAAGAACGCAGGGGGGGCGAAGCAATCGGCGGTTGGCTTTGCCTTGGCTGTTTCGTTCTCGGTCTGATCTGGCTCGTCGTCGTCGCTGTACTGCAAAACAGCGCCATTCGCCCGAGCCACATTTCCGAGAATGAAATCACTCTGGTCCATGTCTCCCGGAAGTTTGTCGAGTCGCTTATGCAGAGCGATGACGCGGCTGAAGAGGAATGGCGGGAACGATCGCAACGAAGACGCCGTCGTCTTACCGACGCGGAACTGGACAGAGACGTTGACCCAAACCGGGAGCCGCGGCCAGGCCAATCCGACCAGTTCGAAGAACATGATCGATAAGGATCGCGATCGGCCCTCTCGAACATTCTGTGAGGCACATAAATTCGCAGCCAGCGGCCCAATCTCGATGCTGCGACAACGAATCACTAATCGGAAAACGCTGGCTCTGCCTGCGCCTCTCCTATAGGCTAGAAGAATAATTTCCTGGAAGAGGTTCTGCCCATGCCCTATATCGGCATCGACTTCGGAACAAGCAACTCGGTAGTCGCCAATTTTCAGTACGGACATGCCGAGGTGATCCCGAACAAGGAAGGCCTGAAGTGGACGCCGTCCGTCGTCACGCTGCGCCGCGACGGCACCCTGTCGTTTGGCCAGGAGGCCAAGGAAACGTTTGACGAGCAACGCTCCATTCGCTCCATCAAGCGCATCCTCGGCTCGTCCGAACGCGTTCCGCTCGTCGGCCAGAACCTGCGTGCGGAGCAGATCGCCGTCATGCTCTTCAGCCTCCTCAAGAAAGACGCCGAGGAGCGGCTCGGCGAAAGCTTCACCAAGGCGGTCGTGACGATTCCGGCAAACTCAAAAGGCCTGGCCCGGCATTCAACGAAACTCTGCGCCGGGGCCGCCGGTCTGCAAGTGCTTACGCTCATCAACGAGCCGACCGCCGCGGCCATCTGCTACGGGCTCAATGCCAGCGAAGATCAGACCATCCTCGTCTACGACTTCGGCGGCGGCACGCTCGACGTGACCGTGCTCCGCATTCACCACGGCATCTTCGAGGAGATCAGCAGCAAGGGCATCAGCAAACTGGGCGGCGACGACATGGACGTTTTGCTCGGCAAACTCCTGGCCGACCGCTTCCAGCAGAAGACCGGCTTCGACATCCTCAACTCGCCCTACAAGCAGCAGTTCATGCTTGCCGTGGAGCAAGCCAAGATCGATCTCTCCGCGGAACAAACCGCCATCGCCCGGCGTGCCGCCCTCGTCCCTGAGCGCCATCTCAATCTGGAAGAAGAGATCGATCGCCCGACGTTCGAGCGCGAGATCATGCCGCTGGTGCTGAAATCCGGGACCGCGATCGACGAGGCCATGAAGCTGCGCGGTCTGAAGCCAAAAGACATTGACCGCATCCTGCTCGTGGGCGGGACCAGCAAGATTCCGCTGGTGCGCCGCTATGTCGCCGAGAAGATGGCCGGCAAGGAGCCCGAGCCGTTTGACAGGGTGGATCCCATGACCTGCGTCGCCCAGGGCGCCGCCATCGTGGCCGCCATTCTTCAGGGCGCCCCGGGGCTGGACAATTACGCCTACAGCGTCAAACTCGAGCACTCGCTTTGCACCAACCCGGTAGACGAACACCGCCGCATCTATCTCGATCCGATCATCAAGCGCGGCGTGGACATCCCCTGCTCTTTCACCAAGACCTATCACCCGGTCGCCGACCCGGCCACGCGCGTCGTGATCAGCGTTTACGAAGGCGATACCTACGACAGCCCGGAGAACACCGAAAACGTCAAGCTGGCTGAGATTCCCTGGGAGTTCGATCCCCCACGCCAGCAGCGCGACGCTGCCCTGGACGTGACCTTTGAATACGGCGACGACGGTATTCTCACCGTGCAGATCAATGACGTGCACACCCGTCACAAGAAGCGCTTCGCCATTCAACAGGCCGGCGAGGACCAGCTTGACGCCGCCCAGCTCATCAAGCTGAAGCGCATCAACGAGGACCTGGTCAATCGCACGCTGCAGCTTGAGTCCACTCTCGAGTATCGCGAAGCGCTGGACGTGCTGAAGAAGACCGAGCAGGACGTCATCCCGCGCGTCGAAAACCCCGAAGACAAGCGCGACCTGGAGGAACTTTGCCGCATGGTCCGGCTCGCCATGGGCTCCGGCGACCGCAAAAAAATGGAAGAAGCCAGCAACGCCCTCAACGACCGGCTGCTGAATTACGCCTATCTGCTTTAAAAAAAGGTCCATAGTCCATGGTCAATAGTCCATAGCAAGACGCCGCGGACTTGGACTATGGACCATGGACTATGGACTATGGACCATGTTGATCTGCCCGATGTGCAAGAAAGAACTCGCCGAGTGGAGCAGCGCGTGTCCACGCTGCCGGGCGGATCTTTCGATTCTGGTGGATTACGTCGGTCACTTGCAGGATGGTTTGGCGCGTGCGGATGAGTTGACGCGCCAGGGAGAGCTGGGTGACGCGGTCTGGGCTTATCTGGAAGTTCTGGAAGTTGATCCCGACAACGCGCAAGCGCGCCGGCAGGTCAGCAAGGTTGCCACGGCCGTGCGGCAGTTCGATCGCGCCGCCATCGGCCGGCGCTGGCTGCAGCGCCTGCAGCGCCAGGCGCTCTTTCGCCGCTGGCTGGCGTCCTGGGAAGAAGGGCTCTCTTCGTGGAGTTGGCCGCTGGCCCTGGTCGTTGCCTTGCTGCTGGTCTTAGCGCTCCTGATCGGCTATGGGCTGGGACGTCATGGCGCCGGCCCCGGGCAGACTACCGAGCCGGCGGTCATGCGCTGAACTCGTTATTTTCGCAGTTGACACTTTGCGTCTTCGCTTTATAATTACCGCACAGGAGCACTCTCCAGGGAAAGGTTGGTTTCCCCGTCACAGCGGAAGGCAGCGTGTTCATGACCAAGCGAATTCTCAACAGCCGTAAGGAGATTTGACGCTCTATCCAATAATCAGGGCCGGATAGAGCCAAACCTTTGCTGGTTTGGCTTTTTTGTTGCCCTGGCTTCGAGCGGGTATAGCTCAGTTGGCTAGAGCGCAGCTCTGATAAAGCTGAGGTCCTTGGTTCGAATCCAAGTACCCGCAGTGACGATGGCCAAGCTGAAAACCTGGGGATGTAGCTCAGCTGGGAGAGCGCGTGGTTTGCAACCACGAGGTCAGGGGTTCGATCCCCCTCATCTCCACACGAAAAAGGACGACTTATTGATTCTTTGGCCTTTTGCCGATATCTAACCTTGATCTCGGCAGGACGAGCTATAGATTAGCTTTTTCTGGCCGTGAGTCGCCGCACCCGCGAGTGTAGCGACTCCTGGCCAGCAGAACGCGTTGCGATTCTTGCCTCGGCAACTTCGCAGCGTAGCCAGGACAAGTTCTTTGACAACTCGGTAGCGATAAGAGTTGCAATTCACAAGCAGCTAGACCAGGGCAGCCTCGGCTGCCGGACGTTTAGTTTCTTGCGATCTCTGCATGAGCCCAAAGAAGAGAATTGGATCGTTACTTTTAGAAAAAAAGTCAGTAGCCAGTGGTCAGTAGTCCGTAGTCAAAGACAACTTTGCTTGCGTGCTCTGGCTAAGGGCGAAAGACTTTCAAGTAGCGGATGCAGATCCTGAAGTTCGCGGGAGGTAGCGGCAGGCCGTGGCAAGAACCGTTTGGTTTTTGACTACGGACTATTAGCTACTGACTATGGACTTCCTCGGTCGAGGACAGGATCAATGCGGTCAAGCTACTAAGGGCATGTGGGGGATGTCTAGGCGCCAGCAGGCGATGAAGGGCGTGGAAGACTGCGATAAGCCCGGGGGAGCTGTCAAACGAGCATTGAGCCCGGGATGCCCGAATTACCATGCACTGAATCCATAGGTGCATGGAGCGAACGGGGGGAACTGAAACATCTCAGTACCCCTAGGAAAAGAAAGCAACCGCGACTCCGTCAGTAGCGGCGAGCGAAAGCGGAAAAGCCCAAACCATCTGGACTCGTCCGGGTGGGGTTGTAGGACCGGTATTTAGAATGCCAGTACCTTAGCGGAACAGCTCTGGAAAGAGCGACCACAGCGGGTGATAGTCCCGTACGCGGCAAGGGAAAGCGGACGCACCGGCACCTGAGTAAGACCGTCCACGTGGAAGACGGTCTGAATCTGCGGGGTCCATCCCGCAAGGCTAAGTACTCGCTGGCGACCGATAGTGAACCAAGTAGCGCGAGCGAAAGATGGGAAGAACCCCTACCAGGGGAGGACACTGAACCTGAAACCACATGCCTACAAGCGATCGGAGGGCGTCTAGCCGATTCCCGCAAGGGGATTGGCGAGGCCTGACGGTGTGCCTTTTGCATAATGATCCGGCGACTTACGGTCATGAGCAAGGTTAAGCGGCACTGCCGCGGAGCCGAAGCGAAAGCGAGTCTGAATAGGGCGACAAAGTTCATGGTCGTAGACGCGAAACCACGTGAACTACGCATGGGCAGGATGAAGTGGGGGTAATACCCCATGGAGGTCCGAACACACCAGTGTTGAAAAACTGGGTGATGACCTGTGTGGAGGATTGAAAGTATCATCAAACGTGGAGATAGCTCGTTCTCTCCGAAATAACTTTAGGGTTAACGTCTCATTAGTTGGCAACGGGGGTAGAGCGACTGAATTCGATAGGGGGTCTACCCGACTACCCTTCGAAACCAAACTCCGAATACCGTTGTACAAGGTGGGGCAGCTAGACGGCGGGGGATAAGCTCCGTCGTCGAGAGGGGAACAACCCAGATCGCCCGCTAAGGTCCCTAAGTCATGCTCAGTGCGAAAGGAAGTTGGATTCCTGAGACAGCCAGGATGTTGGCTTAGAAGCAGCCATCATTTAAAAAGTGCGTAATAGCTTACTGGTCGAGGAGTCCTGCGCCGATAATGAACGGGACTAAGCATGACACCGAAGCGGCGGGTATGGCGCAAGCCATACGGTAGGAGAGCGTTGCAGTCGCCTGCGAAGGGGTACGGATAACGAACCCTGGAGGTCCTGCAAGTGATCATGCCGGAACGAGTAACGATAAAACGGGTGAGAATCCCGTTCGCCGAAAGCCTAAGGTTTCCTGGGGAAGGTAAATCCGCCCAGGGTTAGTCGGACCCTAAGACGAGGTCGAAAGGCGTAGTCGATGGACAGCAGGTTAATATTCCTGCACCCGATCTGTGGACAAACCGAGTGACGCTTTTGTGAAAGCCAGCGCGGGGATAGAAATCCGCGTCCCGCAAGGGCGAGGGCATTTACGATCCCGAAGTGGTTGGACCAAGAGTCAAGAAAAGCCTCGGGGCGATTGAAGCAGACGGCCCGTACTAAAACTGACACAGGTAGGCGAGATGAAGATTCTAAGGCGCTCGAGAGAACGCTCGTGAAGGAACTCGGCAAATTAACCCCGTAACTTCGGGATAAGGGGTGCCCTTGGGGGTGTTAAAGCCCTCGGGGGCCGCAGTGAAAGGGATCTGGCGACTGTTTACTAAAAACACAGGTCTGTGCGAACGCGCAAGCGGATGTATACAGACTGACGCCTGCCCGGTGTCGGTAAGTTAAGGAAGAGGGTTATCCGGGTAACCGGAGAAGCTCGCAACCGAAGCTCCGATAAACGGCGGCCGTAACTATGACGGTCCTAAGGTAGCGAAGTTCCTTGTCGGGTAAGTTCCGACCTGCATGAATGGCGTAACGACCGGATCACTGTCTCCACGAGCGACTCGGTGAAACTGTAGTTGTTGTGAAGATGCAACATACCCGCAATTAGACGGAAAGACCCCGTGAACCTTTACTGTAGCTTAGTCTTGGGCTTAGGCCCAGCATGCGTAGTGTAGGTGGGAGCCTGTGAACCGGGCGTTCTGGCGCCTGGGGAGGCGAAAATTGAAACACCACCCTTGTTGTGCTTGAGTTCTAACCCCGGCCCGTGAATCCGGGCGGTGGACAGGGCTAAGTGGGCAGTTTGACTGGGGCGGTCTCCTCCTAAAGAGTAACGGAGGAGTTCAAAGGTACCCTCAGCCCGGTTGGCAATCGGGCAGCGAGCGTAAAGGTAGAAGGGTGCTTGACTGCGAGTCTGATCGGACGAGCAGGTGCGAAAGCAGGACTTAGTGATCCGGCGGTGCTGGATGGAAAGGCCGTCGCTCAACAGATAAAAGGTACTCCGGGGATAACAGGCTTATCTCCTCTGAGCGTTCATAGCGGCGAGGAGGTTTGGCACCTCGATGTCGGCTCATCGCATCCTGGGGGTGGAGAAGCTCCCAAGGGTTTGGCTGTTCGCCAATGAAAGCGGTACGTGAGCTGGGTTTAGACCGTCGTGAGACAGGTCGGTCCCTATCTGTTGTGGGCGCAGGAGACTTGAGCCGTTTTCTCCCTAGTACGAGAGGATTGGGAGGGACGTACCTCTGGTGTGCCAGTTGTCCCGCTCGGGGCAGCGCTGGGTAGCCAACGTACGGCCAGGATAAACGCTGAAGGCATCTAAGCGTGAAACCCTCGGCAAGATAAGGTCTCCCGTTCCTTCGGGAACAAAGGCTCCTGGAAGACCACCAGGTCGATAGGCCGGATGTGTACGGCGGGCAACCGCTTTAGCTAACCGGTACTAACAGCCAAGCGCTTGACCGCATTGATCCTTTGCTCGACTCTGAAAGCTCGGGCAGAGACAACTCTTATTGCTATCCAATTGCAGATTGCGGATTTGAGATTGCAGATTGAACCCGATTCAATGTGCGATCTTAAATCTGCAGTCTGCAATCATTGAACTTCTCGGTGAGCATACCTGGATGGTCACACCCGTTCCCATTCCGAACACGGCCGTTAAGCATCCAGGGCCGATGGTAGTGCCCTTTGGCGCGAGAGTAGGTAATCGCCGGGTATTTTGAAAAACCCCGCCAGGGCAACCTGGCGGGGTTTTTTGTTGGCTGTAACCTTTTCCGCGGCTTTGCGGGATACATAGGAGTGCCCGGATCCGACCCCGTCTTTATGTGCCGCGAGGTGTGCCAAGCATGAAAAATCGTCTCGTCCATTGGACAAAGCATGTCCAGGATTGGTTCGACCACCCATCCCAACAGGGCGGAAGACGTGCTGCCAGGCCGTACCGCTCCCGCTTGACCCTGGAACCGCTCGAGCAGCGTTTGGCGCCCGCGGTCTTCAACGTCAACAGCACGCTAGATCTGCTCAACCCGCCCGCCGGTGTCGTCACCTTGCGCTCGGCCATTGAGGCGGCCAACGCCACGCCGGGCGGCAATACGATCAACCTGACCGTCTCCGGCATCTACAAAATCACCATTCCAGGCGCCAACGAGGATGCCAACGCCACCGGCGACTTCGACATCCTGCCCAGCGGCGGCGACCTGACCATCACCAACACGAGCAGCGGCGCCGTCGTGGTGGACGGCAATCAGCTCGATCGCGTCTTTGACATCAACCCCAGCTACGACCCCGCCAACCCGACCCCCATGTTTGCCGTGACCCTCCAGGGCTTCACGATCCAGAACGGCATCGCGTCATCCGCTGATGCCGCGGCCGGCAGCGGCGGCGGCATTCGGGACCAGGGTAACGCCAGCCTGACGCTGAACTACATGGTCGTCGCCAACAACTCCGCCACTGCCGAGGGCGGCGGCATAGCCATGGACCATACGGCCGGCGCCTCCTGGACCTTGACGCTCTATGGCACCAAAGTCAGCGATAACCGCGCCGGCGGAGCCGGCGGCGGGGTCGAGACGGACGGCTCGGGCATCGTTACGGTCAGTTACAGCACCATCGTTAACAACACGGCCGTGAATGCGGGCGGCGGCATTTGGCTCGACGCCATCGCAGCCGGCGCCGTTCTCCAAAGTGCCACGCTGAACGTGACCGGAAGCTGTCTGATTGATGGCAACCATGCCCTCGCTGCAAACAGCGTTGGCGGCGGCATCGGTAACGCGGGCAATGGCAGCGTCAGCATCGCCATGAGCACCGTGCAGGGCAACTCTTCGGGCGGAAGGGGCGGCGGCTTCGCCGACGAGAGCAACCAGGGCAGCCTTGCCGTCGTGGACAGCAACTTCCTTGGCAACGTGGCCGGTGGCGACGGTGGCGGCATCGTCGAGGGCGGCAGCGCTTCCATCACCAACAGCACCGTACAAGGCAACTCCTCAGGAGCGAACGGCGGCGGCTTCGCGGGCGCGAACCATCACGGTGCATTAACCATTGCTAACAGCGTCTTCCTTGACAATGGGGCAAGCAGAGACGGTGGCGGCATCGCCGTGGCCGGGCCCAGCACTTTCATCACCGACAGCGCTATCGAAGGCAACACCAGCGGCGGCAGCGGTGGCGGCATTTTTGCCGGCGGCGATACGCTGAACGTCCAGAGCAGCACCGTCGCGAACAATACGGCGCGCGGCAGCGGCGGCGGCATGGAGCTGGCCACTGCCGGCGTCGACTTCAACGCCTCGACGATCATCAACACCACGATCACCGCTAACAGCGTCCTAAACACCGCGGGCGCGGGCGGCGGCCTCGATGCCGGACCTGGGTTCACCGGCGTCCTGAAGCTCCTCAATGACACCATCAACGCCAACGCGGCGGCGGCCGGCGGCGGCGTCTTCTGGGCGGGCACAGCCGGCTCTCTCTTCGGCGTGCAGAACACGATCCTCGCCGGCAACCGCGCCGTGAGCGGGCCGGACGCCAGCAATCCCGTGCTGCCGGCCTTCACCGATCTGGGCGGCAACGTGATCGGCGTCAGCGGCGCCGGCAACGGCAACACCGGCTTCCATGCCGCAACCACTCAGACAGGCACGAGCGCCGCGCCTCTCGACCCGCTTCTCGGTCCGCTGCAGGACAACGGCGGTCCGTCAGCCGGCTCACAGGGCGTCCCGACCACCCTGGAGACGGAGGCACTGTCGCGGGGCAGCCCGGCCATTGCCAGGGGGGTCCTGAACGGCGCCCCGGCCTCGGACGAGCGCGGTTTCGCGCGCGTCATCAACGGCGCCGTCGACGCCGGCGCCGTCACGCAAGACGAGCGGCCGGCCATCACCAACGTCAACAATGTGACCTTCACGGTCGGCCAGGCGGGCAGCTTCACCTTCACCACCACCGGCTTTCCCGCGCCGGCTTTGAGCGAGGTCGTGGTGACGCCGGTGTACTTGTTCGGGGCATACCACCAGCCCGGTTGGACGTGGGATGGCCCCTACGCTGCGCCTGGGACCCTGCCAAACGGCCTCACGTTCGTTGACAATGGAGACGGCACGGCCACGCTGTCCGGGACTCCGGCCGCCGGCGCAGGCGGCTCGTACACGCTGATCATTACGGCGCACAACGGCCACAGTCCCGACGCTAGCCAGTTCTTCATGTTGACGATACAGGAGGCGCCGGCCATCACCAGCCCCAACACGGGGACTCTTGTTCTGGGCCAAATTGTCAACTATTCGCCCAGGATTTCTAACTCGTATTACCCCCCACCGATCATCATCTACTCCTATCCCTCCATCACGTTCACCGTCACCACCAACGGCTTCCCCAGGCCGACTTGGACCGAGACCGGAGCTTTGCCCGCCGGTGTTACGTTCGCGGACAACCACAATGGCACGGCCGCCTTCTCCGCCGATCTGGCTCTCCGCACCGGCGGCGGCATCTATCACGTCACGCTCACCGCGCACAATGGCCTGGGTGCTGACGCCTCCCAGAACTTCACGCTTGTCGTCGAGCTGCCGCTAGAAATTGACTACTACGACGCCAAGCCGCTGATTTTTGCAGTCGGTCGGAAGGACGCCTTCACGCTCACTGGCGGCGGCTCCCCGATCCCGTCCCTCAGCGAAGTCGGCGCCCTGCCGAGCGGCATCACGTTCTTCGACAACCACGATGGCACGGCGACGTTGGCCGGCATGCCCGCGACCGGCACGGGCGGCCTCTATCGCATTACGGTCACGGCGCATAACGGCGTTGGCCCTGACGCCGTGCAGAACTTCTTCGTCCCCGTCCAGCAGGCGCCGGCCATCACGAGTGCCGCCGACACGACCTTCACCGTAGGCCGTCCCGGCACGTTCACGGTGACGGACACCGGCTTCGGCGCGCCCGCGCTCAGCGAAAGCGGCGCCTTGCCCGCCGGTCTAGCCTTCAATGCCGCGACCGGTGTGCTTGGCGGCACACCCGCGGCCGGCAGCGCCGCAACGTATCATCTGACCTTCACCGCGAGCAACGGCGTCGGGCCGAACGCCACGCAGACCTTCACCCTCTCCGTTCTCACGCCGCAAGCTCATTTCGTGCAAGCGCTCTACCTGGATGAACTAGGCCGAGCCGGCGATCTGAGCAGCCTCAGCGATGCCGGCTTCTGGGTCCAGGTCTTCAGCGACGGCATCGCCAACCAGGCGACCGTCGCCGCCGCGATCGAGCATTCCCCGGAGGCGCGGGCCCATCTGGTCGCAGTCTGGTACCAGAGCTACCTGGGCCGCCAGGCGTTGAACGGCGAAGACCTTGGACTGGTGAACTTGCTGCTGCAGGGACAGACTGAGGAGCAGGTCTTGAGGGACATCCTTGCTAGTCCTGAATTCTTCAATCATACCCAGGCGCTGATCGGTTCTGGAACGCCGCCGCAGCGCGAGGTGGCAGCCCTATACCGGCTCTTACTCAACCGTACGGCAAGTCCCGGTGAAGTGACGGCATGGGTCAACGCCATGTCGCAGCCGAGCGCTCCTGGGGTAGCGATGGTCTTCCTTGACTCGTCCGAATTCCGCACGCGGTTGTTTACGTCCTACTACAACGTGCTGGTGCACCGCCCTCCGGACATCCTGGGCCTGAACGCCCTGGTCTTCTCCAAGTTCGATGCTGACGTGGTCCGGCTTGGTCTAGAAGCTTCCGGCGAGTTCTTCGCCAACGGCTAGTGTCGCGCGTGGTAGCGCTTCTGAGAAAGCTTGCCCACTCAGTTCTCTCGCTTTATGATGCAAGGACCACCTGTGCTGAGAACTGGTCGGGAGTAACCCAGTCATGTCCGCTTTGGCGAGCGTCGAAAACCAGAATCGTGAGCTGGCACGCCGAATCAATGAAGAAGCGCGCAGCAATCCTGCTTCCCCCTATGCCGGCAAGTTTGTCGGTATCGCCAATGGCCAGGTCGTGACCGTCAGCGAAGACCTGGACGAAGTCGTGCGCCGCCTGCGCGCCGTCGAGCCCGATCCGCAGAAAGCGTTTTGCGTCGAAGCAGGACTGGACTACAACCAGGTCCAGGATATCTGGAGCGCGCGCTAATGCCCCGTGCCACATGGCCTCTCAGGAACGGCCGGCCAGTGGTTTCGGTGTTGTTAACTTTGGCCGCGACCGGTCATCAAATCGGCTGCAATCTTCTGGCCGATACCGGCGCCGGCGCCGCCCATGTCGGCTTCGAGGTATTGCTCCAGGAGAATGATTGTCATCGCTGCGGCGGGATTCCTGCGCAAGGGGTCTTGCTGGGCGGCGCTTACGTGGGCTCTTTTCCCGTCTTCGTCATTCGCGTGCAGATCCCGGCCCTCAGCTTTGATCATTACGTGCGCGCCGTCGGAGTGCCCCAGGTGCCGACCGGGCTCGACGGCGTTGCCGCTTTTCGCTTTCTGAACCGATTTACCTACGGCAATTTCGGCATGCCACAACAGTTCGGCCTTGAGACGTGAGCATGCCCAGCCTCATCTCGGACAAGAATACTTGCTTTTCACTGTTTGAGTCGGTAATGTACCGATGAGTTAGGGCCGGATTGTTGTTGAAGTCGTCGGATGACTAGGTAAAGGGCAGCCCGATATATCGGGAGGCCCGTTAAAGAGTAAGCCGACGTGGTTGAACACTCTGGGGTGTTCTGCCACGTCGGCTTTTTTGTTGGCAGCGATGCGAGGTGTAAAGCATGCGCAAATTTCTTCGGCGTCAAGGACAGACAGGGGAGTTCCCGCTGCACATTGCTTCGCAGGACGAGACAGCGGTACTGTCGAAGTCGAATCCCAATGGCAAACTCGCCTGCGAGCGCTTGCGGATACTGATTGTCGAGGACAACCAGGACGGCGCGGACAGTCTGCGGGCGCTGCTGGAGTTGCTGGGGCATGAAGTTGCCGTTGCTTATTCGGGGCCGGAAGGCGTCGAGGCCGCCCGCACATATCTGCCCGAAATTGTACTCTGCGACATCGGCCTGCCGGGGCTGGACGGCTTTGGCGTCGCCAAGGAGCTCCGGCGAAATTCGGCGACGGCCAGGGCCCGCCTGATTGCGATAAGCGGCTACGGCCAGGAAGACGACCTGCGCCGTAGCCGAGAAGCTGGCTTCGACCATCACCTGGTCAAGCCGGCCGACCCAGATGAGCTGGCAAAGCTGCTGGCTTCTGCATGAAGCTGGCGCGGAAAGTGATTGCCGGCTCTGGAGAAGCGAATTGAACGACGAGGTGGTGCTCACTCGTGATGGCAAAGAGCGAAAGATCAACGTGCGCCTTCAGTCACTGAGTACTGCATTCGGGCCATTCGATCTGGATGTTCGAGAAGGAGACTTCCTTCAGAGGGCTGATTGTCCGCAAGCTCTGGTAGTATCTGAGGTGGCGAAATACAGGTCGGTCATGACAGGGTCCGATGTTGCCCACACGATGCTGAAACTTGTCACAACGTCGAAATGGCACGAGATGCAGCAAAGCACGGCGCCTTCCGCCATCCAGGAAAACATCGAATGTCCTGCTCCGGTTGCTGCTCGGAACGACCTCGTGCCGCTGACGGGCCTGCAGCTTTTGGAAGCCCTTCAGCTGCACATCGAGGCGGCGAAGATTCCGGCAGAGGAGAAAAAGTCAATCCTGACCAAGTTGCAAGCGCTCCTTGCCGATCCCTATTTTCACGCTGCGGTCGTAGCGCCCGGCGCGAACGGCTGCCTTCCAGATCGCACATGCCGATGAAGTCGGTGCTGTTCTCTTTCTCTGAGTACGCGCCATGACCCACGCTGAAGCTATGCAGCAAGCTCGGCGCCGCTGGGGAGAGGCCGGTCGTGCGCGCCATGAGCCGGAATCCAGTGAGTTCAGGGTTGGCAAACAGATCGGCAGCGTGTTTTGGGTGAAAGGTGTTGGGCAGAGCTGGGAAGAAGCCTTTCAAGCAGCAGACCGGAACGCGCAGAACCAGCCCTGATCGCGCGGCTCAGGCCGACCTGCCCTGCGGGGGCGATTTCGCGGGAAGGATGTCGGCGCACGATATCAACATCGATCGCGCCATCGCGACCGTCAGCGAGCGCCGCCGCGAGATTTCGCTGAAACCTGAGGGCAAGCTTGGCAACCAGGCAATGGACCATCCCACCAGAACTCAAAAGAATTCTGGTCCCGTTGTCGATTCTGGCCCCCCACCGAACGACTATTGGGTGTTAACAGGCCAGCCAGGGCCGACTTCCCCGGTCGAAACCGTGGGGATGGTCTATCCGCAACCCAAAAGGAGATACAACAATGCGCTTCATGATGCTGGTCAAGGCCACCAGGGACTTCGAGGCGGGCGTTTGGCCGGACGAGAAGCTCCTGTCGGAGATGGCCAGCTGGACCGAGGAGCTGGTCAAGGCCGGCGCGCGACTCGAGTCCGGGAGACTCCAGCCGAGCTCGGCGGGCGTACGCGTCCGTTACGCCAACGGCAAGCTTACGGTGACCGACGGACCCTTCGCCGAGTCGAAGGAGCTGATCGCCGGCTTCTGCCTGATCCAGGCACAATCGCGGGAGGAAGCCATCGCCTGGGCCAAGCGGGTGCCTTTTCAGGAAGGTGAGATCGAGCTGCGCCCGCTGTACGAACTGTTTGACTTCCCGGTCGACGCCGCCGAGAAGCCCGCTGGTTGGCGGGAGAAGGAGGAGCAAATCCGCGCCGCCCCGCCCGCCCGGAAGCCCGGCACGATCCGCTACCTGGGCATTGTCAAGGCGGACAGGGACACGGAGGCGGGCGTCCTCCCGGACCAGAAGCTCCTGGCCGCCATGGGAGCGTTCATGGAGGAAGGGGTGAAGTCCGGCGTCTTCCTCTCGGGCGACGGGCTGCAGCCGAGCTCGAAGGGCGCGCGGCTCCGCTTCTCCGGCAGCATGCGCCTGGTGACCGACGGACCGTTCGCGGAAACCAAGGAGCTGGTCGGCGGCTATGCGATCCTCCAGTTCACGTCGAAGGCCGAGGCGATCGCCTGGACCAAGCGCTTCGTGCAGGTTGACGCCCCGGGCCGCCTTGGCGCGGAGAGCGAGTGCGAGATCCGTCCCTTCTTCGAGTACGAGGACTTCGGTTCGAGCGAAGCGCTCGAACGCTTTCGCGCGATGGGAGTGGGGACGAAGAAGTAGTTGGCATCGTCATTTCAACGCCCTAGTCCTGATTGTGTCGGCCCGACACTGGCATGGCTCGCTGGTTCGGTCAAGCGGTTCGTGTCGCTGCGGCCGACGAGCCGCCTCTCGCCCCCCTCCGCGAAGCGCCCCACCTTTTCTAGAATGTTCCTCTAGCCTGTCCCAAACCGCCCCGCCCTCTACGTCCTTGTTGCCGGACGGGTCACTCGCCCCGGTTCTTTCGGAGGAGCTGTCATGCGGCGTACCTTGTTGGCGATCATCATGAGCGCTCTCGCGGCCGGCGGGATGAGCCTGGCCCACCACGACGAGCACGGCAAAGGCGGGGCTCAGGTCAAGCTGCTCTCCCAGAAGGACATCATCGAGAAGCTGGACGGGAAGAAGACGAAGGCCACGATGGTCGAGGTGACGCTGGCGCCGGGCGCGGTGGAGGCGGCGCACCGTCATCCCGGCCCGGCGTTCGGGTACGTCCTGGAGGGCGAGTACGAGTGGGCCATCGACGACAACAAGCCCAAGATCTTTAAGGCCGGTGACACCTTCTACGAGCCGACCGGTTGCCTGCACGGCGTCGGCAGGAACCCCAGCAACAAGAACAAGGCGCACTTCATCGCCATCGTCCTGCACCCGGAGGACGCCAAGGACGTCGTCATCCCCGAAAAGAAGAAATAGCGACGGAGAATTACGAATGGCCACCCGTGTGGCCTGCAACTTCGGGGGAGGGGACGGCCATGCCCGAATACCCCCTACTTGACCCGCCGCGGACCAGCGATCGCGCGGCAACAAGCGACGAGACGCTTCCCGCCGCTGAGCGTGCTGGAGGAGTCGGCATTCCCGCGGGGGTGTCGAACTCCGCCGCGCGGTATCGGCTGGGCGAGGAGATCGCCCGCGGCGGCATGGGCGTCGTTTACCGCGCCACCGACACCGTGCTGGGCCGCGAGGTCGCAGTCAAGGTGCTTCAGGAGAAATACGCGCCCGACACCGGCACGGCCCGGCGGTTCGCCGACGAGGCCCGCATCACGGGGCAACTGCAGCACCCCAACGTTCCGGCCGTGCACGACCTCGGCGTGCTCTCCGACGGCCGGCCGTTCCTGGCCATGAAGCTGATCAAGGGGGAAACCCTCGAGGACCTGCTGAAAGGTCGCGCCGACCCCGCCGAGGGCCGCGGGCGGTTCGTGGCGGCGTTCGAGCAGGTCTGCCAGGCGGTGGCCTACGCGCACGCGCACGACGTCATCCACCGGGATCTGAAGCCGGCCAACGTGATGGTGGGGGCGTTCGGCGAGGTGCAGGTCATGGACTGGGGGCTGGCCAAGGTGCTGGGGGCGCGGCCCGAGGAGCGGACCGACCCGGACGCGACGACGGCCCCGACGGCGGTGCGCAGCCTGCGGGAGAGCGACGATCTGTTCACGCAGGCGGGCAGCGTACTGGGCACGCCGGCGTTCATGTCGCCGGAGCAGGCGGCCGGGGCGGTGACTACGATCGACCGGCGCAGCGACGTGTTCGGCCTGGGGGCGGTGCTGGCGGTGGTGCTGACGGGCCGGCCGCCGTTCATGGCCGACACGTCGGAGTCGACGCGGGTCAAGGCGGCGCAGGGCGATGTCGGCGAGTGCTTCGCCCGGCTCGATACGTGCGGGGCCGATCCGGACCTGGTGGCGTTGTGCCGGCGCTGCCTGGCCCCCAGGCCGGAGGACCGGCCGGCTGATGCCGGCGCGGTGGCGAAGGCGGTGGCGGCACTGCGGGCGGCGGCGGACGAGCGGGCCCGGCGGGCCGAACTGGACCGTGTCCGGGCCGAGGCGGAGGCCCGGGAGGCCGTGGCGCGGGCGGCCGCGCAGCGCCAGCGGCGGTGGCTGCTGCTGGCCGCAAGCGGGGTTATCGCGGCGGTGCTGCTGGCGGGGCTGAGCGTCAGCCTGTGGCAGATGCGGCAGGCCATGCAGGCACTGCAGGCGGAACAACAGGCCCGCGAGGACGAGACGAAGGCCCGGCAGCAGGCGTTCGCCGCCTTGCGGAGCATGACGGCGGAGGTGGTCGAACGGAAGTTCGCCCAGGGGACGGTCGTGACGGCGGACGACCGGGCGTTCCTCCGCGGCGTCATCGCGCAGTTCGACGCCTTCGCCGCGATCAAGGGGGACGACGCCGACAGCCGGGCGGTGCGGGCGGAGGGACGCTTCCGGGTCGGCACGATTCGTCACAGGCTGGGTGAACTCTGGGAGGCGGAGCAGGACTACGACCAGGCCGTGAGTATCCGGGAGCGACTGGCGGCCGACTTCCCCACCCGACCCGAGTTCCGTCAGACGCTGGCCGACAGCCACAACAACCGGGGCATGGTCCGGAGTGATACGGGCCGGCCCAAGGAAGCGGAGACGGACTGGAATGCGGCCCTGAGCATCCGCAAACAACTGGTGGCGGACTTCCCCGACCGGCCCGAATTCCGCCTGTCGTTGGCCGGCAGCCACCTCAACCGGGGCAATCTCCGGCGTGACCTGGGCCGGCTCCCGGAGGCGGAGGAGGACTTCGGCAAGGCCCTGAGCATCCTCGAGCAACTGACCGCCGACTTCCCCTCCCGACCCGACGTCCGCCAGGAGCTAGCCGGCAGCCACAATAGCCGGGGCGTTGTGCGGCGTGCCATGGGCCGACTCCGGGAGGCGGAGGAGGACTACGAACAAGCGGTCCGCATCCGCAAACAACTGGTGACGGACTTCCCCGACCGGCCCGAGTTCCGCCTGTCGTTGGCCGGCAGCCACCTCAACCGGGGCATTCTCCGGCGTGACCTGGGCCGGCTCCCGGAGGCGGAAGAGGATTACCGCCACGCCCTGAGCATCCAGAAGCAACTGGCGGCCGACTTCCCCTCCCGACCCGACTTCCGCAAGGAGTTGGCCAACGGCCACAACAGCCGTGGCAGTTTGCTCGGTGACATGGGCCGGCTTAAGGAGGCGGAGGCGGACTTCGACCAGGCCCTGAGCATCCACAAACAACTGGCGGCCGACTTCCCCACCCGACCCGAATTCCGGCGGCTGCTGGCCAGCAGCCACGTCAACAGGGGTACCCTCCTGCGTATCACGGGCCGGCTCCAGGAGGCGGAGAAGGACCACGGTCAGGCCCTCACCATCTACACGCAGCTCGCGGCCGACTTCCCCAACCAGCCGGACCTGCGGGGCGAACTGGCGGGTACCTACGTGCACCTGGCGACCCTTCATCAGAAGCAGGGACACTGGGCCGCCGCCAAACGGCTGCTCCTGGAGGGCCGGCCGCACCTCCTGGCCGCCCTGAAGGCCAACCCCCGCCACCCGGGTTATCGGGAGTTCTATCGCCGCCATCTGGCCGTGCTGACCGCGGCCCACGCGGGACTGCTGGAGCCGGAGGAGGCCGTCCGCACCGCCGAAACGTGCCGGGACCTGGGCTGGGACGCGCGCGCGGACGCTTACGACGCCGCGTGTTTTCTGAGCCTGTGTGTCCCCATCGTGGCCAAGCACGACAAGCTGGACGCCACGCAGCGCAAGGAGGCGGCGCAGTTCTACGGCGACGCGGCGATGAAGTTGCTCCGCGATGCGCTGAGCAAGGGCTACAAGGGACTGGCGCACATGAAGAAAGACACCGACCTCGATCCCCTGCGGCAGCGGGACGATTTCCGAAAGCTCGTCGCGGAACTGGAGGGGAAGGGGAAGTAGGCTGCGGCCGCCCTAGGCCCGCTCACTCGGGAGAATGCGTCGCCGACGTTTGCACGCTTGCCGAAAGGCCGCCTTGGCGCGGAGAGCGAGTGCGAGGTCCGTCCCTTCTTCGAGTACGAGGACTTCGGTTCGAGCGAAGCGCTCGAACGCTTTCGCGCGATGGGAGTGGGGACGAAGAAGTAGTTGGCAAGTCTATGCCGATTTTCAGAACTTGGATGATAACATGCTAGCCAGGACCGCCGCCGTAAGGAGCGGCAAAGGAATCGAGACCAGGGCTGCTATTCCTCCGTTCATGTGGCCGGCCGGCATTTCCCATCTGTAGTCTACCGCTCGGCCATTTAGCCAGTTGCTCGATTCTTGCACATGGCTTAGCCTCAGTCGTTACCAGGCGCGAGGGCGGCGCTCGGCGTCTGCTTCATAACCTCCTTGAACAGCGCTGTAACAGTCAGGTGATCGGTAAATGGTTTGCAGCGTCTTGCTTAGCAACGCGGGGGACTGCTCTTAACCTGCCGCAGCACCACGAGCCGAGCACCAAAAGAAGCAGCGTCGCCGAGAGGCAAAAGCCAAGCAGATATTTGATCGGCCTGTTTGGCGGCAAGTCCCATAGCCTGAGCCGACCTTGCTCTGACTGCGTCACCAGCGTTTGACTGTCTGGGGCGAAAAGCTCATGCTTGCAGTCTGAAGCAAAGGCTCCTTCGCCCTCGAAGACCGCGATTCGTCGCCCCGTGTTAATATCCCACAGTTCGGTGCTCATGGCGGATTCGTTCCACAGGCCGATGCGTTGGCCAAGCCACTGAACAAGTCTGTTCCTACCGCCGCTCGTCGTGCCCAGCAGCGCGACCTGCTTGCCGTCTGGAGAACTCCTCACAAACTGCGGAAAGAAATGAGAGTCGGGGAGGAAAGGATCTGACCAGACAAATGTTGTCAGCCGTTGACCCGAGGCGGTATCCCATAAGTCGGCGACTCGGTTTGTTTCATCAATAACAACCATCCTGGTTCCGTCCGGGGTGAACCTTGGAATTGCCGCAAAGTGGGAAAGTTTTTGCGGCGGCCGGGCGCGCACATCCCAGACCGTGGCTTGTGTGCCATCGGATTCGACCAGCAGTCGGCCATCCGGGCTAAAGAAAAGCGAAGTGATTAACCAGTCTTCAAGGTCTGACAGAAAGGCGGCCCGCTCTTGCAGCGTCGTCCGATCGGATAACTTTATCTCCGCCTTACTCCCCTCTTGACACATTGTGGCGGATGCTATGGTTGTGCCGTCGGGTGAAAAGCTTACGCAGGTGATGCGGTCGCGATGTGTCTCGCGCTCGAGCAATTGCCGCCTGGTCTTTGCATCCCATAGACGCAAGATTGCTCGGTCCGTTGCAGAAGACCCATCCGCGCTGACAACGGACTGACTGTCAGGAGCGAACGCCAGGTTGCACAGGCGACCGTTGAATTGGGCAAGTTCCTGTCCGGTGGCGGTGTCGAATACGCTACATCCATGATTACGGACTTCCACCGCCAGCATTTTAGAGTCCGGCGAAAAACGCATGGCCGGCCCGTCAAGATCGAATGGCTCGTCCTGCCACGCTACTTTCCAGCTCTGCCAGGTCGAGGTGTTCCACACCCTCAACTGATGGCCGGACCAAAGTGCAGCCAGAAACATTCCGTTGCGTGATAGTAAGGCTTCATCAATCAGCCAATCCGTAGCAAGCGCTTGCTTCTCCTGTCCGGATGCCATATCCCAAAGCCGAATTCGATAGTCAAACGGCGAATCATTCGGCGATCTTTCTACGGTAATGAGTGTTTTGCCGTCTGGGGAGAATTTCACGAGGATGTAATCGCGATCTGCCAAATCGGCATGAAGTCGTGAAGGATGGCGCAACCACTGAAAGGACGAAGCAAGCCCCGCAAGTAAAGTCAAAACAACCACTAGCAATTTGGCGGCCGTGGACCGGCGCATTGCTTCAGCCCTCTGCGTGGGAAGCAGACCTGCCATTAGGCAGCCCATCGATCTTTTCCTGGCTGGAGTCGAGTGCAATCGACTTTCCAGCCTATTCTAGCAGGCCGATGGTCTGCTCTCGACAGCCCCATGCCCTGAACGAAAGGGATCTGACAACAGTCGAAAGGGGAACATCGGGGATTACGGCTCATAATCTACGCTGTCTCATTTGTTTTTCCCAAAAGACGTTGCTTTCGTGCAAAGAAGGTCCGTCCACACGTTCGCCGGCGGCGGTGGACGGCCGGCATTTCCCATCTATAGTTTACCGCGTGGCCGCTCGGCCATTAGCCGGTTGCTCGATTCTTGCACATGGCTTAGACTCAGTCGTTACCAGGCCGCGAAGCCGGGTCCGGTCCAGGGCCTGGCTTTCTGTTTCCTGTGATCGTTTTTCAAACACGCACCGCGCCAGGGTCCTTTTATTGCGCAATCCGGCGTCCTGCTGAAGTCCTCGTGGTAACGTCGTAAACTACCAGTTCCAAGGTAGTTGTGGCAAAGATCCATCTGGCGACAAGTCAGGCTTCCGCTCTGGCACGCGATTCGCTTTTAATTGGCAACTCAGCAGGATGCTCGAAGGATGCCTAGCAGGCAAGAATTAGACGCAACATTAGGATCTTCCGTAACGGGGTTAAGCCATGGGATTTGCTAGTTATTTTGAAGATATTGCACTTCGCTACTCCGAATTCGTTACGACTTCCAGCGCCCTAGCGCCGAACGTGCTCAGTCAATCAGATGCACCTGGGACTGGGGTAATACCGGATCGTTGTGAGTGCCCGTTTTGTCGGTCAGCGTCTTACGGTACCGGTGGGACCGGGCTGCCAGCCGTGAATTCACATGTCGAAGGAGTACGGCCGAGCTACGGGCTATCTCATTTATACCGACAGATGAGAGATGAATGCAGGATCTTTGGTACTGCAATGATCGAAAGAATTCGTTCCAGCGGTTGGCAGGATATTGCCTCGAAGCTTGATAGCCTCAAGACAAGACTCTACGACCCGGAATCGAGCGGAGTGGCGGGCTCTAGTCCAAGAGACCTGGAGCATGAATCGCAGCAGCTTCTAAGCAAAGCAAATCAATTGGTAAGCCTGATTGGGAACGCAGTCTCGAGAGTTCTGCAGGTGTCGAAAGAAGTCTGCGAAGCGAAAATCGAAGAAGGGGTAACGGCCATTGATAGTGACCAGCAAGATGCAGAAGAGGAAGCAACCTGGCTGGTTCACAGATGGCTAGTCCTAAAGGAAGAAGCAGAAGATCTTTGCCGCCATGCACAAGTGATACCGATTGCTATCCTCGATCATGAAATTGAGCACGAGCTGGCCGAGTTGAACATAACGCCGCTTCAAGGGCAAGACGGACGGCGGGCCAGCCAGAGCGTCCCCAGGGGTCCTCGGTTCGGCATCGTGTCAGAAAGACACAAGGAAGACGTCTTCACTCGCTCCGAAACGAAAAGGGGCGACACGAACCGGATGATTAGCCGCCTTGAAGGGCTCCTTAGAGAGTCTTTTGACGCGCAATACAGCGTATTCCTGTTGGGTCGTAAGGCGCGCGTACTTGGCGACCTTGGCGCAACAGATTTTCCTGGCTTTGTCGAGAGTCTCGGTGGCACCACTCTATCCCCGGAAGAAATGGGTGCCAAGGCATTGCTTTTCTTCTGCATGAGTGGATCACACGACGGGAGGTTGCAAAGAGTATCGCCCGCACTTCGTCCCATCCTTAGATTCTTGCACGAAGAGTTAAGACGGCCGGTCGATGCCGAGCAAGCCATTACTGAGTTAAAGGTGTTGATGGAAAATGCCGCCTCCCTCCATGAGTGTCTCGAGTGGATTGAAAAGCACTATTCTCACTAATAGATTCGAGGACCGAGGACGCTCCTCGGTATCTAGGGGGTAGTGCTCGACTGTTGCTGTCATGGGAGGCGATGCGGACGCGGAAAACCTGCTAAGAAGCGCCCCGAGTGCGAACCGAAGGAGCAGGCTTTTGGCCTCGTGAACTGCCTGAGTAGGTAGGCACCTCGTCTGTCTCGGCATCAATTTACGTCGCGCTCGATAGCAAGGTAATGAGACGGGAAAGGTGTGCTTCGGGGCGTCGCCACTACGTTGGTTCATGGTCAGGCGGCATGAAACACTACAACCTCTCTCGGCAATTCTCAAAAAGGAACATCGATGACTTCTGATGATGATTTCGCTGTCGCCGTCAGTCGCTTTCCTCTAATCTTTGTGGTTGGTGGTTTCATCTTTGGAAGATCTAGCGCATTGCTTAGCGCCTTCGTTTCATGGTAAACCCCGATCTCGTATTCTCGGTTTTCAATTGTTTCCACAATTCCTCGAGCAGTCGGATTCAGATGGCCGCTAACGTAAAGAAAAGGCCAAACATGGTCGCTTTGCGAGTTTTGCTTGTTTTTCCTTCTCAGGCGCAGGCGGTGAGGCTGCATTTCATGAACGAGGCCAACGAAGCTTGCCACGAGCTCGGCGAAAGCCGCCATGTGCTTTGCCTCACCGAAGGTCATCAATAAGTCATTTGGCACTGCAGTCGATGTCGAATAGCCAGTCAGATCTTTCGCCCGAATTACCGCTACATCGAGGCATACATTTGCCGGATCCTCGTTTTCGGGCTTATGGAAATAGGTTGAAACCCTCAATTGGTGGCGCACTTGAACTCGACGTTCGTGTTTTTTGCAAAGAGCATAAGAATAACGACCTGGTCGCCCGCGAGTACTGAATTTCAGCCGAAGCGTCTTATCGCGAGATTCATCGTCCTTCTTTGGATGAATCATGCTTACGCGCCATCCCTGCTTTTTGTACCAAGCTACAACCGCTGCAAAAACGAAGGCCTCGAACGTCTGGTTGACGGTGCTGCCAAATTGGGCCAGGCTCACCTTTTCCTGGTTAAAGAACTTGCCTAATTTGACCCTAAGAGCAGTTTGGTCAATCCACAGAGGACCCGCCATTTTTAACGAGCCTCATCAGCCGGATGGTTAATGATTTGATGCTTGTTTCCGAGCCGATCAACTCCAGAATCGCGCTATCGCTCAGGGTCCTCCTGAGGGCATCGGATAAGTCTCGTCCGCGCATGACATTCTCATTTTCACCTTCGAAATGTGCGCTGCCGATTCTGAACCCAGCCATTCCTAATTTCTCAAATTCAGATACAGCCATCATGGCAGCTCGGGTCCCCTCCTGGAACAAGAAATCCAGAGCGTAAATAAAAACGATAATCTGTATGATCTGCACTTCTTCGGGCTTAAGCCGATTTCTGCGCGGCAGGTCTCCTTGATTTTCATCCAGGATGGACGAAACGTACCCACCGAGCGAATCGAATCGCAGCCGAAGTCGGTAAGGTAAGCTCCTAAGTATTTCACCGAAGGAGGCCATGCTGCCTTCACTTTGCAGAGTGCGGTGACAATCCCCTCAGTAGTGAACCTGTCCCAGGAACCCGCGAACTTGTCGCGATCAGAGTTAGCCAGGCTGAAGGCTGACGCGGCCAAGCAAGTGAGGCCGAGGCGGAACACGGACACTTTACGCACTCATGCTGATTATGAATTACGGAAAAATGCCGTTTTCGGCAGCCCTTCGCACCGGAATAGAGCCAATGCCGTGCCCGCCCAAATAGCTGTCGTCCCTAGGTGGCCTGGGCGCGCCGGGTGTTAAAATGTATACTATTGACCTTGCTGCGACGGCCACCGCGCGGCAGGGCGAAAATGGATCTATCGTGGGAGTACGTGAAAATCAGCTTTCCAGGGAGGTGAAAGGTGAGCGCCATATCGGCAATCGAATGGACGGATGCCACGTGGAACCCCGTGCGCGGCTGCAAGAAAATCAGCCCCGGATGCACGCATTGCTACGCCGAAACGTTTGCCGAAAGGTTCCGCGGTGTGCCCGGGCATCCGTACGAGCGGGGCTTTGACCTTCGCCTCGTCCCCGAAAAACTGGCCGATCCGCTGAAGTGGGCGTCGCCTAAGACGATCTTCGTCAACTCGATGAGCGACTTGTTTCACGAGGGTGTCCACGACTCATACATCACTTACGTTGCGCGCGTTATGCAGTTGGCTGATTGGCATACGTACCAGGTGCTCACGAAACGCGCTGCGCGGATGCGCGAACTGCTCACCACAAGGATCGCATTTGCTGCAAAGCTCAAGCACATTTGGTGGGGCGTGAGTGTGGAGAACAAAAAGCATGGCCTTCCACGGATCGAATTCCTCCGCGAAGCTCCAGCCGCAATGAGGTTCCTGTCGATCGAGCCCCTGCTGGAGGACCTAGGTGAACTTAATCTGGAGGGCATCGGCTGGGTAATCGTCGGCGGCGAAAGCGGACCAGGAGCACGACCGATGAAAAAAGAATGGGTGCTGAAGATTATGGAGCAGTGCGCTGCCGCTCAGGTTCCGTTCTTCTTCAAGCAATGGGGTGGCGTTCGCAAGTGCGAGGCAGGCCGGCAACTTGAAGGAAGGACATACGATGAAATTCCCGACCGCCCCGATCGCGTGCCGCCGCCCCGACAACTGCGACTGGAGTTTATTGAGACCTTTGAGCGTTCTGTTTTTTCGTGAGCAGCTTTTATGAATGACCACAATCCCTACGGCGGACGCGAGCAAACACTCGTGAAGCATTTTATTCTGCGCAAATACCTGGAGAGGTTTGCGCACATTATCGGCTCTCGATGGAACGGCATCACTTACGTTGACTGCTTCTCGGGCCCGTGGAGCGTCCGCTCGGATAGCTTTAGCGATAGCTCATTTGCCATTGCGCTGGATCAGTTGCGTAAGGCCCGCGCAACCCATGAACAGAGAGGCAAACAACTGAAACTACGATGCCTCTTCCTGGAGAAGAACCCGCACGCTTATGCAAAATTAGCGGCTTTCGCAGAGCGGGTCAAGGATGTAGAGATCAGAACGCTGAATCGCGCCCTTGAAGAGGCGGTAGCCGACATTCTTCAGTTTATTCACAGCGGCGGGCGGCAGTCTTTTCCGTTCATATTTGTTGACCCAACGGGGTGGACCGGTTTTTCGATGAACCTCATTGCTCCGCTCCTGTGCGTCACACCTGGCGAAGTCCTGATTAATTTCATGACCGACTTCATTCGGCGTTTCTTCGGGACCCAACAGAGCTTTGAGGCGCTCTTTGGTTCCCCTGAGAATAATCCAAGTTTGCAAACGTTGTTGCAGCTTCACCAACAGAAAATGATTGATCGCGCTGGTGGAATAGAAGATCGAATTGAAATGGATGTAGAGGAACTTCTGCTGGATGCCTATGCCACGAGTGTTCGGCTAACGGGGAACTTCAAGCATGTATGCACTGCGTCCATTCTTTATCCCGAGATCGATCGAACATTTTTCCACCTAGTTTATGCGACTCGCGATCGCAAGGGTATTGAGGTGTTTAAGGCGGTGGAGAAACAAGCAATGCCCGTGATGGAAACCTCACGGGCGGAGGCAAAAGAGCGTGCCCGAGTCCGAAAAACAAGACAACCCGGTCTTTTTGCGCCCGAATTCATGCCGCACTCCGAGCCCACCAAAGTATTGCGCGAACGTTACTTGCGTGAAGCGGAGGAACGTGTACTTGCTATCCTCCAAGCAAAACGTCGCGTTCCTTACGAGGAGGTGTGGGATGCCGCGCTGTCCTTCCGGCTTGTTTGGGAAAGCGATCTGAAGGATTGGATTCGAGAGTGGGGAAAGCGAAGGCTTGTGACAATCACGGGGCTGGAACCGAGGCACCACGTACCGAAGCTCGACTCCGGTAACACACTGCTTTGGCAGTCGTCCTAGAGTGGGGAGCAGCGAAAGGGAGCAGAGAAAGGGATCGGGAGTCTTTAAGGATAGCCAATGGCGGAAAAGGCCCCCTTTCTCGTCTTTCTGGCCTACAGGCGCGTCGGCGCAGATATTTTAATCCGCTGACAAGTCTCGGCACGAAGGACCGATGCAGAATGGGAGTTCCCATGCACATAGAAGGCATGCCCTTGGTCATGTTCGAGTTCGTTGGGGGAATATTGGATGGCCAAACGATTTGCAGTGACTCCGAGGAACACGCGGAAGCTCAGCGAGCCGCGCAGCTGTATCTGTGGTTTCGCCTGGGAAAAGGGTATATGGAGCGATCTGAGCAGACTGATCGGACGAATGTTGGCTTATTTAGGCAGCCGTCACCAAACGTGGCCGAGATCGCCAACAGGGAAAACTGGAGTGAGGCGCAGAGAAATGCAATGATGCCGTACTACAACTACCGGGTAACCGGCTGGCAGGAGCTTGATGATTTGCTATTAGTTCGCCTGAAGTTCGTTGACACGGACGGATAGCGAGAAGCGTTGAAGTGATGTAGCCCGGGACACCGACGAATGCGGACCGCAGAATACGGACCGCAAAAAAGAAGGGGACGCAGCTCATGTTCAGAGTCCTAATGTGCGAAAACGAGCTGCGTCCCCTGTTCTAAGCCTGTCAAGAGGCTTTTGGGTGGGGATGCCAAGACCCTCGGGGTGCCTGCTTTTTCTGCCCAGCCCCCATGACTGCAAGCCTTCTACTTCGCCGTTCATTTGCCCCGTTGCACGAAATCCGGCTTTATCGCCCCGTTGTCATCCCTGCCGGCAGCTGCTCCGCGGCTCGGGTCGCCAAGCGACGCATTCCACATCGCATCTGGCTCGTCAGGATCATTTGGACGAAGCCCGTGGTCTTCAAGCAAGGAAGCAATTTCGTCCAACATCTCCCAGTGCCATTCCTTTTCGTTGCTCCAAAAAGCGCCCTGAGCATTCGTTTCGAGCCAGAGCAGACTCTGAATGCGAACCAAGATATTCCTTGTTACCTCGACGGGAAGCTCACTTGGAGATTTCATTTGTTGCTCCATTGTTTCATGACTCGGTTAGCTTGGCCTCGCTCTCAAGCAATCGTGCCACGGCTGAGGAGGCCCGAGGAGCGGGATCCTGGAGCTTGCATTGCTCTAAAACGCGCCGGAATTCGTGGCGAGACGGGCGGACGTAGCCCGGGGGAAGGCCGCGCTGAACATACTGCTCGAGCACGCCAAGGGCGATCAGAGAGAGAGGACGCCCGGAGGCGAGCCAGCGCGAAATGTCCGGCCATTTCATTTCGGACATCGCCGCAATCGGCGCCCAGTCAAGGGTCGCCTCGTTGGCCGGGGCCGCTGCCCACCATTGCTCGACTAGCTCGATTGTTCCTCGATGGTGTAGGTTTGCGAAGCTCTGCAGACATTTCTTACGCTTTTTTCGGTCGGACACGGTTGCAAGCCATGTCTTGGCCATGGCAAAAGCCTCGTCGCCGGATAATGCGGCCGCCATGGATCTCACAGCCAGCCCCAGCATTTGATGCTGCTCCGCAAGCAAAATAGGCCACAACTCCCGCATCCAATCCCTTGCGGCTGGTCCGGCGCGTTCGATGATACGAAGCGCTTGCATCGTCACGTCCGTGCCCTGCTGCCGGCGGCGCGCCCAGCACGCACGCCCCAGCTGGACCAATTCCGTGAGCGGAATTCTCGCGACGGCTTGCTCAAGAGCATCTGGCACATTGTAGGTGAAGGAGAAAAGCGTCTCGACGACCTGCGGCGGCGCCATGCTTGCCAGGCGTTCGGCGAGCGGACGCAGGTCGCCGAACAAGTTGGTCACTGGTTCTCTCCGCGGTCCCGCTGCCGCAGGCAGCGAGTCGAGAGGTTGTTCTATCGCAATGATGACCTCGGAATATCCCGAGCGTTTGAGCCACGCTTCCAGGGCCAGCGCTCCCGCAAAAGTGTTCTGGAACGAGAGCCGGAGGGTGAGCCGATCTCCGACTTGCTCGACATGAGACTCGTCCTTCTCGAGGCGAGCGCTGCGATCCTCATCATCCAGGACCCGTCCATCCGCGCATTCCGCTCCCCAGGGCGGCGGGGTTTCGGCCTCACTAGCGTATTGCGCCGCGTCCACCAGCGCAAGATACTCGCGGATCGCAGTAAGCGCAGCCGGGTTGTTGCCGTGAGCGTGTGCGACAACGTGCGGTTGATCGTACTGCCAGTAACCGAACTCGACCGCTCCCACGGCTGCGAAAAACTTTCGGAATGGCTCTTCCGGAAGGCCCATGCAATACGGGTGATAGACCACGACGGTTTGTCCGACGGCGCCGGCGGTCAGCACCGGCGCTCCGGCGCCGTCTTCTTCCCACCAGAGTCCATCGCCGTCCTTCGTCCAATCGAAGCCGTGGGCTTCGCCGAACTTGCGGAGCGGCGGAGTCGGTTTGTTGCCCCAGTACTCGTTGGCGAGCAACCACTGGGAACCTTCGGGGCTTGCCAAAAATGCTTCGTGGGCGCGCGCCAATTCACGCAGGGCCTCGGCCGCTTTGCTTGCTTCGGCCGCTTCGCGAAAGCGTCCGACAATGGTCCAATCACCGCTGTTATTACCGGCACGTCCCTGCCACAACCAGACTCCCACCGACAGGCTCGCCGATTCAGCCCGGGAAAACTCGGCACGCGTGCATCCCGGGGTGGTCGTCGCCGGGCGCCGAGAACGCAGGCCAGCATAAATTGCTTGCAGATCCTCGAACGTTTCGAAGGGAATGCGCTCGTGATGAAAGGAGCAAGGCTGAACGGCGCGGTCTGGCGTTATCACCAGGAAAGTATCACCCGCGCCGCAGTCGCTACGCGCGAAGAGGTGTGGCAGATCGGCAAGGCGCGGATACCAGCAAACATCCAGGCGGAGAGGGAGATGCTGAAGGCGCGACACCGTCTCCTTGAGCAGCGCGAAATCCTCCTCACGCAGGTGCAGCAACGAATCCTTCCCCTTGTATCCCAGAAGAAGCACATTCCGGGCGCCCACCTCCAGAAAATCGTACACGAATGGCTCAATCATGCCGACATTGGCCGGCGTAACGAGCCAATTAACGCCGACATTCATTCCGCGCGCCATGCGTAAGCTCCGGCGATAGTGGTTGTCCGCGTAGGCCGATACCCGCAACTCGCCGACTATGCCACTCAGGCGTGCGAGAAGATCCGGCGTCAGCAGCGTGCCGTTGGTTGTGAAATTGATTCCGAGTGGGGTGGCTTGATGCAATTCTTCCAGCATTTCGACGAAACCACGAAACAGCAGCGGCTCGCCGCCTCCAAAAGCGACTTCGAGGACGCCCCATTGAGCCGCTCTTGCGAGCAACTCGATGACGAACGGCGCGTCCAGCCGGCTCGGCGCGCTTGTGTCACGGTAGCAGAAGTCGCAGTGGAGATTGCAAGGAGTTAACAGGCCAATTTGGAGAACACGCGGCGCCGTCCTTTGCAAACTTGCGGTATGCCTGTTCCGTATGAGCGCGTTTTGGCCGGAGGCTCGATCAAATGCGTGTAAGCCATGGTCCACCGTCTGCAAACCCCAGCGCCGTGAGTCGGTCGTATTGATCATTGCCCCGGTCCTTCCTTGTGGTCTGCGGTATTCTTGCCGATCACCTGGGGTTCCTGCGAAATGGCTCTAGCGTACCGGACGGCTGAAGGAATTCAAGGAAGAAGAACTGCAAGCAGGATAGCCAGTCTCGAACCAGCCGTTCCGCGGGAGCGTAAGCCTTCATAAGCCTGAAGGCAAAACGTTCCCTTGCTCAATCCTGTACTACACTTGAAGAAGGCTTGGCGGTATCGGCGTTGCGATGCTCAGCCATCCATGTCTCCTTATTTCTTGTCGGGCACCGGTCCACAGCAAGCCAAATTTGAGGACTTGAATATGGCAAACGACAGCAATGCACTGGTTCTGGCCGTGTCTTCGGGCGATGTCGGCAAGGTTAAGGAGCTGATCGCGGCCGGTGTCCCGGTGAATCAACAGGATAGTTCCGGAGATCTGCCATTAACCGATGCCGCGCAACGGGGCAGGCCGGAGTTGGTCAAACTGCTCCTGCAGGCGGGGGCCAATGTCAACGCCACTACCAAGTCCAAAAGGTCTGCGTTAATGTGGGCCGCGGAGGGAGGGCACGCGGACATTGTCGAGGTGCTGCTGGCAGCCGGCGCCGACGTGAACCAGGAAGGAAAGAATATCACGCCGCTCGCAGCCGCGGTTTCTGAGGGTACCAAAGCGCATCTGCAAATCGTGCAAAAACTGCTGGCGGCCCGGGCTGACGTCAACTACGGCAAATTCTCGACCGTGCTCATGAGAGCAAGTCGGGACAGCAGTACCGAAGTCGTCAAAGCCCTGCTCGACGCAGGAGCTGCCGTCAATGCGGTCACCCGGCTTGGATCGGCATTGACGATGGCCGTTCAGGAGAATAGGCCTGAGAACGTAGCGCTGCTACTCCAGGCGGGAGCCGATGCCCACGTGCGCTTCCCGGCGGACGCCGATGAACCGATCGCCGGCAAAACGCCGCTAGAATATGCGGCCGCCAAGAAAGCGAAAAAAATCCTCGCCTTGCTGGCAGGCGTCAAAGAAGCATCCGCCGGAAGTCCGAACATCGCCCCCGCAAAGCCGGCCGAGCTTTGGCAACGCATTGAATTGGCTCTGCAAAAAAGCAACCCGGAACTCCGGGCGGCTTTGAATGCCGGCGCCGGCGCCCAGGACTTGACGCGCCTCGCGCAGACGGTTGGCAAGGAATTGCCCGAGGATTTCAAGGCTGCTTACGGAATTCACAATGGCCAACAAGGCGGGGGCGACTTGATTCCGGCTAGCGCAGAGAACGAAGAAGGCTATTTCCTGATGCCGACCAAGGCCATTATTAGTGAATGGAAATCGTGGAAGAGCCTTGTTGACAACGGAGAGTTCAAAGGTAAGGAAAGCAGCCCTGAGACTGGCATCCAGGGCGCTTGGTGGCACCCGGGCTGGCTTCCGTTCGCATCCAACGGGGGCGGCGATTCCATCTGCCTTGATCTTGCGCCCGCGCCAGGCGGGACTAGAGGCCAGGTAATCACGATGAATCACGAGACATCGAGACGGCAGTTGTTAGCGCCTTCGTTTTCCGCTTGGTTCACGGAAGTCGCGCAGACTATTGAGCAAAGTTAAGGGGTCACTCCGAAGGCATCATGCTACCTTAATGACCATCGGTAGCCTGATTACATCATTCTTGCCATTCGCCGAGAACCGGCGGACGGCCAACTCCCGAACCAAGCCCGCCCAAGATGGCCGCGAAGATGGCCACCACAAATTGTCAAATCCGCAGGAATAGTCCAAGGCGGCCAAGATGGTCAGCCTCTCTACTCCCCTCGGGAGACTGCGAGGATCAGCCGGTGCTGCTTCGTTCAAGAGCAACCTGCCGGCTCAGCCGGATTTTTTCGGAAATTCTCCAAGACCGCCATAGACCGCCAAGTGACTTGGCGGACGGATTAATGAGAAATTCCTGATCCGGGCAAACGCCTCATTGGACAGAAAAGCGGTATTCCCATCCTGGGCGGGATTTCAAGGGGCGGCAGCCCCTTGCATGGCAAACTCAGTTTTTTTCGGGACGCAAGTTGCGCTGCCGTGCGTTCTTACGTCGGCAAATGAGTTTGCCAACCGTGGCAAACTCGGGAACGCGGGAAGCAGAACGGCCGCCTTTCAAACACGGCCGACCGTCGGGACTGCAGCACGGGAAAAAGCGAGAGAAATGGCAGGTCCCCGTTCCGGCAAATTTGCCGGAACGGGAAAAGTCGTCGTGGTGCAAAAAACGACATGCGAGGGTGACCACCTACGGGATGTTGTGTGTGTCGCCCGTGGCGCTTTTCCTGGCAAGCTGCGCTGGCCGCCGGCAGGCACGGACGGGAAGAACAGAAAGGGGACGCAGCTCGTTTTGTGCACAATATCACTCTCAAAACGAGTTGCATCCTCTTTCTCTTCCCCCGTGCCTCACGGCGACTTGCCGGAAGGGTCCGGCGTCCAAACGGACAAGGTATCGCGAGCAAAGTCAATTTCTACTCGCAGACCTGCTGAGCGTAGGGCACGAACGCCGATCAAGGGCTGCTGAAAATGCGGATCAGGTATGGCCGGCGAGTCATGGAAGGGCAAACCGCGATGCAAGACGATCCGCTGTGGCGGCGGCGCCCCTGCCGTCAGGTTGCTCACCAGCCAAAGGTCAACGTCCCGCACCGGAACAACGATCTTGCCGGCCACTGTGCGGATCGTCATCGGCTGGGGTAGTCGACCGGCGTCGGGGTCGAGCCCCGCCAGCACAAGATGATGCCGCCACGCGAACGCCTCGCCACGATTGCCGGTATCGAGAACCCAGTTCTGCACTCGGCCCACCGCCGGCGGTCCGGCCAGCGTCGGCTCCGTAACCATAATCGGCACCACGACTGTCCAGTAGGTTAACGGCGGCGACCGGCTGGCATCCGTCCACGAGTGGAAGGGCAGTCGGTCGATCAAGAGTGGCACACTTCCACCTCCGCACGGTCGCCGTTAATCGAGCACGACAGGCCCGAGCGTGATTTCCGTTTCCTGTGCTTCAATGCAAAAGACGACGAACTGGTCCCGTGCCAGGCCTCGATCGAGACACTGCTGGTACAGCTGATGCTTTGCCGCCGCAAAAGCAATGGGTTGCTCGCCCCGATAAGCAACCCACTCGCCGGGCCGCTGCTGGAACAATACGGGCAGGTCGCGCTCGAAGGCTCGCAATGATTGTTCCGCAGGCACTTGTGAGCGCCCTGTTGCGTCCGATACGGCCTGATTCATGGAACTGCCTCTTGAGTCAGATGCCTATCTTGATCGTATCCTGTGGGGAACGCTGATACAACCGACTACTCGAGTTCCGCAAGGCCGCAACCTGCCGTAGCAAGATGGGAGAAGTCTGCGGAGAACGGAGGATAGCGTGCGGCGCTTTTCCTGGCAAGCTGCGCTGGCCGCCTGCAGGCACGGGCGGACCGAGGGGGGAAATCTGTTCCGACAAATCCATGAAGTCAACAAAAAGCAGCCAGGCTGCCTCGGCTTCCTGTTATCCGATACCTGCCTCAAGCACGACAAACCTAATACATTGCCCGACTTCAAGTGCCGAGGATGTCATGAAACGACTGCATCATGGAAGATGGCTCGCTGCCGCACTCCTGTCCGGGCTGATGGGCTGCGCTACGTTTGCCGTCCGTCCCCCGACCCCTGCCAAAGATATACCGCGGGTTGGGCTGGAGGAGCCGCCGCCGGGGGAACATTTTTATATCATGCTCTTCGCTTCGCAACGGACCCCCCTCCGCATTCCCCGCCTGTCGCACTCTTGGGCGACCGTCATCCACGTGACGGAAGCGGCCGATGGGAAGGAGCAACAGATTGAGCACCATACCATCAGCTGGATGCCGGCAAGCCTGGTCATTCATCCTTATTATTTTCATCCCGTGGCGCCTCTGAACCTGAACCTCCACGACACGATTGGCTACGCTCTGGAAAAAAAAGAACGCGTCTCGGAATGGGGCCCGTATGAGTGCATCCCGCGGCTTTACGTACGCTTTCTTGTGCAAAAGCAATTCCTGGAGAGCGGCAGCATCGGCTATCAGTGCACCGACAACGCCGGTGAGGCGGCCCATAAGGGGAATGCCTGTGATTGCATTCACGCCATCACGGACTTTGATCCGGAATACCAGCGCAGCCGCTATCCGCTGCTCTGGTTCGGTGATTCAGCGACGCGCATCATGGTCGCGCGCCTCAACGAAGCGAAGGTGCTCATTCATCCGGACAAGACGCATGACTGGCTGAATGCCCGCCTGGGGCTGGACCAGTATCCGATCGTCAAGCGCTGCGACATCGATCCGGGACGCCTCTACCATGCACTGTCCCGGTTGAACAGGCTTCTACCGACCGACGCCGACCGGCAGACATCTGCCCGGGGCGAAGGAAAGGATTGTTTGCCGGCGCACGCGCCGCCAGTCGTGCCCGGCGTGCCTGAAGGAGTCATTGCCAGGTAGATGCTGTGCTCTGTCAATCTTCGAGGAGTAAGATTACGATCAAGATTAAGATTATGAAGATGATCTTCAATATAGTAAGCGAGTCGCTGCTCCCCGCGCGGAGGGAAATTCATGCCGCACGAGCTGCCGCCCGATCCGTCGCCGATTCTTGATCTTATCGAAGCCTTCCGCACATCCAAAATCATGTTCGCGGCCATTGGCCTCGGCGTCTTTGACCGCCTGGAGAAGGCGCCCGCAACCGTTGAAGCGCTCGCGCGCGATCTCGGCATGAACCGCGACGCGCTGGAGCGGCTCCTGAACGCATGCGCCGGCCTCGGGTTGCTCGCCCGCACGGACAGCAACTATGTCAACACGCCGGCAGCAGCGGCGTATCTTTGCAGGCAAAGTCCGCGCCGGCTGACCGGTTACATCAACTACTCGAACACCATTCTCTGGGAGCTCTGGGCGCATCTGGAAGATGCGGTACGCGAAGGGACGCACCGCTGGAAACAGGCTTTCGGCCAGGAGGGGCCCATCTTCTCGGCGCTCTTTCGCACGGAGGAAGACAAACGTGAATTCCTGCTTGGCATGCACGGTTTCGGCTTGATCAGCTCGCCCGTGGTGGTGGCGGCCTTCGATCTGAGCCGTTTTCGCCGGCTCGTGGACCTGGGCGGCGCCACCGGCCACCTCGCCGTCGCGGCCTGCCTGCACTACCCGTCGCTGCGCGCGGCGGTTTTCGATTTGCCGGGCGTTGTTCCAATGGCGCGCGAGCAGGTGCAGGCCTCGACGGTTGCCGGCCGTGTCGAGGTGCTGGCCGGCGATTTCTTTCAGGATCCCTTGCCCGAAGCCGACCTTTACGCGCTCGGCCGCATCGTCCATGACTGGAGCGAGGACAAGATCGCTGCGCTCCTTCGCAAGATTCACGAACGCTTGCCTCCCGGCGGCGCCGTGCTCGTCGCGGAGAAACTGCTGACCGACGACAAGACCGGCCCGCGCTGGGCCGTGCTGCAGTCCGTCAACATGCTGCTCTGCACCGAAGGAAAAGAGCGCACCGTGGCGGAATACACGGCCCTGCTCCAGGCAGCCGGCTTCCGCCACATTGAAGCGCGGCGAACCAATAGCCCGCTGGACGTCGTGCTGGCAGTCAAGGACGGGAAGTGAAGATAGCTCTGTTTTCGGTCCTTGGTACAATGCACGAGGATGAACGTGCTACGAAGCCCTTGACGCGAAAGGGCGTATGCTGCGGTAAGGCCTAGTCCTCGCACTTCCGTTGGCAAATCAAGATTCAAACGCCGCCCGGACGTTGGCGTCAGCCAGGGCGACAAGTCCCCAGATGCCAAAAGGGATTCCCAGGACAAAGCATGGCCCCAGGCACGGAATCAGGGCAAGGATACACGCGCTGCGGGCCAGACCGGGATTCCGCAGGTCTTTCATGCGCATGGCGCCTGCCAGGATGACGGCATTGGCGGCCAGCATCAAGACGGACCAGAGGATACGTACCGCGACCGCCATTTCCATGGAATCGCCTCGTGCCTGAGCCGCCCTGCCCGCGGTGCCGCTCAGGACAAACCAGGCGTCGAAGGCCAGGGCGAGCAACAGAAGCCCGATGCAGATCCCACTGAGAATGCCGAGGATGATTGCCGGGGCCAAGACCTTGCCTCGCGCATAGTCCAGAAAATCAGCTTCCAGGTTGTCCCTTTGCATGGACTGCAAGCGGTCCCACGTGGTGAGTAGCCAGGCCGGCGCCGGCTGACCTGACACGGTATTGGAACAGGCCGTCCCGCTTGGGTCAACTGCCGACTGGAAATTGACGCCCGCCATTCGATAAAAAAGTCAAGGGGATAGGTGAATCCTCGTGGACTACGATCCGCGGGTCGCTGGTGGTTCGCTGCCCGAGGCAGCCGGGCTGAGGTGGGGCATCTCGGCTTCCACGCGGACCGTCGTTCCCGGAGACAGTTTGGCAATCCGCGTCGCCCGCGTTACACCGTTGTTGATCACCAACTCGCCATCGGTGCCGCGACTGACTTCCAAGCCAGTCCCCATTTTTTCAGGCTCTTATTTCCACCAAGGCCAGCCAATCAAGCGGCGGATTTTGTCGCTGATGCTTTCTGTTGAGTCTGCCCATTTGGCCTTTTCTACAAGCTTGCTGTTGTCGTCAAAAAAGAGGATAGCCAACGAACGATCCGCATTTTCCCAGCAATACGCCCGTGCGGTTTCGTTGGGAAAACCGTGAAAAACAATCCCCTCTTTGCCAAATATCTTTTGAACTTCCGCCAGCGTCATCCCCTCTGCGATGCGATCATAATTCGCCTTCGTGACGCCGGTGCGCGAGGACAACGCGGCAAGCACGGCCAGCAGCAGAGCAACGCAAGCCGCGAAAATGCCGGCGCAGATAAAACGTTTCTTCGCCATTATCCAGTCATTCTATGCCGGCTCTTCCAATAAGCGTTCGTTCTTACTTCCCCTCGGCGGGTTCCTTGAGTCCCGGCTTGTAGTAATTGGGAAAAGCCGGCCGGCGGGCGACTTTGGGCGGGTTCTTTTGCAGTTCGGCCAGCACCAGCTCGACCGCCTTTTCCAGTTGCGGGTCATGGCCTTCCCGCACGGCCTGGGGATCGAACTCCACTTCAACGTCCGGCGCCACGCCGCGGTTCTCCACGTCCCAGCGGCCATTGGGGAACCAGATTCCCATGCGCGGCGCGGTCACCATGCCGCCGTCGATCAAGGTCGGGTAGCCGCCGATGCCGACCAGCCCGCCCCAGGTCCGCTTGCCGACCAGGGGTCCGAGTTTGGCCTGGCGGAAGGTGTACGGCAGGTAGTCCCCGCCGGAACCGGCGCGCTCGTTGATGAGCATCACCTTGGGGCCGTAGATGGCGCCGCCGGGGAAAGGCATGTCGTCTCCTTCGCCAGCCCGTCCCGAGATGTAGTTCCGCAGCGGCTGGCGGAGGTAGTCCACGATGTGATCGGCCAGTTGGCCGCCGCCGTTGAAGCGCTCGTCGATGATGACTCCCTGCTTTTCGGTCTGGGCGAAGAAATAGCGGTTGAAGCGCTCAAAGCCTTCGGACGACGTGTTGGGCACATAAATGTACGCGACGCGGCCGCCGGTCAGCGCATCGACTTTGCGCCGGTTGGCGTCCACCCAGGCCAGGTTGCGCAACTGCCGTTCGCTCGGGATCGGCACGACGGTCACTACCCTGCTGTTCGTGTCATCCGGCTTTGGGCCGACCTTGAGGAACGTCTGCTTCCCGGCTGTCCCCTCGAACAACCGATACACATTGTCGTCTCCTTTCAGGTCCTTGCCATTGACGGCAAGCAGGTACTCGCCTTCTTTCACGCCCGCTCCGGGCTGCAGAAGGGGGGCGCGCAGGTCGGGGTTCCAGCTTTCGCCGCGATAGACCCGGGCAAACTTGTAGCGGCCGTTGTCCACCGTGTAGTCCGCTCCGAGCAAGCCGGTCCTGGAATCGGGCTGAGGGGGATTATCTCCGCCGGCGATGTAGACGTGTCCCAAACATAGCTCGCCGAGCATTTCTTCCATCAACAGGCTCAGGTCGTGCCGGCTGCCCAGCCCGGCCAGGTAGGGCTCGTACTTTTTCTCGGCAGCGGCCAGATCCAACCCATGGGCATTGGGGTCATAGAGGAAATCGCGTTCGATCCGCCAGGTCTCCCGGTAGATTTGCCGCCACTCGGCGCGGGGATCGATCTTCACCTCGACATCTTCGAGCTTGACGGCGCCCTCCCCGGGCTTGACCGAGCCCTCGCCGGATTTCGGCGGGCCCGCCCCCTCGCCCGGCTTCCCGCCGCCGGGCGCGGAGGTCACGAACCATTTGTCGCCCATCTGGTAAAGCATCTTCTCGCCGTTGTGTGAGACAACGAAACGGCTCACGCCATCCAGCAGCTTCTCGGCCTTACGTTTGCTCAGATCGAACTTGTGCACGACCGAGCTGGGACGCCCGCGGCGCGGCGCGTTGACGGCCTCACCCTCGACGAGAAACACCGTCCCCTCTTTGCCGGCCTCCAGGCCGACATAATTCCGGCTGGGGACCGGCAGGGGCACGATGCGCTGATCGATGTTTTCCAGGTCGATGCGGACCTTCGGAGCGCTTTTTTCTTTGTCCTTGTCCTTGTCCGCGGCCTTGGCGGCATCCTTTTCCTCGTCGCTTTCCGGCAACAGAGGCGAAGGATCGTCCTTGCTGAGGACGATGAGGTAAACCGCATTGGTCTGAGCCCGGTTGAACGCCGACATGCTGCCAAAAGCGATCGGGCCGTCATCGGTGCTGGCGGTGAAATAGAGATACTTCCCGCCCTTGTCGAAAGCCGGCATGGCGGCATTGCTCATACCGTCGGTAATCTGGTGCGTCTTGCCGGTCTCGAAGGAATACAGGAAGACCGCGCCGACCGTCCGTTGCAGGGAGCGCGTGTAGGCGATCCATTTGCTGTCCGGCGACCAGGCCGGGGTCGGAGGCTGCCCGAGTGCCTGCGGGTCGGTATCCACCCTGGTAGACTTGCCCGTTGCCAGATCGAGGCACCACAGGTTCTTGCGCTTGTCGGTGTAGGCAATCCGCTTGCTGTCCGGGGACCAGGTGGGGCCATAGTAAAAGGACGGCGCGTCGCCAAGCTGGTAGGTTTTGGTCTGGCCCAGGCCGTTTTGTGGCTTCAAGTGCAGTTCGTATTCCCCGGAGGCATCGGAAAAGTAGGCCACGGTTTTGCCGTCCGGAGACCACGCCGGGTCGCGCTCGGCGACGCCGGGCGTGCTGGTCAGATTGCGCGCATCACCTTTCTCGGCCGGGATCGTCAGAATTTCGCCACGCGCCTCGACAAGGACGCGGGCGCCCGTCGGCGATAGCCTGACGTTCTGGACGTGCTTGGCGATCTTTTCCAGTCGCGGCCGGGCCGCAGGAAGATCGGCGCTCACCTGGACGTCGAGCCGGGACGCCTTTTCCGTTTTGAGGTCATACAGGTAGAGCCCATCAATCCGGTCGAAGGCGATGGCATCGCCACACGCCGAGGCCGATTTGATGTCCATGCCGTTCGGCTCCAGCGCGAGTCTTACCGCTTTCGTGTTCAGATCGTAAGCATACAGCGTGGTCGAGCCGTCCCGGTCGGACAGGAAATAGACCTTGTAATCGATCCACATCGGATTGAAGTCGTTCGAATCGGTGCGCGGCAGTTTCTCGATCGCCGAGGTCGCCAGGTCGGCGATCCAGACAAAGGGAGCGCTGCCGCCGCGATAGTGCTTCCAGGCAATGTAGCCGCCGGGAAACGCCCGTGTGTTGGTGAAGGGGACATAGGCGAGCTTCTTGCCGTCCGGCGAAAAACTGGCCTCCTCGGCCATGGGCAGTGATATCTCGGTCTCCGGCCCGCCCGTCACGGGCACGGTGAACAGGCGGGTATAGCGTCCACCGCTGGCTCTCGTGGAACGGAACATGACCGATTTGCCGTCCGGCGTCCAGGCGACGGGCAGGTCGGGGTCCGGGTGATATGTCAGCCGCCTCGGTTGGCCGCCGGCGACGGGAACCACGTAGACATCGAGGTTGCCTTCGTATTCACCGGCGAAGGCAAGCTGGCTGCCGTCCGGAGAGAAGACGGGATGGCTTTCCAGGCCCGCTCCCGCCGTCAAACGGCGCGCGGCACCACCGGTTCGTTCCACCACCCACAAATCCCCGGCATAGGCAAAGGCGATCTGCCCGGCGCTTACGGCAGGCCGACCGAAAATCTGCCGCGGCTCCGCAGCCCCGCTCGAGTTGATCAGTGGGAAAGTCGCAAGCAGCACGAGAGCAAAACGATACATAAGTTCTCCTTGTCGTCAGGCGCCCATCTCTGATCCTATGCTATGAACCGGCCTCACGAAAAATAACCGCATTTCCGCCTTGGCGTGCCCAGTGCGGCGCTCCAGCTAGGCTAGAGGAAGTGAAGGGGACGTTCAAAAGGACAAATGCAAAACCCATGGCGCCGCATCAATTAACGCTGGCCGTCTTGCCCGACGTGATGGCAATTTGCAGGCTTGAGGCGGGGTCCGCTATTCCACGCTGGGCAACTTCCGGCCCATTATTTTCGATCACGCGCACCGACGATGAGCTTTCTGTCGCTTGCCTACAAGCGCTGGTGCCGGAAGGAATTCGCTGCGAGCGAGATTGGAGATGCCTGCGCGTGGCGGGACCGATTCCTTTCTCGGCAGTCGGCGTTCTGGCCGCGCTGGTCGCGCCTTTGGCCGAGGCAGGGATCAGCGTGTTTTCTGTCTCGACATTCGACACCGATTACTTGCTCGTCAAGGCCGGCGATCTCGACAAGACCATTGCCGTTCTGCGGCAAGCCGGTCAGGAAGTCCAGTGCGCCGCAATGGAAGAACTACGCCGGCAGTGGCGCGATCTTTTGCACCACTGGGCCGTGGACCCAATCCGGGCGAACGAGAAGTTCAAAGAGGTGAGCGGCTTTTACCGTGAGGCGGGGCGCTTTTACCACACGCTCGACCACATCGGCGAAGTACTTCACAGCGTGGACGCCCTTGCCTCGAAGGCCCGCTTTCCGGAAATGGTCAAACTGTCTGCCTGGCTGCATGACGTGATCTACGATAGCAAGGCTTCCGACAACGAAGAGCGCAGTGCCCGATACGCGGAGAAATTGTGCGAGGAGTTCGAAATTCCAGAAGGGCGCGTGATTGCGGCCATGATTCTGAAAACGAAAACGCATGATGCGGAGGGGGACACGGACGCCCAGATTCTCATCGATGCCGATCTCGCAATTCTTGGCGCGACAGAGACCGAGTACCGCGCTTATGCGCAAAAGATTCAGCAGGAATACGCCTGGGTGCCTCAAGACCGTTTCAACGAAGGCAGGCGGCGTATCCTGGAAGGGTTGTTGGCCAGACCGCGGATTTATCATTGGTTCAGTCATCTGGAAGGGCCGGCTCGCCGCAACATGGCGGCCGAGATTGCCAGGTTGGCCGCCGGCTCCTCTCTGGGCGCTGGTGGCCACTGAAACGCCAACTGACCAAAATCTTTGATCCGCTAAAGGTGCCGGAAGGCACAGACGACGGTACACCGCGTGCGGATTCATCGAGCCTCGCTGTTCGCCTGGGGCCGGACGTCAACCCCGACTGGTCTGATCGCAAACCTTGCCTGCTTCGGGAGTTTGACCGGACCGCTGCGCTTTGTATTTGGCCTGCCATTCGCGCAGAGAGGTCTTGAAGAGAGAGACAGGCAACGGCTTGCTTGCGTTTTGTGCCGCTAAAGATGCTTTGCCGATCGTTCGCATGGCTGGTTTCCGTAGCAATCGTGGAAGAAGGCGGAATGGAACACGTTTGGTTGGAGTCCGCGTTAGACTCCAGAGGCTTGTGTTTTAATGAGCATCCTTCGTGCCAATACGGAACGATCCGAGTTTTCCCGTCCCGAAAAACCGCAGCAGGGCGCGGCTCGGCTAAGCCTGAGGTTCAAGCCTTAGTTCAAAGGTTTATTTTGGCCAGTAGCCGCTTTCGAAGATGGCTGACGGCGGTTCTTGACATCCCAGAGACGGAAGCCAAGGTCGAATCCCTTCACGAGACCGCCCCAGGACATCTTCTTGGGAAAGATTTTGCCGCCGTCATCCTGCAAGTCCGGGCCGAGCGCATAGATGACCAGGCCTTGCTCGGTCTTCTGAAACCGGAGCGGCGCGCGAGCATAGGGATCGGTAGGAATTTTCTTGAGAAAGGCGGGCACGAGCTCCACGAGCGAGTCGGGCCAGCGGCCATGTTGCAAGCGAAAACGTTCGGCGGCCAGAGCCGCCGCGGCACAGCGCAGTTCGGCGCGCACGCGCAGATTGCATTCTGCACCCTTTCTGAAAGCGGTCAAATCCCGAGCCAGCGCGGGTAGTTTTTCGTGCTTGGTGCTCAACCGCTCCATGGCGTCCTGCTGGTCTTCGAGCGGCAGCCTGGCAACTTCCACCAGCTCCGACATGAATTCCAGCATGGCGGCGTGATTGTCTCGCAGCTTGCTTAACGGCCAGCCAAGGAGAATATTGTCGACCCGGTCGATCCCCGTGCCCTGCCACGCCTGTTTTTGCAGTGAACCCATCATCTTGCGCATGCGAACGTTGTTAATCTCGCCGCTCTCCAGCCGTTCCATCATCACGTGCAGGATGGCGCGTTCGCCGCGCGCGGCAACCAGAAAACCGGGATACGCTTCTTCCTCCTCGATCATCTTCTGGAAAGCCACGAGCGTGGCCTCGGACACCTGTCCCTGGGCCAGCACTCGTTCCGCGGCACGCAGGGCATCCGACGCACGCGACATGCGCGTCCGTTGCGTTATCGCGAAGGCCTCGTCCCCCAGGGCGCGCGCGCCGTTGAACATGATTCGGATCGAAGTAAACGCGCCCTCCGGATCGTTGGCCTGCGCCCGCCAGGCGACGTCGAGCTGCATGTAAACGACCAGCGTCGTAAGAGCGTCAACGTGCGGCAAGACGGTGGTGACGACGTCCGTGCTCAGCCCCGTATCGTGTCGCCCGCGGGGCATATCGGCGATAGGCCGCGCCGCCGCGAGCAAGGAAGCCGCGCGTTTCAGTTCCGCCGCGATGCTCTCGGATTGCTCCTGGTTCAGTTGCTCCGGGGAAGGTAGGGATTCAATTTCTTCAAGGAGAGGGGGGAAAGTCCGCGGCAGCGGCAGGAATTGCCGCGCGGTCATGACCTGTAAAATGGCGTTCTGCCCGTCGGGAATGGCCGGCTGCCGGGCCGCGATCTGCGACAGGGTCCAATCCGGATCGAGTTGATCGATCCTGGCGATGGTGCTGCGCAAGTCTCGTTCGGAAGCGACCAGGGTGTAATAGTAGTACGCCACGCCGGCGCCGAACACCAGGACAAGGAGACCGCCCATTATGCGAAGCCACTTCCAACCCCGGCGCTTTGGCGTTTCGACCATCACTTCTGCTGGCGGCATGACGTTCATTCTCTTGAGTCTATCCGACTTAGAGAACGAAGGACATGCGCAAATATCCCACAAGACGGCGCGTGCTCCGTCGAACGTGCGCGGGCCAACAAGGAATTTGCTTAGCGCGCCCTGGCCTCCTCCTTGGCAAAGGGATAGCTGGCGAACAAGGCGCTACCCAGGCCCAGGTAGGGATCATCCAGGTCGGCGTGCAGCACGTCTTTGTAGAGTGGCTTGAGGATCTGCTCCGGCCGCACCATGCCTGTCCTGGCCAGCAGGTCATGAATCTGGGCCCGGCGTGTGGTTTCGTTGAGCTGAGTGTCCTGGGCCAGCGCATTCCAGGTCGCCAATTCTTCAGGGGCAGCAAGAGGCGGAACCTTTGGCGTGGCCGTTGGGACGCTGCCCGTGCCGGGAATTGGCTCCTGCTGCTGGGCGGCCGGCAGCAGCACCGCCTTGATGCCGCCTTCGATCACGCGTTTTGAAATCGGCGCCACATTCACAAACCGGTCCGGATTCTGCTTCTGCCGCAAGGCCTCGGCTTGTTTCTGATGGTACGCGCCCAATACTGCCGCCAGCTTGCCTTGTTGCCGCGCTTGCCCGGCATAGTTTTCCAGGAGGCGGAATTGCTGCAGACGGTCCAGGTAGGTCTGCGCTTCATAGATGCCGGGGAGAATGTCAAGCACCAGGCCGTCCCCCGTGCATACCGAGGTGGCGATGTTGCCATGCAGGGTGCGCGTGACCTGGATGCCGTTGCCGAAATCAATGTGCACCAGGGGCACGGGCCGGACCGTTTCCCACGCCGGCTCGAAATTGGCGGAGATAAAGCCGGCCACCTGCTCGTTGGAGAACAACACGGTTCTCGCCAGGCGGGCGTTGGTTCAGCAGAACAGGTCGTCGAGTTTCCCCATCATGTGAAACAGCAGCACCGGCTTATGCGACTTTTGCGCGGCCCGGCAAGCCTCGGCGAACGTGGCGTGCCAGTGCACCAGGCCGGGCGGAACGTGCGCGTTGACAAATTCTTTGGCCGGGGACGCGGGCGACGTTGATTTCTGCCCAATCACGGCAAGCGCCGGCGGCTCAATCGCCACGCTCTTGGTAAAGTCAGCGGGCACAGGCTTGGGCGGAACGACTGCCCCGGCAGGCAGCTTGATCCCTGTGGTGCTCGCCAGGGCCTTTTCCTGCCCCGTCCCGTGGCCGGTGGCGCCGTTCAACACCAGGAAGCCCATGAAGCAGGCGGGGAGTCCGAGCTTTGTGTAGCGGCTCATTGTCGTCTCTTGTCGCAAGGTTGCGCCGAGCTTCCGCCGGCGCCGCGGTCCATGAGACCCGCTCATGGCGTGCACTATTCTACCTCCCTGAATGGTGCGCAATTGTAACAGGTGAGTAACTGCCGGAGGCCGGACGGCCGCCAGGTAAACTCTGGACGGGTAGATCTTGACGCTGCGTGGAGATGCTGTAGCTAAATGGCAACATGAGCCGCTTCCGTGGACCGCGGACGCGCTTCTGTCCTGGGACTTCCGGGCGCAAGAGCGTTGGCCAGTGACCTGAAGCGTGCCGGAATTTGTTTTTAGGAGGCCATCGATGAGAAGGCCGATGCTCTGTGCACTAGTATTCGCGTTCGCGCTCGGTTTTGTGCCTCGCGTCCTCGGTCAAGGCGACGTAAAGGCGATTCTGGAAAAGGCCGTCAGAGCTCACGGCGGCGCGGACAAAATCAACAGGGGAAAGGGCGTGCTGACCAGGGCCAAGGGCAAAATCGAAGTGCCCGGTATCGGCGCCACCGAGTTTACCCAGGAAATAACCGTCGCATACACGGGCAAATTCAAGGAAGCGATGCATGTCGAGGTCAACGGCCAGAAGATCAATGTAGTCACGGTGTTTGACGGCCAGAACGGCTGGGTATCGGCCAACGGCAAGACCAAGGACGCCAGCGGGGATATCCTTGAGTCACTGAAAGAAGGGGCGTACGCGATGAAGATCGCGCGCCTTACCGACCTGATCCCCGATACCTCCATCCAGCTTTCCGCGCTGGGCGAAAGCAAGGTCGAGGACCGCCCCGCGCTGGGCGTCAAGCTTGCCGGCAAAGGCCACAAGGATATCGAACTCTACTTTGACAAGGATTCGGGACTCCTCGTCAAAGTGCACACGCGCAAGAAGAACCCCACGACCGGGCAGGAAGTGGACGAGGAGCGGATCATCAAGGCGTATCAGGAGATCGACGGTCAGAAAACGGCCAAGTCCATACTGGTAAAGCACGACGGAAAGACCTTTCTGGAGGCGGAGGTCACCGCGGTCAAATACCCCGACGACATCGACGATAGTGAATTTGAAAAGCCGTAACTTGGAAGGGCAGCAACATCGCCAACCGCGGCAAACAAGTCGAGTCACATAGGCCTGCCATCGCCACGATCTGCCGCCGGCTGGGCGGCGCGGCAAGTGTTCTGCGGCGCCGGAAGGATCCCAGCTACGCGAACTGGGATTCGAGTGGTGAGATCCGGACAACTTCGGCAGGTCATTAGCCGAACCGTTTTGGCATGAACCGTTCGGCTCTGCCCGCAAGGCGGATAACGTCCCCTTCTTCAATAATCTCATCGACAGTGGCAATGACCCACTCCCAGGGCAGCGTGTCTTCTTTCAAATGCCGCGACATTTTTTTGAACCAACCTTGGACGATGAAAGTCCCGAATTCGCCTACTTCGGACCAGAGGAATCGTGACCACGCCAATCCCTCCGGACGGCGGACTGTCGGATCAAAAACTGCCGGCCACACCACGCGCGGGACACTGACTGTGTAATTACTTGGCTGATAGGGGCGCGGTTTTAGATGGACCCAAACAGCAGCAAATGGTATCGGTCTGTCGGAGATGACGATTGTTGGTGTAGTTATCATATCTACCCGACCAACCACCTGTGCACTTGACGCCCCGTTGCGTGAGCGGGAGTCCAGCCTAAAGGAATCACAACGAACCCCAAAAGGCCCGGCGCCGCGGCCACGGCACGGCTTAGAACTCAATAGACAAGGAGCTTGCCCGCGGGTAGGTCCACAGTCGATTCATCAAGGTAGCCGGGCGGCTCCGCCGCGTAATCGCAAGGCCAGTGCCCGTCGGTAAACCACTCCCACTCCACCGCCAACCTCTCTGGAAGCTGGCGATTCAAAAGAACGTGCCAACCTACCAGGCATGCGGTGTATGCTGCGCCCCACACGCAAGCGGTCGGCCCATACCAGGTGTCCTCGTGTGGGTCGTAAAGCGGGACGTTCAGCGCGGCCCGCTCGACCACGAGCCGCTCGATGCGCTTCCAGAGGGCGTCTAGTTCCGAGCGCCGAGCCGGCTCGCTTACCTCGATTTGCTCGCGGACGATGCTTTGCCAACGGCCGAACCAGGACGCATACCCTGCCTCGGGGCCAGGCCAGTCCTCCCAGCGGTTGATCCGAACCGTCTCGCAGTCGCGTGCATGGGGTTTGCCCAAATTGCGGAACCACGGCACGGTCTGCAGCAAGCGCAGATAGGCGCCGGTATCGGTCGCGATGTCGGCTGGGTTCCGCTTCATAGAACGACGCCTCCGTCGCTAGACAAGGTATGTCGTTATTGGAACAGCCGGCTCAATCACAGTCAACCGCCACCTCTTCTCACCGCTTACATTTCACGTTCTCCGAAGTTGATCGACCGGTGGATGGCGCCGCCATGCAGCGTTGAAAGGCGGTAGGAGCTTATGGCCTTCCTCGCAAGAGATGATGCTGATTCGCCTGAAAGAATTCCAGCCACGTCTACTGAGATTCTTCTCCATCCGTCCGATTTCTACGACCGTCGAACGGCAGGACTCGTGGACGCGCGATCAACCGGGCAGTTGTACGGCGGGGCTTTGCTCGTGGTGAACGAAAGCTTCGGCCCGCTGGCAGCCCGCCTCGAACCCACGGAAACCATGCATCTTCTCGTGGTAGGCGTAAAACTTCGCGGGTTGTTGACTGGCATGCACAAAGCAGGCAGCGCGCTTGCGCGACTCCGTCGCCGCGATGTTGACGTAATCCGTCGGATGAAAGTGCTGCGTTTCTTCCCCGGTTGAGACTTCGTAATAGTACAGGGCAAACTGCCTGCCGCCGATGAGCCAGGCGTCGTAAACCAGCAGCGACGTGGCGCGGTGATCCCGGTGAGCATCGATCGGCCAGTGCGTAAAAACAACATGTGGCTTTTCTGCGGCCAAGAGGTGGCGGAACTCCTCGTACCGGGGCACGGAGACAACGGTATCGGCGTCGGCCTGATTGAGGAACAGAGCGCGGGCCTTGAGTATCGTGCAGGCACGCTGTGCCTCGCCTGTCCTGATGGCGGCTGCCTCAGCCTGCGTCTTCCCCTGCAAGCCACGCTCACCGCGCGTGAGGTACAATGCCACCACTTCGTGACCCATGTCCGCGAACCGCGCCATGGTTCCTCCGCATGCAGCTTCGGGATCGCCAGGATGACCGCCAGTAACCACGATCTTGAGCTTGTGCGGGAAGTCACTTGCTGAGGCCCCCGCCGAACTTACCAGGGAAGCAATCGTTCCGACCGCCATCCCAGAACTGAGCAGATGCCGGCGTGTAGGGTTCATCGCGGTTGTCCGGTCCTTTTCATTCGAGGTGTCTAGAGTGACTTCCGCACTGTCCCGGCATTTCCCATCTTGCGAGAAAGCTCACGGTAGAATAGCAAACACCCGTGCCGGGAAACCCGAGCCTTTCTTCGGTTTCGGAAACGTAACGACCACGAGGGCCCCCGACTCCGGCACCTTATCCAGATTTGCGAGGAGCTCGATCTGGTAATGATTGTGACCAAGAATGTAGGCCTCTAACGAATAGTCGCCGCGGCTGGCGGCCACGCCCGGATCAGTATCGGTCGTTTCGTGCCCGGAGGCCGTGATTTTCCTCGTTTCGTAAAGGAACTTCAAGACTTCTAAACTCCAGCCCGGGTAGTGTGCCACTTTCTTGCTATCTTCGTTGCGCATCTTCGCGGGGTCGGGCCAGCGCTTGGACCAATCGGTCCTCATGGCCACGAATGCGCCCTCGGGAACAGGGCCATGATTGCGCTCCCACTTGCGTATGTCCTGCATGGTCATGGTATAGTCAGCGTTTTCTGCTACGGTCCCGTGCACATCGATCACGACCAGCGGCAGGAGCATTTCCTTCACGTCGATTTCATCGACAGTGCGCAGCCCTTTGGCGAAGTGGGCTGGAGGGTCCACGTGGGTACCCCATTGGCCGACGAGGGTGTACTGCTGGGCAAAAAACCCGGAGCCCCGTGAGCCGACTCCCTCGTCGTAATAGTACAGCGTTTCCCGTCGCTCGGCCGGAAACCCCGGCCAGTGCGGTATCTCCGGGCTGAACGCATGGGTGAGGTCCACAAACTGCTTTGCTTGCAGCAGGCGGCCAATATCCCAAAGCGTGGGCTCGGCTGGCTGCTTTGGCTGCCCAACGGTAGACCAAGCGAGCGGAGAAAGAAGCAAGAAGCACACCAGCAACAGGCGTCGCGTCCCGTTCATGACATTACTCTCGATTGTTGGAAATCAGGTTTTGCCAGTATCGTCCTGGCACAGCAAATGAAATACAGAATCTGCCGGCATAGGCCACGTAGCTGGTCAGGGTTTGTTAGCGGAACGAGGCTGGCAAGCATTCCAGCGTGTAACGCCGGGATTCAGCATGAGCCACAAGGTAAGTTCCCTGCGATAGGCTCCCGGAGATGGACAAGCTCAGGAGCTTTTGGAGGCGATTTTCTTCGCCAGCCTGGAACGCGAAGAAGGCCGATTGCTCCGGTTTCCCGCCTGCTGCTCCCTGGCCCCCACCCGCTGTCGGCCGAGGCGCTGCGGTCGAGCAAAAAAACTGGCACACTTTGCCTTCTATGTGACACTATACACTGACTGACCGCGCCGCCCGAGAGGATCGTCAGATGCCTGACCGGCCAATAGAAGTACTGGTTCGGCATATTCACCGGATGATCGGTGAAATAACAGGTCCCGACCACAGCGACCGCGTGCTGCTGGCACGTTTTATCGCGCAAGGCGATCATGCAGCTTTCACGGCGCTGGTGCATAGACACGGGCCGATGGTGCGCGGGGTCTGTCAGCGATTGCTGGGCCCGTCGGCGGATGTGGACGATGCTTTTCAAGCAACTTTTTTACTCCTCGTGCGTAAGGCGGTCTCCATACGGAAAGCGGACTCCGTGGCAAGTTGGCTATATGGGGTCGCTTACCGGGTTGCCCGCGGTATCAGGAATGGGGTCGCCCGGCGGCATGCCATGGAAAGGAAGGCCGTGCAACGAGCGCCCGATGATCCGGGGATGCTAGCTGCCTGGCGCGAGGTGTGTGTACTGCTCGATGAGGAACTCCAGCGTCTACCGGAGAAGTACCGCGCGCCACTCGTGCTCTGCTACCTGGAAGGACTGACGCGGGACGAAGCCGCACGGCAGCTGGGCTGGTCGTTGCGGACCGCCTGCCGCCGTTTGACGAAAGCTCGCGAACTCCTGCGCGCGCGCTTGGCGCGACGTGGGTTGACGCTGTCGGCCGGACTCCTGGCGGCGGTAATGACCGAACATGTTGCTGCTGGCGTGCCGATCACTCTGCTCAATGCGACATTAAGGGGCGCGATATTGGTTGCGGCGGGAGAACTGATTGCTAGCGCGGCCTCGGGCCGCGTAGCTTTCCTGGTACAAGAGGGTTTGCAGATCATGCTCTGGACAAAGTTGCAAGCCGTGACAGTGATTGCGTTCGTGCTGGCAGGCGTTGCGGCCGCCGGCCTGTTTCTCTCGGCGGGAAGGGCAGGCCAGGGTAATGACGCGGAGCATCAAGACCAGGCGCTTGGACCGGTCGCTGTCGACAATTTGCCGACGCAACCTGCCCAGGACGCGCAGGCTACGGATCCCGATGCTCCTGCAATCGATCTCGCTCAAGCCAGAGAGCGCATGAAGAGTTTGAACAACCTGAGGCAAATAGCGCTGGCCATGATTAATTATGCCGACACTTACCGTCATCTGCCGCCACCGGCAATTTACAGCGGACAGGAAACTGGGGACGCGGGTGGCCAGGCTATCCAGGTCGAGCAGCAACGCGTCACAGGCATGGTGGAAGACGCGCAGCGCCGGGCGCGCCGGCTGCTTATGACCGATCCGAACGCGGCCCACGACCTGCTCAAGCGCACCTACGCCGCCATCCGCGACAACCCCGACCTCAACGAAGCCACCCGCCAACTGCTGAGCAATCACCTGGAGACGGCCCTGCGCAGCGTTGATACCCAGGGCGTCCGCATCAAGAGCCAGAGCGCACGGCAGCCTAGTGATTCAGTGGAAGGTGGGCGCCCTGCAGTCAGCACGGCGGGAGCGCCGATGGACTTAGGTGGCGGGGCGACGGGGCTGAACGTCCGCAAGCAGGTGCTGCCGGTCCTCAAGGGTCGGGCCCTGCTCAGTTGGCGCGTGATGCTTCTGCCGTACCTGGAACAAGAGGCCCTATTCAAGGAATTCAAGCTGGATGAACCCTGGGATAGCCCGCACAACAGGAAACTCCTGGGAAAGATGCCAAAGGTCTATGCACCGGTCGGCGACGCGAGCAAGCACAATCGAGCAACCACTTTTTACCAGGTCTTTGTTGGCCCTGGCGCCGGCTTCGAGAAGCACCGGGCATTGCGACATCCTGAAGCTTTTCCTGACGGCGCATCGAACACCATCATGGTGATTGAGGCAGGCAGAGCGGTACCGTGGACCAAACCGGAAGACTTGCCATTTGATCCGGACGCGCCGCTGCCCGAGCTTGGTGGCCTGATCAAGGATGGAATCAATGTTGTGATGTTCGATGGCTCGCCCAACACGATCCGACGTGACGCCGAGGAGGCAATCATTCGAGCCGCCATTACACGTAACGGCCGCGAGGTAGTCGACCGCAGTCGCCTGTTCGTGCAGTCCGGAGGTGGTGCGGGAGGCCAACTCAGGCCCGATCGGGAACAACTGCTGGCGGAAAAGAAACAACTGCTTGAAGATTACAAGCAAGCGAAAGAGATTGTCGAACAGTTGAAGGCGGAATTGAAAACCACACAGGCCGGCGTGGACAAAGAACTGGCCAAACTCCGTGAAGAGAACCGTCGCCTCCAAATGGATATAGCGCAATTGCACGAGGAGGCAGAAAAGTTGGCTGACCAACTCCGGGCCAACAAGCGCAGGTAAGCGCGGAACGCAAATCTCGACCGCTTCTTCAGCCCCGAGGGCCAGTCCGTCGAGGCCCAGTTCGAGCATCTGGACGATCAGGTGAGCCGCTGGAGACTTTGTCCAAATCGGGCTGAGGGGGAGCCCAGCCGATCACCGGTCACGTCCCGTGCCCTGTGAAAAGTGTGCTCATGCCACTTAGCACGGGCGGTATGTAGTTAGAGCAGATGCAAGGTCTTTCGTTAGAGCCGTCCAGCTCATTGATTCTGCACAAAAAAAGAAAAAAATCATATCAATTTGAGCGCACCGGGACTCTATTGAAAGGACCAAAGCTTCTCCCCGGAGAGTCCAAGCCATGATCCAAGGGCAACTCAGCACAGTCGTGCAACACATTCGCAAGCTGGCGAACGAGCCAATTGCAGAATTGAGTAGTGCCCAACTGCTACGGCGTTTTGCCGTCCTTCAAGAGGAAGCGGCATTTGCGGCGCTGGTGCAGCGGCATGGTCCGATGGTGCTGGCAGTTTGCCGGCAGGTGCTGCACCATGAACAGGACGCCGAGGACGCCTTCCAGGCGTCATTCCTTGTGCTTGCCCGTTGCGCGCGCTCGATTCGCAAGGGTGAGGCGGTGGTCAGCTGGCTCCATCGTGTCGCGTTGCGCATCGCGCTGAAAGCGCGAGCGCGGGCGGCCAAACGACGCGTACACGAAAGGCAGGCAGCGAGCATGGTCGAGCGCGAAGTCAACGCGGAGGCGGGCGGCCCAGAACTGCAAGCGCTGATTCACGAAGAAGTGGATCGCCTGCCCCAGAAATTGCGTGCTCCGTTCGTATTATGTTGCCTGGAGGGGAAGAGCCGTCGAGAAGCTGCGCTTCAGCTGGGTTGGAAGGAGGGCACAGTCTCCGGCCGGCTGGCACAAGCGCGCACACAGCTTCAGCGCAGGCTCACGCGGCGCGGCGTGGCCTTGACGGCTGGACTCGCCGCATGGACCCAGGGTCGCGAAGCTCTTGCGGCTGTGCCGGCTAGACTTGCGGACCACACAATTCGTGCGGCGCTACTGACGACTGCGAACAAAGGGGTTGCAGCGACGGTCTCGGCGGAGGTCGCGGAACTTGTGCGCGCGTCCCTGAGGACAATGATAGTACCAAAGGTCAAAGTGTTGACGTGGGTTCTTCTGTCCGTGAGCTTCTGTGCGGCGGCGAGCGCACTCGTGAGGCAGGCGGCTGTGGCAAAGCCGCAAACGCATCAGGATGCGCGCATAGAGATTGCGGCTCTGCTGAATGCGATGAAATCGGTGCTTGAAGCGCCACCGGGTCCGGGCGAGATAATCGAGGTGAGTGGACAGGTTCTGGACCCGGAGGGAAAGCCGTTGGGCGGGGCGAAGATTTACTTGCTGCCGCGGTTAGCCGTGCACGATCCGAAAATCGAGGTGCGAACAACCAGCAGCGGCTCAGACGGCCGATTCCGCTTCCGTTTTGAAAAGTCAGAATTTGATATGCCCCTGGAACGGTGGCGAACCTTCGATGTTGCCGCTGTTATTCAAGGTTATGGACCGGACTGGTGCCGGGTCGGAAACGGACAAGGATTGATCCTACGGCCGGCTCCAGACGACGTGCCAATTACGGGCCGCGTGGTGAGTCTCGAAGGCAAGCCGTTAGCTGGTGTCGATGTGCGTGTAGTGCGGCTGGCCGCGCTTTCGGAAGCCGAGTGGCGCGAGTATCTGGATCGATGGAAGAACGATTGGCCCCGGGCCGAGAACGCCAGCAGGAAAAACCTGTTTTCGGCGCCCGCTCGGGAGCTGGGAGCCACTGCTCGGACGGGCGAAGACGGACGTTTCCGGCTCTTGGGTGTGGGGCGTAACCGGCTGGTGTTTTTGAAAATCTCAGGGGCAGGTCTGGAAGACCTGACGCCTCGCGTAATCACCCGCCCTGGAACGGACATCGAAGGGCTCAAACAACTTGCCGCGGACACGCCGTCCGATCAAAAAAGGATGACGGCGCATTACATTCCCCCACCGACATACGGTCCGGCGTTCGAGATAGCAGCGGGCCCAGGACAAAGTTTTGTGGGAACCGTGATCGATAAGAAGTCTGGCGCGCCGGTGCCCGAGGTCACGGTGCGCGTAATCGTCCGGCAGGATCGCATCGCCGAGGTTCCGCAAGCGAGCACGACGACAGACGCGCAAGGCCGCTACCGCCTCGATGGGCTGCCGAAGAAACAGACGTACCTGATTTCGGCCTTTTTCGTCTCCACGAGTAAGTATCTCCCTGCCAATGTTGAGATTCCCGGCAAGGACCTGCTGGCGCCGTTGAGGGTCGATCTGTCGCTGACCCCGGGTGTGCATATCCACGGCCGTATTACCGACAGGCTGACGGGGAAACCGGTGCCCGCCGCGGTGGAGTATCTTCCACTTGCTGGCAATCCTAACTTTCTCAGTGCGGACTCCAAGTTTACGGGTTGGAGCCAAAACGACCACGCCGACAAGTACGGCAACTTTAATCTCTGGGTGCTACCCGGTCCGGGAGTCGTGCTTTGCACGTTTGGCTTCGATGAACGGAATCAATACCTGTTTGCGCGGATTGACCCGCAAGACAAGGACAAGGGAGTGATTAACGAACGGAACGGATCGGCATATGTGAACACGGTGCCTCAGCTGCGGCCGCTTGCGAATTACAATGCCTATCGCCTCATCGACATCGGCACCAGGGAGCCTGCCCAGGCATTTGATATGCAACTCGATCCCGGCCGCGAGAAAAGCGGAACGGTCTTTGGCCCGGATGGCAAGCCATTAAAAGGCGTGGAAGTCTATGGCGTGAAGGGGCGTCAGGAAGGATTTGTCCCATTGGCAAGCGAGCACTTCACAGCAACAGGAATCGATCCCGCACATCCGCGCGCTCTAATCTTCCGGCACCTGGAGCGCAAGCTCGTGGCACGTCTGGTGCTGAGCGGCGATGAAAAAACCGAGCCAAGCATACGTTTGCAGCCGTGGGGGACCATAACCGGACGGATTCTCGACCAGGAAGGAGAACCTGTAGCCGGTGTACAATTCGCGGTAGCCTTTAGCGGCGCACGCTCGTTTCCATACTGGCCTGAACCCGGCCTTGCTGCCAAGGATGACCCGTTCACAACCGACGAGTACGGCAAGTTCCGCATGGAAGGATTAATTCCCGGCATGAGCTACCACTTCGTGATCTCGAAGAAGCGGGTCTTGATGTCAAGATACCTGAATGACGTGTCGGTGCAACCGGGTGAAGTGAGGGATTCACTCCAGGTGGCGGCAAAGCCGGCCCGGCGGTGCAAGTGCACGACCCGGCGCAGGTTCCAGGGTTGTGCGGAACTGGGCTGGTACGGCGACCAAACTTGGGCCGTCGCGATGGCTCCGGCGCTCTTAGCTTAGTCGAAAGGACCGCGCACGGCGTCGGCCATTATGCCCTGCACGCTGGCTAAGGTAAATCCCAACGGATCCGGCTGGGAGACGGCCGGCCCAACGTCCCGGTTACAACTTCACTCACTCCTTGGCTTCCGGGCCCGACGTACTGTATCGAGGGCGCGGTTCGCAGCGGATTGTGCGAAAGGATCCGGGTCTTTCAAACCGCTGATCAGGAAGGGCTCAACACGCCGATCGTCTGGGAAGTTCGCCAACGCTGTGTAGGCGTCTGCGCGCCCTGGACCATCCGCCTTGCCCGCCAGAACAAGGATTTGATCCAACCCTGCGGCGTCCTTGCGATCTGCAAGCGAAAGAGCCGCCCTGAACCGCACCTGCGGCACCGGATCCTTCAGAAAGCCAAGGAGTTCTCCGGTCGCGCGCTCTTGGGGAAACTGCCGCAAGACGTCCACGGCTTGCTCCCGTGTTCTTGTATCCAGACTCCAGTGCGCTAGGTTCAGTAAAGGTTCCAAGGCCTCGTCGGTGCCGATTTGGGCGGCCATGAGAACCACGCAATTCAGCCAATCTGATGGACACACCTCGCGGCTGCTCCTGACCCATTCGGCGTCGGATCAGGTCGACTTCCTCAGCCCCATTCCCCGTCACCGCCCGCCGCCATGGCCTCACGCTGCCGTGTCACCATCGTGAAATAGGTCCCGCGGGCTCTCATTAGCTCTTCATGCCCGCCCTGCTCGATGATCTGGCCTCGGTCCATGACGACGATGATGTCGGCGTGGGTGATCGTCGAGAGCCGGTGGGCGATCACAAAGCTGGTCCGCCCGCGCAATAGATCTTGCAACGACTGCTGAATCAGCTGCTCGCTTTCCGTGTCCAGGTTGCTGGTCGCCTCGTCCAGGATCAGGATTTCGGGAGCCGCCAGAATGGCCCGGGCGATGGCCAGCCGCTGGCGTTGACCTCCGGAGAGCTTTACCCCCCGTTCGCCGACGACCGAGTCGTATCCTTCTGGCAGCACGGCAATGAACTCATGGGCATTGGCACGCCGCGCCGCGTCGAGAATCTCCGCGTCCGTGGCGCCGTGGCGGCCGTAGGCGATGTTTTCACGCATCGTGCCATCGAACAGGAATACCTCCTGGTGGACCACCGCCAGGAGTTCGCGGTAGCTCTTGAGGCGGAGCTTGCGAATGTCGATGCCGTTGAGCAGGATCTGCCCACCGGTCGGATCATGGAAGCGTGCCACCAAGTCGGTCAAGGTCGTCTTGCCGACGCCGCTGCGGCCGACCAGGGCCACCACTGACCCGCCGGGTACCACCAGGTTGAAGTCGCTCAGCACGGGCTCGCCGGGCCGGTATTCGAAAGAAACTTTCAAGAAGCGGATCTCCGCCACGCGGGCGGGAGCATCCGCGGCGTCGGCAACATCCGGCTTGTCCGCCGGCAGAGCCAGCAACTCGAAGACCCGGTCCATTGCCGCCAGCGAGCGCTGCAGCTCGGAGAACGAGTTGACGATTTGCCAGATCGGATTGAGCAGCACGAACGTATACCACTGAAAGGCCATGATGTCGCCTATGGTGGCAATGCCCCGGATGTTCAGGTAGCCGCCGTACCAGACTATGACGAGATCGACGAGCGCGATCAGGGCTCCCCACGAGCCCCATAACAAGAGCTCGCGGCGGTGCGCGAACAGCTCCTTGCGCAGGGCGCTATGGTGGCCGACGGCATAGTCGTGCTCCTCGCTGACTTCGCGGCGGAAGGCGCGAACGACGCGGATGCCGCCAAATGTTTCTCCCACGCGACCTTCCACGTCCGATTTGTCCTCGCGGATAGCCCGGTAGATGGGCCGGACCCGCCGCGAGACCGTGAAGCTGATCAGGATGGCGCCCGGGATGACGGCCAGAGCGGTAATTGCCAGCCGCCAGTTCAGGAAGAACAGGATCGTGACCGCGATGATCAGCCGGAACGCCGACAGCCCGGGCGAGATAACGGCCAGTTGCAGCAAGCCCGAGGTGGTGTCCACGTCACCGCTCAGTCGCGAAATGATACCGCCGATCTTCAGCTCCGAGAGCTTCTGCAAGGGAAGATACAGGAGGCGTTCGTAGAGACTCCGTCGCAAGGACAGCATGGTCTGGGCGTTGACCTGGCGCTGGCGGTAGCTGCGCCCGGCCTCCACGAGACGGCCGAGGATGATGACGGTCAGAAACAGGGTGCCGACCAGGTGTAAAAGAGTGAGGCGTCGCGCGTCCGGCACGTCTTGGACTAGAAGAACATGATCGACGACATAGCGCAGAAAGAGCGGTGGGAGCATGTCCAGGCCCGCCCCCAGCGCCGCAAGCAAGAGGAGGACCGCGACTCCGGTCACGTGCGGCCGCAGCCAGCTAACATAATTGGCCAGGTAGCGGCGCCGCTCGGCCCGGGCACTCGGCTGGGGTTTCTCTCTGCCGTCGGCTCCTGCCGACAGGTCCTCGGTGCGGCGCTCCCGGTAAGCTTGCAGAAAGGACTCGTAGCGTTGTCGGGAAGTACGGGCTCGCTTCATCTGGGATTTCCGGGTATCAAGGGCTTGCGCTAGTTAAGTACGCATTTCCATCTTACGCAGGCAGAAAAGCTGGCGTCGATCACGCGCTGAGATGCACTACCAACCCAGGCAATATTGGCGATCCGGGCTGACAAATGAAGAATTCTGTCTTAGCCTGGAAGGGTCACGGCATCAGGTCCCACTAATATTCTGAAGGGACCAACGTGGAAAGGCCGATGCATGCCACGCGGACAATTGAATTCGGTTCTCCATTTCCTGCGCCAGCTTAGCGATAACAGCCCAGACGATTGCGAGTTATTGAGGCGATTCGCCCGACATCGCGATGAAGAAGCATTCGCTGGCCTGGTTCGTAGGCATGGTCCCCTGGTCCTCGGCGTGTGCCGGCGCATGCTCGAGCACGAACAGGACGCAGAGGATGTCTTTCAGGCGACATTTTTGGTGTTGGCCCGCCGAGCGGCTTCTATTCGCAAACGCGAAGCCGTAGGGAGTTGGCTGTACGGTGTGGCCAGACGACTAGCGTTGCAGGCCCGTGCCGATGCCGCTCGGCGTGAGGCGCGCGAAAGGCAGGTCGCAGGCGTGCCCTGGAGAGAAACAGTTCCTGAGATTGTCTGGCGTGACCTACGGCCTTTGCTGGACGAAGAGGTGGCCGCTCTTCCCGATCCTTACCGCAGCGCTTTCATCCTTTGCCATTTGCAAGGCATGACGAATGAGCAGGCTTCGCGGGAACTTGGCTGTCCGCTGGGCACTGTGTTGTCCCGGCTGGCACGCGCGCGCAATATCTTGCGGGACCGCCTGACACAGCGAGGCGTGACGCTGTCAACTGGGGTACTGACCGCTGCGCTGGCGGAAAATGCGGTCAGTGCCGCTGTGCCTGCGGCGTATATCGAACAAACCATGAAGGCCGCCGTGGTGTTCGCGGCCCATGAAGGAGTGGTAGCTGGATTTGTTTCAGCCCATGCCGTTACCTTGGCGGAAGGAGTTCTGCGGACCATGTACTTAACATCGCTTCGATTCGCTGCTGGTATTGTGCTGGCGGCAGGGATTATTAGCACGGCCGTCTATAGCCAACAGGGACCTGCCAAAGACTTGCCTGAGGTAGCAACGAACAAGCCTTCAGGACCTGACAAGCCGGAAAGACCAGCGCTTGTCGGGCAGCCGGACAAAGATGTTTCACGGCCTCGGTTCGACAAAAACGACGATGCAGATTCATCGCCGAGATCGGTGAATCCGTTTGATCAGCCGAAAACCACTGCTCAGAAAGCGGCAGATCCGTTGGGTTCGCTGTCTGACAAACCCTTCAGCGATCCGGCTAAAGAGAGGCTGCGCCTGGCGAATAAGGTACTGCAAGAGGAGATCGAGGATGAGAAGGATAGGCTGGAGGCGCTACAGAAGAAACTGCAGCGTCTTAAGAACAGCGGGCTTTCCGTGCCCCAGGGTGACCCCGAGTTGGCTAAGCTGCGCCAGCAGAACCGCTTGTTGCAGCAACAGTTGAAAGGTCTGCAAGAAGAAGTACGCGCGGTCGAGGAAGAAGTGGGGCCGTTCAAACAGGCGCTTCTCAAGGGGGCCGGGCAGGATCTGCCAAAGTTAGAATCGAAGGAGTTTCTACGAAATAACCGCGATGACGGACGTAAGACTCCCTAGCGGTGGCAAATGCAAAGCGGCTGTGTCCTAGGATCTAAACCTAGGGAGATAGGGCATTCGGCGCCATTGGATGCTTCGCGCCAGGCCACACAGGCCGACGACCGTCGCTTCGTGGCCGGGGAAGGCGGCGGATGCGGACCTCTATTCTTGTCAGCGGCGTGCCTGGAATCTCGCATAGTCCGCGCGCAAGGCGCCTGCTGCCGTCCAGCACGTCGTCTATCAAACCGAACAGGCCACCGGCCATTCTTAAGATCAGCGCTCCCCGACAGAATACGGCTCTCAAAATGCCAGTTTGTCATGGTTTCTCACTTCTCGTGGGTCGGGATTATGGAAGATTGCCCCAGCACAAGCGTCATACTTGAAGGCGGCCTAACAATGGCCACTGTTGCCAGACCTCTCTACTCCTCAAAGGAGCATTGCAAACCATGGTGCCGAACCAGCTGAAAATCGCATTGAGTGTGGCGATCGCCGTCGCGCTCGCGAGCACCGGTACCGGCCTTATCTCTTTTCAAACATTGAAGGCCGGCCCACCCACTTTTCCCAATGCAGCCGTGCGTCAACCCGTTGCCAGGCTGACGGACGATGCCGCGGAGACGAAAAAGGATGACGCGGACGGCGGTGAAGAAGTGCCCGGCCGCGATGTAGCCTCTGACAAACTGCAAAGTTGGAACAATCTGAGACAGATCGGTCTCGCGATGCACAAGTACCATGACGCCTACGGTCATTTCCCGACCGCGACGATTTACGACAAGAATGACAAGCCCTTGTTCAGCTGGCGCGTGGCCATTCTCCCATTCATCGATGAGTCAGAGCTATACAAGGAATTTAGACAGGAGCCCTGGGACAGTGCGCACAACAAAAAACTACTGGCCCGAATGCCGGCTGCCTACAAGGCTCCGGGTATCAAGACAAATACGCCCAACACGACCTACTACCAGCTCATCGCCGGTAAAGGAGCCATTTTCGACGGCATGATTGAAATCAAGATTCCGGATATCGTCGACGGCACGGCAAACACCATCCTGGTGATTGAAGCCGAAAAGCCCGTGCTGTGGAGCAAGCCCGAAGATTTGACCTACGACCCGGACAAACCGCTGCCAAAATTCGGCGGCGTCTTCGCGGACGGCTTCAACTTCCTCTCGGCCGACGGTGCCCCGCACTTTTGCCCGATAGGATTCGACGAACGTAGAATGCGTGCGGCAATAACGCGCGCCGGCGGCGAACGGGTGGATCTCGACAATTTGCAGCCCTGAACCAATGCGTCTCCCTCGCCGCCGCACACTCTGGCTCAGTGCCGCCTTGCTTCTGGTGGTCGGCGTCGCAGTGTTGTTTCTCACCTCCGGCCAGAGCCGGTTCACGCCCGGCGTCACGAGAGCGAATATTCATCGGCTTGAAATTGGCATGAAGATGACAGACGTTGAGGCAATTCTTGGTCGTGGCGGCTCGCCTACCGGAGGCCCCAGATCGATCCCTAACAGCAACGCGCGGCGAAGCCAAGCGCTCCGCGAATAAAAATGCCCGCAGGTTATTTCGCCGAGAATTTGTAAATGGTCGTCTGCGTGTAAGTTTTGCCGGGCTCCAGGATAATGGAAGGGAAATTCGCGTGGTTGACCGAGTCGGGAAAATGCTGGGCCTCTAGACAGAAGGCATGCTGCTTGCGATAGATTGCGCCGCCTTTGCCCTTGAGCGTGCCGTCGAGGTAGTTGGCAGTGTAAAGCTGCACGCCCGGCTCGGTGGTGAACATCTCCAGGAGCCGGCCGGATTTGGGTTCGCGCACGCGCGCGGCCAGAGCGAGCTTCTTGCCTTCGCTGTTGAGCACGAAGTTGTGATCGTAACCTCCCGGCTTACCGCCCAGCTCACCCATGCGGGCGCCGATCGTCTTCGGTGAAGTAAAGTCCAGAGGGCTTCCCGTCACCGAGCGAATTTCGCCGGTCGGGATGAGCGTGTCGTCCGTGGGCGTGTAGTTGTTGGCCTCGAGCGTCAGCTCATGGCCGAGAATGTCGCCGGCGTCATGGCCGGCGAGGTTGAAGTAGCTGTGGTTGGTGAGGTTGACGGGCGTCCGCTTATCGGTGGTCGCCTTGTAGTCGATCTTCAACTCGTTGTCGTTGGTGAGCGTGTAGGTGACCGTCGCGGACAGATTGCCGGGATAACCCTCTTCGCCGTCGGGGCTGAAGCAGGAAAGCTCGACGGCCACAGCGTCCGGCGGCCGGGAGGTAATCGCCTTCCACACTTTCTTATCAAATCCCTTCAGCCCGCCGTGGAGCGCGTTCGGTCCGTTATTGACAGCCAGTTTGAATTCTTGACCGTCAAGGGTGAAGCGGCCCCTGGCGACGCGATTGGCCACACGACCGACCGTGGCGCCAAAGAAAGGATGCCCCTTGAGATAGCCTTCGAGCGTGTCAAATCCCAGCACGACGTCGGCAAAGCGATGATCGCGATCGGGGACGTGCAGCTCGGTGAGAATAGCTCCATAGGTGATGATGTTGGCCGTCATGCCGTCCTTGTTTTTTAGCTCGTACAATTCAACATCAGCGCCGTCGGGCGTCTTGCCGAAGGGCTTTTTGTGGACGGTTGGAAACATCGTGTCGCCGCCTTTCGCTGGAGAGGCGAAGGGTGTGAGCGGGCCGCCAAGCAGCCCGAGACCCATCGCAAGGGCAGAAACGATTGCGTAACGACCTTTCATGGTTGGCTTCCTCACGCACTGACGGAAACGGCCTTCAAATCCGCCCGCTGTCCTTCATAGGTTTCGTTGAACGCCGCCACCTTGGGATCCGGCTCGACACGCCAGCTTTGGCAGGCTTGCAGGTACACTGCGGGCCACCAGTTTTCATGCCGGGTAAGCCCTTGATCGCGCACCGTGTGCCAGTTGCTGAGGATCTTTGACCAGCAGGCGTCGCCGTAGTCCAGGGCCTGCTTGCGGTCGCCGAATTGCGGGATGTACCACTCGCGGCCGAGGGCGGCGTGCAGGACCTCGTCGGCCCAGTCGTAATCCTGGATCGTGGCCATGAGGGGAATGCCGGACTCCACGCCCAGCTCCCACTCATAGCGTTTGCCGGTGCGGTTCATGAGCCCTTGTTCGATGAAATAGAGCACGGCGTGCCGCTCGATGGGCGAGCATTCGGTGTTCAGGCGCATCGACCAGTTGTGCGTGATGCGTGCCCGTGTCCAATCGACCCCGAGAGCCATGAAGCCGACCTCGCCCATCATGGCGTGCCTGGCTTCGTCCCAAAGCTGACGGGACATGGCGCGGTAATATTCCCACGGCTTGCCCCGGGTTTCATGGATGATGCTGGCCATCATCTCCGGCACATCGATTTCGCGCAGGCGTTTGAAGAGCATCATGAGCGCCTTGGGCCGGGGCGGGTAATCCGGATTGTAAATGAACGCCTCGGGATTGACGCCCTGGTTCCAGAGATCCTGGAAGCGCTCATCGCGCCGCGGCACCGGATCGTAGACATACGGCTTCGCCGAATGCTGGCGCGCTGGGGTTTGCTGCGCTGGAGTTGAGATACCGTCCAGGCCGCCCGCCGCCGCCAGACACTGATCCAGCAGATTGCACCAGGAGTGTAGCGCGGGCCGCGCCGCCGCCTCGACAAGGCTGGCGATGCTCCTGCCCCCGAACTGGAGCATGTCCGCGATCTCCAGCCGCGCGAAACGGCACACGCGCACAGAGGGAGCATCGGCAAGCGGGTTGGTATCGGACAGGTGACGCGCCAGGGCAGCGTCAAGGGCGGGCAAGGCCTTCTCATAGACGCCGACCAGCAATTCGGCAATGGTTGGGGCGGCGAGGATCTCGTCGAAGAAGATCTGCAGGGCAGGATGCGGCACTTCCTCCAGACCGAGTGGCGGCTCGCGCATTTCGCCGACGCGCTGCCGCAATGCCTGGACATGTTCGGCGCACAGATAAGCATGCAGAGCAAAGCCGGTCTTCAGTTCGTAAATCGGCTCCGCGGTAATGCGTGCCGTCAGGATTTCATGCAGCCGGCGGAATGCATAATGGTAGCGCTTGAGGCGCGCGACACAGGCTTCGACGCTGAGGCCGGGCCTGGCCGCCTCCTCGAGCGTCGCCAGCCCCGCCAGCGCGGGGAGGCCGCGATAGGATTGACCTGCGCTGCTCTTCTCGGTCATGACTCGCACTCCCGGCTGTCACAAATTGCGAATGAACCGCACCAGGTGCGTATTGAGATTGTATCCGGCCGCTTCATCAAGGCGGCAACGACGAATGGCCGGTTTGTCCCCGGTAGGATTCGACACGCCTCTTGCACCTTAGGAATGAACGGATTGGCCGGGGAAAGAAAAGTAGCGGCGGCTGGGATCGAACCAGCGACCTTGGCCTTATGAAGACCCTGCTCTAACCGCTGAGCTACGCCGCCAAGCGTTTCCGAACTGCAATCATAGAAAGCAGCAGACCCTGTTGGCAAGGGAGGTCTTTCTACGGTTTCAAAACGATCTTGCCCGTCAGCGTGCCCGCCTTGTTGAGCGTATTGTCCTCCTGCAGTCGATGGGCGGCGGCAGCTTCCGACAGAGGAAACGTTTTGCCGATCGCCACATGCAGCTTCTTGTCCCCGAACCAGCGGTTGATGTCCTCGGCCGAGCGGCGCTGCTCATCCGGCGTGGCATTGAACATGGCGAAGCCGAAGAGCGACATGTCACGGGTGTAGAAAGGACCGACCGGGAAGATCGGCTGCGCCTGCCGGCCGGCCATGATCACCATTCGGCCGCGCTTTGCCATCAGCTCGACGGTGCGGAGGAAATCCGGCTCGCGCTGCGTTTCATACCAGACGTTGACTCCCTGGTTTTTGGTGAAGTCACGAATGCGCGCGGGCACATCGTCGGTCTTGTAATTGAGTACACAATCCGCACCCCAGCCCTTGACCACCGCCGCCTTGTCCGCCGATCCTACCGTGGTGATTACCTGCGCCCCAACTGCCTTGCCCATCTGAACCACCATCGAGCCGACGCCGCCTGTGCCGCCGTTGACGAACAATGTCTCGCCCGGCTGCAGCCGCGCACAGCGGAAGAGTCCCCGATGGGCCGTAATTCCCGTGCAAGCCGCCGCGGCCGCTTCGGTGTCCGCGATGCCCTGTGGCGTCGGGTAGAGCCAGTCCTCGTGGACACAGGCGTATTCGGCAAAGGTCCCTTGCCTGCCCAGCACACCCTGATTGGATCCCCAGACCCGGTCGCCGACCTTGAAGTGATGGACATCCGGCCCGAGCATTTCCACGGTCCCGCCCAGGTCGCAACCGGGGATGAAAGGCTTGGGTAACGGCATGTTCACCGCGCCGGCGCGGATATAGGTGTCGATCGGATTGAGCGCTACCGCCCCCACGCGCACGAGCACCTCGCCTTGCTTCGGCGTCGGCCGCGGCAGTTCGCCGAACTGAATGACTTCTGGGCCGCCTGTTTTCTCGTAATAGGCTGCTTTCATGGTTGGCTGAACCTCGGTGACTAAGTCACGAGCGGAAGCGGCGTGTGGAGAGTACTGAGTACTGAGTACTGGGTACTCGGCCACGGCCTGACCACTCCAGCCCGCCGCCTTGCTACAATATTAATAGGACTATGCATGGTTTGCCGCATCATTTCGGGCGACTTGTGCGGATCCGTACTCTTCGTGGACACTTTTGAAGGAGACTGCTTCGCATGGCAACGGAAATTCTTCCCTTGCGACGCATCGATCATGTGCGGTTTTTCGTGGGCAATGCCCGCCAATCGGCCTACTTCTACCGCAATGCGTTTGGTTTTGACGTGGTTGCCTATGCCGGTCTGGAAACGCGCTCCCGGCACGAGGCCGGTTACGTTCTCCGGCAAGGGGAAATCACGTTTGTGCTAGCGTCGCCCCTGAGCCAGGATCATCCGGAGAGCCGCCGGCTGCTGCTTCACGGTGACGGCGTTCAGGACATTGCCCTGCAGGTGGATGACGTACGCAGCGCCTATGACGAAACTGTCCGCCGCGGCGCTAGCGGCGTGACCCCGCCGACGCTCCTGGAAGACGAGAATGGCGTCTATGAATACGCCACCATCAAGGCTTATGGCGACACCACACACAGCTTCGTCAATCGCGACCGCTACCGGGGCGTTTTCGCTCCGGGTTATCTGCCCCTGGACCCCGACCGCTACAGTCCGCGCACGTTCCACCCGGTCGGCCTGAAGGCCATCGACCACATCGTCGGGAATGTCGAAGAGGGCAAGATGGACGAGTGGGTGCACTTCTACGAACGCGTGATGGGCTTCACGCAACTCGTGCACTTCGACGACAAGGACATCAGCACCGAATACACGGCGCTGATGTCGAAGGTGGTGCAGGGCGGTCACGGCCGCATCAAATTCCCGATCAACGAACCCGCCAAGAGCCGGCGGCGCGGGCAGATTGAGGAATATCTGCAATACTACGGCGGGCCCGGCGTGCAGCACATCGCCATGGCGACCGGCGACATCATCGAAACGGTGCGGGCGCTGCGGCACAACGATGTATCCTTCCTGCGCGTGCCGCAGGCTTATTACGACATGCTGCCCGGGCGCGTCGGCCAGATCGAGGAGAATATGCAGGAACTGGCCGAGCTCGGCATTCTCGTGGACCGCGACGACGAAGGCTATCTCTTGCAGATTTTCACCAAGCCGGTTGAGGATCGGCCGACGCTCTTTTTCGAGATCATCGAGCGGCGCGGTTCGCAGAGTTTCGGCAAAGGGAACTTCAAAGCCCTTTTCGAGGCCATCGAGCGCGAGCAGGCGCG
>Ga0207041_1001_pt1 | contig 108006 bp, 93 predicted proteins | sample Alteio_BWMinCont_73_FD_153311 | JGI IMG/M metagenome (GOLD analysis project Ga0207041, IMG submission 153311) | Enriched cells from forest soil in Barre Woods Harvard Forest LTER site, Petersham, Massachusetts, United States -... | ecosystem: Environmental > Terrestrial > Soil > Temperate forest >... | reverse complement strand
TGCGGTAAAGGGCCAGGGTCGGTGCCGGATGCTGCCTGTCCTCGTGACCCGGCCAGAAGCAAGAATTCACGAACAGAATGTCCTGGCGACCATCGCCGTCGTAGTCGAGGAAGGCGACCCCCGGCCCCATGGTCTCGGGGAGGAGCTTCTTGCCGAACGCCCCATTGGTATGCCGGAAGCGGATGCCGGCCGCCTGGGTAATGTCCGTGAAGCGGACCGTGGGAATCGGCACAGGTGGCCGGTCACTTGCGGCCGACCCGCCGTGGTCAACGAATGCTCCTGCGAGCCAGGCGCGGACTGCGAGTCCAACCGCGGCCAGCACAGGGACGAGCACAAGAATCGGCAACCAATGGTGGCGCATGCAAATTAGTCTGGCGCCTCGTCAGGACGGCCAGAGGCCGCTTGTACCTTCGTCAGGGCTGCCTCTGCCGACCTTTGAACATCGCTCTCCTTGTCGGCCAGCAGCGCTAGTAATGCAGGTGCCCCGGCAGCGGCAGGCGGGCCGATCGTGCCCAGGGCCTTGACGGCAAAGCGGCGAACGTCCGCGTCTGGATCCGCGAGCGCGGCGGCCAAGACGGGAACTACCTCCTTGCTTCGCCGGTCGATTTTCCAGAGGGCGAGCCCCGCCTGGACACGAACCTCGACATGCGAGTCCCGCAGCGCACCGAGCAGGTCAGGCACGGCGGATCTGGCGCCAGGGCCGATGCGTTTGAGGGTATGAGCGGCGCGCTCGCGAATGTACGCATTCGGGTCCGCAAGCGCCTTACGCAACGCCGACACGGCTTCTTTGGCGTCCGGGCCTAGCCTGGCCAGAGCTTCGGCCGCCGTCATGCGAATGCCTGAATCCTCATCGGCAAGCGCCTTCCCCAACAGAGACGCCGCCGGCCCGTCGTATCGGCTCAGGAAGTGGACAATCCGCCGGCGTACGGGCAGGTCTTCCCACTCCAGCGTCTCGCTCAGGGCAGGAAGAGCAGCCTCGGCCGCCGGGCCCATCTTGACCAGGGCTTCAGCAGCATTGCGGCGCACGTCCGGATTTTTGTCGCGCAGGGCCTCGCCGAGGGCGCGGGCAGCCTCCTCGGTTCGTACGCCGATGGCGCCCAGGGCAGCGGCGGACCAGCGGCGCACCTCGGCATCCGCGTCCTTGAGGCTGGTGCTCAGGGCCGAGGCGGCTGCCTTTCCCTCCAGACCCATTTGCCATAAAGCATGGGCCGCCGCCCGGCGAATGCGCACGTCCGGATTGGCCAGGCTGCTACTGAGTGCGGGCACAGCCGGCGCGCCAACTTCGACCAGGCCGGCCGCCGCCTCGCCACGGACGTGCGGATCCTGATCGTGCAGGGCGGTGTGCAGAGCCGGGATATCCTCCGGAGCGCGCTCCGGCAATGAATGGGCCGCTTGGCCGAAGGGAGTCGAATCGTTGACGCTTACGTTACTCAGCAATCTCGGACGGCCAACGCGCCAATTAAGAGCGATGCTAATAAAGAGGAGACCGATGAGCACCCCGACTCCAGACCATACCAGTAGCCGCTTTTTCATATGGATCTCTGAATCAGCGTGTGCAATTCCGCGGCACATCAGCCCGAAGCGCCAGCGAGGGCCTAGCTGGCGTTTTTAAAGTCGCGCTCTTTCATCACTCAGACGGGCGGTATTTCAAGGCCACGGCCTTGTGCCGTCGTCGCTCACGTTGGTTGCTTGCCCGCCAGAGACCAACGTGAAGTACCACGGCACAAGGCCGTGGCATCTGTAGACCAAAGGTCCTCCCGGGGCTAGAAACCAACGTAACTGACCACGGCACAGGGCCGTGGCATTGCATCGAACAGAAAAACGCAACTTCAAAACTGGCGCTTCGGGCTGGTGCAGCAAGTTCGCGCACGGTCATATAGTACCTGGCTGCAGACCGCTCAACGCTCACGGCCGCCGCGGCATAGTCCGCGCCACACGCAGGCCAGCAAAAGAAAAAGAAGCCTTCGGCTGGAGCCCGAACCGGTAAGCAGAGCGTGCCACGGTCGCCGGAGAGGCAAAGCAGCCGCCCCGGAGCACGCGGCTCTGGGTGTCGGTAATCGTAATTTGCTGCTCCACGCGTCCCGGCATATTCGGGCCGGGCGAATCCGTCAAATAGGCATCCTGGCACCACTCCCAGGCGTTGCCATACATGTCGAACAGTCCGAAATCGTTTGGCTTCAGGCGGGCCACCGGCTGAGCCCGGTCTTCGGAATTGCCGACGTACCAGGCATACTGGCCAAGCATCGTCTCCGCCACACCATAGAACCGGCTCGTCCCGGTGCCGGCACGGCACGCGTACTCCCACTCGGCTTCGGTGGGCAGACGATACCCCGTCCGAACCAGACAATCAGCCGGCAGCGTCATCCCATCTTTTATTTGGTCCACGGGAGGATAACACATCTCCTTCTCTGCTATCCCCTCTTGCTCGCTCAACCAACGGCAATACTGGGCGGCCTGGTACCAGGTCAACGGAAGCATCGGCCCGTCCGGCCCAGGGCTGTACTTCTGGGTGATAATCGCATCGTGGCCGATTCCGGGATGGGCCTGCAGGAATTCCCGGAATTGCCTGACCGTCACCTCCCGGGTCGCCAGGGCAAAGGGCCGGCCGATGTGCGCGGCGTGCAACTTTTCATCCGGACGCCGGTCTGTCTCCTGGACGGGCGAGCCCATGGCAAACTCGCCGGGCTCGCCAAGCACGGCCAGGGTGTGTTCGTGCCGTTTCGTGACATACCAGCCGCGCGACCCGGGCGGCAGACCGGCCAGCTTGTGGTCGGCCTGGTCGAGGCTCTTTTCCTTCCCCCAGCGGCGCAGCAGCCAGGCAACGGCCGAATGAAGGCCCGGATCGGCCTCGTCGGCATAGGTCTGTAGCAGGCTGGGCGCGAAGGCGTCGCGCTTTTCGGCCGGCAGTGTTTTCTCCGGAAACTCCCCGAGACTCAACAACAGGGCCTGCCGGGCGGAAACGTCCGTCTCCTCGCCATAGCGGCGGATGAGCATGTCCGGATTGACCGGGCCGAGACGGTGAATGAGATAGGTGCGCAAGCGGGGTTCTGCGCTATGCCGCAGGAGGGGCCAAATGCGCTGAACAAAAACCGGGTTTTCGGTCTCACCTTCCCATTTCTGTGCCAGTTGCAGCAAGGCCGTCGCGGCATTGGCCTGGCGCTGCGCCCGCGAATCTTTCTCTTGTTCCGACGCGTTCGGCTGGGTCACGGTATCCAGCTCCTGGTTCAGCAGCGGCTCGGCCGATCGGCGATCTGCCAGAAAGTACTCCAGGAGGGATTGCCGGCCCTCGGCTTCCAGGGCGTAGTCCCGGAGGGATTCTGCCTTTAGGTCGGCGGCCCCCACAAAAACGAACATGTGCGAGGCCAGGTCCCGGTCTAATTCGCGTCTGTCGGGATCGCAGAAAATCTTGGCGAGAGAGGTCCGGAGGTCAAAACGGATTCCGTTTAGTGACGGAAGCCACTTCTCAAACTGGGGCGGCTGTTCGGCAATGAGTTGGTTCGCGAGCTCATCGCTCAGGCCGATCTTCCAGGCCTCATTGGCCGGGTCGTAATAGGCCAGGGCAAGCGCGACTCGTAAACGGCGGTTGGGGTTGGCCTCGGTTTTGAGCAGGCTCCACAGCCAGTCGACCAGTTCCTCACGTTCCTGTCTGCGCATCTCTGCTAACCCCTCGCAGATGCTCTGGAGATCGTCCGGATTGGCCTCCAGCAACCAGTCGCGTAGATGGGACACCTGCTCATGGTCCACGGGCAACAGCGCCAGGGTGACGTTCAGTTCCTGCCTGCTATGCTCCCCTTGCGTCTTGCTGTCCTTCCGGTATTGCTCGAGCTTCTTCTTTAACAGCGGATCGGCCCAGCGCCGATAAGGAGAAAGGTCCTTAACGATTTGTGGGAGGTGGCGAACATCGGCCGACACCACGGCCTGGACAAGATGGCCGGCCCGCTGAGCGGCAAACACCCATTGCCAAAAGGCCGCTCCGGCGAGTACCAGGAGGATGGCCAATACGCCAAACTGGATCAGGTGAAGCCGCGACGCGGCACGAAGCATCCGCCTTTGGCCCGCGCTCCACTCCCTCTCCCGAGTGAAGAGCAGGATGTTGAGCGACTCCCACCAGCCGGGAAGATGCCGGTTCTCCGGTCTGGCGCTCCATAGGGCAGCCCGCTCCGCCAGGCGGAGTTGCATGCGCCCGCGCCGCGTTTCGCGTTGTTTGCGGGTCAGCCACTGCCGTAGCGCCGGCACCATGTGGTCGTGGGTAAGTTGATAGTAACCGGCGAGCCCGGATGCGTTCGTGCCGCGGCCAGCCGGACGCTGCGTGGGCTCTGCCGGAGCAACATTGTTTGGTGTGGCCGCACCGCTGGTTTGCCACTCGCCCACGCCTTCGGGGTCGGTGGGAGTGACCAGTCGCAGCTCGGTGTCGAGAATGCGCAGGAGCTCCTCGAACTCCCGAGGCCGTGCCGCGTAGCCGGACGCCTCGAGCAAGGTGCGGTGCGCCGTCATGTGTGCCTTGAGATCGGTTCCTTCCTGCGGCAGCAAGGCGCCGAGGACCGCACGGGCCGCCTTCTGATGGAAGCGGTGCTCGGGCGGGGCGGTCCGCGCGCTGAAGGTTTCCTCAAGGAAGGTGACGGCGATGCCCTCCATGCCGCCCAGTTGCTTGAAGACGGCTGGGGTCCAGGGTCTGGCCTTGATCATCTCGGCGAACAGCGCGAGCTGGACGGGAATCACTTTGCCATCCCGGGCCAGACCGGCGACGGCCTGGTCGAGAAAGCGCACCTGCTCGCGGGACAGCTCGCCCGGATTGTCGGGCAAGGCGCCGAACGATCGGCCGAACTCCGTCAGCACCTTGCGGGCATGCCGGGGATCAAAGAGGTCCACGGCCAGGGAGTTCTGATTCTCCACCAGGCGGACTTCCAGTTCGCGCATGAAGCGCGTCGCCGCCATCCAGAAATCGTCGCGCACCATAAGCACGCACTGGACGTGCTGGCCGTCGCACTGCCGCAGCGCCGGCACGAGCAGACCGTTGCGGTCTTCGTCAGCGGCATGGAGATACTGCTCAAACTGGTCGAGCACGAGAACGACCTTCTTTGCCGGGGCCAGCGCCCGCTCGCGCCGCAAGCGCGCCAGCGCTTCGGGCAAAGGAAGGGCCGGCGGCACCTGCGGACAGCGTTTCCGCAGGGCCGCGAGCAGTCGCGTTTCGGTGTCGCGGGGCGCGGCCTCCACGTAGATGGGCAGCACGTGCGCGGCCAGCCGCGGCAGCAGCCCGGCTTTGACGAACGACGATTTGCCGCAGCCGCTCGGCCCGTACAGCAAGCCGACACTGAAGGCGCGGTCGGCATCCGTCTCCTCCAGGCGTGTCTTCCAGAAACGGATGTTGTCGGGCAAGCCGTCGCGATCGCGCGGACCGGGCAGCAGTTGCAGAAAGAAGTCGGCATCCTCCACGTCGAAGGCGCGCAGTCCCTTGGGCACAATCTTGATGGGCGCGGCGTCCGAGTCGGCCGCCTCGCTCCGGCGCGGAACGGGAAGGCTCGCCGTCGTCCCACCCTCTCTGCCTTTCTGAGCCGCGGCAGGGGGAAGGAGCGAGAGAGGCGGAGTGGGGAGTTGCGCAGGGTCCCGTTGTCCGGCTAGCCAGTGCCGGAGGTCCTCGGCCAGGTCGAGCGCCGTGCTGTACCGGTCGGAGGCGCGCTTACTCAAGGTCTTGAGGCAAATGCGGTCCAGCTCCTTGGGGATGGCGCTATCAAGCTGGCGGGGCGGCCGGGGCTCCCAGGTCTTGATTTGTTCGAGCACGCCGTCCAGGTTGTCCGCCTGAACCAGCCGCTGTCCCGTAAGCAGCTCGTAGAAAATGGCGCCCAGGCTGTAGATATCCGTGCGACCATCGACGCGATGTCCTTCGCCGCGTGCCTGCTCAGGGCTCATGTACACGGGGGTGCCTGCAAAGGAGGGTCCCTGGCCGAAGTCCTCTTCGCGGAGGGCCATGCCAAAGTCGGCGACGAAAGGACTTCCCTCGGTGTCGAGCAGGATGTTAGCCGGCTTGATATCGCGGTGGACCAAGCCGCGCTGATGGGCGTGGTGCAAGGCCTCGGCCACGCGGGCGATCAACTCTGCGGCGGCGGCAGCCGCGAAGCGGCTCTGCCGCAGCCGGTTCCCCAGGTCGATGCCTGTGACCAGCTTCGACACGAAGTAGCAAGTGCCGTCCTCCGTGCGGCCGAAGTCGTAAACCGGGACGATGCCCGGATGATCGAGGCTGGCCAGCATGCGCGCCTCGGCCAAGTACAGCAGCGTACTGTCCGCAGACGCCGTGCGGTCTGGGTGGCGGACCTTAATGGCTACTTCGCGCCGCAGTTCTTCATCGTAGCCGCGATAGACCACGCCAAAGCCGCCGGTGCCCAGCCGCGCGGCGATGCGGTAGCGGCCGAGGCGCAGGGGAACGGGAATCTCATCGGCGCCCCCCGGCGCCGCGGGCTCCGGGGCCAGAAAGCGCGCGTAGTCTTCCACGACGGCTTCCTCGCCGAGGCGGCGGCGGTACTCGATGTCGAGCTTGATCAGCTCCCGGCACAGGGCTGCTCGCTCCGGCTGTGCAACGGCGGCAAGATAGTCCTCGATCCGTGGGCGTGCGCCGGCGCGCCCCGAGGCTTTCCAGGCGGCCTCGAAACCATCACAAACCTGGTCCACGTGCCGCGCAGGCAAGAGCGTGGAGCCGATCTCGACCTGGAGGAGTTCGCTCATAACCCACTCGCCAGCCAGCGCCGCGGTGAAGCCACATGTGGCGGCAAGTTTTCAACTTGCCGTGGCGGCATGTCGGCAAGTTGGAAACTTGCCGCCGCAATTCTCGACGCAAGACTATTTTGTTTTTCGATTCGTTGTCAGGTCGAAGTCCAGCGTGTTGGCCCCCGCCTCGACAGCTCGGATCAACTGACTTTTGGCGTTGTATGCCGTCGGCACCGCTTCCATGGCGGCCGGAATGAGGTGTACCGGGATGATCGGATCCCGTTCTTTCCTCACGGTGCTTTCCTTGACGCCGTGTATCTCGACGCGATATTTTCCCACGGTCAGGCCTTTGCCGACGCTGTATTTTCCCTCCTCGATCACCCCACCGGCATCGGGGCCTGGTGTGCCCTCCTCAGGAACGAAGCGGATGCGGCCGGATGGAAGGGGATCCCCGTCCAGCAGGACAGTGCCGACAACGGAAGGTCCCGGCTTGCCGCACCCGGAAAAAAGAAGGAAGCACGCGGCGAAACAGCAAAGGGTCCGTGTTTTCATGAAAGGATCCCCTTTTGGCAGTAGCGAGCGGCCAGAAGAGGATTGCTGCTGGCTACTCGACCACGGGTTACCGACATTTAGAATTCTCTCCCCACTTCGCCGCCGGAGATCGTTCCCAGCGCCTGCCAGGTGTTGAGGCTAATGCCCTGGCTGATAAAGCGTACCGAGCCATCGGCCAGGACGACATTCACGCCCCCCGGATGCCGGCTCCGCGCAGCGGCTGTGGTCTGGTCTCCGGTCGATTCGGCACAGGGCAGGTTGAGTTCAGGCCGGTTGTAGCAATACTTGCCGGGGTGAAAGAGATCGGGGCTGGAACTGTTCGGAGTCGACTGGGTATAAAGCTGGCTACAGCCTGGAAAATCAATCCAGGGAACGCCTCGGAAGTCAAAGGGAGCCTCGTCCTGAGGGAGTCCGGTGAGATACTCGCCCATGACCATGGTGTTGCTGGTGCCATCCGTGATATCGGCCAGTTTGGCTCCGTAGTTGAAGCCGAAGGCGGCTCGCTTATTCGCCGGCGCGGCTCCGGGCAGTCCACCGCCATAGTCCTTGTCCCCGAAGAAGCCCAGGTAGTTGCAGTTGTTCCACGTGCCGAGGAGGATTCCCGCACTGGGTCGATTGATCGAAGTCGAACCGCCCATGCCGTCGCTGGGGCACAACAGGGTCGGGACAACGACGGCGGTGGGCGCGTCGGGACCGACGGAGTTGACGGAGCCGCACCAGGGAATCACCCCGCCGTCACCGCCACTGGCCTCGACGACGTTGGGATCCCATTTCCTGTAAGTGGCATCCTGCTCCAGGTAAGGGTACAGGGAAATGATGTAGGTGATGCGCGGGGCTGACCAAGCCCAGGGTTTCTTGTTGACCGAGCCCAACGGAAACTTGTCTTTGCTATCATGATGCCCGTGCAGCGCCAGGCCGAGCTGTTTGAGGTTGTTTTGACAGCTCATCCGGTTGGCCGCCTCGCGCACTCTTTGTACGGCGGGAATCAGCAGGCCGAGCAAGATGCCGATGATGCTGATTACCACAAGCAGCTCAATCAATGTGAAAGCCGCACGCCGCGGGCGCCGCTCAGGATCGGCAAGCCCATCCGAGAAAAGGGTCATGTTCAGTTCCTCTCGGCAGTGGCAGTGACGGGACTGGTAGGGAGTGGGCTTGATCCTACTCCGCCACGGCCAGGTATGCAAGCAACTTCCTTTTTGTTTGTCCGGGTGCAAGGATTCTGGCACGGCATTGCACTGCAGTAGCGCCGCGCCGTACCTGCTATTGTGGTAATCCGCAGACCATCGCGGCGCCCCTCACGGTTTTGCTGTCCGGGCAGGGAATTTTGGGGGCAATCCTCGATGGGCGATCCCCTGAGGCGGAGGCAGATCATAATGGGCTCGCGAAGACCTTGGCTACTTAGACAAGAAGTCGGTGATGCAGTTGGCGGTTGCGTGGAGTCCGACGCGTTGCGCTCTTCCCCGGGACGGCTGCGCATGTTGATCGACCTGATCAACCAAATCGGCTAGTGCAGATGTTTAGCCGCGCCCCGTTAGGGAAGCGTCAGCATCCCACGGCTACGCGCTCCCCTAACGGGTCGCGGCTAAACAGGCCAAAGTGAGCTAAGGGATCGTATTACTCAGGACGGAAGCGATTCATTTCCTTGAGCGCAGCCAGGTCGACGCGATCGAGGGCCACCTTTACGAAGATCCGCGATGGTTTGTTGTCGCGCTCCATGCGTGCCCCGGCGCGGAAGCTGGTTGCCGCTTGCTCGTGCTTGCCCTGCGCCCAGCGCGCCAGACCCTGGTAGTAGTGATAACGAGCATCCTGATCGTCTGCTTGCACGGCGGCGTCAAATTCCAGCTCGGCTTCGGCATACAGAGCGGTCCTGTAAAGACCGAGCCCCTTGGCGTAATGCTGATAGGCAAGCTTCGCATCATGAACCGGCGCGGTTAGCTTCAGAGGAGGCGTGACGATCGGCTTCGCCTTGGCAACCGCCTCCTGCTTGGCCTTCAGCTCATTGACTTTGCTTTCGCTCTTCTGCCATTTCAGTTCGGTTGCCTTGAGCCTGTCTTCCAGGACAACGGCCCTGGCGAGGGCGGCCTGGGTGGATTCCTCCGCCCTGGCAGCGCGCTGACGCTCGGCCGGGAGCAGCCCCGCTTGCTTCTCCGCGTCCGCGCGGCTCTTGAGCAGGCCCTCGATCTTGTCGGCAAGGCTGAGCGAGTCCGGACCGCTTCCCGCGGCTTTCAGCTTGGCGTTGAGCGCTTCGAGAGTCGCTTGCTGCCGTTTGTTATCGGCAAGGAGATTGTCCACGGCGCCGGCCGTATTCCGCGATTGCGCGAGCATTCCCTTTTTGGCGAGGTTGTGCTCGAATTGCCAGGCAGCCAGCAGCTCGTAGCTCGTCTTCAGGAGTGCCTGTTCGGTTTCGGGGCTGTCGGTTCCCTCTGCCAGATTCAAGAAGCGTCGCTCCTCGAGCGTGGCGCACAAGCTATTTAGGACCTCCAGCGCAGCCGGGTATTGCCGGGCGCGCGCCAGGTCAACGGCCGTGACGAACTCCACGGCCCACTCGTCGGCAAAGAGTTTAGCCTCCGTCTCTTCGTAGGATGGCGCCTTCTTGTCCGTCGCCCCCGCTGCTGCCTGCAGGGCGCTCGAGTCGGATTTAGTAGCGTGCTTGAGCTGCCAGCTCGACGGTGGTTGTAAACCGGCTAGCCAGAGAGCGAAACAGACGCCCGTGCCAATAAGAACGCCAAGAAGCGTATTGCTCAGTCGCGCAGTCTCCGATAGCGGCTTCGGCGGTCCGGGGGAAAACCAGGGCAGCGCCTGTTCGATCGGCACCGGCTCCGGGAGAGCGTACGGCACGAGCGGGGACGGATAGAGACTCATGTCGATTTCGTCGTCGCTCGCCATCGCGTCTGCGCCCGGCAGGACTTTTTCCATTGATTCATGGGGTTTCTCACCAGGCGCGTCCGGGGGCAATTCAATCTCTGCGCTGGACGTGCTCATGAGGGGCACGTCAGCAGGTTCCTGGGGTGCTGACAAGTTTTCTGCGCTATGGCTGTCCGAGGCAACGCCGGGCGGCTGGCTTTGCGAGATGCCGGCATCCCCGGCGTGGTCTGCACCGTTGCCGGCTGCGCCGACGATGTTCTCTACGAGATGGACGCCAAAATCTCCGCCGGAACGGGGAGGACTGGGAAGCTTCTCCCCTTCCCATTGATCCGGGCCGGGCGGTGGTTCCTCTTCATCGTTCCAGACCAGGCGCAGATCAAACTCGGAGTCTGAGCTGGGGTTGACGGCGGACGCCTGTTGTCGCGCGGGAAAGTCGTCGCCGCCTTCGACGGCCAGTTCGCCAATGGAATCTACTTCAATATCCGCTTCGTTGATCTCGACGCGGGACGAATGATCCTCTTTGGCCGGCGGAGACAGCGGCGAGCGCTCCGGATGTGGGTTAGCGGGCAATTCGGCGGCAGCCATGATCTCCAGCGGCGCGTGCGACGCCGGCAGCCTCCCTGAGTTGGCGTAAACAGGCCGGGTCTCGGCCAGGGGTTGAGCGAGAGCCGCTGCATGGAGTCTGCCTGCAGCGCGGGCTCTGCCTGCCAGATTTTCTGCGGACTCGCCGCGGATTCGCGGCGCCGGTACTTTGATCGAGTCGCCTGCGGCGCCGCAGTGCGGGCAAGAATCCTGTTGTTCCTGGTAAAGGCGACTGCATGCCGTGCACTGCTTTGCCATCCCTGGACACTCCATCAGCGGTGGATGCCTTTATGCCCTGTCTGAGAAGAAGCTTCTCCTTCAAACTGGCGCCAAACCAGCGCCGAGGCGACGCCATTGTGTCAAACCGGCGGCGGAAGGGCAATCTTTTCTTGAACAAATCTTGGCTGCGGCAGGATGGCAGGCGGCAACTTTGACGTGCGCGCAAAAAAATCCGGGCTTCCCTGCGGAAGCCCGGACCACCAAGCATACTTACGGGTCCCGTCCATCCCTTCGGTAGCCTGGCAGCCTTAAACCGCCCCCCCTCGGACGGTTAAGAGCCCATAGCTTTGCGTCCCCGCCTCGCGACGGGTTTGCCATTGTCGAGGATGGCCAAGAAGTTCTTTGCTTCTTGACTGTTCCCCGTGAGCGATGAAGCACAGATCACTCACGTCACCGAAAACTTAGGTCGCGTTTTCCGGTTGTGCAAGTTTTTCGGAGAAGATTTTTCGGTTTTTTTTTGGAGTGCCGTGTGGCTCGACACCGCTTCGGCCTTGTTTTTCCAGCCGAAGCGGTGTCGAGCCACCACATTCAAAGACTTACTCGGAAAGGGTTTGCTTGGCCGATTTGATCCAGGTCACGGGCACCGGCCTGCGCTGCTGTTCTTCAGCGAAATGCCAGAAGCGGATCGCTTCTTCACCAGGCTGCCAACTGAAATAAGCGGGACGGCCGTTGACGACCGTGGGAAAGCCGACGCGGCCAAATTCTCCATCGATGACAATTACGCCCAGACTATCCAATTCCGCCAGCGCTTCCTGGCAACTGCGCTCGGCGGCCGCAATCTGCTCTTTCATCTCATACATGCGCGCCCGTTGCGGCCAGGAAAGAGCGCGGCGCTCACGATGCAGCCGCTCTTCTTCGGGAGTCAACTGGGCAATGCACTTTTGTCCGGTGACCACGTCGGCGACGATGTGCTGCACCAGCGGCAGCATACGGCCGGCTTCCGCCAGGCTCAAGCCGCGATCGCGCCGCGCTGGTTTTTCCGAAGCGCCGTGGGCCCTGTTTTCTGTTGAGCCGCTCATGACGCGCCCCCCCTCGCCCGTGTGCTTTTTCTGCTTCCACTACTATCATACGTCGGAGATCAAGGGACAGGCGCTGCAGCGAATGCGAAAAGCGGCCGCGGAGATTGAGACGGGAACAGAAAAAGAGGGAGAGAAAGTCGGTTGAGGGTGGATGGTCAAGAGGTGAGAGGTGAGAGGTGAGAGGTGAGTGGTGAGTGGTAAGTTGCGCTGATTCTGCATTCGGTAAGGCGGTAGTTACCCCCATCCACCGACCACTCACCACTCACGACTCACCACTCACCACCCTCATTCCACTCGACAAATCCTTCCAGGGCATAAAATTCGGGAAGACCTAGCTCATCGTAAACCTTGGCGGTATGGCGATTTCTGTCTTCCGCTCTTTGCCAGAACTCGCGGCGGTCAATGCCTCCGGGAAACATCGCCCGATCCTTTTGCGATTGATGGCGGAAGATGGCTAATTTTTTCCGCTCGAGATCGTCCGGACTGATGGGCACGACGCGGTCCACCTCGTGGGGTTCCCACTCCTGCCAGGCGCCGCGATAAAGCCAGACCTGGAATTGCTGCCCCTGCTTGCGAACTTCCTTGACGGCGCGAAAGATGGCGTCGGCACAGACGCGATGCGTGCCATGCGGATCGGAGAGATCGCCGGCCACGTAAATCTGCGCCGGCTGCAGCCGCTGTAATAGGGCAATAATGTCGGCAATGTCCTGAGGATGAATGGGCGCCTTGGCGATGGTTCCGGTGCGGTAGAATCGCAGGTCCATGAACTCCAACTGCTCCGGAGATAGCCCGCAGGCCAGTGCCGCCGCCCGCGCTTCCGTCTGCCGGATCAGGGCCTTGATTTGCAGCATATCCTCGGAATCCGCCTGGGCGGGCTTCTTGGTGCGCAAGAAGCTCTGCACGCGATTCCGCACCGCCTCGGTGTGCTCCTTGTCGATGGCGAAGAGCCGGTTGAACTCGACGACAAAATCGGTGAACCGCCAGGCATCGTGATCGAAGACGGCGATGTTGCCGCTGGTCATGTAGGCAACATGTACCTGATGATCCTGATCTACCAGGCGGATAAGCGTGCCGCCCATGCTGATCACGTCGTCATCGGGATGCGGACTGAAGAGCAGGACGGGATGTGGCTCTGTGCCGGCCGGGTGGGTGCAGATGGTCTTCATCATCTCGTCGAAAACGCGCCGGCCAAGCCGCTCGGCGGGGCCGTGCTCGCGGAGCAGCTCGTAGAGCTCGTGCTCGCGAAAGTCGTCGTCGGAAAGCTTGAGAAGCGCTTTGCCGACCTTGAGGGCCAGCCAGATGACCGCCCGGCGGATCAAGGAAGGCGTCCATTCCACCGGCCCGACGACCCAGGGGCTGCGGATCGCCGTCAGCCCGCCGGCGGCCGCCTGGTCGAGGATGAAGGTGGTGTCGGGGTGCCGTTGCAGAAAGCTGGCGGCGATGGCATCGGTCATGTCGCCTTCGGCGGCCCGCTGCACGATCTGGGCCTTGTGCTCCCCGAAGGCCATTAGCACGATCTTGCGGGCTTCGAGAATGGTGCCGACGCCCATGGTTAGGGCTTGCTGCGGTACGTTCTCCTCGCCGTAAAAGTCGCCGGCCGCGTCCCGGCGCGTCACGGGATCAAGCGTGGCCAGGCGCGTTCGGCTATGCCGCGTCGAACCGGGCTCGTTAAAGCCGACATGGCCGGTGCGGCCGATGCCGAGCAATTGCAGATCGATGCCTCCCGCCCGGCGAATCCTGTCTTCGTAATCGGCACAGTATTCCGCGGCATCCTCTTCGCGAATCGTGCCGTCCGGGACATGGATGTTCTCCGGCTTGAGGTTCACATGATTGAAAAACGTTTCCTGCATCCAGCGGCGGTAACTATGCATGTCATCCGGCGTGACGCCAAAATACTCGTCGAGGTTGAAAGTGATTACCCTCGAGAAATCGAGCCCACTCTCCTTGTGCATGCGAATCAGCTCGCGGTAGACGCCCACCGGAGTGGAGCCGGTCGGCAAGCCCAGGACGGTGTGCTGCCCGGCGGAATTCTTCTGCCGAATGAGGCTTTCCACCATCACTGCGACGTGCCGGGAAGCATGGGCGCTGGTCGAAAAGACCAGCGTGGGAATCCGCGTGTTCGGAACGTACTGAGAAGACATCGCTCAAACCCTGGAGATTTCTGTGGGGCAGGTTTTCAACCTGCCAGCGGCGATAAGGCAGGTTGGAAACCTGCCCCACGGCTGCTGTTTATTCACGTAGGCTGGGACCGGCCGGGACGGGGCGTGAGACGCCGAAACGCTCGACCAAAATCGCGAATCGTATAAGTTATAAGCTAGACAGACAACCTCAAAATGGCCAACAGGCTATTCCGATGATCCAGGTAACATTGAACGGCACACCCAGGACGTTAACCGAGCCGCTTACTGTCGCTCAATTTCTCGAACAACTCGGCTACGATCGCCGCAAGATTGCCGTCGAGGTGAATGAACACGTGGTTCCGCTGCCGCAACATGCCGGGCGTCGCCTGGCGAGCGGCGACCAGGTGGAGATTGTCACGCTTGTCGGCGGCGGCGCGCCAGCGAACGAACCGCCTGAGGATAAACCGCTGACCATCGGCAAATTTGCTTTCCGCAGCCGTTTGATCACGGGCACTGGAAAATACGCCAGCTATGACCTCATGCGCGACTGCCTGGCGGTAAGCGGCTGCGAAGTGACCACCGTCGCGGTTCGCCGTGAGCGGCTGGTAGACAAGGAAGGCCACAATATCCTCGATTACCTCGATCTGAAGCGTTACACGATCCTGCCGAATACAGCCGGCTGCTTTAGCGCCGAGGACGCCATCCGCCACGCCCGGCTCGCCCGCGAATTGCTTACGAACCTGGACAATCCGGGGGCAGACTGGGTGAAGTTGGAATGCCTCGGAGACGCGAAGACTCTTCTCCCCGACCCCGTCGCCACGCTGAAGGCGACGGAGCAGCTTGTCAAGGACGGCTTCCAGGTCCTGGTCTACACGAGCGACGACCCGATCATGGCCAGGCACCTCAAAGAAGCGGGCGCCGCCAGCGTCATGCCCGCCGGCAGCCCGATCGGCAGCGGCCAGGGGATTCTGAACGCCAACAACATCCGCATCATTCTCGAATACTTGAAAGCCGGCGACCCGGACTATCCGGTTATTGTGGACGCGGGCGTAGGCACTGCCAGCGATGTGACCGTGGCCATGGAACTGGGTTGCGACGGCGTGCTGCTCAACACGGGCATCGCTCACGCGAAAGATCCCCTGCGCATGGCCTGGGCGATGCGCTATGCGTGTGAGAGCGGACGCCTGGCATTCCTATCGGGCCGCATCGCCAAAAAGCTGTACGCGCAGGCATCAAGTCCGATGGAAGGGCGAATCGCGCCCTCGCATTAGAATGCCAACAGAGGTCTGACTATGAAGCTAAAAGTATTAATTCACGCGGAATCGGTAGGTGGATATTCGGTAAGTGTTCCAGCCTTGCCGGGTTGCCATTCCCAGGGAGAAACGAGAGAAGAGGCACTAACGAACATCCGAGAGGCTGCAGAGCTTTGGCTAGAAGTTGCTGCGGAGAGAGCGACAGATGAAGGGCGGGCGGACAGGTCAGAGCTGCAGGAGATCGAGCTTTGAAAGCCGCTCCGGTAAAAGACGCGGTCTGACCGAGCGGGATTTGTAACCGGCTTGAAAATGGCCCGAACTCTCGGGCAGGCATAGTGACCTGGGAGCCGCCCATGTCCAAAACACGCCGCCCGCGAACCACGCATGAAGATGATTGTGGAGATCCGCTGGGTAAACTGATCGAGCAGTATCACGTCAATCTAGCCAGCGTGCTGGCCATCGCCGGCGCTATTGGTCTGGTTGGGTTAGGGGCCATCGCCTTCGCGCTGAGCCGGCAGCCCCGTTCCTCGACCTTTTTGCTGGCGGGCGGGCTCGCGCTTTTCATGGCATTCGCCCTGGCCGGCATAAACCTCTTCCATGCCGGCCGGCGGCTGGAGCTGCGCAAGCACGGCGTTCGCTTCGTAGAGTCCGGCATTGAAGTCGAGTTCGGATGGGATGAAATTGCGGACATCGAAGTAAGCCGGCTGGACAACACCAACCTGGGAGTGGTCAGCATCTGGAAACGCAGCTCGGACGCCTCGAGTCCCTCCGGCCTGTTAACCAACACCGAGTTCACCGTCATCATCCTTAGCCACGATGGTCGCCGAATCCGGCTCAGCCCGATGTTCCTGCGCTACGTATCCAATCCGAAGAGACTGATCGCGCAACTGCGTTTGCGAGCAGGGCTGCGTTGAAAGTCCGGCCGACCGCGACGGAAATTGACGACATCGGCTGCCGCGTTGAGGGGAGTGTGTTCTGCGCAATTATGGCCGAGTAACTTTGCCAGCGCCGTGGGCTGCGCTTCATCTTGACCGTAACCATAAATCCCTGCTATCGTTACTGTTCCTATCGCTTGTTGCGGCGTGGATCTGCGCAAAGCGGGCAAGTTGAGCTCTATCAACGCGGGCTGGTTGGAGGAGAGGGTTATATGACAGGAGCAAATAGGCTATCAAAGTTGCGCTGGCCGTATGCCCTCGGCCTCCTGGCAGTAGTTGTGTTCGTCGCAGGATATGGCATGGCGCAGGGACTCCGTCCCAACGAGCGCGAGGCCAAGCCTCAGATCAATGTCCAGGACAAGGACGACATCCGCAAGGCAGACAGCAAGATCTGGGTGCTGGAGCTGAAGTTCTATGATCCGCGACCCATCACCGTGGATATCCCCGGCCGGGGGCGGGAACTGTGCTGGTACATGAAGTACCAGGTCCTCAATAATACCCCCGATCCGCATTTCTTTATTCCGGACTTTGAGCTGGTCACGCATGACAAGCCAGGCCTTTATCGCGACCAGGTGCTTCCCAAGGTCGAAGAAGCGATCAAGCAAATCGAGGATCCGACCGGCTATCTCGATATCAAGAACTCCGTGACGATCGCCAGCAAGCCGATCCCGGTCTCCAAACCAGGGCTGCCGCGGCCCGTCACCGGTGTGGCGATCTGGGATGATGTGAATCCGGAATCCAATCGTTACAGCATCTTCGTGAGCGGCCTGTCCAACGGCTGGTCGTTGGCAGAGGACCCCGCGAATCCTACAATGCAAGTCATCCGGCGCAAGACGCTGCAGCTTAACTTCCGCCGCGTCGGCGACCGGTATTATCAGACTCCTGAAGAGATCAAGTTTGTACCGCCGGCGGAGTGGATTTACCGATCGACAAACGCAAGAATTCCTGGAATCAATGTGGCGGAAAAGGCTCCGCCACAGGCTCCAAAGAAATGACAAGGCAAGCAACATCGGTGAGGTAGCAATGGCTCATAAGAAGGGACAAGGTTCGGTACGCAACGGCCGGGAATCGCGCAGCCAGCGGCTCGGCATCAAGGTTTTCGGCGGCGAGTCGATCCGCGCGGGCGGTATTCTCGTCCGGCAACGCGGCACCAAGTATCACCCGGGGCGCAACGTCGGTCGCGGCAAGGACGATACGCTCTTCGCCCTGGCGGACGGCGTGGTGGCGTTTGACCGCGAAGGGCGAAGAGTCAACGTGGTGGCGACTTGAGTACGCAGTGCCCAGTACTCAGTACTCAGTACTCAGTAATCAGTACTGAGTACCGTATTCGAATGCCATCCGCTTCTTATTCCAATCCTCGACAACGGGCCGAAAGGCAGCGATATGTTCCGGCGTCGTGCCGCAACAGCCACCGACCATGCAGACGCCGGTCTCGAGCAATTCCGTTAGGCGACTCGCCATCTTTTCCGGCGTCTGCGGATAGATCCAACGATTTTGCTCCCGCGTTGGTGTCCCCGCGTTGGGGCGGGCAAACAATGGTAAGCTCGTGACCTTTCGGTAGCGGCGCAGGATGCCGATCACGTCTTCCAAGCCAATATCCCTGCCACAGTTAATGCCGAGCGCATCAACCTCACAAGACTGTGCCAATATCCCGATCGCCTCGGGTTCGGGCAAGAAAGGAGACGCTTCGGCGGATGAGCTGCGTCGGTAAGCGATTGATAGCAGGACTGGTATGCCGCGCTTGTTGATAGCTCGCCTCTTGGCACGCTGCGCCGATAAGGGGGCAAGCCGATCGGACCATGTCTCCAGCAAAATAGCGTCGGCGTCGGAGAGAGAGCTGAGTACACGGTCGAGAAGCGCCAGATCGTCGCTTCTGCTGAACGGAATCGGTCCCACATCGCCGATGACGAACCTGTCGTTGCCCGCCACGGATCGAGCCAGACAGATCGCCGTGCGGTTGATTTCTTCGACGGAAGCCTCCACTCCATGCTTGGCGAGATGGCGAGGATTCGCTTGAAACGTGTTGGTCAGCAGGCACTCGGCGCCTGCGGAGACGTAGCGCTCGTGGATAGTCTGAACGCTGTCCGGCCGGGTGAGATTCCACAACTCGTAGCACTCGTTTTCGCCGATGCCCGCGCGCTGCAACTCCGTGCCCATGGCACCGTCCATAAGCAAGACCCGGCCGGAGTGCAGGATTTCGAGGAAACGCGACATGAAGAAAGACCCGAGGCAAGGACGGCACGTTGCAAGTGCCGCAAGCTATGCGCCGAACTTGCCCAGCCGGCCTGCATTCGCCATGGCCAGCGGCAGCAAATACATCGCCTGGAACTGGCCCAAGCCGCCGCGCAGGCAGTAGGATTCGCCGAACTCGGTGACCGGATCCGGGCGGCAGGTTTTTGACCAGAGCAACACCGGCACCGGGTGCCAGCTATGGCTGCGAAGTTTACTCGGCGTGCTGTGGTCGCCCGTGACAATGAGCACGTCGGGATTCAATGCGCGAATATTGGGAACTGCCGCGTCCAGCCGTTCGATGGACTCTACCTTTGCCTGAAAGTTGCCGTCCTCGCCGGTACTGTCGGTGTACTTGTAATGTAAAAAAAAGAAGTCGAAGTCGTTCCAAGCCTTTCGCAGACTGGCGATCTGTTCATCGAGCGAACTCCCGGCGTCGACCACGTCCATGCCCACCAGCCGCGCCAGGCCCTTGTACATGGGATAGACGGCGAGGGCAGCGGCGCGAAGGCCGTAGACTTCCTGCATTGTTTCAATTTTGGGATACCGCGCGTAGCCGCGCAGAGTCACCATGTTGGTCGGCGAATCCCCCTTGAGCACTCGGCCGGCCTCGGCGACGAATTGATTGACAATGCGGGCGGTCCTCTCCGAGTTCTTGTCTGCTCCCTTTGCTTCCAGCGGCTTGTGGCCGGTCTGCTGCGGGTCTGTGTCATTGACGGCATCCCCCAGGTCGTCGCCCCGGAAGACCACGACAAAGCGATGCTCGCGCACCGGCTCGACAAAGACTTCAACGCCCGGAACTTGGATTTGCTGCAGCTTGCGGCACATCTCGACGCATCGCTCGGTAGTCGGCCGACCCGCGCGGCGGTCGGTAATCAGGCCGGCATCATCGACGGTGCAAAAATTGCCGCGCACGGCAACGTCCTTGGGCCCGACCGGAAAATTGATGCCGAGGGCCTCCAGCACACCGCGGCCAATGCGATAGTGAAGCGGATCGTAACCGAACAGAGCCAAATGACCGGGCCCGCTTCCGGGAGTGATGCCGGGAAACACCGGGATGCTGAGTCCACAGACGCCCTCCCGTACACAGGCGTCCAGGTTCGCCGTGCGGGCGGATTCCAGTTCCGTCTTGCCGCCCGGCTCCAGCGGCAGTCCGCCAAGGCCGTCTGCAACGAGGAGGACGATTTTGCTGGTTGCTTCTTCGCGCAGTTCCCGCATGAGTGCATGCATGATCATAGGTGGAGTTTAGCGACTATATCGCCCAGAGTACAGATACGGGAATAAAGTTCATGCGACGGCATAATTTACCTGCTTTGCCAGGACGGTGGTCGTTAACCGATTGGTAGGATCACCATAATCCGCGGGCCCAGCACGCTCGGCAGGGTGTGCTATTATTCCCTTGGGACAAAAATCGATTTCGTTATCACACGTCAACTATTTGAAAGCCGATCATGCAACTTCCAGATGAAGCGGTGAGCTACCAGTATCAAGGGCTTTTGCTCCCGGCCGTAGAGGACTGGACGCCGGCGGCCGAGCTACGGGGCCGGAGCTTCCTGCCGCCCAGTCGGCTCAAGGAACTGCTGCCCCGGCTGATGCAGATGCGCAGTCAGGTCGCCGCCGAGCGCGACCTGCTGCAGCCCGCTGCCGAGCAGCTTCCGCTTGACGCAGGCTTTATCGATTTGCCCCAGAAGACACTCGACGACCAGCGCCGCAAGGGCGATGCCAGCGTCCTGGGCCAGGTACTGAAGACCGCGTCGAATTTGCGCAGCCAGGTGGACCGCGTGGCGATCCTGGGCATCGGCGGCTCCTATCTTGGTCCGCGGGCGCTTTTCGAGGCCCTCCGCAGCCTCTATCACAATGAGCTGAATGCGGAGACCCGCCTCGGCACGCCGCGCTTTTACTTCGAAGGAAACAACTTTGACACCGACGCTTTTCAGGAGCTTCTCGATCTCTTGCAGACGACTTGCGTAGACCCCGAGCTCCGCGAGGAGCGTTGGGGCGTCGTCGTGATCAGCAAGTCGGGCGGCACACTGGAAACTTCGGTGGCATATCGCATCCTGCGGCGCGAGGCCGCGGAGTATTATGGCTCCCGATCGGATTGGCTCCGCCAGGCGTTCGTACCCATTACCGGCACGACGGGCAAACTCCGTGAGCTGTGCAAGGCGGAAGGCTTCACCGATTCGGACATCTTCACGATCCCCGATAATGTCGGCGGACGCTTCTCTGTCTTTACTCCGGTTGGTTTGCTGCCGGCAGCGCTCATGGGCCTGGATGCCCGCGCCCTGTTGCAGGGGGCGGCGGCGATGAGCCGGCAATTCCTGGAAGAACCGTTCGAGCGCAATCCGGTTTTGCAGTACGCGGGTGTGAACTATCTGATGGGCGAAGAGCTGGGCAAAAATACGCGCGTTCTCTCGATCTGGTCGAGGAAGCTGGAGGCCCTGGGGCTTTGGTACGATCAGCTCCTGGCCGAAAGCCTCGGCAAGCAAGGGCGGGGCACCACGCCGTTGACCGCGGTGCAGACGCGCGATCTGCATTCACGTGGCCAGCAACATCAACACGGCCCGCGCGACAAGGTTATCAATAACCTGGTCATCAAGGCGCCGCGCACGGTGCCTATCCCGATCGGCATGGCCGATCGGAATGAGGACGACCTGAACGCCATGTCCCGGAAGACGCTTGCCGACCTGATGGATGCGGCCCTCCGCGGCACCAACCAGGCCTACGCGGAGGTGGCACGGCCCACGGCGGATCTCGTTCTGCCCACGCTTTCCGAGCATACGATGGGACAGTTGATGCAGATGCTGATGCTGGCGACTGTCGTCGAGGGGCGGCTCATGGGAATCAATCCCTACGGTCAGCCGGGCGTGGAAGTATACAAAAAGAACATGCGACATCTCCTGAAGGCTGAAGCCGCGCCAAAACCGTCTGCATGACGCCGTTCAGCCAGCGGTTCGTTTGTACAATTGCCGCCCGCAGGCGGCGGCGCCGATAAATCCGGCGTCTGCACCCAGCAAGGCATAGCGAATCTGGGTCTTCTCTGCCGGCACCGGGAAAGCAAGCTCTCGGACATGATGCCGGATCCGAGTCAGGAAGGTATCCCCGGCAGCGATCATGCCACCCGCGAACACCACGATATCGGGATCGATCGTGTGCATCATATTCATGGCGCCGACGGCAAGATAGAAGGCGGTGTCTTCGACGATCTTGGCTGCCAGGGTGTCAGTGGCCGCGGCATCAAAGATATCCTTGGATGTAATTTCCCCGTACTTCTTCATGACGGCGTGCAGCGCTGACTTGCCGTCGTCTTGATTGAGCGCCTCCAGCGTTCGCTTCACGACCGCCGTCGCGCTGGCGTAGGCTTCGAGACAGCCCCAGCGTCCGCAACCGCACTGGCGGGGTTTGCTCATTTCAATCTTGGTATGCCCCAATTCGGCGCCATGGCTATGTTCCCCTTCGAGCACCATGTCGCCGATGACAATGCCCCCGCCGACGCCCGTGCCGAGCGTGAACAGCACCATGCTGTGCGATCCTCTACCGGCGCCGATCCAGTATTCGCCATAGGCCGCTGCATTGGCGTCGTTCTGGAAAGCCGTGGGCACGCGGAACACTTCCTGAACGTATTTGCGGACAGGCACATTCCGCCACGGATGCAGGTTAGGCGGATCGAGGATCATGCCGCCGGGAATATCCATGGTGCCAGGCGTTGCCACGCCGATGGCGGCGAGCTGATCCGGGCGCAAGCCTGCGTGCGCTACCGCCTGGCGAATCGTCTCGCACATGCGTTCCAGGCCATGTTCTTGCCCTTTATGAGCTTCGGTCGGCAAATTGACAGAGCTAAGCGGCCGGCCCTGGTCGTCCACGACACCCGCTTTCATGGTCGTTCCGCCGACATCCAGGCCGACAAACAGAGGCGCATTTTGCATAAGGAAGTTTTTACAGCAGAGACGCGTGCAGAGCTAGACAAAAGAGCGGCAGATGCATTACCAAGGCGCGCCGGCGCGCTCAGGGCTTCGCAAGTTTTTCAAGTTTTTCGAATTCGCCAGCCAGGCCCGGCCTGCGTGCCGTGAACGGCTGAGCTTCGCGGACAACATGCAAGGCCTCTTGCCGATTGCCCTCTTTCATGGCACGTTGGCCGACGGCCAGTAGCCATTGTAGACGCCGGTCGATCTCGCTATCGCTGGCCGCAGTGGCCAGGGCGTCGCGCACGAGCGGTAAGGCCGCCAGCCATTTGCCCTCGTCCAGTTGGGCCTGGATCAGTGCCTCTTGCACGGCCGGGACAACCTTCCTGGTTTCATCGCGCTTTTGCCAGCGCGTGTAGACTTCCGTCAATAACTGGAGCCGCCGCTGGCCTTGTTTGCTTTCGATCAGAAGGCGATCCCATTCCTGGATCAAGTCGGGGTTGCCTGAGCGCACCAGGATCTCCTGGATGGCAGCCCAGGCCTTCTCCTGAACGCGCACGTCCTCATTGGCCTGCACGCGCCGCCAGAGAGTCGGCATCATGGCCACGCTACCGCAATCGCCGAGCACAGTGGCTGCCCGGCTGCGAACGCCTGGGTCGCCGTCGCGCAGGAAGACGCCCTCCAGATGTGCCAGCAGGCGGGCACGCTGCTCTGGGCCGACCGTGTGGCCGGTGCCGGCCGCGTGGCCGAGTGCGCCAACCAGACTGAAGCGCACCGTGGCATCGCTGTCATCAAGGGCTTGCAGAAGGCCGTCCACAATGCTGATGTCCGCGACGCGCTCCAGGGCCAGGGCGGCGGTTTGCCTCACGGATGCAGAAGGATGCCGAAGCAACACGGTCAGAACGGGCCCGGCTTCCGGCGCCCCGAGAGCGCCGAGGCTCTCCGCGGCCTCGACGACAACTTCCAGATTGGGATCATCGAGAGCCTTCTGCAAGGCGGGAATCACCCGGCGCTGGCGAGTCAGGGCATCGCGCCCCGATCCTTTAATTTGCCGGGCCAGGGCATGCGCCGCCGCCCCGCGTAACGTCGTCGATCCCCTGGTAAGCAGGTCCAACAGCTTATCGAAAGCCCGGCCATCATTGCTTTGTCCAAGAGCCAGAACCGCGGCCTTTTGAATTTCCGCGGACCCGTCTGCACAGCAGTGCAGGAGCAGATCGGCCAGGCAGCGTTGTCCGACGGCATCCGCCGTGGGCAGCAGCTCCAGAGCCATGCCAATGGCCAGGGCGCGCAGGGCAGCGTCGCTAGCGTCGGCAAGGCTTTGCACCATGCTGAGCCGGTCGCCGGCAGGCAGCCGGCTAAATAGCTGCTGATGCATGCGCACAATCTGTGCCCGTGCTTGATCGAGTTCGCCTTGCAGCCGCCGCGCCCGGCTGGCCTGGTAGGCCAGGCGCTCCTCGAGCCAGTGCTCGCTGGTCATTTCCTTGTGAACATCCCACCAGCTTTGCCAACGATTGACGTCCAGTCCATAGGTCTGACCCGTGGCTTCCGCCAGGGCGTCGGCGGCGGCTTGACGGAGCTTGTCTTCGGTGCTGGAAAGCTGATCGAGGAGAATGACCACGGCCTCGCGCCGGCCATTACGGCCCAGCACTGCCATGATTGCCTGGCGCGCGTTCCAATCTGCTTTCGCGTCCTCCACGAACAAGCGAAAACGCCGCAGGAGCGTGGCATCCGCCACCTCTGCGAGCGTGGTCTCCGCGGCCTGGCGCACGGCCGGCTTACCGCCAATGAGAGCCGCGAACAACTCGTCACCGAAGCGGGCATCATGGGTCAGACGCAGCGCCGCAGCCAGCGCGGTAAAGACATCCTCCGCGCCGGTTTGCTTCAATCCGGCACGGATGATCTCCTCGGCTTCGGGTGACGGACTTTGCAGCAGCAGGAGCGCGGCCTGGCTTTGATTGCGCGGGTCCTGTTTGTCGTGAAGAATCTCTCGCAGATGGGCCAGATCGGTTTGGGCGGGCGACTGTTGGCCCGTCCCGGACAGCATTAGCGCGAGACAAAGCAGCACTGACTGAAGTGTGCTCATGCTGTCCTCCCCAGGGTAGGTAAACAAAAGGAGGGCGGACTATACCCAAGGCGACTTGCCACGTCAACCAGTCCCCAGTCTGTCGCAGCGCCGGAAGTGGGGACCTGGACTCGCGGGGATTACGGCAGTTCTTATAATCGGTGCCCTGCGGATTCTGATTCCGCGTGCGGCCGGTGAGTTTGCCAGTTTGCCAACTGAGTTTGCCAACGTTGGCAAACTCAGTTCGCTCCATAAAGGAAGAGGGCGGTGGACGTTACGTCAGAAAAAGAATTGAGTTTGCGGCATGGTTCAATCCAGGTAACACTTGTATCGGCCCGGAATGGCGCCGCAAGCCCTGGTAGACAAACGGGATCGGCTAGAAGGTGACCCCTCGTTGCCCCCCGAAAGTGTTACCCAAAAACGCGCCTTTTTGAACCATGCCGAGTTTGCCAGTTTGCCACGCTTTTTGAGCCGGGGGGGTAGGCTGCAGTTGTTTGCCAGTTTGCCAAGGTTGGTGGCCACCCGCGGCAAACATGTCGGACGCTATAAGTAATTCTCGGCCATCGACTTGCGTTTCACAATGATGTTGGCCAGTTTGCCACGAGTCTCAGGGCCAGGTGCCGGGCATGTTCCAGTCATTCAATAATCGATTCGGCCATTATGCCTTACTACTGGCCGTCGCCGGAGTTCTCATCTTCCCGCACCTTGGCCGTCCGAGCCTCTGGGACATTGATGAAGGCAACAACGCCGAGGCCGCCCGGGAAATGATGGAGTCGGAAAACTGGATCGTCCCGACGTTCAATTACCAGCTTCGCGTGGACAAGCCGGCTTTGCTTTACTGGCTGCAGATTGCCGGCTACCGACTGTGCGGGGTCAACGAGTTGGCGGCCCGGCTGCCATCTGCGCTGGCGGCGCTGCTGACAGTGCTGCTTGTCTATGAACTAGCCCGCGGCATGTTCAACCCGGCCACGGGGCTGATCGCGGGCATTATGGTTGTCAGCACCATCGGGTTTTGCGCATCCGCCCATTTTGCCAATCCCGATGCCCTCCTGCACGCCTGCACGACCTTGAGCCTGCTCATCTTCTGGCGCAGCTATGCCAATAACGGCCGCGACTGGTTTGTCCCGGCCGGGGTCGCGGCAGGGCTCGCGGTGCTTGCCAAGGGCCCCATCGGCCTGGTGCTGCCGCTGGCGGTTGTGACGAGCTTTCTTCTTTGGTCCGGACAACTCCGGCTGCTGTGGGACCGCCGACTGATGTGGGGCGGCCTTGCCTTCACGCTCGTCGCTCTGCCCTGGTATATCTGGGTAACCAACGACACCAAAGGAGACTTTCTGCGCGGCTTTTTTGGCACGCACAATGTGAACCGATTTCTGAATCCCATGGAGAACCACCGCGGCCCCATTTTCTACTACCTGGCCGTTCTGGCGGTCGGCTTCGCACCCTGGTCGATATTCCTGGGGTTTGCCGCTTGGTACGGCATGGGAGAACGCGGCCGCCAGGACGATGGAAACAGCGTCGGGGAGCGGAAGATTGGCGCTGTCTATCGTTTCCTCTGGTGCTGGATCGCGGTCTATCTACTCTTTTTCTCGCTGGCCGCGACCAAGCTGCCCAACTACATCTTGCCGGTCTACACGCCGCTGGCGATCTTGACCGCGCGTTTCCTGGAGCGCTGGCGACGGCAGGCCATCGCCCCGCCGCAGTGGGCATTCCTTGTAAGCCTGAGCTGCCTGATGCTCGTGGGCTTTGGGACAAGTCTCGGCCTGTTGGTTGCCGGAGGCACGATTGATATGGCCAAGCTGCACGGCCGCCAACTGCCTGGCCTGGCAAGCTGGGCGTTGCTGGGCGTCTTCCCCGTGCTTGGCGCGGCATCCTCGTGGTGGTGCTTGCGCCGCCAATGGCGGACGGCGTTGATCGGCTGCCTCGGCCTGTCGGCGGTCTTCTTCCTCGGCACGCTCGCGGCGTACGGCAGTGTAGCGCTGGATGGTTTCAAGGCGCCGCGCGGCCTGGTGGAGGCCTCGAAAGCTCAAGATACGCAACACGAAATTCGCGTAGGCAGCTATCGGTATTTTCAGCCCAGTCTGGTCTTCTACTGCAGGCGCGAAGTGCAGCAGTGTGCCACCGAGGAGCAGGCGCTGGAGTTCTTACGTATGCCCCTGCAAACCTATCTCTTCCTGCCCGCGGTCGAATGGCAGGCACTGGAAGGAAAGCTGCGCGGCCCGCACCGCCTGCTGGCGCGCCATTACGATCTTTATCGCCACGGCGAGATCGTCGTCGTGACGAACCGCTAAATCCACGTGCGCGATTTTGCAATAACGACTCCACCGGGCTCGTCCCGGTGGATCGATGACTGATGGCCAGTAACCGCTGCATGCATACCGATGGCCGCCGCCGGGCTTGTCCCGGTGGAGCCACGACTGACGGCCCCTGGCTGACAGTCGTCGCCCCGCGGGGACGAGCCCCGCGGCGGCGATAAGTTCGCGATGCATAGATTCTGGCTGCCAGTCACCAGTCCCACCGGGACAAGCCCTGTGGTGCTGCTATGCGGCTTTGCGCTCAACAGGAGTAGTCAGGTTCAAGGTCGCCTGCACGGCGTAGGGCGTCTTGCCCTGGCTCTCGAAGTAAGTGCGCGTCATGACCTCGCCCAGCAGGCCCATGGAGATGAACTGGATGCCCACCATTTCCAGCATGATGCTCAAATGCAACAAGGGATTGCCGGTCATGTAGATCCCCGAGTGCGATTTCATCCAGACGGTTGCCAGCAGGCTCAAGGCGCCCAGGCCCATCGCCAGGAGTCCGGCGAGCCCCATGACGTGCATGGGCCGCGTCAGGTAGCTATGCATAAACTTGATCGTGATCAAATCGAGCAACACGCGAAAGGTGCGCGTCAGGTTGTACTTGGTCTTGCCTGCGGTGCGCGGATGGTGCCGGACCGGAATCTGCGCCAGGCGGCCGCCCAGTTGCTGGGCGAGCACTGGGACGAAGCGATGCAGTTCGCCATAAAGCGGCAGCGCCTCCGCCAGATCGCGGCGCATGGCGCGGAGCGTGCAGCCCATGTCCTTGATGTGGACCCCGGTCACCTTGCGAATCAGCCAGTTGCCGAAGAAGCTGGGGATTCTTCGCAGCAGCAGCTTATCCTGCCGCCTGGCGCGCAGTCCAAGCACGGCGTCGTAACCCTCGTCTAACTTACTCAACAAGACGGGAATATCGACGGGATCGTTCTGCAAGTCGCCGTCCATGGTCACCAGGACTTCGCCGCTCGAGTGGTCAATCCCTGCCTGCAGGGCCGGGGTCTGGCCGAAGTTGCGCCGCAGCCGTACGACCTTGACGCGCGCATCGCGCTCGGCGAGCTCCCGGAGAACCTCGAAGGAGCCGTCCACGCTTCCGTCATCGACGAGGATTACTTCATAACTCAAGCCAAGCGGCTCCAGCGCCTGCCGTAAGCGGGCGTCAAGCGGCCTTAAGTTGTCGCGTTCGTCCTTGATCGGGATGATCACCGAGAGATTCATCATCGGGTCGCTCCTCGGGTCGAGAAAAATTGCCGAAGAGATAAATGCCGGCGCCTAGCAAGCTGGTCGCCGTGAAGACGGCAAACCAGAGGAAAGAGAGCGTGAGCGCCGTCGCCTGGTCCACACCCAGCGGCTTGAGAAAGAGCAGCACGCCGCCCTCGCGAATGCCGATGCCGTTGACGCTGGGCAGCAAGGTGAGCAAGGTCACCATGGGGACCAGGATCCAGTAATAGCCGGCCGGCACGTCTGCGCCGATGGCCAGTCCCACCAGCCACACCAGGATGACGTTGGCTGCCTGCACAATCAGGGACAGGAACGTTGTGGCGAGGATCAGGCGCGGCCGATCGCCATAGAGCCGGATCCCGGCCAGCAGCCGCTGCATGCGCTCGAACCGGATCGTGGAGCGGGCCAGGATCGGCAGCACCAGCAAACCGAGACCCGCGCACGCCGCGGACGTCCACACGCTCCCTCTCACCCACGGCTCGAGCTGGACCGGGCAAAGCAAAGCCGCGCCACAGGCCAGCGCGAGCAGCACCAGCAAGCCGCTTGCGCGATCGACAAAGACGCTCAGGAAGGCCGGCAGCCGGCGGCCCGACTTGCTGTCGAGATACCAGGCGCGCACCACGTCGCCGCCGATGGATGTCGGCAAGAACAGATTGAAGTACATGCCGATGAAGTAATAGGCAGCGCAGCGGCGCACGGATTCCTCGAAACCCAGCGGCGCCGCAAAGATTCGCCAGCGCAACGCGCTGACGAATTGTGTAACCAGGTACAGCAGCACTGCCGCCAGCCACAGCTCCAGCCGTAGATGCAGGAAGATGTGGCCGATCCGCGGCCAGTCGGCACACCAGGCCAACCAGCCCAGCATTGCAACGCTCACGAGAAGCTTTAGCTGCTTGCTCAACGAACCCTCCGTGGTTCAACGCACTTCCAGCACTACATCCAAGGGCTCTGATCCTGTCTGAAAGAAAAAGCTCTGTTGCTCCTCGATCATGTCCAGAAAAAGATGATACCGACCGGCACTGTGCAAACCAGGGACAGGGACGGAGAGATCGATGCTCTGCCCCACAGCCACCTCTGCATCGAACAGTCCGGCCCGCGCCTGCGCCACCGGATTGCCGGCTTCGTCCTTGATGTCGAGCGCCAGGTGAATGCCGGCATCGTTGCCCGCGCGCAGCCGCCACGGCTTGATGCCGTCATTTCTAGCCCGGACCTGGAGTGCGATGGGTTCACCGCAAGCGATCTGAGCCGGCTTCTTCATGACTTGCAGAGCGGCGCGGCAGCCGCCGGGGCAGTAGTCTTGTTCCACCCAGTGGCGGAATACCTGTGGCGAATGTTTTAGGCCCGTCAGGAACAGCCATTCGCTGTAATAGTCCAGGAACTGATCGAGATAAGCCGGCCTGCCCAGAGCCAGATGTCCGTAGCGGAGCCCAAGCTGCCGCCGCGCCTTGGCGAAGTCCGCATCCGTATGCGCGAGCAGCAAAATCACGGATGCCAACCCGGTCCGATCCGCTCCCTGGCGGCAATGAAAAAGAATGGGATACTCCGTCTGATCCAGCACGTCCAGCAGGCGGCGGACTTCTGTCGTGGACGGCAGCCGCCCCGAGGAAAAGCAAATGTCTTCCTGATTGATGTCCAGGCGTTGGGTCGCCTGGCACTCTTCCACATACCACGCGTTCGGATCGCAACTGCCGCGCAAATTCACCACGGTGCGAATGCCGTGAGCGCGAACGACGCGTTCTAGCTCCGCCCCAGTGAGTTGTGCGGAGCGAAACACCTTGCCGGGAATGAGAATATGGAAGTTGTCGCCGAGAAAGACACGGTACGCTTCCGTGGCGAGCGCGACCGAGAGGCCGAGAAAGCAGCCGCGCAGGAGCACCCGCCTCCAGGAACGCTGAGAAGCCGTGGATTCTGGCATGGCGAAGGATCATGCCAGAATTGCACCGATGGAACCAGACCGGTTTGCCTTACTTTCGTAGGGCAGGTTTTTAACCTGCCGTCCGCACAGGCAGGTTGAAAACCTGCCCTACGAGGCCGGGGGCAAGATAAACAAAAAGGCGAAAGAGAACCTACCTATTCTCTTTCGCCTTTCAATATCTTGCAGTTGCCGGGCTTAGCTCAATTCGCCTACCTTGTAACGCACGAAGCGTACCAGTTTCAGATCGGCTCCTTGCAGGATCTGGCCGACGGTCTTGGAGTCGTCTCGGACGTAGGGTTGCTCGACCAACACGTTCTCCCCCAGCCAGGTCTTCAGCTTGCCCTCGGCGATCTTTTCGACGATGTTCGCCGGCTTGCCGGTGGCCGCCGCTTGCGTTTTGGCGATTTCCTTCTCCTTCTCCAGGATTTCTTGAGACACATCTTCACGCCGGGCTGCAACCGGGTTCTTCGCGGTAATGTGCATGCAGATGCCGCTCAAGAGCGCTGGATCCGCGGAAGTGCCCTCGACCTGGAGCAACACACCGATCTGAAAATCGTGATGCACGTAGCTGCCAAGCAGCCCGGTCAACCGGGTCATGCGTGTCGGCCGCATTCGTTCACGAATCAGACCGACCACATGAGCGATTCGGTCGTTCACGGTTTGCTTGGGATCATCAATCAGCGGTTGAGTCAGCAGTTCATCGACCGTAGTCGCGCCTTTTAGAGCTACCTGCTTTGCAACGTCATTTGCCAACTCACCGAATTCCTTCGTCTTGGCAACCGGCGAGCTCTCGCACCGCATTTCGACGATGGCGCCGACCTTCTTCGCCGCGTCGATGTGCACGGCGATGCGGCCCTCGGCCGTCTCGCGGTCACCCTTCTTGGCCTGAATGGCGGAGTTCTTCTTCCTCAGAATGTCGACCGCTTTTTCCATGTCGCCGGCCGCTTCAATCAGGGCGACCTTGCAGTCCATCATCGGTGCGTTGGTGCGATCGCGAAGCGCCTTGACGTCGGTGGCGGAAATAATGCTCATCGGCTGCTACTCCTCGCGGACAGCTCAAAGCTGCCACGTAATGCGATAACGATTGGCGGCCTCCCGAGACCGTCAACCGCAAGTAATGAGAACTCTTTTTGAATTGACAGTTGAACTCGCCTACGCGTTCGCGACGGCCATCGGGGCACGAGAGCTATCGGGCGACGGCGTCGACCGCGGCCGCATGACCGGCTGCGGCTGCTCGGGCGGCAAGGTCTTGCGGCCTTCCAGCACGGCATCCGCCAACTTCGCCAGCATCAGCTCGATGGAACGAATGCTGTCGTCATTGCCCGGGATGGGCAGGTCGACGGTGTCCGGGTCGCTGTCGGTATCGATCAAAGCGACCGTGGGGATGCCGACCCGCTGCGCTTCCAGGACCGCAATGTGCTCGCGCTTGGGATCGACGACGATCAGGGCGTCGGGCATGCGGCTCATCTCGCGAATGCCTTCCAGGTTGCGACGAATTTTGGTCAACTCGCGGTTGAGCGTGGCCACCATCTTCTTGCTGTAGCGGCGGATCTCGGCGGTCTCGGGCGCCTTGGTCAGCTCCAGCTTGCCCGACTCATTCAGCATCGAGCGCATGTAAGCCACCATGTTCATCTTGCCGGCGTTGTCACCGGGTGGCAGCCACAGGCCTTCCAGCTCTTGCAAGCGCTTCAGGCGGTCGCGGATCGTGCGGTAATTGGTGAGTGTGCCACCCAGCCAGCGTTCGTTCACATAGGGCATGCCGCAGCGGTTGGCTTCGCGTTCGATCGCTTCCTTGGCTTGCCGCTTGGTGCCGACGAACAGCACCAGGCTGCCCTTGCTGGCCACCTGCGACAGGTAACGATAGGCGCGGAGCAGTCCGCGCACCGTTTCGCGCAGGTCGATGATGTGGATGAGATTACGCTTGCCGTAGATGTACGGCCGCATCTTGGGGTTCCAGCGGCTGGCCCGATGGCCGAAATGAACGCCGGATTCAATAAGATCTTTCACCTGCACAATCGCCACGCACTGTCCTCCTACCGCTTTGGCGGATCCCCTGGCTCGTCAAGAAAGAGTTTGTCGGCCCGGCCGGAAACCAGGCGCGCACGCTTGAGGCGGAAACAACTATCGTATCAATCATTCTATGCACGGTCAAAGCGAATTGCCGGAGAAATTCCGCTTGCCACAACTTCTTGTGGGCAAAGGGAGTAGGTCGTCCAGTCAGGATCAGAATCCGGGCTTACGGACTAATTCGGATGTGCTTCGGTCTCCCGCAAGCGGGTGCGGAGATAGCGGGCGCGAGCTGCGTTGCGCTCTTCGCCATCCAACGTATGACCCGTTAGCTTCTGTAAATGAGCCGGCTGCGTGTTGAGGAAAAGCTCGTTCACCGTGGCAATCGTGATCTCGCTTAGTCCGAGATGAATGCCCAACCTTACACTGGAGAGAAGGTCCATCGTCTCTTCGGAAGTCATCATCGTTGCCGAATAAAGCGTGCCGTAGGCGCGCGAAACGCGGTCGTGAAGCGCCTGGCGATTTTCCTTGACCAGGGTATTCCGCGCATGCCGCTCGTACTTGATGATCTCGGGAATGACCTCGCGGATTTCCTGAAGGATGGTCGATTCACTCTTGCCCAGCGTGACCTGGTTGGAGATCTGATAAAAGTCTCCGGACGCCCTGCTGCCTTCGCCGTACAGGCCGCGCACGGCCAGGTTGATCTTCTGCAAGGCGCGGAATACTTTTTCAGTCTGCTTGGTCCAGCCCAGGGCCGGCAGGTGCAGCAGCACGCTGGCGCGCATGCCGGTGCCGACGTTGGTCGGGCACGCCGTCAGGTAGCCAAACTCCTCGCTGAACGCGTAGGTGACGCGCTGCTCCATGAGGTCATCGACGCGATCGATCTCCTGCCAGGCGTCGTCCAGCGACAGGCCGCTGCGCATGACCTGGAGCCGGAGCTGGTCCTCCTCATTCACCATCAGGCTGATGGTCTCGCGCTCGTCGATGGCGACGCCGCGCGGTCCCTCGGAGGAGGCGATCTCCCGGCTGATCAGTTGGCGCTCAATCAGGAACTGGCGATCGAGCGGCGGCAGGCTGGCGATGCTGAGGTAATGCAGGTGCGGCGTCAGATCGAGCTTGGCGATCCGCTCGCGCAGCAGCCCCTCCATGTCCGCCTTCTGATGCGCCGTGGCGCGATTGGTGAAGGGAAACGCGGCCAGGTTGCGCGCCAGGCGAATCCGGCTGGACATGACGATGTCGCTTTCGGACCCCGTGCCGCGCAGCCATTCGCCACTGGCATGAGTCAGGTTATCCAGATTCATCCGTGGCTTCCTTTTGACGAATCAAGTCTCGGATGCGGGCGGCCTCTTCATACTGCTCGGCATCGACCGCCTCGCGGAGCTGCCGGCGCAGCTCAACCCATTCTTGCTGCACGCCCGCCAGGGCCTCGCGCTGCCGCGGCTTCTTGCCGGTGTGCCGGGTCGAGCGGTGGATGCGCTTCAGGAGCGGCTCCAACCCCACGCGAAACACGTCATAGTCGTGCGGGCAGCCCAGCCGGCCCTCGGCACGAAACTCCATATACTTTATGCCGCACGCGGGGCAGGTCAATCGCGATAGTTCGTCGGTAAGCTGGCCGACGTGCTGGCCGATCAGCGATTGCAGAATGGCCGGCAGATTCAGCTCCTGCTGCTTGATGAATTGCTGCTGCTCGGCACAGGCCTGGCAGAGGTGCACTTCCTTCTTGTGACCGTTGATGATGTCGGTCAAGTGCACGGTGGCCGGGCTCGGACAGCTTTGACATTTCATCCCGCATTCGCCCCCGTTTCCAGCGTGGGATCGCAGCAGCCAGCATACTAACCCGAAGCGCCAGCGAGGCGCCTTCATCGGCGAGACGGCCTCGCTGGCGCTTCGGGTTAATATGGAACCTGCATAGTCATATCCCCATGTCAGCTCTCTTCAAGCTGGCGAATGCGATCGCGCAGGCGCGCCGCGTCCTCGTAGGCCTCGCGCGTGACGGCCTGCTGCAGTTGTTTGCGCAATTGCAGCAATTCCGACTGCGTCTGTTTGTTCTGCGGCAGACGCCGCGGCGTCTTGCCGCAGTGCCGCGTCTCGCCGTGGATATTCTCCAGCAAAGGCAGCAATTCCTCGCGGAACTCTTCGTAATCATGTGGACAGCCCAGGCGTCCGGTGTTGCGAAATTCGACAAACTTTATCCCACAAAAGGAGCATTCGCGCTGATTGAGGAGGTTGGTCTCTTCACTCTCCTCACCCTGGCCTCCCCCCTTCTGACCAGCGGTCGGCTGCTGGGGCTCGTAGAAGAACTTGTGGTAGCACCCCTCGCACAGGTGCAGTTCCTCGTAGTGATCCTCACTGATCACTTCCGTTATGTGATAGGTGGCTGGCTTCGGACACTTCTGACAGTTCATCGCGGCGTTTCCCCGTGAGGGACGCACTCAAAATTCTCTGCTCCTGCGCCATTCTAACAGCGAGGGGTAGGCTGTCAAGGAAAGTGGCCGGTCGTCATTCGTCATTGGTCATTGGTCATTCGCCAGGCGAATGACCAATGACCAATGACGAATGACCCTTGGTTATTTTGCAATATCGAGCATCCCCACGTCGGGCCAAATCTTCTTCGCCTTGCGCGTCAAATAGCCGCGGACCTCGCCGAAAGTTTGCATGCGCAGCACGCGCTCGGCGGTTTCGCGGGCGACCGACAGGGTGGTGCGGCGAATCAGTTCCTTGAGCGGCGGCACCAGCGCCGGGCTCATGCTGAAGCGGCGCAGGCCCATGCCGAAAAGCGGCAGGAAGCAGCGCGGCCGGCCCGCCATCTCGCCGCACAGCGTCACCTCTCGGCCGTTCTCATCGCAGGTGCGGATGACCTGGTTCAAGAGCCGCAAAATGGCCGGGCTGAACGGCTCACAGAGATGAGCGACCTTGGGGTTGTCGCGGTCGGCGGCCATGACGTACTGGATGAGGTCGTTGGAGCCGATGCTGACAAAATCCACCTCCTTGAGGATCGCGTCAATGCACAAGGCCGCGGCCGGCACCTCGACCATCACGCCGAGCGGCATGTCCTCGGCAAAGGACACGCGCTTGCGGCGGAGCGACTGCTGCACGCGCAGCACCATGCGCTTCAGGCGCTGCACCTCCTCGAGCGTGCTGATCATGGGGAACAGCAGCTTGACCCGGCCGTAAACGCCCGCCCGCAAAATCGCGCACAACTGTGTCTGGAAAAACTCCGGATGGGCGGTGCTCAGGCGAATGCTCCGCCAGCCCATGAAGGGATTGGCCTCGCGCTGGTCGCCGAGATACGGCACCTGCTTGTCGCCGCCCAGGTCCAGCGTGCGAATCGTCACGGACTGCTCGGGCGACGCCTCGATGACGGCGCGGTAAACGGCGAACTGATCGTCCTCGTCCGGGACGCTGGCATGCGACAGGAAGAGATATTCGGTGCGATACAGGCCGACGCCGCGGGCGCCGACCTGGGAGGCCAGCTCGGCATCCGCAGGGCTGTTGACGTTGGCGAGCAGCTCCACCTCGATGCCGTCGAGCGTCACCGCTTTCTGGTCGCGATTCTCGATCAGGCTCTCGCGCAGATGCACATACTCGCGCTGCAGCTTGCGGTACGCGGATTCGACCTCGCGTCCCGGGTTTAAATAGACGTGTCCTTCGCGGCCGTCGAGGGCGACGAGATCGCCTGTCGCGGCTTCGCGGGCTATGCCGCGAATTCCCGAAACCGCGGGAATGCCCAGCGAACGCGCCAGAATGGCAGCATGTCCTGAGGTGCCGCCCGTTTCCGTGATGATCCCCGCCACATGCAGACGGTCGAAGGCCAGTGCCTGTGAGGGCAGTATCTCGGCGGCAATGAGAATGACCGGCTCGCTCACGTCGAGCTGCTGCCGTGTCTCTTCCAGGGACAGATGGGCCGCGATGCGCGTGATGACGTCGCGCAGATCGGCCATGCGCTCCTTGAGGTAATCATCCTTGATCTGCGCGAACAGCGTGGTGTATTCGTCCAGGGCCTCTTGCAAGGCGGTGCGGGCATCGACGTGGCCATTGAGGATGGCGGCCTTGACCCGGCCGATCAACGCCGGATCGCGCAGCAGGATCCGATGCGAGCGAAAGATGGCGGCCTCGTCCTCGCCGACCTGCTTGCTGACGCGGGCGATCATGTTGTCCAGCTCCTGGCCGGCGGCGGCGCAGGCATCGTCGAGCCGTCGGACTTCACTGGACAGGGCGGCGACTTCAAGCTGATGCGGATCGCGGCGCGACAGGGTATCGTCGAGAATAAACGCGCGGGCGACAGCCACTCCCGGCGATACGGGCACTCCTTTCTTCATTCTGGTAATTTAACAAGAAATGCAGCATTCGTCATTCGTCATGGGTCATTGGTCATTCGCGAATGACCGATGACCAGGAGGCAGGTTGCAAACCTGCCCTACGAACGGCCCCGCGGTATCTTGAATCGATTCGCCGAGCGCGTTATTCTTGCAGCGCTCCCACGATTGGTCCCGCGTCCATCTAACAAGCCGCTAACGTTGGCTCTCCACCGGACCTGTTCCGGTGGAAGCTCGAGTGGCGGCAAGAGAAACCGACATCAGAACCATTCCCCTCCTCCGGGCTTGTCCCGGTGGAGGGGCGATTGACGGGCAGGCAAGCTGGGTGGCCACATGGCGGTGTTGGAGCCGATCTATACGGCGGAGAATTGCAAACCCGCCTACCAGCTCTTCTGGTCTCTGGCATTATTTTGGCACGCCCCGGCACCTGATGCCGCGGCCTGGCTCACGACGCTAAAAGAGGCTGTCGAACCGGACGGTGTCCGCATCCTGGAGCATCACCAACGCAGCCCGAAGGTCAGTCAGTTTTTGCTGAGCACGAAATGCAGCGTGACGCCGGCGCAAGTCATGCGCTCGGTGAAGGGAAGACTTCAATATCTCGTCCGGCGGGACCAGCCGAAGGCGTTCCAACGAAATTACTCGCTCAAGAGCGTGGGCGAAGTGCGACGCCAGGCCATTGAAAAGTATGTTCGCTCTCAATTGAACCACCATGCCATGGCCGATGAAAAAGTGCAGCAGGCGCTGGCCGCCTTCCAGGTGCCCGGTACCGGTGTGGACCTGGGACAGGTCCGGCTCAGCAGCCACGGCGAATTCATTTACAACTTACACGCGGTCTTTGTTCATGACGGGCGCTGGCACGAGATTCGGCCTGAAGTTCTTGAGAACATTCGCGGCATGATCTTGCGCGCCGGCGGCAAGAAAGGGCATTTGCTTTCCACGATAGGCTTGCTCAGCGACCACATCCACATGACGCTTGGCTGTTCGCTTACGGAGTCGCCGCTGGAGGTGGCGCTGGGCTATTTGAACAACCTGGCGTACGTGCAAGGAATGAAGCGCGTTTATCAATATGGCTTTTATGTCGGCACGTTCGGCGAATATGATTTGGGCGCGATTCGAAAATACATTGACGCTTGAAGCCGCTGTCTGGCCCTCAATCGCCCCTCCACCGGGACAAGCCCGGCGGAGGGGAGTTTTGTGACCTCAGTTTTCTGGCCGCCACTCGAACTCCCACCGGAGCAAGTCCGGTGGAGAGCTGCGTCGCTCGTCCTCCACCGGGCTTGTCCCGGTGGGAACATGATTGACGGCCAGCATAGCAACGCAACCCGACAGCCCTCCGCCGGGCTTGTCCCGGTGGAGGCACGATTGGCGTCCGCCATATGCCATTCCGACAGTTCCGGCCTGCCAACTCAGCACTAGGAAAGGCTTACCGGCGATCCGGTGCCATCATTGCCGCAGGCAGGCCCATTGAACTAATCATGGACATTTTGTCCGTCGCTTCGGGTCTTCTTTATTCCTTTTACTATCAATCGGTTGTAGTGACCCGCCAGGCGGACGCCGGGAGTTTTGACGAATCCAATCTACCTTCTCCGCATCTAATCGTTAGCCCGGCTTAGGCATAGGAATTGCCTAAGAGGGTAGAGGACCCGGGGGCACCTCGTTCAATTCGTACAGCCCGTTCACTCGCCTCACTCCGGGAAAATTCCAAGGAGAACCGCAATGGACTTCAATCGCTTCACCGAAAAGGCCCAGGAAGCCCTGTCGGAATCGCAACGTCTAGCAACGCGGCTGGGACATCAGCAGGTCGAGGCCGAGCACCTGCTCCTGGCCATGCTGGACCAGGACCAGGGGCTTGCGCCCGCGATCTTGAACAAGGCACAGATCCCCGTCGACGCGGTGAAGCTGCGCATCCATCGCGAACTGGAGCGGTTGCCGCGTGTCAGCGGGCCGTCGGGCGAGCCGGAGCAGATCCATGTCGGGCCGCGCCTCAATCGCGTCCTGGTCCAGGCCGAGGATGAGGCCAAGCGGCTCAAGGACGAGTACATCTCCGTTGAACACCTGCTCCTGGCACTGACCGACGATAAGGGCGCCGCGGGACGGATTCTGAAGGAATTCGCCGTCACGCGCGACAAACTGATGACGGCCTTGCAAGAAGTGCGCGGCCATCAGCGCGTCACGTCGCAGAATCCCGAGGGCACCTACCAGGCGCTGGAGCGCTATGGCCGCGACCTGACTCAGCTCGCTCGCCAGGGCAAGCTTGATCCGGTCATCGGCCGCGATGAAGAGATCCGCCGGGTGATCCAGGTGCTGTCGCGGCGCACCAAGAACAACCCGGTGCTGATCGGTGAACCGGGCGTCGGCAAGACCGCCATCGTGGAAGGGCTGTCCCAACGCATCGTCCGCGGCGACGTGCCGGAGGGTCTCAAGAACAAGCGCGTGGTCGCGCTCGATATGGGCGCGCTCATCGCCGGCGCCAAGTACCGCGGTGAATTCGAGGAACGCTTGAAGGCGGTCCTGAAGGAGGTTCAGGAATCGCAAGGCGAGATTATTCTCTTTATCGACGAACTGCACACGGTCGTGGGCGCGGGCAAGGCCGAGGGCGCCATGGATGCGGGCAACCTGCTCAAGCCCATGCTGGCCCGCGGCGAACTCCATTGCATCGGCGCCACCGCGCTGGACGAGTATCGCAAGCACATTGAGAAGGATGCCGCCCTGGAACGCCGCTTCCAGCCCGTGGTGGTGGATCAGCCTTCCGTCGAGGACACGATCTCCATCCTGCGCGGCCTCCGCGAGCGCTACGAAGTGCATCACGGCGTGCGCATCAAGGATTCGGCCCTGGTCGCCGCGGCGGTGCTGTCCAATCGGTATATTTCCGACCGCTTCCTGCCGGACAAGGCCATTGACCTCGTGGACGAGGCAGCGGCCAAGCTGCGCACCGAGATCGATTCGATGCCCACCGAGCTGGACGAGATTTCGCGCCGCGTCATGCAACTGGAAATCGAGCGCGAAGCCCTGCGGAAGGAGACCGATCCGGCTTCCCGGGAACGGCTGGCCAAGTTGGAAAAGGAGCTGGCCGAGCTGAAATCGGAGGGCGACGCCCTGAAGGCCCGCTGGCAAGCGGAGAAGCAGAATGTCCAGCATCTGCGCGAGCTGCGGGCGCAGATCGAGCAGACCAAGACGGAAATCGAGCAGGCGGAACGCGCCTATGACCTGAACCGGGCGGCGGAGCTGAAGTACGGCAAGCTGCACGGCCTCGAACGCGAACTCAAGGCCGAGGAAGAGCGCCTGGCCCAGCAGGACGGCGCTGCCCGGCTCATCAAGGAAGAGGTGGACGAAGAGGACATCGCCGAGGTGGTGAGCCGCTGGACGCACATCCCCGTGTCCAAACTGCTGGAAGGGGAAGTGCAGAAACTGCTCCACCTGGAGGAGGAACTCCACCTGCGGGTGATCGGCCAGGACGAAGCCGTCACCGCGGTTGCCGAGGCCGTCGTGCGGGCCCGTTCCGGTCTGAAAGATCCGAACCGGCCCATCGGCTCGTTCATCTTCCTGGGACCGACCGGCGTCGGCAAAACCGAGCTGGCCCGGGCCCTGGCGGAATTCCTGTTCGACGACGAGCGGGCCATGATCCGCATCGACATGTCCGAGTACCAGGAGAAGCACACCGTCTCCCGGCTAATCGGCGCGCCTCCGGGATATGTCGGCTTTGAAGAGGGCGGCCAGCTTACCGAAGCGGTGCGCCGCCGGCCGTATTGCGTGATCCTGTTCGACGAGATCGAGAAGGCGCATCACGACGTGTTCAATGTCCTGCTTCAGATTTTAGACGACGGCCGGCTGACCGACGGCCAGGGACGGACAGTTGATTTCAAGAATACAATAGTGATCATGACCTCGAACATCGGCAGCCCGCGGATTCTCGAATACCGCGGCGCGTTTGCGGGCGTCGGCTACGAGCGCATGAAGGAAGCGGTCATCGAAGAAATGCAGCGGCATTTCCGGCCGGAGTTCCTCAACCGTGTGGACGAAGTCATCGTTTTCCATTCGCTCACGGAAGAGCATTTGAAGAAGATTGTGGACATCCAGCTCGGCCGGCTGCGGCAACGGCTGGAAGAGCGGCACATCCGTCTCGAACTCACGGACGAGGCCAAGACGCGCCTGGTCAAGGTGGGTTACGATCCGAATTACGGCGCTCGCCCCCTCAAGCGAGCGATTCAAAAGGAGATCGAGACGGCTCTCGGCCGCATGCTCCTGCAAGGCGAGATCCGCGACGGGCAAACCGTCATCGTGGATTACGACGAGGACAAGAGCCGGCTAACCTTCACGCCGGATACGGAGCCCGCCATGGCTGGAGTCGGCTAAGTGGTCATTCGTCATTGGTCATTCGCGAATGACAAATGACCAATGACTAGTGACCAATTATCGCCTTTGAGGTGAGAGAAGTATGTGGCACAAACGGTCCGAGCGCAAATGTCTGTTCTTGCCGGCGGCGGGCTCGTTTCATGATGTGATCTGGCAGCCGGCCGCGGACATTTACCGGACACACACGGGCTGGCTGGCCAAGTTCGACCTGGCCGGCATTAACCCGCAAGAGATTGAGGTAACCATTGAAGGCCGTCAGTTGACGGTGCAGGGCGTGCGCCGCGACTGGCTGATTGAGGAAGGATGTCATTACCACGCCATGGAGATTGCCTATACCCCGTTTGAGAGACGCCTGGAATTCCCGGTGAGCCTGGACCGCGCGTCCATCCGAACCGACTACCAGGCAGGCATGCTGTTGGTGCGCATCCAACTGGAAGAGGAGAGGCCATGAGCGAAAACATCCAGGGGCTGGTTCATCTGCCGGTACTGCCGTTAAAGAACGCGGTGCTGTTCCCCTACTTGCTGCTGCCGCTTACTGCCGGCCGGCCGGCTTCGGTCGCGGCCGTCGATGCGGCCCTGGCGACCGAGGACAAGAGCATTCTCATCGTCGCGCAGCGGGATGGGAACAACGAGCAGCCGGCGACCCAGGACGACCTGTTCACCATCGGCACCCGCGCGGTCATCAAGAAGATGGCCCGCGCCGACGAAGGCATCCAGATCATCGTGCAGGGTGTTGAGCGCGTGGTGCTGGTGCGCGTCGAGCAAACGACGCCCTATTTGAAAGCCATGGCCCGGCCGCACCCGTTGCCTGACGACAAGGGGACCGAAGTGGAGGCGCTGCACCGCGCCGTCCTGGAGTTGGCGGCCCGCGCCCTTTCGCTGGCGCAGCCGCAGACCCCCATCGACCTGAGCCAGCTCCTGGCCCAGGCGCGGGAGCCGATCCAGATCGTCTACCTGATCGCCTCGATGCTCAGCCTGGATCTGCAAAAAGAGCAGCAGCTTCTGGAAGCTGCCACCGTCGTGGACGCTCTGCGCCTGCTGCACCAGCACCTGTCGCACGAAGTGCAGGTTTTGGAATTACGGCAGAAGATCACGAGTGAAGCGCAATCGGAGATGTCCAAGCAGCAGCGCGAGTACATGCTCCGCCAGCAGCTCCGCGCCATCCAGCAAGAGCTGGGGGAGCAGGATCCGGAGAAGGCGGAAGTGGCGCTCCTGCGCGAGCGGCTGGACAAGGCCGAGCTTTCCGAGCATGTCCGCAAGGAAGCCGAGCGCGAGCTGGGCCGGCTGGAAAAGCTGCCGCCGGCGGCGCCCGATTACCAGTTGACGCGCAGCTATCTCGAGCTGGTCCTGGAATTGCCCTGGCGCAAAGGCTCCGAGACCGTCATCGATATCCCGCTGGCCCGCCAGGTCCTCGACGAGGACCACTACAACCTGAAAGATGTGAAGGAGCGCATCCTGGAGCACCTCGCCGTGCTCAAGCTCAATCCGGAAGCGAATGCGCCGATCCTGTGCTTCGTCGGCCCACCGGGCGTCGGCAAGACATCGCTGGGCCAGTCGATCGCGCGGGCGCTGGGGCGCAAGTTCGAGCGCACCAGCCTGGGCGGCCTGCACGACGAGGCCGAGCTGCGCGGCCACCGCCGCACCTACATCGGCGCCATGCCCGGCCGCATCATCCAGGCGATTCGCCGCGCCGGCGTCAACAACCCGGTACTCATGCTCGACGAGGTTGACAAGCTCGGCCGCGACTACCGTGGCGACCCGTCCGCGGCCCTGATGGAGATCCTCGATCCGGCCCAGAACAAGGAGTTCCGGGACAATTATCTCGACTTGCCGTTCGACCTGTCCAAGGTCTTCTTTATTGCCACGGCCAACACGCTCGATACGATCCCGCAGCCGCTGCTGGACCGCATGGAGCTGCTGCGTCTGGCCGGCTACAGCGAGGACGAAAAGCTGCAGATCGCCCGCCGTTTCCTGTTGCCGCGGCAACTGACGCAATCCGGACTCAAGCCCGAGCAACTGACCGTTCCGGACGAGACCGTCAAACGGCTCACTCAGTGTTACACGCGCGAGGCGGGCCTGCGGCAACTGGAGCGCGCGCTCGGCCGCCTGTGCCGCAAGGTCGCCATCCGCTTCGCCGAAGGTCATACCGAGCCGGTCACCGTGAAGCCGGAAGACCTGGCGGAGCTGCTCGGCCCGGAGCCTTTCTCCGTGGAGCACCTCCGACAGCAGATGCCGCCGGGCGTGGTCACCGGCCTGGCCTGGACGGAAGCCGGCGGCGATGTGCTTTACGTGGAAGCCACGCTGCTGCCCGGCGGCCGCGGCCTGACGTTGACCGGCCAGCTCGGCAAGGTCATGCAAGAGTCGGCGACCGCGGCGCAGAGCTACGTCTGGTCCCACGCCGACGAGCTGGGCATTGACCGCAACCTGTTCCGCCGCGCGGGCGTGCACATCCACGTGCCCGCGGGCGCCGTGCCGAAGGACGGTCCGAGTGCCGGCGTCGCCATGGCGACAGCCCTGACCTCGCTCTACACGCACCGGCCGATCCGCAGGGACACGGCCATGACCGGCGAGATTTCCCTGACCGGGCTGGTCCTCCCCGTCGGTGGCATCAAGGAGAAAGTCCTCGCCGCCCATCGCGCCGGCGTGCGGCAGGTGATCCTGCCGAAGGATAATGAAAAGGATATCCGCGACATTCCGGAATCGGTCCGCCGCGACCTGCATTTCGTGTTCGCCGAACGGATGGATGAAGTGATCGCCGCGGCAATCCCAGCACTGGCGGAGAATCTTGCGGAGCCCGTCGCCGTTTGAAACGCCGGCTAGCGGATAGACGTCCTAACAAAACTAGAAAAAACACGAGCCGGAAAGCACTAGGCTTCCCGGCTCAGTTCGTTTTTGCGCTTAGTCCGTGCTACTTATCGCCGCCCGGCTTCTTCTTGGCATCATCGCCTGCCCCGGCTTTCTCGGCAATAATTTCCCTGAGCCTTGCTTTTTGTGCATCGGTCAGCACCTTGCTCATTTCGGCCCGTTCTTTTCTCCGCAACTGGTCGATCTGCGACTGAAGATCATCGATCTTCGACTTGTACTCAGATTGAATCGAATAGATCTGTCGTTTTTGCTCATCGGTAAGCCCTAACTTCGGCCAGTTGGCCGGCAGTTTCCCCTGGCCCTTGGGTTTGGGGTCATCGCCGAACAGCATTCCGCCGCCGAAGAGGGCAATTACCAACACGCCGCCGAGAACTAGACGCTGCCTGTGCATAAATGGACTCCGAAACAAAGAACCTCGAGAGAAATTCTGTGCGCTGGCGAGGGTACACGCAAAGCCAAACGCCTACTTCTCGCTCCGTGGATCTCTTCCGTGAATTGGATTGAGAAATAGTAAAAGGTCTCGGGGTCTCTCTGTCAATCGCTAAATAGTGGAATTTTGATATTTTCTTGCATTGTTCCCGCCGACCGTACTCGCCCGGGCTATTTGTGGTCGTTGTTTGCTCGCGACGGCCGCCCTGTGGATCAGGACGATTCGCTTCGCAGGAAGACAGTTGCAAGGGGCGGCAGAGTCAGGCTTAGCGAATGCGGCCGCCCGTGCGAAGCATCCGCCGTGGCCCAGACGCCGCCGTCGTTGCCCATGCCGCTGCCGCCATAGTCGGCGGCGTCGCTGTTGAGCATCTCTTTCCAGAAACCGCCCCACGGCACGCCGACGCGGTAATTCTCGCGCGGCATCGGCGTGAAATTGCAGGCCACCAGCACTGTCGTGCCCGTGGTCTTGCCGCGGCGCAGGAAGCTGAGCACGCTCTGATCGGAATCGTTGGCCACCACCCAGCCGAAGCCGGCGGCATTGAGATCCAGTTCGTGCATGGCCAATTCGGATGTGTAAAAGCGATTGAGGTCTTCTACCCAGCGCTGCAGGCCGGCGTGCGGCGGGTCCTTGATCAGGTGCCAGTCGAGGCTCGACTCATGATGCCATTCATTCCACTGGCCGAACTCGCCGCCCATGAAGAGCAGCTTCTTGCCCGGCTGGCCGAACATGTAGCCGTACAGCAGCCGCAAGTTGGCAAACTTCTGCCACACGTCGCCCGGCATCTTCGACAGCAGCGAGCCCTTGCCGTGCACCACTTCATCGTGCGACAGCGGCAGCACGAAGTTTTCCGTGAATGCGTACAGCATGCGGAAGGTGAGCTGGTTGTGGTGATAGCGGCGGTAGAGCGGGTCGCGCACCATGTAGGCCAGCGTGTCGTGCATCCAGCCCATGTCCCACTTGAGGCCAAAGCCCAGGCCGCCCACGTACGTCGGCCGCGACACCATCGGCCAGGCCGTCGATTCCTCGGCGATCATCTGCACGTCGGGAAAGGTCTGGTACACGACCTGGTTGAGCCGCTGCAGCAGCGAGATGGCCGGCAAGTTCTCCCGGCCGCCGTACTCGTTCGGAATCCATTCTCCTTCTTTGCGTGAGTAGTCCAGGTAGAGCATCGAGGCCACGGCATCGACGCGCAGGCCGTCGGTGTGATACTTGTCCAGCCAGAACAGGGCGTTGCTGGTCAGGAAGCTGCGCACCTCGTTGCGGCCGTAGTTGAAGATGTAGCTCTCCCAATCGGGGTGGTAGCCTTTCTTCGGGTCGGCATGCTCGTAGAGGTGCGTGCCGTCGAAATAACCGAGGCCGTGCTGATCGGTCGGAAAATGGGCCGGCACCCAATCGAGGATGACGCCGATGCCGTAATGGTGCAGCACGTCGATCAGGTACATCAGGTCCTGCGGCGTGCCATAGCGTGCGCTGGGGGCGAAATAGCCGGTGATCTGGTAGCCCCACGAGCCGTAGAAGGGATGCTCCATGACCGGCATCAGCTCCACGTGCGTGAAGCCGAGCTTCTTGACATGGCCCGCCAGCTTCAGGGCGATCTCCCGATAGGTCAGCGGCCGGCTTCCTTCTTCGGGCACGCGCATCCAGGAGCCGAGGTGGACCTCGTAGATGGAAATGGGTGAAGCAAGGCTGTTGCGCCGGCCGCGGTTCGCCATCCACTCCTGGTCGGTCCACTGGTAATCGAGGTTCCACACCACGGAGGCGGTCCTCGGCGGCACCTCGCTGAAAAACGCGAACGGGTCGGCCTTGTCCACCTGGTAGCCGAGGTAACGAGAGTAGATGTGGTACTTGTAAGGAGAGCTGTGCTCCAGCCCGGGCACAAACCCTTGCCAGATTCCCGAACTGCCGCGCGGCCGCAGATCGTGGCTGGCGTTGTTCCAGCCGTTGAAATCGCCCATGACTGTAACGCGCTCGGCGTTCGGCGCCCACACGGCGAAGCAGGTGCCGCGCACGCCGTCCCGAGTCATTTCACGGGCGCCTAGCTTGTCGTAAAGCCGGTGATGCGTGCCTTCATTGAACAGATAGACATCGTGGTCGGTGAGAAGGCCGACGTCGTAACGCACCGGCTGGCCAGGCGCGGTCTCCGGCGCGGTTATCATGACTGCCTGGGACGGTGTGCTCATGCGCAGTGCTATCCTTGAAGGGCACGGAACGGCTTCTGTAATCGTTACAGATTAAATGAGCAGGTGTCATGCCCATGTAGGAAGTTTCGGCCATCTTCATGGGTCGAGCACGCCGGTGGACGCGGTTTTAGGAGTTTTTTGCTCAAGACCTGGGCGGAGGAATAAATCGGCAAGGAATGGCATTCCTGCAGAGCACAATGTTTGGGATCGGTTAATCCATCAAACTTCAACTTCCATGCGCTCTTCCTTCAGCACCTTGAGCAGCAGCGCGTGAAGGCCGGGGTCTTTGATGTGCTGGAGCGCCTGCGACGGGGTCACCCAGGCGCGCTCGCGCAAAAGGGATTCGGGGTACTCCTCGGCCGACTCGGTAACTTCCATGAGGAAGACGGTGACATGGCAAGTGCTCCCCCACTTTTCGTAGACGTAGCTGCCAACCGGCTCCGGATTGAGGACGCCGACAAGCCCGGCTTCCTCCCAGGCTTCCTGCAAGGCAATTTCCCTAAGGCTCTTGCCCGCTTCCAAACAGCCCTTGGGCACGATCCAGCGTTTGCCGCCGCTGGACTTCACAAGGCAGACTTTTCCCGACTTCAATGGAATGGCAGCTGACTGATAGATCAAGCCGGGAAAGGATGCCATAGAATCTCCCCCTCGACGGCGGGTAATGTATCCTTACAATTTTAAGTATCGAATTCCACTAGATTTGCGTCAAGGTCGGTATTGCAATTTTCATGCAAAATACATCGTTTGCACACCAAGCACATTACCCAAATCATAGTCCAAACGTAGCAATAGCGAGGCTCAGGACCATAGTTTTCAGGCATTCACAGCTGAGGGTTGTCGGCGGCTACCGCAAGGTTACTACGCCGGCTTCCACGCCGAGCACACTTCGCTCCAGCGCTGGCGGACCTGCTCGGGCGAAGCGGTACCCGTCGTGCCGATCTGCTGAATGGTGATGGAGGCGATTAGATTGCCGAATGCCGCTGCCTCAGCCAGGCCCGCCCCGGCAGCGACGGCGCAGGCAATGCCGGCACTGGTGCTGTCGCCCGCGCCGACAATATCGATTGGCCCGCGTACCGGATAGGCCGGGATGTGAAGCGGTTCTTGCGTTTCAGAATCAGGCAGCGCCAGGACCGTTCCCTGCTCGCCTGCCGTGCAGAAGACCGGTCGTTGCGCCTGGCGGGCCAGTCTCAAGGCCGCAGCCGGAATCTCTTGGGGATTGGTCTCTGAAAAGCCAGCTGCCTTGAGGCATTCGCTTCGGTTCGGTTTCAGGCTTACATAATCGAATAGGCCGATACGGGCGCGACTATCCGCAAGAATCAGCTTCTCAGGTTCCGCCTTGCCAAGCTGCGCGATCCGCTGTCGAACGCGCTCCGTAAGTACACCGCAATTCGCCTCGCTGACCTGGTCGAGGACGACCAGCGCGTCGAGCGACTTCCACCTTTCGGCCAGGGCCTGGAGGATTTGCCCCTCGGCGATCTCGGGCAGCGGAGTGCGGTTCTTGATATCCAGACGATTCAGCTCGCGCGGCGGCCGCCCCTTCTCATGAAACATCGGCTTGGTATAAGTTGGTGTCCGGAAGGATCTGTCGGTCACCGAGAAAAGGCAACGGGAGTCCACGACACGCAGGTCCGCGACAGCCTGGCGCAGTTCATGCCCCTCGCCGTCGTCGCCGAGCACGGCGAACGCCACGACCCGGTTGATGCCGAGCGCGGCCAGATTGTTGATCACGGTTCCCGCCGCGCCCGCATGGGAACGCACGCGCGTCACTTGATAGGCGTCGAGCCCTGTCTCCAGGGAGGGTTCACTCAATTCCGCGGCAATTTCGAGATAACGGTCCAGGAACAAGTCACCGACCACGCCGATAGTTAGCTCGGGCAGGCGTCCCAGAATCTGTTGCAAGGTCGCATCCGTGAGCATGAAGCGATCCATTCAGTCCGGATTACATTCGGCTTGCAAGGCGGCGTCGTAAAGCTGCGGCACAGTAACGCGATGATCGCCTTGCACGTAATAACTTTCGCCGCCGTCGGCGACCGTCCGTGCCAGGATGGTCTTCCATGGCCGGTAGTAGTAACGCGGATCAGTCCGGGGGGCTTCCTGACGCGTGTCTCCTTCCAGCGGCATGAGGTCAAAAACCGCGGTGGTGAAATGGCGAATGGTTCTTCCCTCCTGATGGGCAACATTCCGCGCCATCGCCAGCGCCTTCAAATAGACTTCAGGACCCATGACCGCGGAGCCGAAATTCAGTAGCACTCCGCCTGCCAGAGCGGTGATGCTTTGCGTGAAGATCAGGAAATCCTGATAGCTGGTCTGACCCAGGGCTGCGCCGTCGCAGTTGGGGTGTTCATGGAGAATGTCATAGCCGATGCCGACATGCACGGTAATGGGTACCCCCAGCCGGACGCCGGCGGCGAGCACGCTGATGTCCTTATGTGGGAAGTCTTCGTTCACGACGGCGCGGCCAAGCGCCTCGCCCAGGCCGATGCCGGCTCGTGCTCCCTGGCGGATGGCGTCATTCATGCGGCCGGTCTCTTCCCACAGTCCGAACTCCCCTGTCTGGATATAGCGGGCCACGCTTTCCGTCGTGGCGCCGATCAAGGCAAGCTCCCAATCGTGGATCGGGCCGGCGCCGTTCATGGCGAGATGACTGACGAGGCCGCGCTCCATCATGTCAATGAGGTAGCGCGAGACACCCGCGCGCAGCACATGCGCGCCCATCATGAGGATACGCGCGCGTCCCTGCTGTCTGGCCCGTGCCAGACGCTGGCCGAGCACAGTCATGGCTGGATTTTCCAAGGAAGGGCGCGGCGCATCAAGCGGCAGCATGGCGGACAAATCCAGGTCATGCCGCCGGGATGCCAGCGGCTGGATCCGCAAGCGCGTGCGATCGAAGGCGGGATACGGCATGATTCAACCTTTCTCGAAGAGAAAGTCGAGCAAGCGGCGTCCCTGGCGGTATTCAGGAATGACGATATCCGCGCCGGCCTGCAGCAGACGGTTCCGCTTCCAGGCATTGACGCCGCGGCGCTTGACCTCGTCACTGGCCACAGCCACGGCGACACCGCCGGCCTGCTTGATCTCTTCAATTTCCACAAAGCCGTCGCCGAAGCCGAGCAGCTCCTCGCCGCGCAAGTGGTGTTCGCGCAGTATGCGCTCAATGATCATCTTCTTGGAAAAACTCTGGTAATCATCGAGTGCGCCATGGATTTGCGCGCCGAAGAAAGCGGACAGGCCCAGCAATTCCGCCTCCCGGCGCACATATTTCAAATCCGTGCCGCTGGCGAGGTAAAGGGACATGCCCCGGGCACGCAGGTCCTCAAGCAAAGCGTGGCTTCCTGGAACAGTCCAGTCCTCAGGGCTGGCGCGGCCGCTTTCCAGATCGGCAAGCCGGCTTTGGATCCGCTGCATGAGGAGATCGTGGTAGCGATACTTGTACTCCAGCGGCTCCCGCGGTGTGGCGCCGCGGCAGCGGACCTCCTCGGCCAACTGCATCATCTGATAGATCGTCTGCCGGCCGTTGAGGCGCATGACAAAGTCTTCCACCACGGCCGTCAATTCGCGGTCGGTCTCGCGGGTGCCCGTGTCGCGCAAGACCTCGACCATCATGGGGATCATCACCTGCGGCCAGCCCTCGCGAATGAGGGAAAGCGTGCCATCGAAATCGAACAGAACGGACCGGAATCGACCGCGCGGCAGCGCTTCGTTGACGATCTCAATCTCTTCGCCGAGCAACATCGGCCCTCACTTTCCTGGAACGGCAATCCCGGCATTCTAAGTAGGATCACTACGCGCGACAAATGCCGAGCGCAACTGCCTCACGACGGTTGTGCAAGAACCGCGGCCATATAAGCGGCAATCTCCCTCTCTTAAGAATAGTAGCGTGTCTTTGCGCAGCAAACTGGGCAAACTGCTCATGAGTTTACGGTCTCGCCGGAGTTATACTCGAAGCCGCGACCAATCCAACCGTCCGGGAACACTTGCCCTGCGCCGCTTCCGGCCGGCTTCCGGAACAGGAGACGATCATGCGGGTTCTGCAATTCCTTTCGGAACAGGCCATCGACTTCGAGCCGCTCGTACATCCGCCGGCTTACACCGCCCAAAAACGGGCCAAGTACTTGCACATGTCCGGCCGCCAGGTGGCCAAGACCGTGTTGCTCGTCGGCCCCGATGGCTACGTACTTGCGGTTTTGCCGGCCACGCATCACATCGATACGGCGGCGCTGTCACGTAAGCTGGGCGGTCCGGTTCGCCTGGCCACGGATGAAGAAATCGGCGGGGTCTTCCAGGACTGTGAATGGGGCGTCGTAGCGCCGTTTGGGACGTTGTACGGCGTAGACACTATCCTGGATGATTCCCTGGCACCGGATAGCTGGATCGTTTTCGAGGCCAACACGCACGCCGAGGCCGTGCGCATGCGCTGCGGGGATTTTGAAGAGCTGGAAAAACCGCGCCGGCTCAGCTTTGCCAGGGCGTGAGCATTGCTGTTTCATAGCCTGCAGCGCCGGACCCAGCCAAGCAACATGCTTGGCAGTCCAGTTTTTCACGCACTTTTCATAAGCCGCTATGCGAAAAGAGCTTGTGTCAATTGTACGTAATTCCGTGTTCCGGGCTCTTGACACCTTTGGCAGTTTGGCAGTCGACTCTTGAGGATATCGTAAACCTATTCGCATAAACGATTTAGAATTCAAGAGTTGACTGCCAAGGCATCCAAAAATCTTGGCAGTCTTGGCAGTAAGGGCGGAATCCCTTGCTGGCCCCCCTTGCTGGCGCTTCGGGTTAGAGTAGGTCGCGTCCCCGCAACTACTTGTTGCCGAAAAGTTCTGCAAATTTCTCTGTCCGGTATTGAAACATCTCTTCCAACTCCCCCTCGATTGCCACCTGGGTGAATACCAAACCCAGCAAGCCGCCGGGCGCTTCAAAGTCAATCCGGTCCGTCATGCGGGTTCCGCCGCCGTTTTCCTCCAGCAAATGGTTATGAACCCATTTCTTGAAGGGCCCTTCGATTTGTTCATCGGTAATCTGACGGTCGGTTTCGAAGGCGGTAATCTTTGAAACAATTCGCTGTGCGAAGCCCCAGCGGCGGGTTTGCAGGACGATTTGTGCCCCGAGAGCGAGTCGCTTCGGTCCCTCAACCAGACGCATGTTCAAGTCGGGCGGAGTGACCTCGATCAGGTTGGCGGGATTACACAAGAATTCAAAGACCTCCGCAGGGGGGCGCGGGATCGTGGTGGTGCGTTCAAAAACGGGCATGCAACATGGCTCCGTGGCCGGGGGCAATTCCTTAAGTTTAGGATCACAGCCGGGAAGTGCCAAGAGAATTGGCCTGCGTCCGGGGTTTAGAGGTCTCCCGCGCCATAGGATAACGTGCTAAGATCTCCTCATTCACGAGACGCTCCGCTTTGCGTTGATTCCAGGAACTGCGCCATGTCATTCATGCAAACTCCGGCAAAAGCTAAGCGCCGCACCTTCTTCCGCTTCTGGCTGCCCTGGCTGATTATTCTGCTGGCCGCCATCGGCGTCGGCGCTGCCGGGTTTTCTCCGGCGACCGAGGAGTGGCCGCCGGTCAATCGCTATATGACCTGCGTTTTCATCGTCTTGCTGGCAGCCCTCCTGATCGCCCTCTGGTTTCTTCTCTTTTCCAGCGTGCGCGGCTCCGTTCGGATAACGACGCTCCTGGTGGTTGCAGCCCTCGGGTTTGCCTTCTTCAGGCAGATAACCAATGTCAAGTTCACGGGCAACATGGTGCCGATCGTTCGCTTCTGGTGGGACCCGGAGCCAGACGACGTGCTGGAAACGCAACGCAAGTCACACCCGACGAAGGCGCCTCCCTTCAAAGCGGCATCGGACCAGGCGACTGCTTTCCTCGAGTACCGCGGCAGCAAACGCGACGGCGTCATTCAGGGGTTGCCGCTGGCGCGGGACTGGAAGGCGCAACCGCCACGGCAACTATGGCGCCAGCCCGTAGGCGGCGGCTATTCCGGTTTCACCGTCACCGGCAATGCCCTGGTCACCCTGGAACAACGTCGCGACCAGGAAGTGATTGTCTGTTACGACACGGCGACCGGCGCAGAACGTTGGACGCATGGCTACAACGCGCGTTTCAAGGAGACCATGGGTGGCCCAGGGCCGCGCGCGACCCCAACCATCGCTGATGGGCATATCTATTCGCTGGGCGCCACTGGAATGCTCGTCTGTCTGGAATTGCCCGATGGAAAATTGAAATGGTCCATTGATATCCTCAAAGACAACCAAAACATCATCTGGGGCATGAGCGGCTCGCCCTTGGTGCTGGACAAGGTCGTCGTGGTCAACCCCGGCGCGCAAACGGAGGCGGCTTCAGGAAGGGCGCTGGTGGCTTATGATCGGGACACCGGCAAGGAAGTCTGGCATGCCGGCAAGACCAAGGCCGGTTATAGCTCGCCGATGCTGGCAACCCTGGCCGGACAAAAACAGATTCTCTTGCTGGACGGCGAGCAGCTCGGAGGGTACGACAGCCAGACCGGCCAGGAACTCTGGAACTACCGCTGGGACAAGACGCTCAACGGCATCAACGTGGCCCAGCCCCTGGTCCTCGACAGCGACCGCGTGTTCATCTCGTCGGCCTACGACATTGGCTGCGCGATGCTGCACGTCAGCAAGTCGGCGGACGCCTGGAAGGTGGACGAACTATGGAAGAACAACATGAAGCTGCGTGCCAAGTTTGCCAGTCCCGTCGTTCATGAGGGTTTCATTTATGGACTGGACGAAGGCTACCTTGTCTGCCTCGACGCCGATGGCGCGCGCGTGTGGAAGGGACAAGACTATGGGCATGGGCAGTTGCTTCTGAGCGGCGGCGCGCTGGTTATTCTGAGCGAAAAAGGCAAGCTCGTCCTCGCCAGGGCCACGCCGGAGTTTGATGCAAAAACCCGCAATGAACTCGCCAGTATGCAGGCGCTCAAGGGCAAGACCTGGAACTGCTTTGCCCTGGCCGACGGCATCGCCTACGTGCGCAACGACCTGGAAATGGCGGCCTACGATTTGCGCGAGGCGGAGAAGAAGTAGCTTCAGCAGCATAATGCCGTTACACTGGATGGATGCAAACAACGACCAATCCCCTCGGCGCAACCCGCGCCAAGACCGAGTCGAGGGTTCCGCCTGACGCACTTCCCGCGGCGCCGCCGTTATCCGAGCCCTTCATCATTCAGCGCGAGCGTGCGCTTCTGGCAGACCTTTCCCAGCTGGTCGCCGACCGTGCCGCCGTGGAACCGCGCATCGACGTGGATTACCAGAAGCAAGCGCGCGAAGAAGAAGAGACCTTCGAAGCGGAATATCAGGATATCATCGTCCGTTTCGCTGCCGAGAAGGAGCGTCTCGAGCGCGAGTTCCAGGACGCGCGGCAGACCATCGTGGCGCGTTACCAGGCCGAGCGCGCCTCCGCCGTCGACGAGATCAACATCACGCGCAAGCGAGCTCTCGGCCACTTTGAAAACGAAAAATTGGCGGCCCGCGCCGAGTATCAGGAATCGCGCTGGACCACCACGGCCGTTTACGAAGGCAGCAAGAGTGCCGCGGAGAATCAGCTCCAGGAAAGGCAACAGAAGGTCGCCGAGGCCACGCGCCGCATTCAGACCATCGAACAAGAGGCGCGCGCTTTTCTGCAGGCTTGCAAACAGACCGTGGAGCAGGTCGGTGTCATCAGCTCCGGCACGAAAGAGGGGGAATCAGAAAAGCCGTTCGCGCGCCTGGATGAATGCCTGACTCAGGCAGACGTCAAGCTGCACAAGCTCAAGCGCCTGAGTATTCCGCGCACGATCAAGGGTGAGCGGCTGGTCGTGGTATTCGTGGTGATCTGGCTGGCTTCCCTCTATCCGGCCATGCACGCCAATCCAATCATCGGCTTCGCAGGGAGCACCGTGGGAGTGGCGCTGGCCGGGCTGGGGCTAAGCATCTGGCTCTCCTCCATTGCCAAGGCACAGGTGACGCGCCTCTATCAGCCGTTGTGCCTCGACCTGGCCCAGGCAAGGACCTGGTGCCGCTCCTGCGAAGAGCATTCGACCTTTCATTATCACAAGCAACTCGGCGAGGCCAAGAAACGATACAACGAGGAGGTTCGCCAGGCCGCGCAAAAGTACCGCCAGAGCTGGGAAGGGTTCAAGCAGCGCCGGACACAGACCTTGCGCGCCTCGCGGGACAGGTATCGCAGCCGCCGTAAGGACATGAAGGATCGCCGTGTACGCGAGTGGGGGGAGGCAGCGACAAAATATCGCCAGCTTCGCCGTGCCCTTCAAGAGCGATACGAGACGGACTCCCGCCGGGTGCAGGACGACCACCAGCGTCAGCAAACGGCCATGCGCGAGCGGTATGAGCGCGATTGGAATAACGCGATCACCCGCTGGAAGACGGGACTGGAGGCCATTCACGCGGAAGTGACGGACATCAACGACGAGAGCGTGCGCCTCTTTCCGCCGTGGAGTGAAGCGGCGTGGCAAGGCTGGTCTGCTCCGAGCACCGTGCCGCCGGTCATTCGCTTCGGATCGTTCCAGGCCAGCCTGGCGCAGATTCCGAACGGCGAGCCCCGGCATCCCCGGCTCAAGGGCCTTGGCGCCAGTGTCTATCCGCTGCCGGCTTTTCTGCCTTTTCCCGATCCCTGCGCCTTGCTCATTCGTGCCTGCGACGAAGGCAAGGCCCAGGCCGTCCAGGTCCTTCAGACCGTCATGTTTCGCTTGCTGACCGCCATCCCGCCGGGCAAGGTGCGCTTTACCATTATCGACCCCGTCGGCCTGGGACGAAACTTCGCCTCCTTCATGCACCTGGCCGACCATGACGAGGCCCTGGTCACGAGCCGCATCTGGACCGAGCAGGCGCACATCGAGCAGCGCCTGGCGGATTTGACCGGCCATATGGAGAACGTCATCCAGAAGTATCTGCGCAACCAGTTTGAATCGATCGAGGAATACAACATCCACGCCGGGGAAGTGGCGGAACCTTACCGGATTCTGGTTGTCGCCAATTTCCCCTTCAACTTCACCGGCGAAGCGGCCCGGCGACTGATCAGCATCGTCAACAGCGGCCCGCGCTGCGGCGTGCACACGCTCATCACCATGGATACCAAGCAGCCGTTGCCCCAGGGCTTTACGCTGGCCGACCTGGAGCAGCCCGGCGTGACCCTGCTCTGGCAAAGCGACCGCTTCATCTGGCAGGACGAGAATTTTGAAAGCTGCGACCTGGAACTGGATGACCCGCCCCCCGATACCTTGTGCACGCGCGTGCTGCAAGTTGTGGGTGAACGGGCCCTGGCGGCCAAGCGCGTCGAGGTGCCGTTCGAGTTCGTGGCGCCGCAAGCCGATCAATGGTGGAGCAGCGATAGCCGGCAAGGACTGAATGTCGCTCTCGGCCGGGCCGGCGCCACCAAGCGGCAGCATCTGCGCCTGGGACAGGGCACTGCCCAGCATGTCCTCATCGCCGGCAAGACGGGCTCCGGCAAATCGACCTTGCTACACGCGCTCATCAGCAATCTCGCACTCAATTACAGTCCGCAAGAAGTGGAACTGTATCTCGTGGACTTCAAGAAGGGTGTCGAGTTCAAAACCTACGCCACGCATGAGTTGCCACACGCCCGCGTGGTGGCCATCGAAAGCGAACGCGAGTTCGGCCTCAGCGTCTTGCAGCGCCTGGATGCGGAGTTAAGGTTGCGCGCCGAGAAATTCCGCGCTGCCGGCGTCCAGGACTTGAAGAGCTATCGCCAGGCGAACCCCGCGCAGGCGCTGCCGCGCATCTTGCTCATTGTCGATGAATTTCAAGAGTTTTTCGTCGAGGATGACAAGCTGGCACAGGATGCCTCACTCCTGCTCGACCGGCTGGTGCGGCAAGGCCGTGCTTTCGGTCTGCATGTCTTGCTCGGCTCGCAGACCCTAGGCGGCGCCTATACCCTGGCGCGCAGCACCATCGATCAGATGGCGGTCCGCATCGCGCTGCAGTGCAGTGAGGTCGATGCGCACCTGATTCTGAGCGAAGATAATTCAGCCGCCCGCCTGCTGTCGCGACCGGGCGAGGCCATCTACAACGACGCTAACGGGCTGGTCGAAGGCAACAATCCCTTCCAGATTGTCTGGCTGGACGACCAGCACCGCGAGGAGTATTTGCGCCGCATCCAGGAGATGGCACAGGCGCGCAAGCTGCGGCCGCCCTTTCCGCAAATCGTATTTGAAGGCAACGCGCCGGCGGACATTCGCAAGAACGAGTTTCTCGACGAACTGCTGGGCGCGCCGGTATGGCCGCCGTCGCCCAAGACCTGCCGTTGCTGGCTGGGCGATGCCATCGCCATCAAGGACCCGACCACGGCCACGCTGCGGGCCCAGAGCGGCAACAACTTGTTGATCGTCGGCCAGTACGATGACGCGGCGCTGGGAATCCTGGCGACTTGCCTGGTAAGTCTTGCCGCCCAGCAGCCGTATGACCCGGCGCGGCCCGAACAAGCTGCGGGTTTCTACATTCTCGACGGCTGTGCCGACGACGATGCTAATGCCGGTTTTCTGCCGCGCCTGGCCAAGGCTGTCCCGCACTCGGTGCGGATCGGAAGCTGGCGTGAAGTGCCGGTTCTCATTAACGAGTTAGCCCAGGAGATCGAGCGCAGACAGAAAGAGAACGACACCACCGCCCCCTCGCTCTATCTCCTTGTCCATGGTCTGCAGCGTTTCCGCGATCTGCGCAAGGCGGAAGACGACTTTGGCTTCTCGCGCGCCCAGGATGATAAGCCGAACCCCGCTAAGCAGTTCACCACGATCTTGACCGAGGGACCAGGCATGGGCGTGCACGTGCTGGTCTGGTGCGACAGCCTCAACAATGTGCAGCGGAGCCTGGAACGGCAGACCCTGCGCGAATTCGAGATGCGTGTCGTCTTCCAAATGAGCGCCGGCGATTCCAGCACCCTCATTGACTCTCCCATGGCCAGCAAGCTCGGCATGCACCGCGCCTTCTTCCATAGCGAGGAGCAAGGCAAGCTGGAGAAATTCCGGCCCTACGGCGTACCTTCTCAGGCCTGGCTGGATGGCGTCAAGCAGGCTCTGACTGCCAAGCGCGTTGCGAACGAACAGCCTTAAGCTTCCTTCGGCAGCTCCTTGCTGCCCACGATCGTCAGGTTCAGTCCGATCTGAACAGAAACCGGCGTGCCGTCAATCTCGATGCTCACCTTCCCGTTTAGATACCAGCCGAGCGAGCCCGTAGAGAATTCCTTGACCTCGGCAAGCAGCGGCACGTTATTGATCGTTACGGTGACAGGCTTGGCCTTTTCACGAAACTGTCGTCGCGTGATCGGACACGTTTTGGCCATGAGAGCTCTCCTTGCACGGGGAATGGATGCGTGGCGTCTCTTGCTGCAATGATATAATAACGCTCTAGAACTTTTTGCCAGGATGAATGCTGGAGCCGCCGGAAACGAATGAAACCACAACCTGCAGCCAAAGCCACGGCTCCGCGCCTGTCGTTGCCGCTCTGGCATGAAACCTTCGCCGCGGCTCCCTTGCCGATGACAGCCGCGGAAATGGCCGCGCGCGGCTGGGATCAGGTGGATGTCGTTTTTGTGACCGGCGACGCCTACGTCGATCACCCCAGCTTTGCCATGGCCATCCTCGGCCGCGTCCTGGAGGCGGCCGGCTTTCGCGTGGCGATCCTGAGCCAGCCCGATTGGCATTCCTGTGCGCACTGGCGGCAGTTCGGTCGGCCGCGCCTGTTCTTCGCCATCAGCGCCGGCAACATGGACTCCCTTATCAATCATTACACCGCCAATCGTAAGGTCCGCAACGACGACGCCTACTCGCCGGGTGGCCGCATCGGCCTGCGTCCGGACCGGGCGACACTGTCTTATTGCCATCGGGCGCGAGAGGCCTTCCCCGACGTGCCGATCATCGCGGGCGGCGTGGAGGCCTCGCTGCGCAGGCTCGCCCATTACGACTACTGGAGCGACAGCGTGCGCCGCTCCATCTTGCTGGATGCCAAGGCAGACCTGCTCGCCTACGGCATGGGCGAGGAGACGATTGTCGAGATCGCGCGTCGCTTGGCCGCCGGCCGGACCGTACGCGACCTCTTCGATTTGCGCGGCGTCGCCTATGCGCTGGGCGCCAGCGAGACACCCCCGGCCGAGGCGTTCGGCATGGAGTGCCTGACGCTCCCCTCTTACGAGGAAGTCAAGGGCGACAAGTACCGGTTTGCCGAGGCGACGCGCATCATCCACATCCACACGAACCCCTACAACGCCCAGACGCTCGTGCAGTATCACGACCGGCAAGCCGTGGTGGTCAATCCCCCGGCGCTGCCCATTTCCGAAGCGGCCATGGACCGCATTTATGATTTGCCGTATACGCGCCGGCCGCATCCCTCTTACACCGAGCCCGTGCCGGCTCACGAGATGATCAAGGACTCGATCACCATCATGCGCGGCTGCTTTGGCGGCTGCACCTTCTGCTCGATTACCGCCCACCAGGGGCGGATCATGCAATCGCGGTCGCAGGAATCGGTGCTCCAGGAAGTGCGCAAGCTGGCGGCCGATCCGGACTTTGCCGGCATTGTCAGCGACATCGGCGGACCAACCGCCAACATGTACCAGATGCGCTGCACACGGCCGGACGTCGAAGCCAAATGCAAGCGGCTCTCCTGCGTTCATCCAAGCATTTGCAAGCTGCTCGGCACCGACCACGGTCCCCTCCTGGAGCTGATGCGCCGCGCGCGCACGGAGCCGGGCATTCGTAAGATCCTGGTTTCCAGCGGCATCCGCATGGACCTGGCCCAGCTTTCGCCCGAATATATCAAGGAACTGGCCGCGCACCACGTGGGCGGCCGGCTCAAGGTCGCGCCGGAACATACGGACGCGACCGTGCTGGCTACCATGAAAAAACCGGCCGTGGACAATTTCGCCACCTTTGCCACCGCGTTCCAGAAGGCGTCCCAGCAGGCCGGCAAGCCCAAGCAAGCGCTCGTGCCATACTTCATCGCCAGCCATCCCGGTTCCGACCTGCACGCCATGATCGATCTGGCCCTGTTCCTCAAGCGCAACGGCTACCGGCCGGACCAGGTGCAGGATTTCATCCCGGCTCCGTTCGACATCGCCACGTGCATGTACCACACCGGCATCGACCCGTTCACAAAAAAGCCAGTGCACATCGCCCGGGACTTGCACGATCGCAAGCTGCAGCGGGCGCTCATGCAATTCTTCAAGCCGCAGAATTATTTCCAGGTGCGCAAGGCCCTGGAGCAGGCCGGCCGCCAGGACCTGATCGGTTCGGGCTGCGATGCCTTGATCCCCGCCCAGCCGCCGCCGGAAGCGCTGCGGGCCCGGCGCGCCCACGCCAACCAGGATTTCCGCGGCGACTACGTGCACACGATTGCCAAACGTCCGGACCGCAAAGAGCCGCCCTCCTCGACCAGCCCCGGCTACCGTCCCGGCCGCAAGTCCGCGCGCCGACGGCCGCGCAAGGCGAGGTGAGCCGCACCGCCATGTCCGCACAAGTCTTCACCGTCGCGCCCAAACAAGCCGGCCAGACCCTGGCCGCGTTTCTGCGCGCTCAGTTACCGGGGCAATCCTGGGGCCAGGTGCGGCGCCTGATCGAAACGCGCCGTGCCAGGGTCGGTGACGAGCTCTGCCTCGATCCGGCCCGCCGGCTCAAGGAAGGCGAATCGGTAGAGTTGCTGGCGCTGCCGGCGGCAAAACCGCGCCAGCCGGAAGAAATCACAATTCGCTATCTGGATCCGCATATTGTCGTCGCGGAAAAGCCATCCGGCATATCGAGCGTGCGTCATCCTTCAGAACGCGCCTGGAACGAACGCCGCAAGGCCCTGTCGCCGACTTTGGAAGACATCGTACCGAAGCGGATTGCCGCCTTGGAGGAACGGCCACGCAAGGGACCCCTGCGCCGGCTGCACATCGTCCACCGGCTGGACAAGGAGACGAGCGGCCTGCTGGTTTTCGCCCGCACTGTGGCGGCCGAGCAGGGACTCGGCCGACAGTTCCGCGCCCACACAGTCATCCGCCGTTACCTGGCTATTGTCCCCGGCGCCGTACCCGCGCAGCGCATCGCCACCTTCCTGGTCCGAGACCGCGCCGACGGCCGCCGCGGCAGCACTGCCGTACCGGGCCTGGGAAAGGAAGCCATCACGCACGTGGAAATCGAGGAAAAACTGGCGGGCTACACGCTCCTTGCCTGCCGTCTGGAAACAGGCCGCACGCACCAGATCCGCATCCACCTTGCCGAGCTCGGCCATCCCATCTGCGGCGAGAAGGTGTATAACCGCAAACCGGGAGGAGCGGTTCGTGCAGACGCCAGCGCCGCGCCCCGCCTAGCGTTGCACGCCGCCGAACTTGGCTTCGACCATCCCGTCACAGGCACGCCACTGCACTGGACCATGCCCCTTCCCGCCGACTTGCAAGCTTTCCTGGAACGGCTGCGTGGCGGCGGCACATGACAAGGAGAGGCCACGATGGAGATCAAGTGGACCGACGCCGATCCGGAAACCGGTCAACGGCGCTTTTTGTGCGCGGATCGCTTCGCCGGTCAGTGGCGCTTCAAATGGAAACTGCAACGCCGCGGCGAATGGACGCGTGGACTGGCCCCCACGCGCGCGATGTGGGAGCACGTCCTGGACAGCTTGAAACGCCGCTACCGGCGGCGCGAAGGGGTCAGCGACGAGGATGTGGACCAGGTGGAACGAATCCTCGCGGACTGGAAAGAACCTTACGCAGGCGAGGAATGATGCAAAATCCTGATTCAGCCAACTGGAGCCGCATGGGCGGAGTCCTTGAGGCGGACTGCCAAAATGACTTTGCCACTTTGCCACTGAGTTTGCCACGGTTGGCAAACTCAGGTGTCGCCGCAAAAGCAATCGCCAGTGGAAGCTGCGTCCGAAAAAAAATTGAGTTTGCCAGTTTGCCACGTTTTTGGGGGCGGGCGTCTGTGCACTTTGTCCGCCGTTGTCCATCGTCCGCCCGCCACGCACTTGGCGGACAGGACGAATTTGAAAAAAAGTTGCTGAATTCTTGCCGGAAGCTTCGGAGTCCTCTTGACGGTAAACTCGCCTTATGGATCGGCAGACCAAGATGGCCAAGCCCGTTTCCTGGGAACGTCCGGATCACTAATATGACCGTGCGTTAGCTTGCATACTGGCCGAAGCGTTAGCTATGCCTCGCTGGCGCTTCCAGGGAGAAGCCGGAGCAGATCTAGCGACAGAAGGCACAACAGCGGATCTGAGTGGAGGGAACCTGCGCTTGGAAGAACGAACGCTCCTTGGCACGCTCACAGGTGAGTACTTTCAACCCGTGCGCCTGCACTACCGGGTATCGGACCGGGCCGCCGTGTTGCAGCGCTTCCAGGAGCTTCGGTGCGTGGATTATGACGGCACGCGCGAGCGCTGGGAATGGCTTTATGATCACGAAGCCAGACGCCTGAGGTTCAAGAAGTCCTACGCTGATCTCCCCAAGCATCTGCAGCCGGTCATCATCGGCTCGTTCTTTCTGCGTGCGGCGGATAAGTTGGTCCTCGACCTGCGCTCCATCGAGCGTGCCACGGAGGCGATTCTCTTCTTTGACAAACACCTGTCGCGGAGCGTGGCCAGGGTCGTCGAAGCCGAGGTAGTGAACCGACTCTTCCCGATAGGGGACGCGCAGGTGACGCCGGACAGCATCTTCGACCACCAGGCGAGCACGTATATCGATCCCGAAGCAGCTGTGCAAAGAACGAAGGATCTGGTTGCGGGAATTGCAGAACCGCATGAGCGGTTGCGGCTTGCTCTTGAAGACATGCAATCCCGGGAAAAGGAGCCGTTACCCGAAATCGAACACTTTCCCGTCCATTATTGCGAAGAAGGCATCGAAGGCTTTCGCAATGTCTTGCGGATGCGGCAGATGGTCGCCTTGCAACACTTCCTCGGGAATTCCGAATACTCGCTTTACGACGTTCTTCAGGCGATGGTCAACCGGAAATGATTCCGGGCAACGTCATCAGGCAGAAGGCATGCAGTATTCGTATACCTACACTCACAGCGGCAAGATGTCATGGCTGACTTCACTCCGACTCAGAGCCGATATCTGGCGTTCATTCACGCCTACACCAATCTGCGCGGATATCCGCCCGCCGAATCCGAGATCGCCACGGCCATGTGCGTCTCGCCGCCGTCGGTAAATCAGATGATAAAGATGCTGGAAAAGAAAGGGCTGATCCAGCGCCAGCCGGGACAGCCGCGCTCAGTCCAAGTGCTGATCCCGGAAGAGGAGATTCCACCTTGGAACGCTCGCAAGCCGAGCCATCCGCCGCGCCCGGGCATCCCACGGCGCCGCCTGGCGGCGCCGCCCGTATCGCCTCCGGCAAACTTGTATGTCATTTCAGTCTATTTGTTGAACGGGCCCGTCAGCAAAAAGTTCGCCAACAAGGAAATCAGCCGCGTGATTGAAATCCGCGGCGACCAGACCCTCGAACAACTTCATCAAGCCATCTTCAAAGCGTATGACCGTTGGGACGAACATCTGTACCAGTTTCAGTTCGGCAAACGACCGTTTGACCGCGACGGCCCCAACTACGGAGTTCCCGAGTCGCCGCCAAGGAAGAAAAAGGATGGAAATGCACGTATGACAAAGCTGGACGACCTGGACCTGAAGCCGAATCGGGTCTTTGGTTACTGGTTCGACTTCGGCGACGACTGGTATCATCAGGTTCAGGTAGAGCGGATCGAGCAAGCCATCCCGACCGTCACCTACCCACGCGTCATCAAGCGGGTGGGCAAGTCTCCGCCGCAGTATTGCGACGAGTAGCGGCCACGAAGGAACGGATACGATGTCGAACGCGAAGAAGAAACGCCGAGAGGCCAAGCCAAGACGCAGACAAACCGCTGCCGAAAAGCGAGCGCGGCGCGAGCGAAAGAAGAAATTCATGACCATCTTTATCAACGGGAAGCAAAAGCGCGTTCGGCGTCCTCCCGTGATCGACGATCTGCCTGTCGACGAATTCATCGCCAGGAATGCGGACCCCATTTGGCTGCACGAGAACGGGCTCTGGGAGCTCATGACTGCTGATGGCGAAACCTGATCCGCATGTTGTGAAGAGAACTGAGGAGGCCCGGGAGACACCATACCGATCTGAAAGACGTCCGATGTGCGGACCACGCAACGAACATCGGATAGAATAGTCGCCAATTCAACCAAAGGAGAGCAGCCGTATGGGAAGCGCAGGCAAGCCTCAAGCCAAGGACCCATTCGCCGGTTACAAGCCCCAGGCTGTTGACCGCTCCTGGTTGACCGAACCAGATGAGCAATCGGCTCGCTCGGCAGAGATCATTCGCCTCGTTGTAGACGAGGAGCGAGGACACTGTGGGCCCTGGGTCAATGCATATTACCAGGAATCTTTTCTGCAGAACGTGCAAGAATTCATCGGCCCGACGAATGCCGTGCTCGCGACTTACGCGGGCACGATCACGGCACCTATCGATCCGCCAGATTCTACGCTTGACTCCCTTCGCTCTGGCCTGGCTACCTTGCAAGCGGCCCTAGGGCGCGTACATGTCGGACCGGGGGAGATGCTGCTCGGCATGGACGGCTGCATACCAGGAGAGACGACATCTCTCCAGACCGTCGTGCATCTGCGCGGTGAGCCTCATGTCTCGCTGTCCAACACGACCGTTAAGCTCTATCCGACTTCAGAGGAGCGGCCGTCCCTGCTTGGCTGGCAGCTTTGTGAGGCTTCAGGCCGCGTCCCGGACGAGTTGGCCGCCACGCGCCGCGTGCAAACGGCCATCGGGACGGTTCTAGTTCTCGTCTGCAATGACGCCGCTCTCTTTTCGGCCCGCTCGCAGGCGAATCTTCGAGGGGGTCCCGGATTAGCAATTCGCCAACATTTTTTGGAACAAGCGCAGGCCGAGCCGAGGCCCGCGTACATCTTGGTGTCCACGCACTGGCAGGGCACGAATCCCGACACGAGCAGATGGTCCGGCGAAGCCTTTCGCCAGGCGAGGGAATACTTGGCCGACAAAACCGGAGCCACGGTGGTTATCACACTGCGCGCTCCCGGCAAAGAGCTGGAAACGGCCGCCACGCGCTTCGGCGTCCTCGGACCGCGGCAAGATAAAGTGGCGACGTTGCTCGTCAGAGACGGGCCGCCTGGCTAAACGCCATCTGGCGGACATTTTGGGCACAGCAAAGGCGGAACCAGCGCCATACGAGTGTGGCTGCGAGGTCATGGTTCAGCGAAGAGAACGAAAAACGCCAATCCTGGTACAATGAGGCTGTTTGCCCCCGGAGGTTCACAGCATGGCTATTACGATCGAAGCCGTTTATGAAAATGGTGTTCTGAGGCCGTTGCAGCCGATCCCCTGGAAAGAGGGCGAGCGCGTTCGCGTCGCAGTCAGCAGCCTGGATAGTCCAATCCTCAAAGCGTATGGAATCATGGCCTTCCAGGGGACTGCGGAGGAGGCCGAGCATTTGGCTCTCGCCCCCGAGTTCTTGCCCGAGGAATCACCATGACGCTCGATCAGGTACCGGCCGGCGCGCAGGTATTGATCGATTCCAACATTTCTCGTTTATTATTTCCAACCCCACCCCGTTTTCGGTCCGATCTGTGCGCGCTTCATCGAACGAGTCGAGCGACAGGACATCCACGGCTTCACTTCCGCCAACCTTCTCGGCGAGGTCGCTCATCGCCTCATGGTAATCGAAGCCGGCGCTCTGCCGGGCGGGGTCGGTGCCAAAATCCTGAACCGCCTGAAGCAGCAGCCCAGCGTAGTGCAGCAACTGACGCGCTTTCAAGTAGCTGTCGAAACAGTGCTGCAATCGAGGATCCACGTGCTGGCCATCACAGGGGCTCTGGCATCAGCAGCCGCGACGCTCAGCCAGCAGCACGGCTTGCTAACGAATGACGCACTCATTCTCGCGTTGATGCACCATCACAACCTTGCTCTGCTTGCCAGCCATGATGCTGATTTTGATCGTGTGCCGGGAATTACGCGCTGCGCGCTGATCTGATTGCACCGCGCAGGCTTCGGAACGAAAGAAGTTCAACGCTCCGATCAACCCGCACCGAGAAACCAGGACATGGTTTTCACAGATACGGCCCATCGTCCCAAACCGACCGGGGAACGGACCATAACCGCATCGTGCCGTCCGCGCTCCCGGAAAGGAGGTGCCTGCCATCAGGCGTAAACAGCACGCTCTTGATCTCGGCACGGTGGCCCAGATAGCGGCCTATTTCCCGGCCGCTCTTGATATTCCACAAGCGGATGTCGAAGCCCGGGGCAGGAGACCACTGGCCGTCTTTGAAAAGGTCCCCGCTGCAGGAGACGGCATAGCGTCCGTTCGGCGAGAAGGCCACGCCGGTTACCACTCCCCGGTGTCCCATCCATTCGCGCGACAGCTTGCCGGTTTCCACGTCCCAGAGGCGCACGCGTCCGTCGCCGCTTCCGGACAGGATGAAGCGCCCATCCCTGGAAATCGCGCCGCTGAAGACGGGCCCGTTGTGGCCGGCAAAGCGCTTTAACTCCTGCCCAGAGGTCAGGTCCCAGAGGCGCAGCGTCTTGTCGCCGGCGCCCGAGATGGCCCGGCGGCCGTCGCGCGCATACGCCGCCCAGCCAACGGAATCGGTGTGGCCGAGGAACGAGCGGACCTCCTGCGCCGTTTGCACGTCCCACTGCCGTACGCTCCGGTCAAAACCTGCCGAAAGAACGCTTTTGCCGTCGGGCGCGTAGTCCACGCCCCAGACCTGGCCCTTGTGCTCGGCCATGTGATCGATCTCCTGTCCCGTCTCCAAATCCCAGACGATGACGGTGCCGTCCACGCTTCCGGATACCGCCCGCTTGCCGTCGGGCGAAAACGCCACTCCCTCGACACTGCCGGCATGGCCTTGAAAAACGCGAATGACGTTGCCGGTCTTCAGGTCCCACAGGCGGACCGTCGTATCAAAGCTGCTCGAAAGCGCTCGACAGCCGTCCGAAGAAACAGCAACGACCCGCACGCCGAGGGCATGCCCGACAAATTGCCGCACCTCGCGGAAAAGCTCTCTTTCCAGGTTGCGCACCAGCTCTCCTGCGCGTTGCTTGATCTCGCGATCCTCGGCCGACTGGGCTGCCTTGCGCAGGGCCTCGAGAGCCGGCTCACCGACTCTTTCCAGAGTCCGCGTGGCCTCTTCGCGCTCGGCAAAGCGGTTGCTGCCCAATTGCTGGATGAGACGATCGATCTTGACGGAATTCGGCGTCGCCGCGGCGGGCGTGATCGTTGCGCCTGGCCGCTGGTCCTCTTTGGGCTCCTGGCGGGCGGTGAGCAGTCCAACGCCGCTCCCCAGCACGGAAGCCGTCAACACCACAGCCACGATCACCTTGACCGGGCTGATTGTCAGGCATGCCAGGGTTGTCTCCGCCAGGGACACCGCGCGGGCAGAGATCCCGGAAGCTTCGCCCGCGGCATAGGCAAGCACCTCGCGGACCACCATCCCGGAAGCGCCGGCACTGGGCATCGGATCGATGACCGTGGCACAGAGAGCGGCCGACAGCGTCACGCCTCGGCGGGCCAGTCCCTGGCGAATGCGCTCGCGCGCCTGGGCCAGCCGGCCGGAGACCGTCCCTTCTTTCCACGCCAGGGCCTGCGCTGCCTCAGTCCTGCTCAAGCCTTCGAGGCAACACAGCACGAACGGCGCGCGCAGCTTGTCCGGCAGCCGCTCGACCTCTTCATCCAGGAGGGCCTGCAATTCATGTAAGGCCGCCTCGGCAACCGGCTCCTCGGGGACACGGCTTTGGCCGTTCTTCTCATGGTTGTGCCGGCGCGCCGCGCTCTGCCGGGTATTCGAAGCAGTCCGAAAAGCAACCCCATGCAGCCAGGAAGCCAGGGAAGCACGCTTGCGGATGGAACCGGCTCTTCGTGCCAGAATCAAGAAAGTGGCCTGGACGGCGTCCTCGACATCCTCGTGGCAACGCAGCATATGCGCACACACCGCGCGCACCAGCCGGCCATACCGGTACATCAAGGCGGCAAAGGCTGCCTCATCATGGCTAGCGACATAACGCTCCAGGAGTTGCGCGTCCGCGTACTCCGTGTCCGCGGACGGACCGACCATGCCGCGAAGCTGGTGAATAAGCCTGTGGACCGTTTGTTGAGCCATACCGCCTCCGGAACAGGGGTGCTGTAATAATAGTGTGCGCAGCGGCAGTTTGGGTATGACTTCAACATTCTTTGAGAAAATGATGAAAGCGGGAATCGCCTATGGCTGCACCGCCACGACGCGGAAGCCGATGTGATCCGCGCGCCGCTCGGGCTCGAAGCGCTGCCGGAAGGCCGACCGGGAGGCCCAGCCGTTGTCGGTCCAGGCGCTGCCCCGGCGCGACCGGGAGAAGGTGCCGTTCCGGTTCGGCGTTCCCATCACTGCGGAAAGATCCGGGTCGGCGCCGCCGGGCAACTTTATGTGAAACCAATCCCGGCACCACTCGACAACGTTGCCATGCATGTCATGCAGCCCCCACGGGTTGGCGGGATAGCTGCCCACCTTGGCGGCCCGATTGAGGGACGGCCCTTCCTCGGCCCCGTTGTAGGGCTTGCCCTTGCAATTCGCCTGCTTGCTGCTCAGTTTGTCGCCAAAAGACGTGGCGGTCTTCGTTCCCGCGCGGCAGGCGTATTCCCACTGCGCCTCGGTCGGCAGCCGGAACTCCCACTCCTTCGGCAGCTCCCCCGATTTACGACCCTGCTCCGTCAGCTTGCGGCAGAAGTCCTCAGCCTCGGCGTAGTTGACCTCGACGACCGGGTACTCATCTCCCTCCCCCGCAGGCTGATTGCCTGGAAAAGCGCCGACCACCCGCAGCCACTGGCCCTGCGTGACCTCGTACTTCCCAGCCCAGAACCCCCTGGTCAGCGTCACCTCGACCTGATCCTCGCCCGGCCGCCGCTCCGGCTCATCAGGCGGGCTGCCCATCGTGAACGTGCCCGGCGGGCACCAGCACAGCTTGACCCCGGCCACCGTGCGCCCGTCGCCGGCCTGCGAGCCGCTGAATGACGAGATTTCAGCCTTGGCCGCGGCAGTGCTGACCGCCGGTGTGGCGCGGTAGCAGCCCTGCAGGCCGAGGGCGAGAAGGACGAACACGCCTTCTGCTCGAACGTGTGTCATATTGATCTCATTGGCGGATCGCGGTATCGATGGCGGCTACCCTGTCAGCCGCAACATGTCCGGCCGGTTCATGGGCGTAAAGCAGTGTGCTTAAGGATCCAGTCTCCGATGAGTTGCAATGCAGCGGGTGCGATCGTCTCTTCAATCTTGCCGTATTCAGCCGGCGCGCCGGTTTTGCAGGTTTGAAAGAGATGATTCAGGCCCGGCAGCAGCTTGATGGTATAGTCCTGGTTGCCGCCCGCCTTGAGCGCCTTCTCGATCGCCTCGAGGTTTTCCTTCGGGAGGACCTGCGTATCCTTCTCGCCATTGAGCGCCAGGACGGGGCACTTCACTTTTTGCAGCGCGGAGGCAGGATCGAAGACGATAAAGAAACGGAACCAGGGACTCAGCGTTCTCTTGATCTGGCCTTCCAGAGCGCCCTTGGACTTATCCGCCTCCTTCTTTTCTTCGGGGCTTGCCTTGGCCAGCAAGGCGTCTAGCGCCTCGTGGATTTTCTTCTCTGCGGCGCTGTTGTCCTTCTCTTGCTTTACGACCTGGAGCATGGCTTGCTGTACGGCCTTCTGCCGGGAAACTGCGGCGTCGTCTAAACCCATGGCTTTCACAATGGCGGCGCCCTGCAAGTACAGCACCTCTTCGCCAGTCAGGCCGGTTCCCGCCATCAGGACGATGAAGGCAATGTCCCGCGAGCGGGCGGCCAGCATGGGGGCAATGATGCCGCCTTCACTGTGGCCGATCAGCCCGATCCGCTTGGAATCGATGTCCGGCCTGCCATTGAGAAATTCCACCCCAGCTTCGACGTCCTGGGCGAAGTCTTCCGTCGTGGCCGTGCCGAAGACGCCAGTGGACTTGCCCACGCCTCGGTCGTCCACGCGCAGAACGGCAAGTCCCCGGCGCGTCAGGTAGTCGGCGAGCACCAGAAAAGGCTTATGGCCCAGGAGGGCCTCGTTGCGGTCCTGGGGTCCCGAGCCGGTGATCAGCAAGGCTGCCGCAAACGGACCGGCGCCGCGCGGCTTCGTCAAAGTGCCGGCTAACTTGACTCCCGCCTTTTTGTTCTCGTAAACTACTTCTTCCTCGAGATAGGGATAGGGAGGCTTGGGATCCTGCGGCCTGCTGATGACAGGCTCCTTGTCCGCATGTTTTAGAACGAGCGGAAAGCTGGCTCCACCCTGCTTCCAGTCGCCGCTGATCTCCGCACCGCCCGCCTTGAGCGTGCCCTCGAAGTTGGCCATCCCCTTCTTGAACTCAAACCGTACGGTCTTATCCTTGAGGCTGGCTTCGTCCAGAGGGATGCCCTTCGCGCCCTGATCGAGACTGTCCATGGTGGCGGTGTAAGCGCCGTCCGGTTTCCGGGAGACATGAAAAACCAACCTCAATTCCACTGCCCCCACCTTCAGCGTTCCCAGCCAGATGCCTTCGATTCCTTTGGCGGCAGGCTTCTCCTGCTTTGCATCATTCAGATCCGGACGGTCGGCATGCAGCAGCAGGCAAAAGGTGACGGCGGCGAGCATGGTTTTGGTGATTGTGTACATAGGCAATTCAACCAACTTTCTCATTCGATAGCTTGCATGAGCAAATTCAACTCACTTTCTCATTCGTCGGACAGGGGCAAACCTTGCACCCGCGAATGCGGAAATCGGGAGGTTGGGGGAAAGCACCCGGCGTCTCCGGCAATCTTTGGGCTGCTGCAAGACTTGTGGCATAGCCTCCTCAGGCCAGCACCTCGATCAACGGCTTGCCCCCGTGCGCGATCGGGATCGGCCGCCGCCCGTGGTCGTAGACAGTCATTTCCGGGTCGATGCCCAGCGAGTGGTAGATGGTCGCGCAAATATCCTTGATATGAACTGGCCTGTCCTTGATGTAGGCCGCATGCGCGTCCGAAGCGCCATAGACGCTGCCGCCGCGCACTCCCGCCCCGGCCAGGACCACCGAATAGCAGAAGGTCCAGTGGTCGCGGCCGCCGTTGGCGTTGATCTTCGGCGTGCGGCCCATCTCGCCCATGAGCACCACCAGGGTTTCGTCCAGCAGGCCGCGCTGCTCGAGATCGGTCATGAGCGCGCTATAGGTCTGGTCCAGGTTGGGGAGGTGGTTATCGCGCAGGATGGGAAAGTTGCGTTCGTGCGTGTCCCATACCTGGTTGCTCGGCGGGAAGCGGAAGCGTTCGCGGAAGTTATCCCAGCTCACATTGACGAAGCGGACGCCGCGCTCCAGCAGCCGGCGGGCCAGCAGCGTGCTGCTGCCGAACAGCGACCGGCCGTAACGCTCGCGCAAGCAAGCAGGCTCGCGGCTCAGGTCAAAGGCTTCGCGAACGCGCGGCGAAGTAAGCAGGTCAAAGGCGATCTTCTGGGTGCCGCCGTATTGCTTCTGGGCAGCCATGGCATCCGCGCGGCGCCGGTGCCCGTCGAATTGTTGCAACAGGGTATGCCGACCGGAAAGACGGTCCAGCGTCATTTCCTCGGGCAGGTCAAGATCCTTGAAGACTGGCTCGCCACGCACCACCTGCATGTCGTCGGATTTTTCCATCGGCCGATCGGTATAGGCGGTGCATTGCGTGGCGACCGGGTCGTAACGGTGGCCGAGAAAACCGCCCCCGGGTCCGGGCTTGCGGCGGGCTTCGCCCCAGCCGAGTGGACACGGCAAATACACATAGTCCGGCAGCTCGCCCGGTTTCTTGCCGAGGACCTGCTGATCGCGGTAGAGCATCACCGAGCCCATGCTGGGCGGGTCGGTGTCGCGCGGCGAATCGTCGGGCGGCGGCACATCGTAGCCGGTATACATGGGCAGGTTGTTGTGACAGCCGCCTTTGTGATAGACCGAACGCACCACGACGGCCCTGTGCATCCACCGGGCCATGTTCGGCAGATGCTCGCACACGGTAATGCCGGGCGCAGTGGTGGCGATCGGCTTGAACTCACTGCGGATGCCGCTCGGCGCGTCCGGCTTCAGATCAAACATGTCCTGGGTCGCGGGGCCGCCCTGCAAATAAAGCAGCAGCACATTGCGGGCCTTCCGCGCGCGTGTGGCGCCGGCCTGTTCCATGGCCAGTAAACTTGGCAGATTGAAAAACCCGCCCAGCAGAGACAGTGCCCCTTCAGCGTTTCGCGGCGCGTCACGCCATCACAGCTCAGGCGGGGGCTGCCCAGCATGGTGATCATGGGAACTCCTTCAAGGTCACTCCAGAACCTTTTTAGGTTTACCTTCCTCCCGCGCCGAACGCAAGCAGGCATCAACGACTTGCTGAGTCTTCAGGGCACGTTCACCCCACTGCGGTTCCAGTTGCCCGGACGACACAATCCGCGCGAACGTGCGGATCATATTCGTTTCCTGGGCGTCCACGGCGCCGTTGCTGTATTCGTGGACTGCAAAACGACGGGAGTGGCCTTCCATGTTAAGATTGCAGCCCCGCACGCGAAACACCGGACGGTTTACCTCGAAGCCGACCTCGCTGCCGTAGAACGGCACGACGAAGTCGGGTACGACCAGGTAGCCCTCGGTCCCACTCACGATCGCCCATTGCTGGTTCTCGGCTCGGAATGAGCAGTAGAACGAGGCGCTGGGACCATCACGGTAGAAGAACTCGCCGGAGAACTCCACCGGCACAGGCGTGCCACTGTCCGGCCGCGCATGTTCGGCCAGCATGCGGCCCGTGACGGTGTCCGGCAGACGCTCATTCATGAGCCATAACATGAAGCGAATGTTGTACCAGCCCAGGTCGCCCAAGCAGCCGAGTGGTTCCAGTTCGCTACTGACGCGAATGTTCTGCTGCCAGAAGTCGTGCGCAGCTTTGAAGCTGAAGTGGCTCGCTATACGCAGGACTGTGCCGATCTCTTGAGGATCGTCAAGGACCTGGCGCAGAAGCGGCAGCCGGCGGCTGTGCATGAACATGACCCCATCCATGAATTGCACGCCGTGTGCGCGGCAGGCATCCAGCATGGCACGAAGATCCTGACTCGTGACGCCGCATGGCTTTTCACACAAGATATGTTTTCCTGCCTCGGCCGCGCGTAACACCCACTCCTTGCGGATGCCCGTCGGCAGCGGGATGTACACGGCGTCGATGTCTTTGCGCTCAAGCAATTCGGCATAACTGCCGCAGGGGAGCGGAGCCAGCTGGAAGGCGACCTCACCCTGGCATTCGGCAATGAATTGCCGCGCGCGGGCACGATCCCGGCTGGCAACGGCGACCAGCGTTGAATTGCCGGCGTTGCGAATGGCCTGCCAGTTCTTGCGTGCGATATGCGATGTGCCGAGCACTCCCCAGCGGCAAGGTGTCTGCGACATTTTGCTGTGTCTCTGGTTAGGCTACATGGCGAAACAATCATCCGATCATAACGCTAGCCGCGTGACGACGCGAGTCCCCGCCCCTCGGGGCGATTACGAGCAATCGCCGGATAGCCGGTCGATCAGGGCATATGACCGGGCCAGAGGGCCACGGTTGGCCCTGTAGCTGGCCCTGTTGCTTGCAACGTAAATACTTTGTCTAAAGGCCCTTACGATGTTACAGGGCCACAGGGCCAGCGGTCCACGATGTCCTAAGCGTGCACCGGGCGGGTTCGCTCTTTGCTGAAGGCCGGGGAATGGATGGCGTGGAAGCCCGCCTGCGGGCGTTCGTGATTGCTCAGCTGGCAGCGGTTGATGTCGAACTGCTTGAGCGCCCAGGACCAATTCCAGACGCCCGCGTCCAGGAAGTGCATCACCAGCAGGTTTTTCAGTTCCTCAATCTCCGCGAAGCTGAAGCCGTCCGTGGATGCGACCGCGGTATCGAGATTGAGATGGCTGCGGATGTCCTCGTGCCAGCGCTCCATGAGCCGGCGACGCAGGACGGACTCGGGGGGATTGAAGTGAAGGACGAGATCCAGGCGGCCCGGTCGTTTGAAGGCGCGGTCGATGAGATCCAGGGCGCAGTTGGTCGTGAATACGAAGACCACGCCTTCATTCACGCTGATGCCGTCCAGCGCCGTGAGAAAAATCGCCTGGTCGTCTGTCTCTTTCACCGTTTCGCGATCGCGCAGGGCCTGGTCCATGTCGTCGAAAAAGACCACGCCGCGCCGCTCGACGGTGAAGAGGGCGCGGACCTCCTCGACGGCCTTGTCGCTGGCCCGCGCCTGGCTATACGCGGCCGGCGTGACCAGCTTCCACTCCCAACGGCGGCGCCGGCATTCCTCCCAGAGCCAGCGGCAGGCCATGGTCGTTGCCGGGAGTGCCCGTCAAAAGAATGCCGCGCCGGGCTCGGCCACCGAAGCGCTTGATACGCCGCAAGTTGGCCGGCTGCAGGTAGCCGATGCTGTTCCTCCAGAGCAGCTCGGCTTGCTCCGGCGGCAGGATGGGCGGGGTGCTGGGCGGCTCGGCATCGCGCCGGCAGCGCAGAGCAATGCGGTACAGCCGGCGATAATCCTTCCGACCCACGACCGCAAAATAGAAACCGTAATTGGAACAACTGAGCGCGACAAAAACGAAGCGAACGCCGTCGATGGAATAGAAGCGCAGTCCAAATTGCAGGCCGGGTGTGGAACGACGGTTATCCGGATCCCAATCGCGCACGCAAGCGCCGTCGAAAGGCAGGATCTCCCCCTTGCGCGCCGCCTTGAGGAGCGGCTGGTAAAACTCATCGAGATCAATCGCCACCGGCGCGCGAAACCCTGCCTGGCGTGCGACCACTTCCAGGAGGTAGCGATGGTCGGCGGTGTATTGCTGAAGGCGTTTTGACATGATACCTAGGACACAGGTACAGCGGACGGGTTCGCGGGAGCGAATCCAGAAAGGTTATGGGACCCGCATGCTGGAAGTGCTGGAACAGCTTGCCACCGCGCAGGCAAAGCAATCCCTGCAAACCCTTGCCGCGGATACCAGAGATGCGGAACTATCTCGCCAGGCGAAAGTTGGATTGAGGCGGCTCCAGCAGCGATAATCTCGATACGCAACCGCGCGGGCGCTGCCGTGCTACCTGGAACAAATCAGGGGATTCCACTACCTGGATCATGGAGACGGTCATGTCCAACAAACGCGTGCGTTCGCTGCGCTTTCTGATGTTTCTGGGTCTACTCTTCACATCCTCGACCGTGCCTGGGCAGACGCAGAAAATCGGTGAAACGCAAAGTCCCGTGCCCAGGCACGCAGCCGATAGGACTTCGCCGATCGACCTGAGCGAGGCGAAAACCAGATTCGGCGAGGCAAAACAGCTGGCCAGGGTTGACCACGGCCAACTTTGGGGCAAGTCGCTGGAAGGACCGATGCTCTTCGTCGACCCGCGAACGCGATTCGTCGTCGGCAATCAGGCGGATGCCGAGGACGTGCTGAAACCCGCTGCCGGCGTTTTCATCGGCAAGCTGCCGCCCCGTGTGCCGATCGCCAATACGGCTTGCCAATGGGCCGGCGTCCATTGGTCAATGGTTCTTTGGCCGCTTCCGGGTGACGAGACGTCTCGATCCATCCTGCTCATGCACGAATCGTGGCACCGCATTCAAGCCGACCTGGGCCTACCGTCGATCGATCCAGCCAATGCCCATCTCGACACCATGCCGGGTCGCTATTGGCTGCAACTCGAATGGCGGGCCCTGGCACGGGCCTTGACCGCGCCAGCAGCCGAACGCCGAGCGGCGCTTGCAGACGCCCTGCTGTTCCGCCAGCACCGCCGCGGCTTGTTCAAGGCGTCCGACAAGGAAGAGAACCAACTGGAACTTCATGAAGGGCTTGCCGAATACACGGGGGTCAAACTGTGCCCGCTGCCGCCCGCGCAAAAGCGCCGGTTCGTAGCCGGGCGCATCGAGACGCTGCCGCAGGAAGTGGACAGCTTCGTGCGCTCATTTGCCTATCTTTCTGGGCCGGCGTACGGTCTGCTGCTCGACGAAACCTTGCCGGGTTGGCCAGGCAAGCTCAAATCCGGAGACGATCTGGGTCAGTTGCTCGCCGAAACCATGAATCTCAAACCTGTCACGTTGCCCGAGGCGGCGCTCAAAGAGCGGGCCAGGCGCTACGATGGCGACAAGCTCTGGACCAGGGAAGCCAGCCGGGAAGAAGCGCGCTTGAAACGGCTCGCGGCCTTTCGCCAAATTCTTGTGGACGGACCCGTGCTGGTACTGCCGCTCGCGAAGCATCGAATGTCCTTCAATCCTTCGCAGCTGGTTCCTCTCGAAGGCAAAGGTACGATCTATCCGACGCTCACCCTCAGTGACCGTTGGGGAAAACTAGAGGTTCGAAAGGCCGCGCTCATTGCGACCGACTACACGAAAGTGGTGGTCGCGGCGCCGACCAAGGTGGAAGCAACGGCCCTCTCCGGAGATGGGTGGGAGCTGCGGCTGGAGGCTGGCTGGAAGCCCGTGAAGGGCGGGCGCGCAGGGGATTGGAAGATCGTTGAGGAAAAATGAAGTACCCGCCGGACGCTTCGTTCGGACTCTGCTGGGTGCTATAATCGCAAAGAACGGATTGTAACTCTTTGAAGGATACGAAATATGGCGAAGCGACAGCGGTCCCGGACCACGCCTGCAGCCGTTAACAAAGATGCGGACGCAGTTAGAAGAGAACAGGTCGGCGCCAATGGCTCGCGCCAGGGACGCCAAGGCTTCGTGCCTCAAACCGAACTTGGCCGCCGCCTCTGGGTGATTCGGCAAAGGATCGTTAGCAGTGGCCAGCCATTGCTCGACTGGCAAGCTATTGAAAGGGAATTGCGCGAGCGCACAGGAGACGCAAGCAGGGAGGTCTAGGAGTTGACGCCAACATTTGTCGACGCGGGCGCTCTCATCGCCGCTGCCTGCGGTGTGCCCGAGATTGCTGATCGGGCCATGCGTGTCCTCGATGATCCCGATCGCGTTTTTGTGACGAGCGATTTCGTGCGCCTCGAAGTTCTACCCAAGCCAAGCTATCACGGCTTCCAAGACCAAGTCGATTTCTATGAAGAGTTCTTTGCCAGCGTTCGCCGAATCGCCATTTCCAAGAAACTGTTGGAAGAGGCGTTGAAGGAAGCGTGTCAACTTGGTTTGAGCGCGTGTGATGCTATTCACGTCACGGCCGCCCGGCGCGGGAAATGCGCCGATTTCATCACGACGGAAAAAATCACCAAACCGCTGTTTCGTGTTTCCAGCATCAAGGTCATTTCCCTCCAGGCTCCAAAGTAAGTTGCCATGAAGCCGCAAAGAGGGGTCGGAAGTCCTGACCCTTTTCTCTCCCCGAGCGTGCTGCCCTACAAAGAAAAACCGCAAGCAAAGGACTTGACATGCCGATAATTGATATATAAACTAATTGCGAAGGTGGACCAGCCCATGAAGACCCCGAAGTTGCAGCACGAATTGAAAAAGAAGCAGCCTTTCGAATCGCCGGTGGTGGAAGCGGCCCTGAGTGTCGTGCGTACCAGCGATCAATTTCAGATTCGGGGCGCCCGCTTGCTCCGCCAATATGAGCTGACGCCCTCGCAGTACAATATCCTGCGCATCTTGCGCGGTGAGGGCAAGCCCCTGCCGATTCTGGAAATTGCCAGCCGCACCATCACCGTCGTTCCTGGAATAACAGGGCTGATCGACCGACTCGAGCAGGCGGGGTTCGTCAACCGCCTGCGCTGCGACAAAGATCGCCGCGTTATCTACGTCGTTCTTACGGACCACGGTATGACGACCCTGGCGGCATTGGATGAACCGCTGAACGACCTGCACCACAAACTCCTGGGTCATCTCTCCCAGGCGGAGTTGAAGGAGCTTATCCGACTGCTGGAGAAGCTCCGAGCGCCTTGGACTAACTTAGAGTAGCGCCTTTGTTTGCCCAGAACAATGATATATCAACAATAGTTATGTAAACGATCTGAGCCGGAATGACCCGCCTACGGATCTACTGACTATTGATTACTGACTACTGGCTCATTCGCTCGAAAACGATCGGAAGTAACACAGGAGCAACCCATGAACAGCATTCTCTTTCAGCCCTTCCGTCTGCACGACCTGACCCTGCGGAACCGGATCGTCCTGGCCCCCATGACCCGCGGCAGGGCCGGGGCCGCGCGCCTGGCGAATCGCCTGATGGCCGAGTACTACGCCCAGCGCAGCTCGGCGGGGCTGCTCATCACCGAGGCGACCACGATCTCCGAGGAGGCCAACGGCTGGAACGAGTCGCCGGGCATCTATACCGACGCGATGACCGAAGGGTGGAAGCACACGACCAACGCCGTGCATGAGCAGGGTGGGCTGATCTTCCTCCAGCTTTGGCATACCGGACGGGCCTCGCACACCAGTTTCCACGGCGGCAAGCCCGCCGTCGCTCCCTCGCCCATCAAGATCAACGACCCGTCCATCCACACGCCCACCGGCAACCAGCCGCACGAAGTCCCACGGGCGCTGGCAACGTCCGAGATTCCACGGCTCGTGGAGGACTACCAGCGCGCCGCCCTGCGAGCGAAGCAAGCGGGGTTCGACGGCGTGGAAGTCCACGCGGCCAACGGCTACCTGATCGACGAGTTCCTCCAGTCGAAGACGAACCAGCGTACCGACAAGTACGGCGGGAGCATCGAGAATCGTTACCGCTTCCTGAAGGAAGTGATCGAAGGGATCACGTCCGTCTGGCCCGCCCACCGGGTCGGCGTCCACCTCTCCCCCAACGGGCCGTACAACGATATGGGGTCGCCGGACTTCCGGGAACAGTTCACGTTCGTCGCCGGGCAACTCGACCGTTTCGGGCTGGCGTACCTGCACGTCGTCGACGGGCTGGCCTTCGGCTTCCACAAGCTCGGTGAGCCGATGACCCTGGCCGAGTTCCGCAAGGTGTTCCACGGCCCGCTCGTGGGCAACTGCGGCTACACGAAGAAGACGGCAGAGGAGACGATTGCCGCCGGGCACGCCGACTTGATCTCTTTCGGGCGACCCTTCATCAGCAGCCCGGACCTGGTGGAGCGCTTCCGGAACGATTGGCCGCTTGCCGAACCAGCGCCGCTGTCCGACTGGTCCTCGCCCACCGGGGGAAAGGGCTACACGGATTTCCCGGTTTACGTAGCGCCATCCGCCGGGAGTTAAGTAGGCATCGACAACTTTCTCAAAAGAATGCCATAGCGTGCCAGGTGATTGGCAGACATCCTTTGATTAGCCCGGTCTCGATCTGACCGGCGGCAAGTCATGCATGCTGCGCTGGCGGCGTGGCGGTGTGCGTTGGCGGGCGGCCTGGCCCCTCAAGGAAGCCTGGTAAGCACCAGGGCGTCGTCGCCATCCGCGTCAAACAGGCATTGGTCCTTCGTCGTGAAGACCACTTTGATCCGCGGGGCGGGAATGCCGGCGCCGGTGAACCTGGAGTCGGGCAACTCGACGGTCAGCGTGTTGCGTCCCACCTCGACCACACTCCACTTGCCGCCTGCGGTGTGCTTTCCGGCAAACTGCGGCACCAGCTTGGTTTGCAAGCCACCCTTTACCTCCGCCGACATCTCGAAAGTGTGATCCGCCTTGAATTCGTAGCGAAAAGCTATGGTTTCGCCCGTCGGCCCGCGCGCATCTGGTGTTGCATTGCCTTGGTCTGCGTCGTCTTTCGTTACGGCCCGCCATCGACCGATCAATGTCTCGGCACTGATCGGGATTTTCGGCAATAACCAAGTGACTGAGCCCTGTTGCCAAGATGGCCACCCGGCCACCTTGATGGTGTCGCTGCATAAAGAGCACTTAGCGTCATCCCCCCTTATCCGGAAGGCTTTACCCCCGGTAGATTCCAAATGAGCATCTTCGAAAGAAGAAATACGGTTGTCACGTTGTTAGTCGTTATCAGGTGCCGATGCCGCGGCAAGGAATATGGACAGTTTCGCGTCCGTTCCGCGTGTGGGCTTTGCAATGCAATCGGCCTGCGCAACGCATTCTCGCCAGCTGCAACGTATTCAAAACGAATGCGTTGCAGGTTTTTATTTTGACCTGACCGGGTGATTGGCGTAGCCTCACCCGGAAACGGGAGGGCCGCGCCGTGGTGTTTTTAAGACTTTTGTGGACGTACTTGGCGCTAGTGGTAGTGCTGATGAGCGGAATTGCTTCAGTAGTTCTTGTATTTGCTTACGCCGCGCCGGAAACGCCGGCCAAAGTGGTCGGTTACTGGATAGCGGCCTATATCTGCATATTTGTTGCCGCAGCCATTCTTTTGTACCAGATGCACGCACGATTGAAACGGTTAGAAGGAATACGCTGGTTAGACGAAGGGCGAAGAATGTGGGCCGTACAGCAATTTACGAAGCTTGGAGACAACGAAAAGGAAGCTCTTAAAGAGTTGCTGCTCATAAGTCGCATGCATGGCAACTACATCCGCCAACGGTTCCCTGGCGTCGATTTCACCAGCATCGTTGGGCAGACACCCTACTTGCGGCATGAACCGCTCCCGGTCGATGTTTGGACCATTGATCCCGATTGGATAAACCCATTGAGCGAATTGCTGCTCTACAACGCTAATCTGCTTCCGGGCGTGCCGCATGCCGAGAATGTGAACTTGGCCTGGTTGAACTGGCCGCTTGTGGCATGGCTGCGTCAGCAATCGCTAGGGGTCCGCCGGGTAGTGATGGCGATGGTTAAAGCGATGCGACAACCGCCATCACCACATGAAAAGCCGTCTACTGAACCATCGGCAGAAGAACCGCCTGCTCCGTAGCTGGCTCGTCCTTCCAGAAGACCGGGACGATGCCAAGGGTCTCTTGTTCTTGAATGAGGCAAGTAAGGTTGTGACAAAGGAACTTGCAAAGCACTTCATTGACCATGCCTTCGTCGCTTCGGCTCATGACCGAATCGCCGAACTTGCGCTTCACGGCGGAAAACGTGGATTCGACGTTGCTCCGCAAGTGGTAGCGGTCCATGTACTCTTCCTGATTGAACTGGAAGAAGCGAAACGCCTTCTCGAAAAGCCCGCCCGCCATGCCCGTGCTATTTGCCTTGAAGTTGATGAACGCCTGCCCGCCCATTGCCGCGACTTCCTCGAAGTTCTCCACCGAGAGGTAAGCCTTATCGGCGCTAACTTCGTCAATCTCGAATTGACGCCGTGTTTCCTTGACGAGCGGGACAAATTGCGGGCAGTCCCCGGCATCCTTGTCCAAAATACGGACGGCCGTCACGACGTTGGTTTTCACACCGCACGCGATATGCGTCTTGACCCAGACACACTTGTTCCGCGTGACACCGTACTTCTGGTCGTACCACTTTTCATAACGGCTGGTTCCGAAGCCGCTGGAGTCAATGGCGAACTTCCGCTCAACAGCCTTCAATGGCGAGGCGCTATAGCCAATCAGCGCCTTCAGGATCGGCGTGAAATAGCTGTCTTCAAAGAACGCTGTGACCTTGGGACCGGGGATAGGCTTCGTGACAAAGCCCGCCTCGTGCGCTTCCAGCAGGTCAGTCGAGAATCGCCGCGAGCTAAGCCCGCAGTAAACCTTGTACGCCATGCTCCAGACGCAATCGCGGACGAGGTGAGGCTTGGGACCGGGGCGCGTTTCGGGGCGCTCGCGTTCGGGCAGGTTGCGGCAGAGATCGTGAAGCAACACGCGAAGACGCCGCTTTTCGGTTTGCTGCGCGACGTTGTAAGCGGGCCACGACTGCCTGTACGTGACTTTCTTCTCCATCAACGTCAGCAGACTGGTCTCAATCGTGGTTCCATCCGGCATAACGTCTCGCTTGTGGACGATGGTTGCCGCGAAGTAATGTTTGCAGACGAACCCGCCGTCGGCGCAATCAAGGCACGTGCAGGACTTCGTTTCCAGGTTCACGCGGTAGATTGTCTCCGCGTTAGTCTGGCTGGGCACAGACCACGTGCCGTCGTCGTTACGCTTCAGGCGGCAAGTCGCCGCAATCACCAAACCACGCGATTCACGCCCGTTGTCCATTGTGAGCCTCCCTTAAGAGTGTGTAGCATTTCTGTTGCTACATACAGTGTAGCATTCGTGTTGCTACAGTCAAGGGATGCTCGCTTGATTTTCTGCATTTTTGTTGCTACACTTCCTTTATGGCTGGAAGACCAAAAAAGCCCGAATCAGATACAATGTCTTACATGCTTCGCATCCGCATGTCGGAAGAGGACCGCGAGCTACTTGAACAGGCGGCGAAGTTCAAGAGTCTCCAGTTATCGACATGGGCGCGGAGCGAGCTTGTGGCATTGGCCAGAAAACTGCTTAGCAAAAAGGACTGAAGGCGAGAGCTGGGGGGCAGGGAGTCGAACCCCGATCTCTCGATTGACGGTCGAGGGTTCTACCTTTGAACTACCCCCCACTCTCGCCTTCAGCCTTTTCCTTTCGCGTTGGCCGTATCACCACCTCCCCCTGAACCGTTGTGCCCATTTTGCGTTTCAGCGCCCACGCTTTGCTCAGCGCCCACACGCCATGTTGAACTTGGACAAATTCAGGACCGCTAAGCAGTTCAGAGAGCGAGCCTTCCGGGATGCCTGTTCTGGCCGTGACTGTTCCTCGCGTGGCCTGACCATACTCGCCGAGAAACTTAATCAGCCTCTGTTTGTGCACCGACATCGGAATGCGTGGGGCCTGGGGGGAGAACTCCCTATGGCAACCATCACAAAGGGACTTATACCCGGCGGCATAATAAGGGCCGACCGGCGGAATTTCCTGTTGCGGTTGCGGGCTGTTAGAAGGCGCGTCGGCAAAGGCGGCGAGGAGACCTTCCTTGAGTATTCGTATTGTGGTTCCTGTTTCCTTGGCTTCAACAACTGTAATCAGGGCTTCGAGTTGGTGATATTCGGCGAGCAGGTCAGGTGGCAAAGCTTTCAAAATCTGGTACTGGCGAAGACGCCAACGACGAACCAACTCTGTAGAAGAAGCCGACATGCTAATTACCTCTGCCAAACCGGGTATCTGATTAAAGTCGATACTATCAGATACAAGCGTGTCGGCAAGTCGGCTTGTGAAAAGATTTTGAAAAAAGCGGCGGGCTGGCATGGTGCGTGGGGAGACCCCACGACGGAACCCACGTCTCAGCCTCTAGTCAGGCTCGGCGTATCTGATGAAACACCAGTCCGCCGTTCTTTACGAATTGGTTGCAGCTCGTCGGCTTGCAACGAATTGATTCGAGGCGCAACGCATTCGAGGGGTTTCGGGCGAATGCGTTGCAAAGCCCCGCGTGTGTGTCAGCGCAATGCAATCCATTAAGTCGCTCGCACCAGGAGACAATCCTCATCCGTCCCGGTTAATCAAGTCAATCAGCATGCGCAGCTTTCCGAGGCTGCGGCGGTCGAAGCGGAAGCGCAAACGGGGCAGGTCCAGAAGATGGGTGTCGTTGGCTTCCTCCGGCAAGGCGCCGGTCTGCTCAAAGGTCCCGGAAACGACTATGTCATGGAAGTCCTGGCGGATGCGTTCAAGCAAGGACGGTTCCAGCGCGTGTTGCAGGCGCAGCACCAGATCGCGCTTCACATAACGCATGCTGTGATAGACGCGGTAGAAGCCGGTAATTTCGGCGACCGCTTCCTCGACGGAATGGGTGAGCTTGTAAAGAGCGAGATCCGTCGGTGAGATCATCTGCCGTGCTACCAGCACTTCCTTGATGTACTGATGCCAGCGCGTCCAGTAATCGCCGCCCGGCTCATCGACCAGCACGATGGGAAAGATATGGCTCTTGCCAGTCTGGATGAGGGTCAGCACTTCGAAGCCCTCGTCCTGGGTGCCGAAGCCGCCGGGGAAGAGGGCCACGGCGTCGGACTCCTTCACGAACATGAGTTTGCGCGTGAAGAAGTACTTCAGGTGCATCAACTTGTTGTCGTCGCGGATGACGGCGTTGGCCTCTTGCTCGAACGGCAGCATGATGTTGACGCCGAAGCTGTTCTCGCGTCCGGCGCCGACGTGGCCGGCTTCCATGATGCCGCTGGCCGCCCCGGTGATGACCATGAAGCCGGCCTCGGCGATGCGGCGGCCGAAGTCCACGGCCTGCTGATAGGCCGGGTGATCGGGCTTCATGCGCGCGGAACCGAAGACCGTGACCTTCTTGTGCTGGCGGTAGGGCGCGAACACCTTGAAGGCGTAACGCAGCTCCTTGAGCGCCGTGGTGAGCAACTTCAGATCGCCGCGATTGCAGTGATCGCGGATCAGCTTGTCGGCGGTTTCCTTGATCTGCTGGACGAGCTGCTCGTCGCTAAGCGGTTGCCGGGCTTCTTCGTGCTGGATTTCGTCGTCGTTGAGCTGTTGGAAGGCATCGTTGCCTCCCCGGCCATTCTGGCGTTTCATCCTTCATCCTTCTCTTTTCCAGGCCGTCTTGTCATCTGCGTGGTTCAGGTGGCTGTCAGGATTGGACACGGGATTGGTCAATCCGATTCGCCCAGCGCGCTCAGGGCCTCGCTGCGTGTATCGTACAGGGCCCATAACGTATCGAGCGCCGTCAGGTGCAGCAACTCGCGGATGCGCTCCGAGGCGCCGGCGAGCACCACCTCGCTGCCGTGCTTCTTGACGAGCATGTGGCATTTCAGCAGGAAGGAAATGAACACCGAGCCGAAGAACTTCACCTGGCTCAGGTCGATCACCAGGCCGGCGGGCGGCTCCTTCTTCAGCGGCGCCAGCACGATCTCGGCGGCCTGCTGTATCAGATTTTCCGGCATGCTTTCGACTTCCGATGCCGGAATGATCACCGCGATGTCGCCATGCCGTTCGACGTGAAACGATTCGCTTGGCTGTGCTTCTGCCCTCATGGTCACCCAATCTATTTAACAACGGGGAAAGGTAACCTGATCCTCCGGGAGTTCACAATTTTACCAGGAAGTGGATTTGAATCCAGTCTGAAGGCGTTCTCTATAATGATAGCTTGCGGGCGCCGATTGCGCGTGAGCCGGCGCCCGGCGATCAAGGATAAAGCCGCCTGTCCATGTCTTCTCCTGCTCTACCTACATCCGTGGCCATACCCGAGGTCCGGCTCAAGATCGCCCGGAGGTCTTCCCATCCGTGGATTTTTCAGAAGATGGTGGAAAAGCCGGCCACGCGCATTCCAGGCGGCAGCGTCGTGGATATTGTCGATCGGGACAACCAGTGGGTCGGCCGCGGTTTCTACAATGGGCATTCGCGCATTGCCTTGCGGGTCTTGACGGCCGATGCTTCAGAAGCCATTGACGAGGCTTTCTTTGCCCGCCGCCTGGGCCAGGCAATCGCCTTGCGCCGCGATTGGCTGGGGTTGGACGCTGTAGCCGACGCCTATCGCCTGGTGCATTCGGAAGGCGATAGCTTGAGCGGCCTGATCGTGGACCGTTTTGCTTCCACGCTGGTGCTGGAATTCTTCGCGGCCGGGATGTACCGCTTCCGCCCGGTGATCCAGGAGGTCCTCAGCCGGCACTTTCCGGACAGCCGGTTCTACTGGTTCGCCGAGGAACATATCCAGAAGCAGGAGTCCTTCGATTGCCGATCCCCCGAGGCGCCGCCGCCGGGGATCATTACCGAGCACGGCGTCCGTTTTCGCGTGGCTCCCGGCAGCAAGCACAAGACCGGTTTCTTTCTCGATCAGCGTGACAACCGGCGGATGCTGGCAAGCTTTTGCGGCGGCCGGCGCGTCCTCGATTTATGCTGCAACAGCGGCGGCTTCGCTGTCTACGCCAGGACCCTCGGCAAGGCTGAAGAGGTGGTCGGCGTGGACCTCGACGAGCAGGCCCTCGAGCTGGCCAGGCAAAATGCCCACCTGAATCAGGCTCGCGTTCGGTTTGTGCAGGCCGATCTTTTCCCCTGGCTGCGTGACAGCCTGGCCAATGGCGAGCGCTTCGACGTCGTGGTGCTCGATCCGTCCAAGCAGACGCGCGACCGCGAGTCCGTCGATTACGCGCTGAAACGTTACCTGGACATGAACCGCCTGGCGCTCCAGGCCGTGGCGCCGGGCGGGATTTTCCTGACCTGCTCGTGCACCGGCCTCGTGAGCGAAGAAAGCTTCCTGGAGACTCTACGCCGAGCTGCCTGGCAAGCGGGACGTGTCCTGCAAATCCTGGATGTAAGCGGAGCCGGTTCAGACCATCCGTTCCTGGCGCATGTGCAGGAGGGCCGCTATCTAAAGGCCGTTTTCTGTCGCGTTGAGTGAGACGCCGGCAGATTTATTGGGGGGATCCAGCCATGACGGAGAAAATCGTCAGGCTCGCGACTTACAGCAATCCCATTGATGCGGAAATGGTCAAGCATTACCTGCAGGATGCCGGCATCACCGTATTCTCCGCGGGCGCGGAGGCCGCAGGTGCCTTCGTAGGCCTGGACTCGGCATTCGCCAACATAGAGCTTCACGTGCCGCAGAGTCAGCTCCAACAAGCCCAGGAGGCGCTGGAGTCGTTTGACGAACAGGAGTCCACTGCCGAGTACAACCTTTCCAATGAGGACGACACCGACATTATGGAAGGGGAACCGGACAGGCCACTTAGCCCCGTGAAGACAACGTCGCAGTTTCGAAGCGGCCCGCCCGCCGAAGAATTTGCCGGCGAAGACACCGATCGAGAAGTCGGCAGTGTCCCCGGTCAGACTGTGGGCTCGGAGGACCTGGTGGGCACGGATGCCTCTGTTCAATGGAATCCGGATGCTCTGGCGGCCCGGGCGTGGCGTGCTTCTTTCCTCGGCATGATCGTCTTGCCGCCGCTGCTGAATCTCTATTCGATCTGGCTGTTGATCCGCATGGCGGGACTGGACGAGGAACCCAGTCCTGCCGGACTGCGAAGGGTCTATGGTGCAATTATTATTGACGGTTTTGTGCTGATCACGGAGACACTTATTCTTTTGGCCATCCTCGCGCGCTGATATAGAATCTACACCGACCAAGTGCACTACCTTCCAACTGCTTGTGCCCCCTGGAGATCATCATGAAGTTGCAAGCATTGTCCAGCGTTGCTGCGATCATTGTTCTGGCCTTCGCCGTAAACGGCGAAGAAAAGGCCGGTCCGAACGATAATACTCCTCCCCCCGGTTTCACTGCTCTGTTTAACGGCAAGGATCTAACCAACTGGCAAGGTCTCGTCGAGCTGCCCGACCGCAAGAAGCTTACCCCCGAGCAACTGGAAGCGAAGCAGAAGCAGGCCAACGAGAAGTACTTGCCCCACTGGACCGTGAAGGACGGCATCTTGAACTACGACGGTCATGGGCAGAGCCTGCAGACGGCAAAAGATTACGGCAACTTTGAACTCTATGTCGATTGGAAGATCGGCAAGAAAGGCGACAGCGGCATTTACCTGCGCGGCAATCCGCAGGTGCAGATCTGGGACAACCCGCGCGGCTCTGGCGGCCTGTACAACAACAAGAAACATCCCAGCGACCCCACCAAGGTCGCGGACAAGCCGGTCGGCGAATGGAATACGTTTCACATCATCATGAAGGGCGATGAGGTGACGGTCTACCTGAACGGCGAACTGGTCGTGGATAAGGTGCCGCTCGAGAACTACTGGGAGCCGGGCCAGCCGCTGCCTGGAAAAGGGCCGATCGAGCTGCAGCATCACGGCGATAAACTTTGGTTCAAGAATATCTACCTCAAGGAATTGCCGGACTAGCTCAAGGCATCTTCCATGTGCCGCTGTCGCTTCCCGTGCTCGAAGCCGGCAGAGGCCCGATCGACTTTTGCGTGACGGGGACTTCCATCATGAGCACGCCCGTGCTACCCGAGCTCGACGACGTGGACAGACCTGCGGGCAAGCTGGGCGGCAGCACTTTCATGGGAGACTTCTCGACGGCGGCGGACGTCGCGCTGGCTCCCTGAGCCGTAATGTCCGGCAACGGCGCCTTGTCCTTCAACATCTCCGGCACCGGAAGGGATGCTACGGGCGCTGCATCATTGGCCGGGAGTTGCGGAGATCCGGGCATGCACCCTTGAGCCGAATTCCAGCACGGTTGCGTTACAGGATTGGCCCGCTCGCGCAGAGTAATCGCGGCCGAGCGTTCGCGTTCGTGCTCCACGGCGCGTTTCTGGGCACACTGCGGCAGCTGCCCTTCCGCGATCATCACATTATCGCGCTGCAGGAGCGTGCCCTTAGTGAACTCAAAGGCCGCCAGGGCGTTATTGTAATCGCGAATCGCCGCATACTCGTTCTGCAAGGCCAGGGCGAAGACGCGCTGCGCTTCCAGCAGAATGTCCAGCGTTTCCTTGCCGGCCACATAGCGCTGCGAGCGGGCATTGAGCTGGTCGGCGGCGGCCAGACGTTGCGAGCGCTGGATGCCAATTTGCTCGTGAAATTCTTGCAGATGCCGGTATTCAAGGACCAAATCGCGCATGGCTTTTGCTTCATAATCTTGCAGGGCCCGATAGCTCCGTTCCAGGTTCAAGCGCGTGATGTGCGTCTGGGCGTGCGCGTCGCGGTAGCCAATGGGCACGGTCAAGCGCAGGCCGAGGCTCCAGTCGACAAATTTGTCGGAAGCGAGGCTGCGGAAAGCATTGTTGACCGTCCCCTCAAGCGAGGTGCCGATGCTGTTTATTCCATAAGTTGAAGTGAAGCGCAGGTCGGGCAAGAGCGAGTTCTTGACCAGGATCAGCTCGAGCTGCGAGCGCTTGAGGTCGTTGCGCGCCTGGATCAGTTCCGGACGTAAGGTCAGGGCTTCATGCACCGCCGTGTCCCAATCAGGGTCATAGGCAGTCAGCGTGGGCGAATCAATCGGCACCAGGCGCGTGCCGTCTTCGCCCGGCAAGTTGAGCAGAGCGCGTAATTGCCGCTCACTTTCCAGAACCTGGCCCAGAGAGGTCAAGCGCTGACCGCGGAACAGTTCGTATTGCTGGCGCGACTGGGCGAGGTCCTGGGTAGCGGCGCTGCCGGCCTCGAACTTCAACCGCGTAATCTTCCAGGCTTCAAAGGCCTGGCGGAGCGCGGCCTCGTTCGCGTAAAGGGTCCAGTACGCGTCATAGAGGTTCCAGTAAGCGGTCTCGACATTCAGCAGCATGAAGTCGACGTTCTTCTCGAACTCCAGCCGCTGCTGATCGAAGTTGAGGCGCGTGATCAAAATGCCTTCGCTGCCGATGCCCGTCTGGCCGCCCGTCGGGCCGCCAATCGCGCCGGGAGTCAGGATGCTGCCCGGATGGGTCGGTCGCAGCTGATTGATTTCAATGCCGAAGCCTTGCAGCAGCGGTTGCTCAAACTGGAACTGCAATCGGGGAAGGAACGCGGGATTGAGCAGGTTGAAGCCGGTCGGCGGCCGCGTCAGGTCCTGATATTGCGTGCTGAAGGTGATGCCGGTCACGCCGCCTGTCGGCAACGGCTTCAGCAAGGCCGTGGAGACCGTGGCCGCCGTACCGTTGTTAAACTGATTCAGGCCCTGGGTAGGCTCGTCGGTGGTATTCCAGGTGGCACTGGTAGTCCAAAAGGTGTCAAATTTCGACAGCGCGGACTCGATGCCGGAGCCGACAATGGCGGGATCGAGGCTTAACACGCGAATGGCATCCGTGCCCGCCACGGGCCCCTGGCGGTTGAAGCCGACCGAGAGCGGGTTTGCTTGTCCCGGATTGAGGATGCTCTGCAGGCCCGTCGTGCCGTTTTCCAGCGCCAGGGCAAAGGCCTCTTGCAAGGTCAGGAAGCGCAGTTTGCGGTCCGGGTCGTTCACGCGGCTGGGTTGCGGGATGGCGGCGATGCTGGGGGACACGGACAGGCTGGGGTCGTATTCCAATCTCGGCATGGCGGTCGAAATTGCTGTCCAGTGATCGTAATCGCATTTTTCAAGGAAGCAGGTCTGCTTGCAGCCGACCACCCCGGCAACCGAAAGCGCCAGCCCAGCGATCACTTTTTTCCAACGCATATGCTTCTACCCCGTTGAAACAGACCGCTCCCGTTTGTGGGGGAGCGGCGGTCCGGGAACTCGCCGACTCGGTCCTGGCGCGCTGCCTTTGCGGTTCGCGCAGCCTGTAACTCACGAAATCGGAATGTTATAGGCTGTATCGGCAATCCGCTGGTGGCGATTCAGGAAAGTTTTGCCGGATTTGCGGGACGTGCCGATTTGGCAAGGACTATGGGAAATGCCGATTGGGAGAGTGAAAAAGGCGGGGATAGGACGACGGGCGTAACAAGAGAAGCCTGCTCGACCAGGCAAAGCTCAGACACCGATACTCGTATTCGGAGTTGGATTTTGCCCCGTACCAACAATAGGCGCCGCAGCGGCTTGCTTCTCCTCCGCCTTTCGCGGTGCAATGGCGACATAGGGCAGACCCAGCATCCGCTTGATCGCCGCCCATTCGCCGACGTCGTTGCCTTCCGCCAGATGCCCGAGCCACTGCAAGAAATAGCCGATCACGAGAGCGGCAACTCCCCAGTACCAGGGCAAGAAGAAGAGCAGGAAGACTCCAGCCACGGCAAGCAGAATTCCCGGAATATGGATCAGGTAATTGAACGGCCGGCGATGCCGCTCGCGCCAGTTCCCAACAGCCTTGAGCAAAAACCGGCGCACAGGTCCCCGGGCAAGCAAGGAGCGAATCGGCCCGACTGCCGGCTGGTTTGCTTCAAGCATGATTGGTCTCACGAATTCTGATGATTAACCAGAAGGGTGCCCGGTAGCAGGACAATTTAGCAAGAACGCGTGCCCTCGGCAAGCGCTGCATGCGCAATACGCGCGCTGGGCGGCGCAGCTTGGCGGTCACATGCGCTCCACGGTCTGGATGCCGAGCAGGCCCAAGCCAAGCTCGATGGCGCGCGCCGTTAGATCGCAGAGCAGGAGCCGGCCCTGGCGCAGCACCGGCGTCTCGGCCTTGATGACCGGACAATTTTGATAAAAACCGCTGTAACTCTTGGCCAGGTCCCAGAGATAAGGAGTAATTGCATTCGGCTTGCGCTCGGCAGCAGCGGTTTCCAGCGCTTCCCCCAGGCGCAGCAACTGCATGGCCAGAGCGCGCTCGTTCGGGTGCTCCAAATAAGGCTGGGGCGGAAGTCGCCGGAGTGCTTCCGGATCCTCGTTGGCCTTGCGAAAAATGTTGCGGATGCGCGCGTAGGCGTATTGCATATACGTCGCTGTATTGCCGTCCATCGCCAGCATCTTGTCCCAGTTGAAGATGTAATCGGTAGTGCGGTTTTGCGAAAGATCGGCGTACTTCACGGCGCCGAGCCCGACGACCTCGGCAATGCGCGCACGTTCGGCAATATCCAGGTCGGGCACATCTTCGCCACGTTCCTTGCGCTCGTTGCGCGACTGTTCGTAAACTTCGGCCGCGCGTTGCACTGCCTCATCCAGGAGGCTGTTCAACTCCACGGCGCCCCCCTCGCGGGTCTTGATCGGCTTGCGGTCCGGCCCCAGTACAGAGCCGAAAGAGACATGCTCCAGGTCCACCTTGTCATAGCCCCACCGGCGCGCCGCCTCGAACAGATTCTTAAAGTGGAAAGCTTGCCGCGCATCCACGACGTAGAGCATCGCGTCGGGATGCCAGTGGTCGACCCGGTAATGGATCGTGGCCAGGTCGGTCGTCGTGTAGGTGAACGCGCCGTCCCCCTTTTGCACAATCGCAGGGGGTGAATCTTCGCCAAAACGAATGATGAGGGCCCCGGCTTCACCTTCCTGCGCCACGCCGCGTTCGCGGAGACTGCGCACCACATCGGGAAGCATCGGGTTGTAGAAACTTTCGCCCAAGATGTGATCGAAATGCACGTCCAGGCGCCTATAGATGCGGTTGAGTTCCTCGAGACAAGCGGGCATAAACTCGTTCCATAGTCGAACGTTTTCGCCGTCGCCAGTATGGAGTTTCGCTGTCTCCTTGCGGACGTTGTCCAGGATGGCCTTAGCCTCGAGCAATTCTGGAACTCGTTTCTGCTGCTGTACTTTCCCCTGCTCCTCTTGCGGCAAATCGTGGAGTTGTTCCTCATCTACAGGCTTGATCTTTTCACGGACCTCTACGTAAATTCGGGCCAATTCTCGCAAACGGTCTGCTTCAAACGCTACCTTGAATGTTCCTTTATTACATTCTTGCTTGTAGCCATAGATAAGAATGCCAAACTGCGTTCCCCAATCGCCTAGATGATTGTCAGTGATGACCTTATTACCGAGAAAGCGGAACAGGCGTGCCAGCGCATCGCCGATGATGGTGCTGCGCAGATGTCCGACATGCATCGGTTTGGCGACGTTGGGCGAGCTGTAATCGATGACCAGCGTGCGTGGCACAGGAGCCGGCGCCACGCCCAGGCGCGTATCCTTGCCCAGGCGCTGCATCTGTAACGCCAGCCAATCGCTACGTAAGCGGAGGTTGATAAAGCCAGGGCCGGCAATCTCCGGCTTCTCCAGGAACGCCCCCAGATCCAAACGCGCGACGATCTTCTCCGCGATGTCCCGCGGTTTGCCGCCCAGCACCTTGACCAGGGACATGGCGCAATTGGCCTGGTAATCGCCGAATCGCGCGTCCTGAGCCGGTTTTACGAGTTGAGCGTATGGAGCAGGATCGGGAACAAGTCCTGTCAAAGCATCGTGAAAGGTTTGTTGCAGCAGTTGCAGGAGATTCATAAGGTCAGCACCGGGAAATGCCGTCCCGGGGAAAGAAACCCACCGCCGCGCTGCCGTCCATGTGCCGGATGGCCCGCTGTAGGTTGTCGTGGTGTGTGGCAACCCCTTACAGGGTCAAGCTACCCGATCGCCTTCACTCATGCTCCCAGTCGATCCGCCTGGCGTCGGCCCACAGGTCGTCGAGTGCGTAATAACCACGCGTCTCCTGATCGAACAGGTGAACGACGATGTCGCCGTAGTCCTGCACGACCCAGCGGCCAGGCTCGTAGCCTTCGATGCCGAGACGGGTTTCGCCCTCGGCAGCCATGCCGGCGTCGATTTCTTCCGCAAGGTTGTGGATTTGCCGCCGGCTCGTGCCGGTGGCGAGGACAAAGAAATCGTAGAGAGGAGTGATTTCGCGCATGTCCAGGACGACGATGTCCCGCGCCTTGTTGTCCTGTGCGACGCGCGCACACTGCAGAGCATGTTGAACGGCAACCTCCGCACGCGGGGTCGGGACACTTCTCACCGCTGCTAGTTTCAAAGGACCTCCTTTAGAGGATGCGATCCCTGCCGGGAGGCCGGCCTGCGGTGAACTGCGCTTTGGACGAGCAATGTCGCCGTTGGTCACCTCCGGGCTGGATCAAGCCAGCAGGATAAAAGCCACAAGAAAAAAAGCCTGCTCCGAACGTCGTTAAACAGACACCTGACTCGTATGATCTCGCACGCCCTAGCCTGCGTCAAGCGCCGAATTTGCTGCGCCGCCATTTTTTCCCGGTCGCCGGGAAACGGGATGTTCCCGCCTTACTTAGACGCTCCAACCGTCCATCGGGTTCGGCTTTCTCCATTCCTACGGCGGATTGTGCAAAACAAGGGCCGCCGCAGTCCCTTTTACTCTATTTTAGCTGAGTTTTGCACCCTCGCGCGCGGAAAGGCCTTCCTCGCACCGGTATTTTGTGCCCGGTTTTTGTTGAACTATTTGCTCTGGCAACTTTGGACGGTCTTCGCTACAGTCCCCCGGCGCTGGGGAGTGCATGAGAGGCTCGCTCCCCAAGGGCGCCTGCCTGTCGGGACGGACATCGCTACCAGCAGAAATCACTTCAGCCCAAGCCTGGGCGGCAAGCAAAAGGGGCTATCTTGCCTCGGAACAGGGGAAGACCATGCGGAAGTATTTGTGGAGCGGCGCCGTGGTCGCGCTGGCGCTGACGGCCGGGATCTATTTCAGCGCCAGGTATGCCGGGCGGCATCCCACATCGTTGCTGGCTCGGATGGCCACGGTCGTCTACCGTGTAGGGTTTGAATATAATTCGGCCGCCCGCTTCGGCCAGAGTTTTGCCCGGGACAGCGCGAGCTGCCGGACGACGGAAACCGGGGGACCAGCTCCCGCCTGCACGCCGGTCGAGCCCGACCTCCTGCCGGATGGGCTGCCCGAACAGCCGCTGGCGGTGCTTCCCGCCGTTGAGCCCATCCAGATTGTGCCAGAGCGCGTTCCCGCCGACGATAAGCGGGGGCTGCTGACGCCATCGGCACGCAACCCGTTTCCCGAGATCACTCCCGTGGCGGCCGACAGCGTGGATGACTGTCCCAACGTCATGCCGTACTGCCGGGATGAAGAAACCTGTGCTCCGCCCGCCAAGTCCCCTGAGCAGACCGTGGGCTGCCGGATCGCCGATTTTCTCCAGGGTCTCCGCCTTGACGTATTCGGCCTTTGCGGTGAAAGGGTGCAGCCTGGCGTGACGCAGCCTCAGGATAGTGCCGGGCAAGAGGAACAGGAAAGTGGCGCCGGCCCGGCCAATCTCAAGCCATCGGGCGATGCCGTCAACAAGCGTCTGGAGAGTTTGCTCCGGGACTATCAATCGCCCGAGACGCATCCCGTGCGGCGCAAGGTCGACACGATGGAATTCCGTCCCAGCGATGCACGCAAGGGGGAATTCGATCGCATTCCATTCTAATTTGCCGTTGTAGCACGAGCGTGCGGCAACTATCGTGAATTCTGGTGCGCCGCGAGGATCGTGGCGACGGTTTTGCACCCAGCGTGAATGTACGATGCAGCAAGTACTCTTTCGCATTCCCTTCCCCGGTTTGCCGGCAGGTATTCCCATCTACGGCTTCGGGGCGATGCTCTTCCTGGCCTTCGTCCTCGGCACCTGGCTGGCGGGTCGGCGCGCTCAAAAAGAAGGCGTCCGCAAGGAATACATCCAGGACCTGGCCATGTGGCTCCTGGTAGGCGGCATCATCGGCGCGCGGCTATCATCCGTCCTCCTCGAGGCCTGGAAGGCACGCCAGTTCAACTTCAATCTCATTGGCCAATTTTTCCGCATCTGGGACGGAGGACTCATTCTTTACGGGTCCATCATCGGCGGTTTGCTCGCCTACCTCCTCGCTTATCGCTTCATTATCCGCAAGCATGGCCTGAGCACCTGGAAGCTGGCCGACATCGTGGCGCCGTCGCTGGCGGTTGGCGTGGGCCTGGGCCGGCTGGGCTGCTTTTTGAACGGCTGCTGCTACGGCGGCGTGGCCTGCCAGGAACCGGCCTGGCAAGTTCATTTTCCGCTCTCCAGCCCGCCGCGCTTCGCCCTGGTCGCGGAAGGCTATCAGACCGCCGCTGGATTCACGATTAACGAAAGGACCCCCGAACGCGCTGTAGTCGCTGCCGTGGAACCGGGATCGGCTGCTGCCGCCAGTGGCCTCAAGGCCGGGGATGTTATTGTCGGCTTGCGTGATTTTCCCCTCAGCGGGGAAAAGCATGCGATCAAGACTCTCGGCGATCTCGAAAACGCGTTTGGTCCCGAGTGGCCGCGCGGCAAAAACGTACTGGCACTGTCCGTGCAACGCGGCGCGGAAGCGCTTGACTTGCCGGCTTTTGCTCCAAAAACGCTCGGCCTGCATCCGACGCAACTGTACGAGTCGATCAGCATGCTGCTCATTTTCGTTTTGTTGAGCGCCTACTGGCCGCTTCGCCGGCACAACGGGGAAGTGATGGCGCTGTTGATGTTTTGCTACGGCATTCACCGGTCTCTGAACGAGTTGCTGCGCGAGGATGCCCGGCCGGTGGCGTTTGAGAAGTATATCAGTGTCTTTCTAATTGTCGCCGGTCTCGCCTTATGGATCTTGCTGCGGCGGCTGCCGGTCCGGCCCGCCAAGGTCGAAGCGGTCGCGGCCGGGGCTGCTGCTGTCTGAATCAGCGCCGGCATTCCCAAGCCACCATTTCCACGTCAGGGCAAGCCCCAGCACAATGCCGATGTGATCCAGCCCCACATCGATGAGCGAAGGGGTGCGTTTCGGCACGAACTGTTGCAAATACTCGGTGCCGAGCGCATGGAGCGACAAAAAGGCGAGCGCCGACCAGCGAAAGGGCAATGGCAGGCGGAGCCAGCCACTCAAAATTGTGAAAATCATGTAACCGCCGATGTGCACGAGCTTGCTGGAAAAGATCGCCGGTTGTTCGCTTAGCACGGCATCGCGCACGTGAATGGGCTGCGGCGTCAGCAGGGCCAGCGACCAGGCGATCGCATAGGCAATCCAAATCGGCCATGCCATCCTGGCAAGCAAGGCCACGGTCTTGCACCTTAAACGCTCCATGCTCCCCCTCGCTCAGTCCCCTCATGGAGGGGAAACGGTTCATCGTCGCGAACAAGGAGCCTGGCGTCAAGGCTGCGCAGGCGGGCCATGTAGAAATGAAAAGGGCCGGAGGCCGCAACGGCATTTCGCCGCCTTGCCTCCGACCCTTGGGGCTCTTCTCTGTTTCGGTTAGCTCTTCTTTTTCTTCACCACGATGGCCACGCCCGCAGCGATATCGGGGGTACCCTTGGTGGGCACAATCGCGACGTGCTCCCCCTTGGCTACATCCTTGAAATTGGCGGCCTCTTTCTCGTTATTTCCCTTGGAAATGTGGATAACCCTCTCGAACTTGGTGGTGGAAGTGACCGTGAATTTCCTGTCCACGGCGGGCGCTTGCCCCTTCTTCGAATGGACCTTGATCACAATCGTGCCGCTGTCCTTGTCCTTGTCTTTTTCAACGGCCACAACTACACCGCGAACGGCATGCGCTTTCTTGGCCTTCTTGCCGGCCTCCTCGTCTGCTCGGGCAGCGACAACGCCAAGGAAGCAGATGATAAACACGCTGGCAGATAGCCGGAATAGCATGGCAAGCTCCTCAAGAAAGGACCACATTGTCTCACTATCAATCTAACCGCGCGGCCGCGCAAAAGTTCCGCCGCCGGTAAGTCAAGAACTCTGATCCTGACCGGCGCCGGTCAGAATCAGAATCCTGACCTGCGACTTGCCCTTGGCTGCCCCATATCCATGCGCCATAGTAGTAGGCACGGCCTGCCGATTCATGGCCGAGCCTAATTCGCTCGAAGGAGTTGTTTCATGTGGCGACGACCGGCGCACGACAGCAAGGTGGCATGGGTTTGCGTACTGGGCCTGGCCGGGGCCGCGCTCGGCTGCGCCGCCGCAGCGGAACCAACGGCTGCCAAAGCGAGCAAGGACCGGCCGGCTAATCGTCTCGCGCGCGAAAGCAGCCCGTACCTGTTGCAGCATGCCCACAATCCCGTGGACTGGTATCCCTGGGCGCCGGAAGCCTTTGACAAGGCCAAAAAGGAAAACAAACTCGTCTTCCTCTCGATTGGCTACAGTTCCTGCCACTGGTGCCACGTGATGGAACGCGAGTGCTTCGACAACCCGGAGGTTGCGAAGTTGCTGAATGACTGGTTCGTGTGCATCAAGGTGGACCGGGAAGAACGGCCGGATATCGATGCGATTTACATGACCGCGCTCAATGTCCAGGGACAGCGCGGCGGCTGGCCGCTGTCGATGTTCCTGCTGGCGGACGGCAAGCCGATCATCGGCGGCACCTACTGGCCCCCCGAGGACAAGGAGATTCAAGGCGAGAAGGTGCCCGGTTTCAAAACGATCTTGCGGGCGATGCACGATGCGCAGACGACGAAACCGGAGCGCCTGGTCGACCGGGCCGGCCAGGTTGCCGCCGCCGCCAGGACGGAGATGGCCAATGTGGCGCGCGGCGTGGCCTTGATTGACCTGGACCGGGCCTTGCTCGACGCGGCCGTCAAGGAGGTGACAGACGAGTTTGATCCGGAATACGGCGGCTTCGGCGCACGGGCCAAGCACTTTCAGGGGACAAAATTTCCCGTCCCCTCGTATCTGGAATTGCTGCTCCATGAAGCAGCGCGCACAAAGTCCGCCGAGTTAAACCGCATGGTGACGGTGACCCTGGATCACATGGCGCAGGGCGGCATCTACGATCAACTGGGCGGCGGCTTCCATCGCTACAGCACGGAACGCACCTGGACCGTGCCCCATTTCGAGAAGATGCTCTACGACAATGCTCAGCTTGCCGAAATCTACGCCAAGGCTTTCCGGCAAACCCGGAAACCGCTCTACCGCCGCATCGTTTCCGAAACACTAGACTTCGTCAGCCGGGAATTGACTTCTCCAGAAGGCGCGTTTTACTCCGCGCTGGACGCCGACAGCAGCGGTGCCGAGGGACTTTTCTATGTTTGGACGGACAAGGACCTGGCTTCCGTGCTCACGGATAGAGACGATCTGGAACTTTTCAGAAAGGTCTACGGGACGGACACAGGGCCGAATTTTGAAGGGACCTACCACATCCTTGTCCTGGCGAAACCCGAAGGGATGGCCAGGGAACTCGGGATGACGGAGGAACAATTGGCCCAGCGGCTGGCGCCTCTGCGGCGCAAGGTCTTCGAAAGCAGGGCAGGGCGGTCCCGCCCGTTTCTGGACACCAAGATTCTGACCGGCTGGAACGGACAGATGATTGCCGGCTACGCCACGGCCGGGAAGGAACTGGGCGAGCGTAGGTTCCTTGATGCGGCGGCGCGGGCCGCCGACTTTGTGCTGCACAACTTACGCAATGCGGAAGGCCGCCTGTTCCGCGCCTACCACGGAACCCCGGGCAAGGGCGGCGAAGCAAAAATCAATGGCTACCTGGATGACTACGCCTATCTGGCTCATGGCCTCCTCTGCTTGCACGATGCCACCGGCGACAACAAGTGGCTCGAGGAGGCAAAGGCCCTCAGCGATGCCATGGTGAAACTCTACGCCGACCCCCAGGGCGGCGGCTTCTTCTACACATCCAGCGATCATGAGTCTCTCTTCGCCCGCGCCAAGGACCAGTACGACGGCGCCCAGCCGTCCGGCAACAGCATGGCCGCGCTGAACTTGCTCCAGCTTTGGCAGAAGACCGGCCAGACGCGCTATCGCGACCTGGCAACCAGGAGTCTGAAGGCGTTTGCTGGATCGCTCAAGAGCAATCCGACCGCGCTGACCGCCATGGCGTGCGCCCTGGCGCTTTACGTTGACGCCCAGCCCCAGAAGCCGGCCGCAAAAGAACCGGCTGCCCAGGCCGGCGATGTCACCAAGTCCGATTCGAAGGTCAAGATAACGACCAAGGCGGAGCCGGAAAAACCGGGCGCCGATGGCAAACAGGTCATAACGCTGACGATCAAGATCGATCCTGGCTGGCATCTCTACGCGAATCCGGTCGGCTCGGAAGACCTGACTGCCGCGCAGACGACCTTGACCGTCGACTCCAAGGTAAAGCCGGCAGAGCTGAAGATTGAATACCCCAGCGGCAAGGAGATCGATGACAAGGTTGTCGGCAAGTACAAGGTCTACGAAGACAAGGCAGTCATCAAAGCGACCATCACCCGCGCCGCCGGCGACACCGGGACGTTGGAGCTGACTCTGAAGTTTCAGGCCTGCAATGAGCGGCAATGCCTGTTGCCCGCCACCGCGAAACTGAAGGTGCCGGCAGAGTGATTTCTGTGTCGCTAAGCCGCAAGCGACGAACCACCTTAAGCGGTCAGATTGTTTAGCCGCAAGAACTCATCGGCCCAGCGAAAATGGTCAAGCAGGCCATCGGTTGGACGTCCCAGAATGTGATAGGCGATGAACAGCGCCTCGACCGAGGCCAGACCGTTCTCGGGATCGGTGTCCAACTTCGATCGGCGCGGATAGGCGGTGCGGTAGCCTTGCAAGGAGCGAGCCGGCACATCAAGGAAATCACGGTTCATGACGCCGGCCCAGCGCCAACTGCCGTCCAGGAGCAGAATGCCTGCCCCGGCATCCCGCTCCGAGAGCGCTTCTCCCTCTGCGGCAAGCCGGACATATCCCTCCAGAGATATGTGGTTTGTCGCTTGCGGTTTGCCAGGCGCGTAGCCCACAAAGATCAGGTCCGCGCGTCCTTTCAGGGGCAAGATGGAGCATTTGCGTGGATTCTCCCGCGCGTTACGGACGATAACGGTGGGTGGGTAAGCGAGCGGCATGGCCGAGGTTGGCTGGTTGATTCTTGATAAACTGAGCCCTACGATAAGTTGTAGCTACTCATCACTTTACCAAAGTAGCAAAAGGAGAAGAGCCATGAACGTGGAACTGAAATACTGCTCGATGTGAAACTACGAGCCGCAAGCCGTCAGTCTGACGGGCAAGCTGCTGGCCACCTACAAGCAACAAATCAAAGAGCTCAAGCTCATCCCCTTGGGAGGCGGATGCTTCGAGCTGAGCATCAACGGCGACCTGATCTATTCCAAACTGAAAACCGGCAAATTTCCAGACGAACAATGGGCCATTGAGGCCGTCGGCGCGCGCATGAAGAGCAAGGCAGGCGTTTAGTTGGCTTGTGCGCGCCACGAAGACGGCCAATGAGCTTGCCAGTTTGCCAGGTGAGTTTGCCACGGTTGGCAAACTCATTTTCACGCGCAACCAACTGTCGCAGCGCGACTTGTGTCCAGAAAAAAAATGAGTTTGCCATGCAAGGAACTGCGGCCCCCTGAAATCCCCGCCCAGGGAAGGGGAATACCGATTTTCTTGTCCAATGAGGCATTTTGCCCGGATGAGGAATTTCTCATTAATCCGTCCGCCAAATCACCTGGCGGTCTATGGCGGTCTTGGAGAATTTCCGAAAAAATCCGGCTGAGCCGGCAGATTGCTCTTGAACGAAGCAGCACCGGTTGATCCTCGCGGCTTCGAAGAAAAACGCGAACAAAAACTGAAGTTTTAGGGGTCCAGGAAACCAGGAAACCAGTTTGCCACGGGTCACGGGGGCCTAGGGCCGTCCCGAGTTCTTCGCACACCAACTCATCTCATGTCCGTCCGCCCGCCAACGCGCACAGGCGGTTCGGCGGCGGACTGAGTAGAGAGAATCGATGGCCATCTTGGTCGCCTTCAGCGATTTCTTGGGGATTCCAACGGTTTGTGATGGCCATCTTCGCGGCCATGTTGGGCATCTTCCGGTTAGCTTGCAAAAGGGATCAGCGCCTCATCGAGATCATTCAGCAACGTAAGAATCTCATCCATTGCTTTCCTGCGTGGAGACAGCGGGTCGCCGAGGCCGTTGCTCTCCTAGGGAGTGCAGGTGGCGGGTGCGCTCGGCAAAGACGGACAGAGAAGTCGCCCCCCGGTCGCTCCCGGTCGCCCTCCCAGAAAGAAAGCAAGCACAACTACTTGATTCTCCGACTTGAATCCATAGACTATCTCTGTTATCCATAATTCCTGATGCCTACCATTTCTTAGCTCTTTCTCGGAGCTGGCAGACACCAAGTTATGCGATTTTCGCCCTTCTCAAGGCAGCCGCTTCGGCGCATGGGAGCAGGTTGCGCACCTTTTCCAAAGGGAGGTACGTCATGACGCTAGTCCGCTGGCAACGTTTATCGAACGAGCTGACCGATTTGCAGGCCGAAATGAACTACCTGTGCGGCCGGCCAACCGCGGCTTCCTGGCCGACGCTGGCGCGCGCCTACCCGGCCGTCAACGTCTGGGAAGACGACGACAACGTCTACGTCGAGGCCGAAGTGCCCGGCCTGACCCAGGACCAATTGCAAATCTTCGTCGGCGAGGACAGCCTGCTGTCGATCCAGGGTGAGCGCCTGCCGTGCAAAACACCCGGGGACGTCTGGCACCGTCAGGAACGCGGCTTCGGCAAGTTCAACCGCGTGCTGCAGTTGCCGGCGCCCGTCGACGCCGACAAGGTCCAGGCCAAGTTCGAGCACGGCGTGCTGCTCTTGACGATGCCCAAAAGCGCGGCCGCCAAACCCCGCCGCATCACCGTCCGTGGCGAGTAACCGTCGTTCATTGATCTTCAGGAAGCTAATGTCCGTCTCTGGGTGGCATGCTTTCGCGGCCCCGGCCTGGTTTGCCCGCTTGGTCATGTGTAGCGCGGGCCGCGAAAGCATGGCACCCAACCGACGACGGATTTTGTCTACCTGAAGATCGATAGCCCGAGCCAACGGTGGGCGGTCCTCGGGAGTTCCATTGTTTTCAGGGAAAAACCACTTGCAAAGAAGAAGGAGATATTACCATGGCGAATCAACCGATCGCATTGCCCAGGAACGGCAGCCAGCCCGACGTCGGCCGTCCCGAAGTGACCCGCGGCGTCTGGTATACGCCGCGCATCGACATTCTGGAGACCGACGAGGAGCTGACCCTGTTCGCCGATCTGCCCGGCGCCAAGGCCGAGGACGTGGACATCCGCTTCGAGAATGGCGAACTCCGCCTGCAGGCCCAATGTCCGGCCCGGCAACAGGGAACGAGCTACTTGCTGGCCGAGTACGGCGTGGGCGATTTCTATCGGTCCTTTTCCATCGACAAGGACATCAATCCCGACAAGATCGCGGCGGAGCTGAAGAACGGTGTCCTGACCGTTCACTTGCCCAAGACCGAAGCGGTCAAACCGAGAAAGATCGCCATCAAGGGCGAATGACGTCTGGTGCAAATGGCAGAAGACGAGGCCCAGAGAGCGGTCGTGGGGGCCGAGGATGGTGATTGGGATCGCGCCTGGGAGCATGCCTGCCGGGCCTGCGCGATCGAGTCCGGTTACCACCACCCCCGGCCGTGGCGGCATCTGCAGCAAGTCCTCAACGGTATGTGTTTCCGGGACGGGATGGCGCAACGCGCCGACGGCAAGAAGGAAGGTGAGCAATGGCCCACGCAGTTAAGATCTCGCCACGAGACTGGATTGTGCGCGGAGCGATACTCGGCGCGCTGATCGGCGGCACGATAGCCTGCGTTCCCATGCTCGGCATGATAGGGGCAGGCAAGGATTCCATGTTCATGATGCTTGGCGCAACGGCCTTCTGCTGGCTGCCAGGAGCTGCGCTTGGCTGCTTGTTCGGTACGCTATTCGGCATCTGGCTGAATTCCCGGAAAACTGAGTGAGTCTGTCAAATGTCAGGGGATCAATCATGAAAAGGTCCGTGTTTCTGGCCGGCGTCCTGGCTGTCGCCTTGTTTGTCCCAGTAACCGCCAAGGCCCAGAAGACCAAACAAGGGAAGAAAGGCCAGGAGTTGCCAGACGTTGCGCTCGTCATCCCGGAAGACACGCGGCCGGAGGTGCGGGCTATCATCAAGGAGAACGTGATCAACCTCCGTTCCAAGAAGGCTTCTGAACGGAGAAAGGCAGCCGAAGTTCTGGGTGAACTCAAGGAAGCGGGCAAACCCGTCAGGGGATTGCTTTGCCTGACCATGTTGGATTCCTCTCCGATGGTCCGCGTTGCGGCAGCGGATGCGCTGAAAGCCGTTGACTCCAAGACATACCGATTAGCACTGGAACTCATGGAAAAGAACGGGGATGTTCGCGGCGCGTTATCGGACACAATTTTAAAGCTGGGTGAAGATGGAGAGCCGCTGGCTCCTCTTGTCGCCTACTATGCACTGCAAAGCGGTGGCCTGCAAGAGGCCGACTTGCAGCGGAGGATCGCCGAAAAACTGAGGCGCAAGGAAGAGATTCACGGCCTGACCAGCAGCAATGAGACCCTTGGACCGCAACTGATCGTCCTAGCTCGGATTGCCGGGAAGGACCTGGCGGCATGTAAACTCATCGCATCGGCCCTTTCTAATCCGGACCCAGGAGTACGGCGCGTCGCAATTGACCTCTTGGCCGAAATGAAGCATGGGGCGCTCGCCATCTCAAGGATTATTAGTCTGCTCAAAAGCGATCATGACGACAATCGCCTGGCAGCGATCAAGACGCTTGTAGCGTTGGCGGATAAGAGCACCGAGGAGATTATTACGGCGGCCATAACCGATCAGCGCCTGGACAAGAACGGTAAGATTCGCGACGCGGTTGACGAGGCGCTCAATAAGCTGCAGAACAAGTAACGATTTGCTGAGAGTCGCAATTTATTGCGCCCAGCCTGGAAATCCCCAAAGGAGACACGATGAGACTTGCCTACTTCGCTTTTGCAATCCTGACTCTTGTGCTTGGGGTTGCAGCTGCCGATGAAACAGCGTTGAAGAGCCTCGCAGCACCGAAGACCGCATGCTTCGGAACGGCTGTTGAGTTTGTCGAGAGCCCGACCTTGGCTGCAAAGCTGGCAGCCGAGCAAAAGAAACTGGTGTTCGTTCTGCACGTTTCTGGACACTTTGAAGATCCCGATTTTACCTGAAACAATGCCGAGGCGCTCCGTGTGAACGCGTTGGCAAAACCTGAAGTTGGCGAATTCATAAACAGGTACTTCGTTTCCTCATTCCAGAGAGTGGGCACCTTCAAGATTAATAACGGCCAGAAACAGGGCGGCAACGTTGCGGCTTATTTCTGTGCCCCGGACGGCCGCGTGCTTCACGTCATCGCCGGTCCTGTTAATGACAAGGTGTTTCTAGAGGAGGCGGAGTGGGCAGTGACGAAAGCGCAGGAGGCGATTGGGGAAGCAAAGGGCGACGCCGCCACGTTTAGAAAGCTAATACGCAAGTACCATGCGGAGCGTCTTGAAACTGCCCAGGAGCAGAGAGGGTCGAAGAACCGGCAGCCAAACTCCAACAAGGTAGATAAGGTCTTGGTCAGTGGCGCAACGAAAAAGATCGAAGACCTGTACCGAACCATATTCGAGGACATTCTTGGAGAGACAGTGACGACAAAGCCTGTGCAGGCGGATACTCCCTTTCGGAACCGCAAGTGATGGACCGAAGGTTCGTCAAAAAATCATGGGGAGAGTGTAGACAACCGGCCGGGAGGGCCCAAAGTTGGCGAGAGGGGATTGGGCTTGCGGGTGAAGGAGTGCAGCTCGATAATCGGGACAAGGAGCCTCCACATGCGTCAGAAAATATGGGCGATGGCGGTAGTAGTCGTGCTGTTTCCGATTGCCTGTTCGAGGGACGAAAAGCCGGCGGTTCGGCAGGAGCAGAAAAAGGCAGCTGAGAAGACGGACGGCAAGGGCGCCGAGCAGGCTCGGACGCTCCCGTTTGGTCAGATGCCGCCAATGCAAGAAGGGGAAAAGGTTCGTCAGCGGCCGAAGCAAGAACAGAGCAGCGAACCAGATAATGACGGCCTACTTTACGAGGGACTGCCTTTGTCTTCTTGGGCCGACCAGCTGATGGACCTTGACCAGGATACCCAGTTACGTGCAAGCAATTCGTTAATACTGGCCGGAACCCCGGCTATCGCGGTTCTTATTAAGCGGCTCAAATCTCTAAAAGGAGATGGCATCGAAGAAAGGAGCAGGATGAGCGGAGTGCTTGTTTTGATGGGCAGGGGATACAAAGGGTTTCTCGGCAAATACTATGCAGAAGCAGAGCCTAATTCAGAGGTTCCGAATGCGATTGCTAGGTACATGCGAACTGCCGATGTTATCGGCCGGGGACATGCCTTGTCGATGCTTGGATCAATCGGCGCGCCTGCAGCGCCGTGGCTCCAGGAGATAGCAAGGATGGCAAAGGATGACAAAGAAGAGATGGTGAGACGTATAGCAAAAGAGGCGTATAAAAAGATTAGTGAGGCATACGATAAGGCCGCCAAGTAGCGACTGACTACCAGGGGATACGAGGCGTCCTTCAAATTCGAGCCTTCAATTCCGCAATAATTCCTACCACGCCTCCAAGAGCCGTCTCTAGAAAGTGCGTAGTTTCTTGCTCGATCGCGTCGAATTCAAAAGTGACTCCATGCCCATTCCCCATCCACACGCGTCCGAGTTTCAGAGGTGCTTTGTCACTTCGATCCATCTCAATTACTCGTTTCCCATCACGTGAGCCCAAGGATGTAATAGCAACTTTGACCGCTTGTTGCACGCTGAGTCGCTCATGCTTGCTTTCGTTGCAGAGCGTGGCCAGGTCCGGCAACCACCAATTATTTGGTGAGGCAAACTCCTGAAACGATTGGAGTACTGGAACCAAGTCGGGTCGGGCGTTCAACAACCCAGGAATTCTTTGGCCCACAAGAGAGGGAAAGTCCTTCGATAGAAAACCGCATTTCGCTATTGGAAAAAAGACATTGCAGGATGGGCCAAGTGGACACAGATCGTGCAAGCCACGAGCGCAGTAGTCAAGTGCCGAGCGGAGGTGTTCCAGGATTTCCTTGACGGAAATCTGGAGGTCGGTCGTCACCAGACGGAGATTTGCCGCGCGGAACTGATACATGTCTTGTTCCGCTAGGCGTTTTTTGGCCCATGCTACCAATGCTTCGGCCATCTCAAATCGAGTGGTCATGCCATTCCTTCCAGCAAAAATTCGGAAAGCCAAAACGCAATCCTATCTGATTTGACACGCCCCTACAGCATGCGGTTCGGAGTAGTGGTATCGGCTGGCTGGATTTCGTCGAACACGGGACTTTCCAGAGCTCCGGGCCCTCGGTCGCGGCGATTCAGCTTCGCCGGGCAGGCGTAGCGGCTAGCGGGCGCGGCGTGATGTCGGGCGCAAAACTGAACCAGACCGAACTAGTGCGTCTGTCAAATAAGCGGTAGACTATCCTCGGAGTAACCCGATGACCAGACCGAGCAAAAAAGAACACGAAGGCGACTGGCACACCGCTTCCTCGACGGGTTCGTAGGCCACACCTCTCTTGACGAGGACGAAAAGCCCGATTTCCGCCTCCGCCGGCCCGAGGGTGACACTGCGCTGGAGATCACCGAGTACCACTCGCAGACACAAGAAGGCGCCTCGGGCAGGCCAAGGGTCGAGGTCGAGGTAGGTTGGTGGAAGTATCTTGAGCCTATTGTCAACAGCGAGCGGAAGAGCAGACCTAGCCTGAAGAACGTTCAGACCCACTTCAGATTTGCGGACCGCCAGCTCCCCGGCAAGTCTCAGGGCGCGGCAGTTTCGCGAGAGTTGGTCAGAGCAGTTCATGCCGCTGTTGCAGATGAGCGGTTCCTGCGCGCAGACGTAACGGTGGAATTCGCTCCACGCGCCAAGATTGAATCATTCAGCGTTCAGGATGACGACGCCGTTTTGCTGCCTACAGAGGACTGGCAGGACATCGCCACGCGCCTGGAATCGCTGATCGTGTCTCGTCACCTGCTCGAATGGCCTTCATGGGACTGCCAGAACGCCACGACTTCCTGCTTGGGCCCGGAGGTGGGCGAGTTCAAGCGTATCCTCGAAGACAAAGCCAAAGCCGCTAAGGAGTACACGTGGGGCAGCCTCCCTTTGTGGTTGCTCATCGCCTGCGACGCCCTCGAAGACGGCGGCGAGGCGCGCGGCGACCTCGCGTCCCACATATTCCCGCGCAACGGGGCCGAGCAAGACCAGATCGCCGACGTGCTGAAGCAGACCGGCTTCGACTTCCAGACCGGCCCATTCAGCGAGGTATGGCTGTTCTCCTGCTTCACCGGAGAACGCTATCGGTTACACCCGCCTGGCTGAGAGAGGTGGGGCGGGCGCGGACGTGAACCTTGCCAAAGATAGCAAAGCCAGCCCCGCGTGTTCCCCGAGGGCGTCAGCCGTGGTCCGCGGCATCGTCAACGAAGGGGGGAAAGTCAATTCTGCCCGTCCGTTAAAGAGGCGTGAACGATGAATAAGCCAAAGCTTATCGTGATTGTCGGTTTGCCGGGCTCAGGGAAGACATACAATCTCAAGTCACACGTAAGGGACCATAACGTTGTTTACCACGTGGATAGCTTCAAGAAGAATGCCCACGACCACAGTAGCAGATTTTGGAGCAGTAGGCATCTAGCGGACCTGCTTCGCCATTTGATTGCTCGCGAGACTTGCCTTATCACCGATATTCATTTCTGCCGGCCAGACGCAAGGGAAGAGGCGGAATCTTTTTTGCGGGCATGCTTTCCGGACATCGACATTTGTTGGCTTTTCCAAGAAAATGCTCCCGACAAATGCGAACGGAACATAAGGCGCAGCCGGGAAGAAGTCATGAATCGATTGAATAAGCTTGCCGAGTTCAGGGATCAATACGACATCCCGCCGGGGGCTGAAGTACGACCTGTCTATGATGGCGGCTGATTTCCGCGCGGCCGGCAAAATGGCATCGTCCGCAAATCGCTCAAGGTAGTGAAGGTCACGAAAGCATGCGGTATTATCGCAATCTTCTTAACAAACTCCCTGAACTCTCGTGGAGCGCCTTGGAAAAGGGGCTCGCCATTGTCGGTGCAATCGTCTTCATCGTCCTTTGCTTCAACAAGCCACTTGGAAAGAAAATGTTGGATTGGGATGGCATTAGTCCATTTTGGGCATTTGTTCCGATCGGCTTAGCCTTCTTCTACTACTTGGCAAAGGCAACTATTCGCGAATTCAGCAAGCTGGACAAAGCAAACGCTGAGCTGGCTGCGCAAATGCACGAGCTACAGGAAAGAGTTGGGCAAAAAATCGCTTATCTTGACCAGGCCGAAATCCAACCGCGAGACGTGGACGGCGAGCCTCATTATGGAATAACAATCAAGAACGTTTCCGTAACGGCTTCAATTGAGAGATGCGGCGTAGAAATTATCGCTTCTGAGCCAGAGTTAAGGCCGAGCGCAGGCAAACCAATTCCTTTACATTGCAGCGGCAAAGAGCGAAGGAACGGTGAATCAGGAGAAACGAACATTAGCGCTGGTGGCAAAGCCTATTTTGATCTTGTGCGTATTAAGGGCCACCGTTGGGAAATAACTGGCGCCCACACCAGGGACGAGTTTCCTATTGACCGAAAGCGGTACGTTCTGACGCTTCGCGCCCACGCCAAGGATGTCCGCCATGAGACCAGGATTTTCATACTTGAATCCGAAGGAAATTCCCTGAGCCTCTATCCGAGACAATCTACGACCTAAGCAATCTTGGCTTTGGGGAAACCCGGCTTGTGGGCCAAAGGGGGTTGTGAGCCAAAGGGGCCCAAGCCAAAGAAAGGCGGAGAGCATCCTGCCGAGCTGCTGTTCTTGCATTATGGACTGTCAGGCAGCCTTTTTTCCGCTTGCTCACGGCTTCCTCCGCCAGCTGCCTCACGCCGACCGCGCCGCCCGTTTGCCGCGCTTGCCGAGCGCCTGCGGGAGCGGTTCGCCCGGCACAGCGGGTAGGAGACGCAGCTTGTAGCCGATCCGCTCCAGCGCCCTGGTCAGCGACTCCAGCGACAGATGCTTGCGCCCCTTCAGGACGTGGCGGAGCATGTCCTCGGACAGTCCCGCGGCCTGCAAAAGGCTCGCCGGTTGGGGAAGTTGCTCTGGATGAGTTCCGCCAATTCATCGCGGTGGTCGCCGATACGGGCCAACCCGGCGGCCAGCTTCGGATCATTGATTTTCCAACATCAATCCGGTGTCACGCCGATGCCTGGTTTCACTGGCAGGGCGCAGCATTGTCTCTACCTGTGCCACAAATCTT